>Ga0066845_10000099_pt1 | contig 22931 bp, 12 predicted proteins | sample ETNtaG_31_FD_65488 | JGI IMG/M metagenome (GOLD analysis project Ga0066845, IMG submission 65488) | Marine microbial and viral communities from oxygen minimum zone, Eastern Pacific Ocean - ETNP201310SV78 | ecosystem: Environmental > Aquatic > Marine > Oceanic | place: Pacific Ocean: Eastern...
CCATGCCAAACAGTCGCTTGGTCATGGTTGCTGATGCCGGCCATTCGATGGGTGAGGTGAGCATTGCCCGAGAATTGGTGGCTGCAACCAATGCGCTTCGTTGAACTCAAAACTCGGTCAAGGCAAGCCTCAAGCGTGCTCTTTCAAGCGTCGGCTTGATAGGGAGGAATGGACTCGCCATGGATGGAGGCTTGACCTCCGGGTGAAGACATGACGGAAGGAACCATCACGCCTGAGGTCCAAATCAAAGAGCTCCAAGAGGCGCTCGCCACCGAAACAGACCGCTTGCAGAAGTTGTTTGCAGCCTACGAAACTCAAGAAAAAGAACTCGTTGATGCCAAAGCGGAAATTGAAGTTCTTGAGAAGGAGATCATCGACCGAGAAATCGAAAAAGAATCGCTGGAATCCATCATTGCAGAGAAAGATGTTCGCGTTCGTGAATTGGAAATGAAAGCCACCAAGAACTCCAAGCGGGTTGAACATCTTGAACCCGAATTGGAGAAGATGGAAGAGAAGTACTCCCGTGAAAAGGATCGACTCGGCAAGGTCTTCGGCATCGCAGAAGAATTGGACAATGACTTGCGTTTGGCCGTCACCGAAATGAAGGCACGAGACGACTGGTACGTTGACCACATGCAAATCTTCGAAGACTTGAACAAGGCCATCAAGGAACGCTATGAGATGATCGAGCGAGCCGTCGAATCCGAACGCAAGTCGCAACACATGTCCCGTGCTTTCACCGAGCGTGTTGAAGAAATGGTTCAAGCACGCAGCGAAGAAATGGCTGAAGAAGAAGCCGAGACCGCTGAAGCTGAAGAGGCTACTGCGGCTGTCGAAGTGGTTGAAGAGACCGTTGCTGAGGAAGCACCGGCTGAAGAGGAGTCCGAGGTCGAGGAAACACCTTCCGAAGAAGAACCAACGGAAAGTGCCCCCGCTGAATGGGGAGACGCACAAGACCCTTGGGCCGCGGAGTAAGTGGTTGAATGGCCGGATTGGCCCCCGGCGGCCACGGCCCCGTACTCACGATGTCAATGATGGGCGTGAGCGCTCTTATCATCGGGACCCTCATCGACCCGCTGGCAGGATTGGTCCCTCTTTTTGGCATGGGCTGTTTGATGACAGCGGTGTTTTTTGGCTATTTTTGGCGAGACCCCGACCGGCCGATTCCCCGAACACCAGGTGTCTTGGTTTCCCCTGCCGACGGACACGCCATGTTTCTGCGAAGAGAGCGCGCCACGGGGCGACGCCCTACCAAAGAACACGTATCGCAAGGGCGTGTTGAGTCCGATGCGTTGACAGGCGACTGGTATCCAGAACCGCTTGAGGATCCGCTCTCATTTGAAACCGAACAGCGCTACGTAGCCGTTGAACAAGGCGATGAGCAACCAAACGATGTTTGGCGCTTGGCCATTTTCATGTCCCCCCTCGATGTTCATGTGAATCGAGCCCCTTCCGCAGGAAGCGTGGAGCGAATTGAACGCCGAACGGGCAAAGGGCTACGTCGCGGGCCGTTTCGCCCGGCTTACAAAAAAGAGAGCGAGCACAACGAAAGGGTTCGGTCTGTCCATCTTCTCGAGAGCGGACACCGCATTGAGATCACTCAAATTTCAGGGGCTTTGGCTCGAACGGTTGTGCCTTATGCTTACGATGGCGACCACCTGAGGCGTGGTCAACGCATCGGCATGATACGACTGGGTTCAAGAGTGGACCTTCGCGTTCCCGCTGATGCATACATTTCTTCAATCATTACTGCAGAGGACCGGAAGAAGGAACATCCGAAAGGGATGCATTTGATGGCAGGTACCAGCGTGGTGTTCGAATCGATTTTGGAGGAAGAAGCATGAGTGGATGGCGACGAACCGTGCCGGCGGTGTTGATTTTTTTGATAGCCAGCCTTCCCTTTGTTTACTTTCAAGTTGGCAACCTCGTCTACACGCAAGCTGCAGCCAGCAGCCCGGATTGTTCAGGACATGCCGCCCGCAACTCACCCGACGAGTTTAGCGTCGAACTGTGGCACGAAGACGTGACCACGGTCACCCACCAAAAGAACGAGACACTGGCCGCAGATCTCGAGCCGTTGTGGTTTGACCAGTGGGACAACGTCACCATCGACATGCCCGATGAGGCCATCACGTTGGCGGCATGGGTGATGGAACACGATGCAGAACAGCCCTGGGTGATCATCGTTCACGGCATTCGATCCTGCAAGGCCAATCATGAGGTGCTCATTCCCGCAGCATGGCTTCACGATGCAGGATTCAACATCATCTTGTTTGACATGAGGGACCATGGCGAGAGCACGACCGAGGACGGTTTGGTTTCCGCAGGTCAGCGAGAGTATCGCGATTTCCTCGCAGTGTGGCAGTGGATTCAGGATGAAAAGGGGACGTCGCCGGAGAACATTGGCGCAGTTGGTATCTCCATGGGCGCCGGAGCGGTGACCATCGCTTTCGAGCAGGAACCTGCGTTGCAATCCATTTTCCTTGAATCGCCCTTCTCATCGATGGGCACCATCATTCACGAAGAATTGGAGTTTGCAGGCTTCCCACCGTTCCTTAAGGACGCCGCCATCTTTGCTGGAAAAGTCTCCTCGGGTGATGATTTGGTCAAGTACGAACCCATCAACGCCATGGCTGAGGTGGGGAACCGTTCGGTGTTCATCACCCAATCTTTGGAGGATGTTCGCATCAATATCCATCACGGAGAATCCATGTGCGAAGCCGCTCAGGCGGGCGTGAACGAAGAGGGGTCTGTTGACTGTTGGTTTGCATCTTCGGGCGTGGCTCATAACGACGGCGACAAAGAGGGCATTCTTTCCCATGTCACTTTGATGCTGACGCAACCCGACCAGTATCGAGACCGAATGGTTGGTTTCTTTGAAACCAGCATCGGTAAGCCGGATGCGGTGGTTTGAAGCGGGAGACGCTGACGGCCACCTGCGGTGATGCCCATGACCGACACCAGTCCCCTTCCATTGCTCGGTCAAGGGAAGAAGGGTTTACGAATCCACGATTTGGTCAAAGCCCCTGCCAACACACCGTGGGCGAAAGCCAAGCAACAATCATGGGACGCCAGTGAGCCTGCTACCGTTTACACCACACCCGAGGTGTTGGCGGACGGTACGCCGTGCAGTGCGGTTACGGTGATTTTGCGAACCAAAGGATGTCACTGGTGGTGGTCTTCCGGGTGCACGTTTTGTGGCTATTTCAACGATACACGGGACGACGTCACCAACGAAGACCTTCACGCTCAATGGGAAGCAGCGAAGGAAAAGTTTGACGATTTCAAGGACCAAGCCATGGTCAAGGTCTACACCTCGGGCAGTTTGCTCGAAGACCGAGAAATACCCGTTGCCTTCCAAGAAACGGTGCTTCGAGATTGTGCAGAACTGGGTAAGGAATTGATCGTTGAGAGCCGTTGTGAGCAGTTGACTGAAGAGAAGCTTGCTTGGGCCACCTCCATCAACGACACCTTCACCGTCGCCATTGGCCTTGAGGCCTACGACGACGAAGTTCTTCGATTCCACGTCAACAAGGGCTTCAGCACCGCTTCGTGGGACCGCGCGGTGGCGAACCTGCAGAAGTTTAACCTCCGCATCAAGACCTATCTGATGTTCAAACCGCCTTTCATGAACGAGGCGGACGCCCTGGACCATTGCGTGAAATGGATCGGCGCGGTGGCTGAACAATCGGATGAGATCTCGGTGAACCCCATGAACATCCAGCGGGGGACCGTCATCGACCGCCTCCACCGCCATAACGAATACCGGCCGCCATGGCTTTGGTCGCTCGTGGACATGATTCGGCGTGCTCACCCTCTGATTCATCCACGGGGCGGGGTCAACGGCGACGATGACCAAGTGTCTCGCCTCATCGTGCATCCGACGGCTGGAGGGAAAATCCGAGGGTCTCACAACTGCGGCTCCTGCGATGCAGAAGTCGTCGCTGCCATCGAGCGGTATGCTGTTTCCGGCAGTTTACTCGAATTTGAGGGCCTCTCGTGTGCCTGTGAAGACGTGTGGCGAAACGAAGTGAAACTCGAGCGCCAACTTCCCGTCCCCCTCGGCCTCTCCAAACCTCGAAGAGGCTCGGCTGTTGACCGACTGCGCTCGCCCTAAGTGCGGCTCGCAGGCCGTGCTTTTTCGTTCGAACAAGTGGTGAATGTTTATCACCGCCCATCAAGTCGCAGGTTTGACCCCTATGGGGTCATTTTGAGGTGAACTGCATGACAAACTCTCGAGCCCTCCCCGATACGACGGTCGGAACAGGCGAACCAGCCGCTAGCCGAATTGTCCTAACCCTGTTCTTTGTGGGCCTTCTCGGTCTGTATTCTCTCTTCTCAAACGTGTTCGGTTGGGATAACCTCCCACTTCTCGGTGAACTTGTTCCCTTGGTTCAGAACCTCGGTGGGAGCGGCATCTGGTACTACTTGATTGGCTTCTTGGTCGGCATCGGCGCGATTGTAGCAACCTTGGTGGGCGAGGTTATCGCTGAATGATGGAGGTGTGATGCATGGAAACGATTTTCATCACCGGCGGCTTCTTGGTTGCGCTTCTCTTTCTCCTCTCTCAATCCCTTGTGAAGGGCGTTGGCTCCGTTGGAGGGGCATTGAAACAAATTGGTCTTTTCATCCTGCAAAAGAACCCTCCAGGCCTGGTTGACATTTTCGACGACCGAGACGGGAGCGGCTCCCGAACGTGGATGAACTTCGCCATGCTGTGGCTCGTCTTTGCTACGCTGCTCGGTTTCCTCAGTGGCTGGCATAAGTACGACCCAACGGCACTCGATTCGCTCGCCAGCGTTGGATGGTCCTACGACGACGGCTCCGCATTGACCGATGCGACCCTCAGCATTCTGACCATTGCTCTGCTCTACGGCATGATCGGAAGCGGTATGGTCGCCACCGCTCGAAACAGCAACGGACGCATGGCCAGTGAAGCCAACGCCTCCATGGTCGCTGTGTTGCTTTCCGCCGTTTTCTTGGCCAGCTACCTGTTGCCGTTCATCTTCGGGTTCCTCGACATCGACACCGAATCCGGAAGCGTAGCCACCGCCCTCTACAGCCTCGAAACCTTGGCCATCGGTCTGCTGCTCGTGCCGGTGTTCATCAACGTCCTGATCACGGCCGCAAACCGAGGCGAGCAGGAGCTCCAGACCAGTGTTTGGTTCCTCATCATGGGTCTTGCTGCTTACATTCTCTCGATGGTCTACATGTTCTTCGGAGAACTCGCTGATTCCACCCAAACCGTTTGGTTTGCAGAACGTGTGGCTCACGGCTGGGTTCCGCTTGCATTGATGTTCTCCATCGGCTACCACGTCATCCCGATGACGGCCAAGCAACCGATTTGGTCGGGTTCAATGCGCACGGCCAGCATGATGTTGCTCTTCATCACCATCCCTCCGTTTTTCATGACGGACGCCTCCGCCAGCAACTTTGTCACCAACCTGGGAGCCATCTTGCTCACTTTGGGCGTTCTGCCCATCTTCGCCGCTTCCATCAACCTCTTGATGACGGCGAGTTCAGGCTTGAGCGCCATCGTCAAGCAACCGGGTGCTGTAGCGGCCACCATGGCTTTCCTCGTTCTTCCTTTCTTTGCTGTGGGCGGTTATTTCACCGCCATGGACACCTTCGTCGGTACCGGTGAACTTGGCTCCATGGCCGAGATCGTGAACATGGGCATGTTGTTCACCGTCGGCGGACTTCTGGTCTTGGCTGGCGTGTTCACCAACTATCCCAACGCCATTGGAAAACCTCTCTCTTCACCGTCCACTGCCACACTGGCCACTTGGATGGTGCTGGTTGGCGGCGTGGCTTCCACGCTCACCTACTTGACCGGTGAATTCACCGCCAACGCCGTCGCAACCTCAGAGATTGAGGACGTTGTTGCCAACAATGGCAGCTTCTACTTGACGGGAGCAGCCTTGTTCTATCTTGCCTCCATCGGCACCATCCTCTCGACGATGGTGGTCATTCGTACAGGCATTTCTGCTACGGGCCGTTCCAAGGCCGTTGAAGAGGCCTCAGACATGGTCGCTTACACTTTGACCTCCGGTTCCTCCACCACCATTCGCGACCTCATTGGCCGTGGCGTGGGCGTTGACACCACCCTTGTCGTGAGCGAGACCGAAGCCAACGAAGGCGGTTCAACCATCATCGGCGTCGATTCGGCCCTTCACAACGACGAGATCAAGGAATTCCCCACCACCACCGCCACGGTCATGGTTGACTTCGTCCAATACCTCGTGAACACCAAGCAATCCGTGTTTGACTTGTTCCGTAGCATGGACTTGGACGACTCAGGCAAAATTGACAGCCGGGAATTCCTCGCTGCCCTTGAGTCTTCAAACATCGATGCTTTGTCATCCATTGACGCCGGCGAACTCGTTGAAAGCATGGACTTGGACGGAGACGGTGAACTCAACCTCCCTGAACTTGACATCGCTATCGCACAGATCAAGCGAGACCACGACCTTGTCGCCTCTGAAGAAGAGGAGTGAATCAGTAGAGGGCGTGCTTTCGTGCGCATCGGTTTGGTCGGAAAACCCAATGTGGGCAAATCCACGTTCTTCAGCGCTGCAACGCTGGCACAGGTTGACATTGCCAACTATCCCTTTTGCACCATTGACCCCAACGTAGGCGTTGCTTTTGTCGAAGCCCGTCTTGCTTGCCCTTGCCAAGACCTTCGTAAGAAATTGGAAGCCGACGGCCGTCTTGAACCTCCACGAGATGACGACCCACGTGAAGGGAGTTTGTGTGAGCCGCGAACAGGAACCTGCATCGGTCATCGACGTTCAGTGCCCATCGCTTTGGTTGATGTGGCCGGTCTCGTGCCCGGTGCCAGCGAGGGACGTGGTCGTGGCAATGCCTTCCTTGCCGACTTGGCCAACTGCGACGTGCTGATTCAAGTGGTTGACGCTGCGGGTTCAACCGACATCGAAGGCCAGTTCATCGGAGCGACCCCTTCCACCGAATCAGCCGTTGAAGCCGTTGAAGCCGAAATTGAGTTCCTTGAACAGGAACTCGACGCATGGATTGGAGGGCTGTTGGAAGACGGTTGGAACCGGGGTGTTCGACGGGTCCAGGCCGAGGGTGAGAAGGGATTGACCGCCTTCGTTCAAGAACGCTTGAGTGGATTGGGAGCGACCTCTCCGCTCGTCGCTCAAGGAATGATGAACTTCAATGAAATCCATTCCTCAGACGCTCAGCCTTGGGACTGGGACCGAACATCGCTCCATCTTCTCGGGCGATGCATGCGAGAACAATTGTTCCCCATCGTTTACGCTGCCAACAAAATGGACATCGCCCCTCAAGGCGTTGTCGAGGCGTTTTCCAATCGTTCGATGTACGCTTGCATGGCCGACATGGAGCTGGCGCTTCGACGCGCGACATCGGCTGGGCTCATCGATTACCGCACCGGGCAATCCACCTTCCAGACCGTATCGGACGCCACTCTCAACGACGCACAGGAAAAAGCGCTGAACCACATGCAAGAGCGCTTGCAAGCCGCTGGAGGGACGGGCCTTGCCAGTTTGATGGACGAGGTGTTGTTCGAACAATTGAACCATATGGTGGTCTATCCAGTGCAGGACGAAACGCATTGGGTCGATGGGGACGGGCGGGTTCTTCCTGATGCCCTTGTTGTTCCATCCGGTCTTCATGCCAAAGCACTTGCAGGACGGGTTCACAGCGATTTGGAATCAGGTTTCATCCGGGGTGTGGATGGACGCACCCGTCGAGTGGTTGGCGCTGACCATGAACTGGCTGACGGCGACGTGTTGAAGATTCACGCCAAAACTTGAGCGAACTTCAGTGGCCTTTGGGGCGATCGTAGGCCGGTGAGAGTCGAGCCATGTCTCCAGAGTACTGTCCACCTCGGTAGATGAAAAGAACCGGAGCGGCGAGGGTAAGGAGAATCAAGATGAGCAGGAAAAACAAGCCCCACGGTTTGACACCTGACAGGGTAGAGGCCCACAAAATCCACAAGAACGGGAGGTAAAGGAAGATGCTGTACCGTCGTGCGATGGTGGAGAACCGTGCGCTTGACGTGCTCTTCTCAAAGAGGACCGGGACGTCCTCCTTGTTCACCAAGCCCTTGTCCACACCGCAGCGAACGCAAACCTGTGTGTACTGGCCGTTTCCGTGAATAAAGAACTCACGAGGATAGGTGCTTGCACAGAGTCGGCAGGTCGGCATGGCTGTTCCCTGTTCAGTCCAGCGGCAAGGGATTCTTCAACCATCCGATTGAATGGCAAGGAATTGGGCAATGATGTGCTGTCCGTCTCGTGAACCAATGGATTCGGGATGGAACTGCACCCCGTGAATTGGCAGGTCTGGATGACGCAAACCCATGATGAGCCCAGATGACGCCTCTGTAGCATTGACCATCAGCTGATGTTCACCGTCCTCAATGGCAACCAGGGAATTGTATCGCGTGAATTTCAGACCGTGGCTTTGGTGGATGAATACGCCCGTTCCATCGTGGTCGACCTCAACCGGTACGCCGTGGACCGGCCCGAAAGGCGAGGACACGACGTGCCGCCCATCGGCAAGGGCCAGGGCTTGGTGGCCAAGACAAACACCCAACACGGGCATGGCGAGTTGGCCGTCGAGAGCGAGGTGAGCCAAAGCCATCGTCAGCAAGGCATCTTGGGGGCGCCCAGGGCCCGGGCCGAGGATGAGATGGGTTGGTTCGAGGCGTTCCAACAAGTCGTGGAGCGCCACCGGGTCGAGCCACGCCTCGCTTGATGGTGAGCGGCCCTCAAGAACGACCACGTTCCGTCCCGTTTGGGCGATAGCGTCAGCGATGTTGAGTGAGAAGGAATCGAGGTTGTCAATGAAAAGAACGCTTGGGGGGCCTTCGTCCTGAAGCGCTTCGTGGAGCGTACGGACTTGACCGCAGTCTTCCGGGGAGGAACTTTGTCGTGGAGGCTGAAGTGGATGAATGCCCAATTTTCCCGTTGGTAGCCTGGTTTGTTCTTCCTTCATCCATCCGGCAGCAACCCGCAAAGCGGCCCCTTTCCAAGCGGCTTCTTCGACTTCTTTCTTTGGTTGAGAGGCGATGGTGATGCCACCGCCAGCACCGACCGAAGCGTGCCATCGACCGGCTTGGTTGTGCGCTTCCAAGGTGCGAATCAGGATGTTCCAAGCCGACTGTCCCGAATGGACGTCAATGTAGCCAATGGACCCGGTCCAAAAGGAACGGGGCATCTCTTCCAGACGGTCAATCACTGCGCAGACCACGGTGCGAGGGCAGCCCGTGATGGACCCTCCAGGAAACACCGCTTGCAGCGCACTGGCTCCCGTTTCGGTGCTGCGGAGTTGCGCCGTCACATGGCTGACCAAGTGCTGAACATTGGCGTAAGCCTCCACGTCAAACCGATCAACATCGATGGTTCCAGGGATGGCCACCTGCGTCAAATCATGACGCATCAAATCGACGAGCATTCGGTGTTCCGCACGTTCCTTTTCATCGCCGATCATCGATTCTCGATACCGAGCGGCCTCTTCTGCCGTTGAACCTTGAGGGCAGGTGCCCTTGATGGGGGACGTTTGGAGGCGTTCACCATCGCACATCAGCAGGGATTCGGGCGAAGAACTGGAGAGAGCAAAACCGAGGTCTTGGGCTTCAACATAGGCCGAAAACGGCGAGGGATTTCTCCTCAAGAGCCGTTGGAACACGGTGTACGGATGGTCAATTTCACCCTGCCAATGTTTGCCAATGTTCACCTGATACACCTGACCGTTCACGATGCCTTGGCGCACCGCCTCCACGTTGTCTTCGTGCGTTTCATCGGTGTGGGTGACCGCTTCACGGTGCGGTTGCGGTGGCAAAACGACCACGGGCTCACCGTCCCACGAAGTGTGGGTTTTCGCCGATTGACACCATTTCTCGTCACGGCCAAACACCTCCACCTTTCCGATGTGATGGTCGACAATCACGCCACCGGTGACCAGCCACAACACGGCCAGCAGAGCCCCTTCGGCCGGAGGATGTTGAAGACGCAAAGGCTGGGTCCACTGCACAAGATCGTAAGCGAGGGCGCCTGACCAAAAGGCGCCTTGAGGGAGGGAAGTGGTGTGAGGTTGCAGAAACGGGGCTTCCGGGGTTTCTGCACGCAATTTCGTGAAGAGGTCCTCCACGTTTTTTGCACGCAGCGTGACGCTGTGATACCATGAGCCGTGCTTCCATTCCTCAACTTCTGCTTGAAGCAACGGGCGGTCCTCCGTGAGGTGAAGTTCGCCCAACAGCGGGTCGTGATGAGGTGCAGCAGGCAAGGAGGTGCGTGGCGGTTGGCGCAGAATCGCTCGCTTGGTCGGCGGCGCTGCCATCAAGGAATGCTTCGCAAGGTGGGAGGCCGGACCTCCTGATACCAAGATCACCCGGTCCGGTGCACCAAAGCGGAAAGCGCCCTCGCCAAGGAGTTCGTTGGCTTCGAGTTGGTGCACAATGGCCATCACGTGCTCAGACATCGCGTGGCCCCACAACAGACCACGTGCTCTCCTCGGTAAAATGTTGGGCCATCAGTCGTTGGCATGTGGACGAGAGTGCTTCAGAGGAACCGATGGATTCACCGTCTAAATCATTGATTCGGCACACTCCCATGCCGGTTCCAACCACAATGAATTCAGCACATCTCGCGACCGTTCGTTCGTTCAATTTGCTTTTGATAACGGGCAACCCTGCTTCGGGGAGAAGCGCTTCAAGAACGGCCGCCGTGATGCCGTCCACGCCCCCCTCGCTCGAGGGAGCCATCCACACCGTACCGTCGTCGTCCAACAGCATCGGTGTACCGCGGTCAGCATCCACGATGGCGTATTCATGCACCAGGAGCGCCGCATCACAACCAGCATCCTCCGCCGCTTGAGTGGCTGTTTGGTAGGCGGTCCAATCGCCGTGTTTCGTGCCGTTGGTACGTTCGTTCCAGCGTGGTGCGGGTACCGTGACGGCGTCGATGCCTTCGTTCCGAAAGGAAATGGTTCGCTGTTCTACGTTCCAGGTCGTTTCCGTTGCCGAACATGAAACACGCGCAAGCCACCATCCGGATTGTTCGGGGTGAGCCGAGATCACCGGAGGCTGCTTTGGCAACGCAATCCTCAATCTCTTGGCGTGCTCTGTCAACCGTTGCTGATGCGCTGGCCAATCGGCAACGGCTCCTTGCTCATTGACGAGAACCGTGGTGAACACTTCAGAGCGTGGGCCGCTGGTCGCCATGGTGCGCCCTCACAACAAATCGTCGAGGAAAGACGTGTCAATTTGCGGGCTCTTTTGAGCCGGTTCAGGCGCGTCCAGCAAGCCGTCCAACAGTGAGGGGTCCACTCGAGGCTGGAGGACGGGTTGGGTGGCCTGATAGGCAGGTCGACCGTAATCGGGGGATTGGATTTGGTTGGCGGCTGCGTAGATGTCGTTGGCTTGCTGGGTGGTGATACCAGGCGGCGGTGCAGGGGCTGCGGCTGGCGTTGTTGCGGCTGGCGCTGCTTGGCTTGGCGCATCCCAATTTGAGTCTTGAATGCCCCACGTGGCTTCTTGCAATTCCCATGATTTCGAGCGCTGCTTGGAGGTGCTTCGACCCCTTACCACGATGACCAGCAGCAAGACGACGATGAGGAACATACCGGCGGCGATGAGGTTCGGTGCGGTGAGGAGGGCCTCAAGCGAGAAGGGACTCTCCGACCCGCTGTTGCCGTCGTCTCCACCGGTAGCGCCAAGGGCGTCAAGTTTCACTGCTTCAACCGTTGACTTGGCCACGGTGTCGTCGTAAGGAACGACGGCCACGTAGTAAGCTGTAGCGTTGTTCAAGCCGTCAAAGACATCCGATGTGATGAGGAAGGAATTGGCTGAGACCGTCTCGCCCACCATGGTTGCGTCATCGGTGCTCGTGAACATCTCGTCGCTGATGTAGATGTGATAGCCTCGAACATTGGCGTTTACTGAATGCTGCCATTCAACAAAGATGGTGTTCTCTTCAAACCACTCGGCTTCGACGTCCTCAATGTCTGGGAGGTAGACACCGGGGTCGGTGATGCCTTCGTCGGTGGCGGCTGTGGAAACCACGGTGAGCATGTCGACATGGGCGTTCATCGACGAGTCGACCACCACCACGGCTACCCAGACTTCTTGGCCGGGGATGACGGGTACATCGCCTGCGACCACGTCGATGACCAGCGGCAGGCTGGGTGCGCGGTCAAGGGTTGCGATGGGGTTGAGCGCCATCTGCGTGCCCTGTTGTCCCACCTTGCCTTCGAAGTTGTAGGTCTCGGCGTAGACGAGGTATTCCCAGACATCATCGGCGTCTGAGAGGTCAAAGGAGAGCAACAAGGCGCTTCCGTCGTCGTTGGGACGGTCGGTCAGGGTGAGGTCGGTGAGTCGGTCCGGAGCCGTCTTGTCGTTGATGTTGTCAATCGGTGTGACGCTGACCTGCGTGAGGTCGGTCAGGTGGACATTGCCCTTCAGGTCGTGAACCGTTACGGCCACGTAGAGTTCCACATCGGCCTTGATCAAGTCTGGGCTTCCTTGAGAGAGGTCGTTTCCATCGTCGACGTAAAGAGCCGTTGAGATGGTGAGTTCAATCGGGTTGGTTCGCTCGTCAATCCACTGTTTGTTGAAAGAGAAACAACCGCAGACGTTTGGGTTGTTGCCGAAGGCAGCGTAAGCGAGAGACAAATCCTCCACCGGTGCGTTGGCAACCCAAACGGTGTAGGATGCAAAGTCGTTCACGGTCGAAGGTTCCCAGACCACATCGATGGCCGTACCGTCGTCGTTGGCGTGGTCAAAAGCCATCAAAGACGTGATTCGGGGAGGCGTGGCTCCCTGACCGATGATGTTCTGCAGCGGTGTGACGGTTACCAACTTCACTTCGTCAACGTTCCCGTTGAGCCAAACATCGTAAGCGACCACACCAACCGTGTAGACCTGTCCGTCGATGAGAGGGACGCCGTCCAAAGAGGAGACAATGGTTTGGTTCTCGTCGCACGGATTGATGACAGCTGCTTGGGAGAAACCGTCCACGCTGGCCATGTCATCTTGTGCATGCTCGCCCTGCTTGACGAACACGGTGTAGAAGGCACAGTCTTCAGCGGTGCTGATGTTCCACTCCACCATGATGCGACCGCCTTCATCGTCCGGCACATCGCTGGCTTCTGTTCCCATTACAGGGTCTGGAGCGTCGTTGTCGTTCAGTTCACCGGTTGGGACCACTGGGCCAACCACGGTCACGTTGGAGAGATTCTCCTGTCCTGCGGTGTCAACGCAGGTGAAACCGATCCACACCGGCACGCCGGGAGTCTGGGAGATAACCGACTGATTGCCTTCGTTGGGAGCATAAGAGGTGTACGGCGTTCGCCCGAGGGCGTCCACCATCGGTGTGGTGGAGACGTACACGTTGGTGCTGGCAAGGTCAAGCGCCGTGCATCGTGCCCATTCGAGTTCAATGTCGCCATCGTCCCCGCTGCTGCCCATGGCGTTGGCGGCTGCCCACAGGGGTGCGCCAGGAATTTCATCACTGGGCGTCGTTGGACCGAACGGTGCAGACACCTTACCCCATCGTCCGTCGGTGTATTCTGCAACCACAACACCGTAGTAATCCGTGCCGTCTTTGAGCGCCACGCCGTTCGCTGTCTCAATGTCGGCTGCCAAACGGCTGTGGAGGGAAATGGCCTTGTCTGGTGTTTGACCAAGTAACTCCAGTTCCGTTGGTGCAGTGGCCCACGGGCCTTCGTTGAGGAACACGAGGTAGCGTGCAAAGTCCTCATCGTGAACCAACGACCACGAAGCGGTCAACACGCCGCCGCCATCATCCGGACGGTCTTCCAACCCGACCATGCTGACGGGCGTGTCGGTTCGGACATAATCGTAGGTCAAGCGCGCTTCCAGCGAGCCGTTTGCAGGCGAGAAGAGTCGCAACGTGACGTGCCGGGTGTTGTTGTACAACATCCCGTTATCCACCGCATCTTGCAGATTCAATTCAAGCGTAGGGTCTTGACTGAGGTCCAGAAGAACGTTGTATTCCAAAGCCACTGATTTGGCCCAAACAGCCGCTCCGGTGACCGGCGAGGTCAGTACGATGGGGACGTTTTGGAACAAAAGGCCGTGAACTCCGGGCGTGCCTAACGTACTGTCAAGCGCGTGCGGGTTGGCTGGGTCTACGAGGTCGATCGGCATGCCGGGGTGGGTCATGGTGGTGATGTTCATTCCGCCGCTACCGAAGCCCCTCACGGTCAACGGCAAGGCTCGCCGCATCGATGTGGATTCCAACGGAGTGAATTGGCCGGTTCTGTCCCATCCTTGCAATCCTTCTTCGGTGATGGCCCAGAGATGGTTCGCACCCAATGCTCCCGCTTTCACGTTCGTGGCGCTGAGCGTGGCCTTGAAGGGATGACCGTCTGTGCGGGCCTCAGAAAGCATCATGTTGTTCTGCGAACCGACTGAAAGGACGTCCTCACCATCGCTCATCATTTGGAGGATGGGGTACTGGAATTGGAACGCTGTCGTCCCGTCTTCGAAATCACCGCTTGAGGCGTTCCAGTGGGTCAATGGACCCACATCGGTGGCCATGTGGATGCCCCACCAGTCCGCTGCGAGCGCCGTCACGGTGTTCGAGGGCAACTGGTCAAAGCGGTGGGTGGAACTGACTTGGAGGGTGCTGGGGTCGACCAGCGACACACCGGGGCGGTCCACTGCACCTCGCCCGTCGTGACTGACGATGAGGGTCGAGATACCGACGTTGTTGGTGTTCACGGCGAGGCCCCAGGCAGATTGACCCATCAATCCGTTTGTTTTGGTCAACGTGGTGCCGCTTTGCGTGGATGGATCCCAAACGAAGACGCCCGAAGGTGTGGCCATGTAAACTTTGGAGGCGACGACCACAACGTCCTCAACAACATTTGTGGGCAAGCCTTTGGAAACCGTGATGGAATCCATCCAACCGTTGGTGGTGTAGTTCCAGCGCCCAATGCCACCGTCTGTAGCGATGTAGAGCACGCCCGTACTGTCAGCAAAGCCGTTCACGATGTTGGAAGGCAAACCGGCAATGAGACGCCCATTCCCAAACTGGTCGGTGTTTGGATTGAACATCTGTACGCCGGGCGGGCTTCCTCCTTCACCAGCGAGGCCAATCACAAGTTGGCTGTTGTAGGTGTGCATCGTGTCGAATTTTGTGTGGAGTGAACCGCCGATGTTGGAGATGACCTTGGTAAGGGTGTCAAGCTTGAGCATGCCACCGGGGGATGAAGCGATGTACAAATCCGTCCCGTGAAGATGAAGGTCGCTGGCCACCGTGTTGCCAGGGAGGGTCCAGCCGTATTGCCATTCAATCGTTCCGTTGGGTAGGAAGGTACCTTGGAGCAAGCCGGTTCCTGTGCCACCAAAGTTTCCAGAGGTGGCGGATGTTCCCGTCGAAGCCCATAGGTGGGTGGCGTTGGCCACCATCGTGGACACTTGGCCGCTGACAAGGCCGGGAAGGTCCACGACCGTTTGCCGTCCCGATGAGGAGAGGGTGGCGACTTCGCTGTAGCCGGAAGAGCCACCTGCACGTCCAATCAACCATTCCGAGGAGCGGGTGAGCCACTGCAGGGAAGTTACCGGTGAACCTGCACCTTGGATCTGCGCCTGCAGAGCGGTGGCGCCGTTGGCCACCAAGGTCGAGTACCCTCCTGCGATGAGGTTTGGACCAAAGTTTCCAACGGCATGGCCGACGATGAGTTGCGTGCCTGAGTGTGAGAGTGCATCGTACCACACTCGGTCGCTGGGCAGGTTGTGACTGGAGGTGGTGAGGCTGGAGAGGAAGGCCGAGGTGGCGTAGCTGTAGCGGCTGATGGGTTGGTTGTCGTTGTAGTAGCCGATGTAGAGGGTGTCTTGGCTGTCGCAGGTGACCGAGGCGGGGGCGGTCCCGTCGAGTTGACTGCTGTCAAGGCCTGAATTGACCGTGGCGTTTGGCAAATCAAGGCGAGCGATCCCTCCGTTGTTGTTGTACATGGCGATGTTGAGCACACCACCGCACATTTCCATTGAAATTGGATAGCCGTTGGGAATGTTGGTGTAGGAATCAGCGGGGTAGGAAGTCCATGCACCGGCGCCGTTGCGGTGAGAGATGATACCTTCCTCGAACTGACCGAAGCGGTTGAAGTCTGCTCCACCGACCACCAAGTGCGTACCGTCGGTCCAGAGTTCGTAGAAGATGTCTCCGGCGTTACTCGGTAGGCCGTTCCCGGCTTCCCATGTGGTGTTCCATGTGTTCGTTATTTCGTTGTAGCGCGCAACACCGTCTTCGGTGGCGAACAAGGTCTCACCGTTGTGCTCAACGATGCCCCGGATGGGGAATTCAAAGTTCGTCCATGCGTTCACGAGGTTTTGGTTGCTGTCATAAAGTTCCAGTTTCAATTCGCCCCATGAAACCCACGTGTTGCCGTTGGAGGATTCGTACGCAGTGACACGGTCGATGGAGCCGGTTGGCAGGATGTTGGCTTCCCATGAGGAGGTGGTGGTGTTCCATCGGGCGATGCCACCGGAGCCGTCCGAGTTCCACCATTGGCCAGACACGACGCTGACCATGAGCGTATCACCTGACATTTCCATGTTGACGATGTCGCCACCGTTCTCACCGACTTGGGCGCCGATGTCAAGATTGCTGAGGGCGGTCAAATTAGCGACGTCAAGTCGGCTGACTTCATCGCTTGTTGTTCTGGCGTGGTAGTAGAGGATGTTGTTGTGAATCAGCATGTCGTGAGGTGCGCTGGCGGCGTTGTACAGGCTACTTGAACGTTCGATGTCGTAAGCTTCGCCCCCGGTTGTGACGTTGATGAGTTGGAACCCGTCATCACCGCCAACCCACAGAAGGTTTGGGCGGATGTCTGCGACCAGTCCCGTGACATCGTCGTTCCCACCGTCCAGCACACCGTTGTCTTCGGTGAACGGCGTGAGCCACTGGTTGTTGGCGATGTCGTAGCGCAACACGCCCAAGCCTTCCGTTCCGATGTAGGCGGTGTTGCCCATGACTTCCACCACGGCGTTACCGGTTTGGGTGTCTTGGCCCCAGTTCTGATCGTGCTGGAAATTGGATTTCGTGATGAGGCCTACGCCAGAAGTGGTACCGCCGTAGACGTAGGTGTTGTCGTAGCCCACACTGTAGGTGGCCCAGTTGGGCATACCGTCGTAGACGTTTTGACAGTCGTTGATGCCCATGGTGGCGATGGTGTATTTGCAGACGCCGATGTTGGTGCCTGCGTAGAGGCTGCCACCGTTGATACCGGATTCGATAGCGAAGTCAAAGAATTGCTGAGGGCGCGTCTGCCAAGAAGAGCCTTGACCGAAACTTGTCAGTTGGTTGCCGTCCCACCTGCGAGCACCTTGTTGCGTTCCGATGTAGAGATTGAACCCGTCGGTATCCAACGCGTAGATTTGGTCGGAAGGGAGCAGACCACCACGGTTGCCTGCGGTCAAGGGTGAGAGAATTTCACCGGTGCTGAGATCCTTTCGCACCACACCGTAGCCTTGCAAGCCGAGGTGGAGGATGTCGCCGACCATGGCGACCGGCGCATTGTTGACGCCGTTGATGCCGGTGGAGCCCCAAGGTTCGAGCCAGGTGTCGTTGGTGATGTCATAGCGGAGCAGGCCTTTGTTTTCCGTGGCCATGTAAGCGGTGGTGTCAAAGAGCGCAACGTCCCCGACGAAGGATGTAGGCAAGCCGTTCGTTGTGTCATAAGCGATGCAACCAGCAGTGGCACGGTCAAAGTGGACGAAGACACCGCTCTCCAAGGAAAACACAACGCTGTCCGCATTCACCGCTATATCGAGAACCGTGGTGGAAGAGGGATAGCATCCGGATGTTCCGTCGTAGGATTGGATGGTGTTGCCGTTGGTGTCAATCTCAGCCACCGATGGCGTGCCTTCCATGGCCACGAATAACGAGGAGGTGCCTTGTTGAGCGCTTGGGCCAACCACCATGTCCAGCACATTATCGCTGAGCGTCCACGGGGCCATCCACGCTGACTGAGCGATGTCGTACCGCAAGAGTTTCATCGAGTTGTCGGCTGTACCCACGTAGAGCATGTTGTCAAGTTCAACAAGCGCTGTCATGTCATCGGTTGATGGAGCGCTGGCCAGCAGCATGTTTCCTTCGATGAACGGGACTTGGTTGGGTGAGAGATGGATCAAGTTCCCGCTTCCATCGTCAACCAAAAGGGCCTCAACAGCGGGTGAAGCAAGGCCGTTTGATGGCCAGTGAAGAAGGGATGCACCATCGTCAGCGAGTCCAAGCGTCGTGAGGGCGTAGGTTGTGGAGAAGACCCCGTTGGTCGTGTTGTAAGTGTGCAATGAATCGCCGTTGAGGATGAAAAGGGTGGGGCCAACACGAGCAAGGCCTGCAATGAAATCGCTGGCGAGCCAATTCCCTGAATTCCATGTTGACAACCAAAAGCCGGCCACATAGTCAAACCGCCCAAGTCCGTTGTCAGGAGAGCCAAGGAGAAGTTGATTTCCGGATGTGGCCATGTGCGTGATGGTGTCGGAGTGAAGGTTGTTGGCCGAACTCCACGCAGCAAGGGGACTTCCTGTGTTGGCGTTGTATCGGAGGACACCAACGCCGTCAAACGCAGCATAGACCACGCCACCAACTTCGATCATGGCGAGGGGCTGTGCGCCTTCGGTGGTGGCGATACTTGAAACGGTACTCCATGCTGCTCCATTCCATTCTGAAAGCCCCTGTTGACTGGACGCATAGACTTCGCCTGCGCTGGTCATGAGGAACCGTTCAAAATCACCATCCGCCAGTGGTGTGATGAAACTGCTGTCGGCGGTCTGTAGGGCGCGGAACGTGCCATCGCCCATCAAGAGGTGAAGGACGCCAGTGCTGCTGTCCATGACCATGTCAAGAACGCCGCCTTCGGTCTCGTAATCGTAAACATCGATCACCGGGGGGTTGTTGTTGGCGTTGAGCACGAGAAGTTGATCGTTTACGGCGAGGTAAAGCAAGCCCGTTTCCGGGTTGACGGCCTGACTGCGAACTTCAAAATCAAAAGGCGTGAGCGACACCAAGGGGTCGGCTGGCGAGAGCGCCTCAATGACCATCTTGGTGATTTCGGCGTCCGATGGCAAATCCCACCCTGCTCCTGAATTGCTGTTGGGGTTGAGGCGGCCGGCGTAGGTTTCACCGGTGGTGAAGGCGTTGGCTTCTCCGAGGACACCAAGGCCCCTCCAGTCAAGCAGGGAGGTCCCCAATCCGTCGATGACGAGTTGCGGCTCTTGGATGGTCATCCCGTCTTGTCCGCTGGCGCGAATTTCCAGCGTGACGTTGGACAATTCAGCGCCGGGTGCAAACGCCAAATCCCAGTCGGCACTCGCTCGTTGACCGGTTTCTGGGACGGCACCGAGGGCGTCCAAGGTGACCCAACCCGTGTCATTACTTCCTTCCAGTGGCCATGTGACGCCGCTTGGTTCAGCGTGTGCTGAAACGACCGGGGTTGTGAGGAGTGGACCCATTGACATGAGGACCATCAGGATGACCATGGAAAGGGCTCGTTGGCGACGAGCCCCAAGACGGTCACCTTGATGGCCGAGTTTCATGGGTTGGGGTGTATTTTTCACTTATTTGAAAGGAAGCCTTCGCTGTCTGTACAATTCTCAACGAAAATCCAACCCGCAACAGGAGAATATCGGGGGAATCTTTTCGTTCTATGGCCCTTCTTTTCAAACATGGAAGAAGCGTTTTGGACGGCACGACCGTCGCCTCATCAGATGCCGCCAAGAACACCTATTTTCTAAAGCGAATCAAGCAATATCTCGACCAACTCCAATGAACACAGCCCTACGTGCTCGCACGGTGTTGATGTGCTGAAACAGCGTCACGACCGCTTCAACTTCGCACAACAATCAAACCCTGCCTTCCCGCCCTTTTTTTGGGGAAGCCCATGTCCATGAGCAAAAAAGACCGGATGCTGCGCAAAGAAGCGCTTGAGTATCACGAGGCAGAACCGCAAGGAAAAATCAAGGTGGTCCCAACCAAACCTCATTCAACCGCTCACGAGTTGAGTTTGGCCTACTCCCCTGGCGTGGCCTATCCTTGTTTGGAGATTGAGAAGCGACCAGAAGACGCTTATCGCTACACTTCCAAAGGCAACTTGGTCGCTGTGATTTCCAACGGCACGGCCGTGCTCGGCTTGGGCAACATCGGTGCTCTGGCCAGCAAACCCGTCATGGAAGGCAAGGGATTGCTGCTCAAGACCTTCGCCGGTATTGATGTGTTTGACATCGAAGTGGACACCGAAGACCCCGAGGAATTCATCAACACCGTCGTGAACATTTCCAAAACCTTCGGAGGCATCAACCTGGAGGACATCAAAGCCCCTGAGTGCTTTGAAATCGAACGCCGCATCGCTGAAGCGACCGACATTCCGGTCATGCACGACGACCAGCACGGCACGGCCATCATCTCCGCAGCGGCCCTCCTCAACGCCGCCGAACTCCAAGGCAAGGCGCTCGCCGACCTCTCGGTGGTCGTCATCGGCGCCGGCGCATCGGCCATCGCCTGTGCGAATCACTACGTTGCGGTGGGTGTGAGCATGGACAACATCACCCTTGTGGACAGCCAAGGCATCATCACCAAGGCTCGTTTGGATGCGGGTGAATTGAACGAATACAAAGCGCCCTTTGCACAAGACCGACCCGCTGGCGACCTGGCGGACGCTCTGAAGGGTGCCGACGTCATGTTGGGCCTGTCTCGAGGCGGCTTGGTCACCAAGGACATGGTGGCCAGCATGGCGGAGAAACCGATCATCTTCGCCTTGGCCAACCCAACACCTGAAATCCTCCCCGAAGAGGTTCTTCAAGTGCGCAAAGACGCCATCATCGCCACGGGACGTTCCGACTACCCCAATCAGGTGAACAACGTCCTCGGTTTCCCTTACATTTTCCGAGGCGCTCTTGATGTCCGAGCACGAGACATCACGCAGAACATGAAGATGGCCGCCACCAAAGCCCTCGCGGCCCTTGCCAAAGAACCCGTACCGGATTACATCTCGGCCGCCTACGACGGCGTGGTCATGCAATACGGTCCCGAGTACATCATCCCCAAACCCTTCGACCGACGGGTGCTCCTTTGGGAGGCCGCTGCAGTTGCGCAAGCCGCCATCGACGAGGGCATTGCCGGTGTTTCGGCTGAGGAATTCAGCATTGACCGCTACAGAGAAGAGCTCGAGGCTCGTTTGGGTGAATCGTATTCGGTCATGCGCCAGATGATCAATCAGGTCAAAGGCAAAGGGAAACGGATTGTGTTCCCCGAAGGCGACAAAGAACCCGTGCTTCGTGCAGCCGCTCAACTGGTGGAGCAAAACATCTGCCACCCCATCCTCTTGGGTCCAGTTGATCGCATCGACCGAATGGTGGAGGATTTGGGTTTGAATTTCGAATACGAAGCCTTCGACCCTCGCTACGACGAGCGTCGGAAAACGGAGTATGCCAACGCTTTCTTCAAGCGGCGACAGCGAAAAGGCACCACGTGGCCGGACGCCGCTCGCCTGCTCAAAAGTCGGCCCTACTTTGCTGCCCAGATGGTTCACGCAGGCGATGCAGACGGCTTTGTTGGTGGGGTCAGCCGAAATTATGCTGACGTCCTCAAGCCAACGCTCGAACTCATTGGCAAGGCCGACGATGCCCACTGTGTCATCGGATGTTACATGATGAACATCAAAGGACGAACGATTTTCCTCGCTGACGCCACGGTGAACGTCTATCCTGACAGCCGAACGCTGGCTGAAATTGCCGTTCAAACCGCCAAGGTGGCTCGCCGGTTCGGCGTGGCGCCCCGTGTCGCCATGCTTTCGTTCTCCAATTTCGGCTCCACGCGTGCTCAGCGCTCCGAACGCATTGAAGAAGCGGTCATCATGGCCAGGACATTGGACCCGACCTTGATGATCGACGGGCCGATGCAAAGCGACACCGCCCTCAATCCATTGATTCAGGAAGAATACCCGTTCATGAAACTCGTTGGCCCGGCCAACGTGCTGATTCTGCCCAACCTGGCGTCGGCCAACATCGCCTACAAACTCCTTGAGGAACTTGGCGACGCAGAGATGACGGGGCCTATCCTCGAAGGCATGGCACACCCTGTGCAATTGGTCGCTCGCCAAGACGGTGTGCGCCACATTGTGAACATGGCCACGATTTGTACGGCTGATGCCATTCGAAAGGACACTTATTGGGCGACGCTCATCGACGAAGACTCGACATCATCGTAGCGGAGAACAGGCCGACGTGGTCGCCAGATGGCTCCGGTGAAGAAACCGGCGCACAGACCTCCAAACAGGAGGTTCACCCATCCCTCGGTCGCGTAATCGCCCATGCCTCTGAGGACCGGAATAAGGAAGGAAGGCACGATGCCCAATACGGTCGTCCACAGGAGTTCTGACCGCACGTTCTTCCATCGGTCGGTGTGCTCGGGAACGCGCTTGGGTTCGCTCGTGCGCACCGGTGTGAGGGCCAATCTGGCCACGACCTTGGGGAGTGGACGGTCAAACGGTACGCTGGTGATGGCGGTGATGGTCTCGTTTCGGGGGTGGACGGCGATGGCAGCTTTCTGTGTCGATGCAGGGCCGAGGAGTTCGTTGGGTCGAGGGCGGCCGTCCATCATCGCCCCTCGATTGTTGGAGGAAGGTGCATCCGCCAAGCGTTCCGTGAATCCGTTTTGGAGGGTTAAGATGCGCTGGTCTCGAGCGGCCTGCCATTCGGCTTGTGTGAGGGCGCGTAGTTCCCATGCACCGTCCAAGTTTTTGGTCGCCTCGTCGAATTCAGGCGTGTTCATCATGTGGTGAGCCAATTCCCCTAATTCGCTGGAAGTGAGGGCTTCGGTTGGTTGTTGGGAGGGCGCTCCTTCTGCTTTGACCCCCATGGCGTTGGCCACCTCTTCCTCGGTGAGGGGTGAAGGCAAGACGTAGAAGTTCGGCGT
>Ga0066845_10000102_pt1 | contig 22830 bp, 20 predicted proteins | sample ETNtaG_31_FD_65488 | JGI IMG/M metagenome (GOLD analysis project Ga0066845, IMG submission 65488) | Marine microbial and viral communities from oxygen minimum zone, Eastern Pacific Ocean - ETNP201310SV78 | ecosystem: Environmental > Aquatic > Marine > Oceanic | place: Pacific Ocean: Eastern...
TCTAAATGAGAGCCACCTACATTTTCGAAATATACATCAATACCATTTGAACAAGCTGAGTGTATAGATCTTGTTAAATGTTCTGTAGTTTTGTAGTTAATTGCTTTATCTATTCCAAGTTCATTTTCTAAGAAATGACATTTTTCATCTGACCCAGCAGTGCCATAAACTTTACAACCTTTTGCTTTAGCAATTTGACACGCTACAGTTCCAACAGCACCTGCAGCAGCTGAGACCAAAACATTTTCACCTTCCTTCAGTTCGCCAATTCTCAATAGACCAACATAAGCAGTCATTCCTGGCATACCAAGAGTGCCAAGGTAGGCTTGTAAGGGCCCTATATCAGGATTAACTTTGCTAAGCATATTGGCTTTGGAAGAAAAATATTCTCTCCAGCCAAAATTGGAGTTTACATAATCTCCTACTTTAAAATCCGAGGAATTTGATTCAATAACAACACCTATGGCTCCACCTTCAAGCGTTTTTCCTACTGCGAAAGGTGGAACGTAGCTTTTTCTATCAATCATTCTTCCTCGCATATATGGATCAACCGACATCCATAAATTTTTAACTAATACCTCATCTTCGTTAATTGAACTGATTTCTTTTTCCACAAGTTCGAAATTCTCACTTTTTGGTTCACCTTCTGGTCTAGAATGTAAATGGATTTCTTTGCTTATAATATTACTCATTTTTCTCTCATTTTATTTATATTTTATGTAACCTCTTATGATATATTACATATGGTTAATTAAGATACCAATCTTTAAGTTGTTCAAAGACTTTAAGCAAGGTATGAATTGTTTTTGGATATAAAGAATGAAAATTACTATTGCACAATTAAATAATACTGTTGGTGATATTGATGGCAATATTGCTAAAGCTTTAGAGGTGATATCAAGTGAGAAGTCAAAAAATTCTGATTTGATAGTTTTCTCTGAGTTATTTATTTCGGGTTATCCTCCCGAGGATTTAGTTCTAAAAGGCTCTTTTTTAAATGCTTGTTCTGAAGGCCTTGAAAAGATAGTTAGTTTTTCAAAAGATATTAATACTGGAATTATTATTGGAGCTCCAATCAAAGAAGATGATAAAATTTATAATTGTGCTGTTCTCATTGATAGAGGTAAAATTATTGGTATTAGTAAAAAGAAAAGTTTACCTAATTATAGTGTTTTTGATGAAAAGAGAGTCTTTGACCCAGGCGAAACTACTCAAACATTTGATTTTCGCGGTATTAAAATAGGAATTCCAATTTGTGAAGATATCTGGAAACCTAATGTATGTAATCAACTAAAGAGTGATGGTGCTGATATAATAATTACACCTAATGGTTCTCCATACGATAGATATAAAAGAAATTTAAGAATAGAAACTGCAATTGATAGAGTTAAGGAAAATAATTTACCATTAATCTATGTGAATCAAGTGGGTGGACAGGATGAGCTTGTCTTTGATGGTTCAAGCTTTGTTATTAACTCTGATCAGTCTTTATTTTTAAAATGTTCATCATGGACTGAGGAAATAGTTAACCTAGATTTTAATATTGAGGTTGGATTTGAAAATGTTGGTGACAATTATAAGAAAAGTGAAAATGCTAAAGATGAACTGGAGGATATTTATTCTGCCTTAGTTCTTGGTTTAAAGGACTATGTTGAAAAAAATAATTTTCCTGGAGTTATACTGGGATTATCTGGAGGAATAGACTCTGCATTATGTGCTGCCATTTCAGTTGATGCTCTTGGATCTGAAAAAGTTAAATGTTTTATGCTTCCATTCAAATATACATCAGAGCAAAGTTTTATTGATGCAACAGAGTGTGCAAAAAATTTAAGTATAGAGCTGGGAAGCTTAGATATTGAAAATTCTTTTAACAGTCTTGAAACAGTTCTCACACCTTTTTTTAATAATCTCCCACCTGATGTTACTGAAGAAAATTTACAGTCCAGAATAAGAGGTACACTCTTAATGGCGTTATCAAATAAAGTTGGTAAAATGGTCGTTACAACTGGTAATAAGTCAGAAGTTTCTGTCGGTTATTCTACGCTCTATGGTGATATGAACGGAGGATATAATCCTATTAAAGATATCTATAAAACAGAGGTCTATGAGCTTTCTAAATGGCGAAATTCCTCAAAAGCATCAAATTGCTTAGGACCATCAGGTGAAGTTATTCCTTTTTCTATTATCGAGAAAGAGCCTACTGCAGAATTAAGAGAGGATCAGAAAGATCAAGATTCTCTCCCTCCATATGATAAACTAGATGACATCCTTGAAAGTTTAATTGATTATGAAATGAGTATTTCTGAGATAGTAAAAAGAGGGCACGATAAATCATTAGTTAAAAAGATAGAAAATCTTCTATATATTTCTGAGTATAAAAGAAGACAATCTGCTCCTGGAGTAAAAGTTAGTCAAAAGAATTTCGGTAGAGATCGAAGGTATCCAATCACAAATTTATTCAGAGATAAAAATTGACAAAAAATATAATTACGAGATTTGCTCCCAGCCCCACGGGACTTTTGCATGTTGGTAATATTCGTACAGCACTATTTAATTATCTCTATGCAATAAAAAATAATGGAAAATTTATTTTAAGAATTGATGATACTGATTCTGAGAGAAGTACTGATGAATTCGCAGAGCAAATTGTATCAGATCTAAAATGGCTTGGAATAAAAATTGATAAAATTTATAAGCAATCTGAAAGAATAGATATTTATAGAAAATATTTTAATCAGTTAGTTGAAAAAGGTTTTCTTTATGAGTGTTTTGAAACTCAAGAGGAACTTGATTATAAAAGAAAAAGATTAGTAGCAAGGAGAATGCCTCCTGTTTATGACAGGGCTTCTTTAAACTTATCTGAGGAAGAGAAAAATCAATATATTAGTGAAGGAAGAAAACCTTATTGGAGATTTAAACTCTCAGGAAGAAAGAACATTTTTCATGATTTGGTAAGAGGTGAGGTTTCGGTAGATACGTCCGCTCAGTCAGACCCAGTTGTAGTAAGAGAGGATGGAGGTTTCTTATATAATTTACCTAGCGTAATTGATGATATTGAGATGGGAGTTACAAATATTATTCGTGGTGAAGATCATGTAACTAATTCTGGTATTCAAGTCGAAATGTTTACCTCCTTAGGAAAAGATTCACCTATTTTTGGTCACCACCCTCTGCTTGTTGATGAAAATGGCGATCCTTTTTCAAAAAGAAATGCTGCCTTATCTGTAAAAGGTCTTAAAGAAAAAAATTTTGAACCTATGGCAATTAATTCTCTTAATACCTCTATTGGCACTTCAATTGAGATAAATTCCTTTCAGTCATTAAAAGAAATTTCAGAAATTTTAGATTTGAGTAAATTAGGAAGGGCTCCAGGAAGATTTAGTTTAGATCAATTGATAAAATTAAATTCATCACAATTAAGTATTTTAAGTTTTGAGGAAATTAAAAATAGATTAGAAAATCAAAATATAATTGCTAGCAAAACTTTATGGGAAATAGTTAAAAACAACCTAAATTATCTTTCAGAATATAGTAAATGGGATGAAATAATTAACAAGGATATTGAAGTAGAAAACTTAGACTATGAATTTTTAAAGACCGCATCGGATGTCTTACCAGATGAACCATGGGATAATTCAACATGGAATTTGTGGATTGATAAAATAAAAGTTTCTACCGATAGAAAGGGTAGGGATTTGTTTCTTCCATTAAGAAAAGCAATTACTGGATTAGATGATGGTCCTGAGTTAAAAGAGCTTATTTTATTGATAGGTTATGATAAAATCAAAAAGCGTCTTTTAGGAAAATAAAATGACAAAAGAAAAATTATATATTTTTGACACAACATTGCGTGATGGTCAGCAAACACAAGGCGTAGATTTTAGTGTACAAGATAAAATAATAATTTCTGAAGCATTAGATAAAATCGGTTTGGATTATATTGAGGGTGGTTGGCCAGGTGCAAATCCAACGGATACAAAGTTTTTTGAGTCACGACCAAAATTAAAAAATTCAAAATTTACAGCTTTTGGTATGACGAAGCGAGCTGGCAGATCAGCTGATAATGATCCCCAGTTGAGGGCATTAATTGATAGTGGATCAGATAGTATTTGTTTGGTTGCAAAAACTTGGGACTATCACGTTGATGTGGCGCTTGGAGTTACATTAGATGAAAATTTAAAATCAATTGAAGAGTCTGTCAGGTCTGTCAGTGAAAATAGTATTGAACCTATGATTGACTGTGAGCATTTTTTTGATGGTTTTAAATCTAATAGTGATTTTTCATTTTCTTGCATAGAAAGCGCCATCCAATCAGGTGCAAGGTGGGTTGTATTGTGTGACACTAATGGTGGCACTTTACCTAGTGAAGTTTATGAAATTGTTAATCAAGTATGTTCTAGGTTTCCAGGAGAAAAAATAGGAATTCATACTCATAACGACACTGAAAATGCCGTTGCTAATTCATTAGCTGCAATTGACGCAGGTGCTAGGCAGCTTCAAGGAACTTTAAACGGTTTAGGAGAGAGATGTGGCAATGCTAATCTTATTTCTTTGTTACCAACATTAATTCTTAAAGATATGTATTCAGGTAAATACGATATATCAATATCTAAAGACGAGTTAAAAAATCTTAAAACTATTTCATTACTTCTTGATGATATATTAAATAGACAACCTAATAAGCATCAACCCTATGTCGGTGATAATGCTTTTGCGCATAAGGGTGGTCTTCATGTTTCTGCTGTAATGAAAGATCCTTCAACATACGAGCATGTTAAACCTGAAGATATTGGAAATAATAGAAAAATACTTGTATCTAATCAGGCTGGTAAATCAAATTTATTATCACGTTTATCATCTGTTGGAATTGAAGTTGATGACAAAGATGAGCGTTTGGGGAATTTATTAGAAGTCGTTAAAGAGAAAGAGTTTAATGGATACTCTTATGATGGAGCAGGGGCTTCTTTTGAGCTTTTGGCAAAAAATATCCTAGACAATGTTCCCAATTTTTTCACTGTTGAAGATTATTCAATTTCAATAAGAAAGGAAGATGATACTAAAGAGGTGTCTCTTAATTCTGAGGCTAAAGTTATTTTAAATGTTGATAACAGAAAAATCGAGTCAGTCGGGTTAGGTAATGGTCCTGTAAATGCTCTTGATAAAGCCCTAAGAAGTAATCTAGGAATATTCGATGAATATATTAAAGATTTGGTTTTGGTTGATTATAAAGTAAGAATTTTGAATGGCGGAACAGAGGCAACAACAAGAGTTGTAATTGAATCTAAAGATGGTGAAGGTATAAGTTGGTTTACAGTAGGTGTAAGTGCAAATATTGTAGATGCTTCTCTAAAGGCCTTAATGGATTCAATTCAGTATAAATTAATTAAGGATGGGGCCCCTCAACCTAAGCAGAAATAAATTTTTCGTGCATTGATAATTCCTCAAAATCATCAACAATAAATAAATTACTAAGACTTGAAGATTTAATTGCTTCGTCACCATTAATTCTAATAAATTTATTTTTTTCCATATGATCCAATAGATTCATGAATGGACTCCAAAAATTATTAGTATTTATTAAAAATATCGGCTTTGAATGTTCACCAAGTGCTGCACTTGATAATACTTCAGTTATTTCATCTAGAGTTCCTATTCCTCCAGGAAGGCATACAAAAATATCAGATAATTCAATCATCTTTTTCTTTCTTTCAAGAATGTTTTTTGTTTTGATTACTTTTTGAGATTTAGAGAAAATAATACCAGGTTCATCAAGATACTCTGGAAAGATAGAAATTATTTTTACACCCTTTTTCTTTGCTGATTTTGCAGCTACCCCCATTAAACCTAAAATTCCACCCCCGTATAAAAGAGAATAATTATGCTTTAATAGAATATCTCCAATATTATTGGCTTCTATTTTATAATTAGAGTCTTTCCCATCCATTGATGCACAAAACAAACAAACTGTTTTCATGTTTATTTATTTGGGTGATTCTAAAATTTTTAAAAACCTTTTATCAAAATTAAATTTTTTTTCTTTTAAATATTCGGGCAGAGCTAATAATGTGGGTATTAAAAATAAAGTTAAAAGGCTAGAAAATCCTAGCCCCCAAATTACAGCAGTAGAAAACGGTACCCACCAAGCTGACATAAGACCACCGAATTCAATACTTCTTCCAAACCAATCAATCGTAATTTGAAGTGCAACTGGTGTTAAACCAATCATTGTAGTTGTTGTAGTTAAGACTATGGGTCTCAATCTTTGAGCGGCAGAGTGAAGTATTGCTTCATTAAGACTTTTTGCATCATTTTTTAATCTATTAAATGTATCAATTAAAACAATTGAGTTATTAACGATAATACCTGCTAACGAGACAATCCCAAGACCACTCATTATAACTGAAAAAACTTGGCCTGTTATTAACAAACCCGTTAAGGCTCCAACCGTTGAAAGCACAACGGTTGATAAAGTTATTGCAGCTTGATAGAAGCTATTAAATTGAGTGAGCAGAATTATAAACATAAGGAAAAGGGCACCAAGCATAGCCCTACCTAAAAATGCAGCAGACTCTTCACCATCTTCATTTGTTCCTGCAAATTTTATCTCAACATCTTTTGAGAAGTTTTGCTCATTAATCCAATTACCAATTTCAACATTTTTATCAAATGGTAAGATTTTCTTACCTGTAATAGGATCTATCATAGTGTTAGCTCTTATTTTGAGAATTCTTGTACCATTTGACCTTTCGATTGATGTTACTTTTTGTTGAGGTTCTCTTTTAACAAAATTTGATAGTGGAATAGCTCCATCAGGAGTAGGTATCCTTAATTGATCAAATTGTTCAAGCTGCCTATAGTCCCTTGGAAACCTTACTCTAATATCAACTTCATCCTCTGAGTCGTCAGGACGATATTTATCAACTAAAATACCATTGGTAACGAGTTGAATTATTGAGCCAATAATTGAAACATCAACGCCATATTTTCCTGCGAGCTCTCGATCAACATTTATAATCCATTCAATTCCTGGAAGAGACCTTGTATCATCTACTTCCATAATACCGTCCATTGATTTAAGTTTATTGCTAATTGAATCTGTAACTTTTGTAAGTTGAAGATTATTTGATGAAGTGAGTTCAATCTGAATATCTTTTCCAGACTCAGGCTTTCTTTCAACTTTATATGATTCAACTATAACACCAGGTAATATTGATGTTTTTTCTAAAATTTCTTGTCGAAGAATATCTGCATGCCTTCTTTCATGAACAGGTTTTAACTCTATCATCATCATTGCAATTTCATCACTTCGACTTTCGCCATCGCTCATAATCATTTGTTCAGCAGACGCACCGCCTATAAGAGTTGAAGTTGTTTTAATTCCATCTACTGTTCTCACTATGTCTTCAACATCAAGAGCAATTCCTAGTTTTTGACTTGGCGATAAATTACCTCTTGCAATTATATGAACTGTCATTTGATTTGTATCTCCTTCAACTGAATAACGAGCTCCAGCATTAAAATTTACATACAAATTGAATAGAATAATAACTATTCCTATCGAGGAAATAACTGTCAATATTGGGGTTTTTATTAATTTTTGTAAAATATCTATATAAACTTTAGTAAATCCAGATAGATTTCTTAAATCAAATTTATCATTTAATTTGGCAATATCTTTTTTTTCAGTTTTACCAAAAATCGATCCCATTACTGGTATAAATATTAAAGCTGAAAAAAGAGATGATACTAATACTAGGCTTACCATAAACGGCATCCATTTCATAAATTGGCCAGAAACACCTGGCCATAAAATTAAAGGAAGGAATGCTGCCAAAGTTGTTGCTGTTGAAGATATAATAGGCCATATCATTCTTTTATAGGATTGGGTATATGCATCTAATCTATTTAAACCCTCAGCCATTTTTCTATCTGCGTATTCAACCATAACAATTGAACCATCCACTAATAGCCCAACAGAAACCAATAACCCAAACATAACCATCATGTTTATATAACCACCTGATAAAGCTAATAATGAAATGGCCATTAAAAAAGAAGTTGGAATTGATATACCTACCATTAAAGCTGAACGAATACCTAGGGCACCTATAACTAGGATCATTACAGATATAATTGCGTTTGTTACAGCAGCTTGAAGAGATTTTAACATTTCTAAAATGTAATCAGAATTATCGCTTGTAAAATTTATTTCAATATTTTCAGATAGGTTTTCAACATATTCTTCAGCTTCAAGTCTCACTTTTTCATTTATTTCTAAAACATTTTCACCAATTCTTTTTTTTACTTGAAGAGCGACCGCTGGTCTTCCGTTAACTCTTGCAAAGGACTCAGTATCTTTATATGTTTTTCTTATTTCTGCTACATCACCTAGAGTAACTGCTCCATCCCCTGAAGAAAAAATTACTAAATTATAGACATCTTGAGCACTCTCATAAACTGCAGGGACTTTAATTGAAAATTTTCCTTGACCTTTGTCAATTGATCCAGCGGCTACTAGTCTATTATTTCCTGTAATAGATCTAATAAGATCCATGAGAGAAATATTATAGTTTTCTAGTTTTGATGGACTTACTAAAATTTCCATCAAATCTTCCCTGTCTCCTGTTACTGGTGCCTCAAGAACGCCAGGGATAGATTCTATTTTTGTTTGCAATCTTTTAGCATGATAAAATAATGTTCTATCCGGAACGTCACCTGATAAAGAAACAACTATCGTTGGTAGTTCTGCCATATTAAATTCAAGTACAATTGGTTCTTCTGCATCTTGAGGAAGTTTAGATTTTACCATATCAACTTTTTCTCTAACATCACCCAAGGCTTTATCTTTATCGAAATTAATATCAAACTCTAATAATACCGACCCAAAACCATTTGAGGCGGAACCATTCATTTCCTCAATGCCTTCAATAGTTTTTAATTGGTTTTCTAAAGGCCTTACAATAAGGCGTTCCGAATCTTCAGGCGAGATTCCTTGATGGGGCACAGTTACGTATATAAAAGGTATATCAATATCCGGCTCTGCATCTTTTGCTATATTAAGATAGGTTAGAGATCCTATTGAAATAATAATTATCATTAAGAACACGATCGTTCTTCTGGCTTGCATTATATAATCAATAATATTTATCAATTTAAGACCTCAAGCGTATAATTTACTTTTTGTCCTTCTATAACAAATTCTTGACCAATTGTTATTAGTGTAATTTCTTCTGGTAAACCAGATACCCAGATTAGTTCTTTTTCATCACCAATAATTTCTACATCTGAGAAGATGACCTCATTATTTGAATCAATATGTCTGACGCCTATTTTTCCATCAGAGTCTAGTGTTAAAGAGGAAGGTGGTATTAAATGTGCTTCAACTTTTTTTGTAGGAATAAATAATTCAGCAGTAATACCGTCCTTGATATCGAAATTTGAATTATTAATTTCAAGCTCAATTCTGAAAGTTCTTGTTTTGCTATCAGCGGTTTTAGAAACATAGCTAAGAAGACCATTTAATTTCTCACCAGTAGATAAAACTGCATAACCTTGAATATCAGATTTAATTTTTTTAATTTCTTGCTCAGAAACTTGTCCGATGACTAATATAGGATTGTAGTCTACTACTTGTCCACATGGCATACCGATTGATAAAAAGTCTCCAACTTCAGCTAAGTTATCATTAAAGAAACCATCAAAGGGTGATCTTATATTGATATTTTCTAGTTCCTCCTCCATTTGAATTACTAGAGCTTTAGAGGCATCATAAGCAGCTTTAGAACCAGCTGCCTTTGTTTGTGACCTATAACCTTTTTCAACAAGAACCTTGGATGCATCCCATTCTAATTTTTTTTGAAGCATTAATGCTTTAGCTTCATCTAGTTTAGCTTTTCTGGAGTCAGTTGATAATTTACACAATATTTGATCTTTTTTTACAAAATCACCTTTTTTAACAAAAATTTCTCTAACAATTCCATTAGTTTCAGATGACACTAGTACATTCCTATTTGACTCAGTTCTTCCTTGGACAAGAACATTTGATTGTCTTAATTCAGATTTGATTTTTTTTGCTTTAACTTTAATAACTGTCTCTTCAGTATTTATCTTTAGAGAATTTATATCATTAGAATTAGAACTATTTTGGAAAATTCCCGTAAGCATCCATAATAATAATGCAGACAATACTAGAATAGCTGTTTTAGTTGTTTTGTTCATGATTCTCTGTAATTAATTCAATTAAGTTATTAAAATAGTTAAAAAAAAGATGACGTTGGCGTCATTTTTGTCAAATGTATACATCTATTATTATTGATTTTCAAGGGTTTTAAAAAATTTTTACAAATTAAAATTTTTCTATATTTAAAATTTTAAAAAAAAAATAATTTTGGGGTTTATTATAATAGATATGACTGCTAATAATTTCTCCTGCTATTTTTTTTATAAGATTAAAAGAGCATAAAAAGGGGAATAATAATAAATTTAAAGTAATTTCTATTTGATAATTTTTCTAGTTTTTGTAAGCTAAATGTTGTCAAATTTAATAATTATAGAGAGGACCAAAATGATTATGAATTTTCATTTTAATAAAGACACTATGTTATATCTTCTACCAGTAATTTTAACGGTATTGGTATTAACATCTTCTGTGAACGCTCAAAAGGAGATAGATCCTACAAGACAAATGGATCCAGTTAAATCACTTTTGGCCCAATCAAATAATGATGGTAAAGCAGCTCAAGGTGAAATTGATGTAATTGATGATGCTACTAACGTTATTGTTCAAGAATTTAGACAAAACTATCAGCAGTTAAAAGATCTCACTCAATATAATGACCAGCTGGAAGTCTTGATAGACAGACAAGAAAGAAAAATGGTTAGAATTGAAAAAGATATTGCTAGCATAAGTAGTTTAACTCGTTCTGTTATGCCTCTAATGTTTAAAATGATTGATGCACTCGATAATTTTGTTGAACTTGATGTTCCTTTTTTAATCAACGAAAGAAGACAGAGAATAGCTGGATTAAGAAACTTGATGAATAATCCAGATGCTTCTCCTGCTGAAAAATATCGTAAGATCTCAGAAGCATATGAAATTGAAAATGAATATGGAAGAACTATTGAAGCTTATACAGGAAAAGTAAGTCCAGAAGATGATAGAACAGTTAATTTCTTAAGAATTGGTCGTAATTCATATATATATCAAACATTAGATGGTGATGAGGCTGCTGTTTGGAGTAGAAAGAATAATGGCTGGAAAAAACTTGGAGGTTCATACAGAACTCCAATTCAAATGGGTATTCGTATTGCCAATGAGCAAGCTGCACCAGATTTAATGGTTATACCTCTAGAAATAACAGCGGAATAAGGGAAGTAAAATGACAAAAACTATTAAAAAATTGAATCTATTCGGTATTGTATTTTTGGCTATCTTTGCTTTATCTACATTACCTGTTGTTGCAAAAGATGATGCTGACGAAACTCCAAAGGAAATTACCTCGTTAAATGAATTACTTTTAAAAGTTCAAGAAGAAGCGCTTTATGATAGCGAAGAAAATAGAGCAAGAATCGCAAAATTTATGGCTGAGAAGAGTACTCAAGATGCCGTCCTTCAAGAAACTTTAGCAAATTTAAAAATTCAAGAGGATAGAGCGGTTCGTCTTGAAAAAACATTTGATGAGAATGATGTAAAGTTAAGTGAACTTGAAGACCTTAAAGCAGAGAGATTAGGTGCTTTTGGTGAACTTTTTGGCGTTGTTAGAGGTACTGCAAGTGAAATGGGTGCTCAGATTAAAGAGTCAATTATCAGTGGAGAATTACAAGGTCGTTCACAAACTCTTACAGATTTAGCTAAGTCCAAAGCTTTACCATCTAATGAAGAGTTAGAAATGTTGTGGTATCACCTTCTTGAAGAAATGAATGCTCAAGGTGAAGTAAAACGTTTTAACGGTACGATTGTTGATACAGACGGTAATTTTTCTGAAGAAGAAGTTGTTAGAGTTGGTCCATGGACCGCATTTGATAGAAAAGGAAATTTTCTAGGTTATCTTCCTGATGATGAAAGATATCGTGTACTTGGTCGTCAACCTCAGGCAAGATTTTTAGATCTTGGCGATAATATTGTTGATGGTGACAAAGGTGATATTGTTAAAGGTGCTATTGATCCATCGCGTGGTGCAATATTAAGCCTTCTTATTCAGACACCTGGTTTAAGCGAAAGAATAGGACAAGGTGGTGTAGTTGGTTATATCATTTTAGGATTACTTGCTGTTGGTCTTGTTTTATCTATAGAGAGAATCTTTAGATTAACGATCACTGCAAGGGCAGTAAATGCACAAGCTAAAGATGTTGATAATCCAAATGAATCAAACCCTCTAGGTAGAGTTTTAAATGCTTATCACTCAAATAAATCAGCTGATGTTGAGACATTAGAGTTGAAGCTTGATGATGCAATTTTAAAAGAATTACCATCTTTAGAAAGAGGTATTAATTTTATTAAATTGTTATCTTCAGTTGCGCCTTTATTGGGTCTTCTTGGTACAGTGACTGGTATGATTGTTACCTTCCAAGCTATTACCTTATTTGGTACTGGTGATCCTAAGCTAATGGCTGGTGGTATTTCACAAGCGCTTGTGACAACTGTTTTAGGTTTAACAGCGGCTATTCCTCTAGTGTTATTACATTCTGTTGCACAAACTAGAAGCAGATCAATACAGCAAATTCTTGATGAACAAAGTGCTGGATTAATTGCAGAAAGAGCAGAATCTAAATAATATTTTTAATAATTGATTTGAGGATTTAAATGGGTGACTTTCTTCTAAAACTTATAAGACCAGATCTAGCTTTTAGCAGTATTAGAGACTTCTTAGAGCTTGGTGGAGACGTGCTTTTAGCTTTAATGTTAGCAACCTTTGTTATGTGGATATTAATCATCGAACGTTATTGGCATTTTGCTACTGCTCATAAAACTATTGCAAGCTCAACAATAGATGCTTGGAATAAACGTTCCGACCATGACTCTTGGTATGCTAGAAGAATTAGAGAGAGACTTATTAGTGAAGTCAGGCAATCAAGTCAAAGAGGTTTGATATACATTAAAACATTAGTAGCAGCAGCTCCTTTACTTGGATTATTAGGAACAGTTACTGGTATGGTTGAGGTCTTTGATGTTATGGCAATTACTGGCTCTTCAAATGCTAGAGCGATGGCTGCTGGTATTTCAAAGGCAACATTACCTACCATGGCTGGCATGGTAACGTCTTTGTCTGGAATATTTTTTATAGCTCAAATTGAATCCAAAACAAGAAAAGCCATTGCTAATGTAGAGGACGAATTACCTTTATCATAAGGTTAAAAAGATAAGGAGAATATAATGAGAAGAAGAGTAAGAGTAGAAGAGGAAAGTGAGATTAACATCACACCATTGCTCGATATTGTTTTTATAATGCTTATATTTTTCATTGTAACAGCAACCTTCGTAAAAGAATCTGGTATTGATGTTACTAGACCAGACTCTGAGACAGCTCAACAGCAAAATAGAGTTGGTATCTTAATAGCTATTAGTGATAAAAATGAGATTTGGATTAATAGACGTATGGTTGATATGGATGCTGTTCAGGCAAATGTAGAAAAACTTCACGCAGAGAATCCTCAGGGTGGTGCTGTTATTCAAGCTGATGAGAAATCAGAGGTTGGTTTAATGGTTCAGGTCATTGATGCTGTAAGACTTGCAGGTGTTGAACAATATTCAATAGCTGCATCAGAGAAATAGGGTACATAAATTGAACGAATTAATTGAAAAAATAAAAATACAAATAAATGCTATTCTTGATATTAAGGTTGGTGATACAACTGTAAAAGGTTCATTAAGTCAAATTGATAGTAGAGCATCTGCTATACCAATCGCAGCTCTTATAACAGTGTTTTTATTTTTAGTTATGCAGGCTCTTGTCTCTAGTAATGAATTTGATTTAGGTGAAGAGACAGCAAGTATTAATATCAGTTTCTTGAGACAGCTCCAGGATACTGAGACACAAACTGCAAAAAAGAAACCTAATAGACCGGAGCAAGAACAAGAACCTGATCCTCCTGAAATGGATATTCCTGAAACTCCTAGACCAGAGATGTCATCTGAAAGTGTTTCCACTCCTGATTTTGGTGGTCCTCAGTTTGGAGCATTTTCCGCATCAACTGATGCTGATGTTCTTCCAATTGTTAAAGTCCCACCTCAATATCCAAGAAGAGCAACTCAAAGAGGCATAGAAGGTTGGGTTTTAGTTGAATTTACAATTACAGAGACAGGTGCAGTTATTAACCCCATTGTAATTGATGCTGATCCTCCTGGAATCTTTAATAGATCAGCTATGAGAACAATTGTTAAATGGAAATATAAACCTAGGATTGTTGGTGGAAAAGCTGTACCAAGAACTGGTGTGCAACATTTAATAACTTATGAATTAGAGGACGCTCGATAAAATGAAAAATATTTTAAGAAAATTCATTTATTTTGTATTAATTCTTTCATTAGCTATACCTGTATCTACTGTTTTTGAAGCTATTACCTTTAATGAAGTATATGCTCAAAAGAAGGAAAGGAAGAAGCCACCTAAAGCTAGAAGAACCCAAACCTTATCAAAAAAAGTTGGTACTGATTTCTTAAAGGCTCAAGAAGCGCTTGCTGAAGAAAAACCAGATGAGTCTCTTAAAATACTAGACAGACTTTTAAGCAATCAAGAGTTATCTGATTTTGAGAAGGCTACTATTTATAGACTTAAGGGCTATGTATATGCAGAAAAAGAAGACTATCCGAAGTCTATGGATTTTTTGCAACAATCGCTATCCTATAATGCGCTTGAACCTCAAGCTCAATTAGATCTTCAATTTGGTATTGCTCAACTTTATCTTGCTATTGATCAATGGGATAGAGGCCTAAAAGAACTTTTAGATTGGTTTGATAATGCTGAAGCATTAGGAAGCCCTCCTGGACCATCTGCTCATGCATTGTTAGCACAAATATATTTATATTTTGCATCAGAGACACCAAAAGACTCTCCGGAAGAAAAACAATTTTACAGAAAAGCTGAACCTCATGCAGAGATAGCTGTTCTTCAAGCTGCAGAACCAAGAGAAAATTGGTATCAAATTTACCTATCAGTCCTTTTATTTGATGATAGATATGAAGAATCTGTTCCTTTACTAGAAGCTATGGTCTATAGATTCCCTGACAAAAAGACCTATTATAGACAATTGGCTGCGCTTTATGCAGAACTTAAGAGAGAAGAAGACTCATTTGCTATTCAACAAATCATGTATTCAAAAGATATGCTTGAGAAACATAGTGAATTGTTAAGACTTGCTCAATTATATTTATACTACGAGATTCCTTATAAGGCGGCAATTATTCTTGAAAGAGAACTTGAAGCTGAAAGAATTAAAGATGAGGAAAAGAATTGGGAACAACTTGCAAACGCTTGGTTATCCGCACGTGAATGGAAGAAGGCGATACCGCCTTTAACCAAAGCAGCAGAAATGTCAGAGGATGGAAGATTATTCCTTCGTTTAGGTCAAACTTATATGCAAGAGGAAGATTGGAAAAATGCTGAAAAGTATATTCGTTATGCCATTAAGAAGGGTGATCTGGAGAATCCAGGAAGAGCTTGGTTGTTACTTGGTATAACAAGGAATAAAAAAGGCATTGATTTCGAAAATTCAGCACTTTTTGCTTTTAAACGTTCTACTGGTTATGAGGATATGGAAGCAGATGCTAGACGTTGGGTAAAAGTTATAGAAACAAAACAAGCCCGAAGAGAAGCTGATAGACTAGCTGCAGAAGCTGCGGAAGCTGAATTGGCAGATGATACTATTTATTTCAATTAGGTAATAGAATCTAATCTTTTAATCACAGGTGCTCCATCAAGACACTCTGCAAGTTTTGCACCTGCTGCTCTGAAGTGATCACTTTTACCATGAGCATCAACACTTTCTTGATCGATATATTGTTCCATAACAATATATGTATTTTCTATTTCTCTATCTTTTGAAATTTGATAAAAGATATTACCTTTTTCTATTTCTCTTACATTTTTAGATAGTTCAACAAATATTTTCTCAAATAATTCTTCTTTCCCTTTTTTAACTTTTAAAGTAGCTAGAATGCATACCATTTTATTACCTCATTTTTTAATTTTTAATTCCATTAGTGTTTTTAAAAGGTCTCTATTTTCGTTAGATAGAGATATGTTTTGTTTTTGAAGCTCATTTAATTGGTCTAAAAATTTGTTAATATGAACTTCTGCTCCCTCTAAAAGGGAAATTTGTTTTCTCTCCCTTTCTTTATATGTTTTTAATTCAGATTCTTGTCTTTCAATAAAAAAAGCTGCCTGTGAGAGTAATTTTTTCACATCTTCAGATAAAGTATTTTCACTATGGCTGGTTTCTACAATTTGGCTTTCTTCTAAAATAAGTTTTAAAGAACTCTCGCTAATGAGCAGATTGCCACCTTCTGTTTTAACTGCTTCTAGTCTTCCTTCATCAATCATTGACTGAAGTTTTTTTTGCTCTACACCTGTCATTCTTGATGCGGAAGCTAAAGTTAAAACACGCTCTTTATCATCCATCTATTTACCCATCAGATTTTTTCTTATTTTCACGATAATCACCATATTTTGAGTCTCTATCAGACAATGCCTTTGTTAAACCCTCTTCTTTGACCATTTTGAAGAAATTTTTTGCCGATTTTGTATGCATAGATAATTGTTGCATTTCTGTACCAGCCCTAATACCTGATCTTATACCCATAGCTTCCATTTGTCTGTGGACCGCTCTTTTATTAAACTGTTGAACATCTTGAGGAACTCCAGCAACATTTTTTGCAATTCTAAGAACTTCTTCGTCTAGTTTATCAATAGGAAAAGATTGATTGGCAAAGCCGCATTTTACAGCTTCTTTTCCATTCATAGAATTTCCTGTTAGCATTAGTTCCATAGATTTTCTCATTCCTACTACCCAGGGATAAAATTGATTATCCGGTGGAGAAATATTTCTAACAACGGGATAACCAATAGTTGAATCATCAGCTACATATATCAAGTCACATGATTGAGCTAATTCAGTCCCACCAGCAAGACAATACCCATGAACTTGCGCTATAACAGGTTTAGCTAAATCCCAAATTTTAAAACATCCATCAACTACATGTCTTGGCCAATATCCCAGGCCGCCAGCTGAATAATAAGGATCCTTTTCATCTGGATCTTTTGTTAAATCATAACCAGCGCTAAAGGCTCTCCCTGATCCTCTGATAATCGTTGCGTTAATATTTTCATCTTGATCATTGTTTTCTAATACTTCAAATAGCTCACCTCTAAGATTTGCGCTTAAAGAATTTCTTTTATTTGGTCTATTAAGAGTTATTCTAGATATTTTCTCAATAGGATTATCAACAATTATAGATTTATATTCTGCCAAATTCTTCTCCAATAGATTTTCATAAAGGATTACCAATTATACTGTTAATTCTAAAATATAATTCATCCTTGTTTTCTTTTTTATCAAATATCCTTTTTCTTCTAATAATTTAATCAAATCAGTTTTCCATGAACTTTTATTATTTTCGATAATAATTATTAATGGAAGTAATTTTTTATTTGTGTTTTCTATAAATGGAATGATAACACTTTCTTCATTTCCCTCTACATCTATTTTCATTGCTGAAATATTTTCGATTTTTTCTTCTTTGATAAAATCAATTAAATTTTTTGCAATAACCGTATGTTTACCAGAATTTGATATTTTGCCTTGTCCTAAATTTTCATCTGGAGTGTCTAATTTAAATTCCCCTGATTTATCCATAAGGGCAATTTCTCTAGGGTTAATTGGAATATCTTTATTTTGTAAAGCGTTGTACTTAAGTCTTTGAAAAAGTGATGGATGTGGTTCAATTGAAAAAATTTTGGTATTTTTGAATTCTTTATAAACACTACCAACTGAAAACGAATATAATCCAATATTTGACCCAATGTCTATGAAGACAGAATTATCCTTACACCTACTTTTAATGAAGTCTCTCTCGTCTTTTTCAAAAATTTGTGGAGAAAAAAGAGCTCTTTTTTCGCTAACATTTCCTTTTGTATAAAGTCTTAATTTTGCACCAAACAAGTTAGTATCTATACAATCTCTTGAGAGTAAAATAGCAATTTTTCTAAATAAAAAAATTAACCTTTTAGAAAACCAATTGGTTCCAATATTTCTTGTAATATAGATAATTACTTTAACGATAAAATTCGGTTCATATTGACCAAAACTAGAGGAATTATCGACAGGTATCATATTTCTAATTATATTATTTTGAGTTTATTAATTTTCCTTAATTACAATAGCATATAAGATAAAAATATGACTAAAAAAGAAAAAATATTTAGAACAACAAAAGAAGTAGTTAAAACTGCCAGAAGAAGAAAAAATTCTTCAACTCGTTGGCTTCAAAGACAAATTAATGACCCTTATGTTAGACAGGCACAGGCTGAAGGAAAAAGATCGAGAGCTGCTTATAAAATTATTCAGATAGATGAGAAATTTAATATTTTTCAAAAAGGTAATTCAGTTTTAGATTTAGGAGCTGCTCCAGGAAGTTGGACAGAAGTTGCTCTTGATAGGGCTGGTGGAGTAACAGTTGCAGTAGATATTTTAGAAATGGAAGATATTAAGAATGCAATTATCCTTAAAGCAGATTTATCGGATGAAAATTCTTCAAATTTAATAAAAAAACTGAATAATGAAAAATTTGATATTGTCTTATCGGATATGGCAGCTTCAACAACTGGTCATAAACAAACAGATCATATTAGAACTCAAGCTTTAGCAGAGCTCGCAGCTTTATATGCTATAGAGTTTTTGAAGCCTGGCGGAATATTTTGTGCAAAAGTTTTTCAAGGTGGAACCCATGGAGATCTCTTGCTTAATCTGAAAAGTAATTTTAAGTCAATCAAGCATTTTAAACCTGATGCAAGTAGAAAAGGATCACCTGAAACATATGTAATTGCAAAAGATTTTAAAGGTTGATTTTAAAATTATAAAAATTTATTTGAACTTATTTCAGGATAGGTTATAAGCAGACGTCAACAACCTATTTAAGGAGTTGATATGAAGATTCGTGAAGGTATTACTTTTGATGATGTTTTACTTGAACCTGCAAAATCTTCAGTCTTGCCAGCAGAGGCAGACGTAAAAACTAAAATTACAAAAAAAATTAGCTTATCTATTCCTTTAATTTCTGCTGCGATGGACACTGTTACTGAGTCAAAAATGGCTATAGCTATTGCTCAAGCAGGTGGACTTGGTGTCATTCATAGAAACCTATCTATAGAAGAACAGGCAAACGAAGTTAAAAAAGTTAAAAAATTTGAGTCAGGTATGGTTGTAGACCCTGTAACAATTAGTCCTAATCAATCTCTTAAAGAAGCACTTAGTCTTATGGAAACTCATAACATTTCTGGTATTCCGGTAACCGACTCAAAAACAAAAGAACTTAAAGGAATAATTACTAATCGAGACGTTAGGTTTGCATCCAACCAAGATCAAAAAGTTTCTGAGCTTATGACCAAAGAAAATTTAGTAACCGTTAGTGAAGGTGTAACTCAAAAAAGAGCAAAGGCAGAACTTCATAAACATCGTATCGAAAAATTAATAGTTGTTGATAAAAAATATAGATGTATTGGCTTGATAACTGTAAAAGACATGGAAAAATCTCAATTACATCCTACTGCCTGTAAAGACGATCAAGGTAGATTAAGAGTTGCTGCAGCAACATCTGTAGGAGAAAAGGGTTTAGCCAGAGCCCAGGCTCTTATTGATGCCGATGTAGATGTAATTGTGGTTGATACTGCTCACGGTCATTCATCTCAGGTCGTAGACGTTGTAAAAAAAATAAAGAAAATATCAAAATCTGTTCAGCTAATTGCAGGTAATGTTGCAACAAAAGAGGCTACTCGATCATTAATTGATGCTGGCGCCGATTGTATTAAAGTGGGTATTGGACCAGGGTCAATTTGTACTACAAGAATTGTTGCTGGGGTTGGTGTGCCTCAACTTTCAGCAATAGTGGATTGTGCAAATGAAGCTCATAAGTCTGGAGTACCAATTATAGCTGATGGTGGCATAAAATTTTCTGGTGATTTTGCGAAAGCATTAGCAGCAGGTGCAGATGTAGCAATGATAGGCTCTCTATTTGCAGGTACAGAAGAAGCCCCAGGTGAAATTTTCTTATACCAAGGTAGAAGATTTAAATCATATAGAGGAATGGGTTCAGTTGCTGCAATGGCAGAAGGATCCGCTGATAGATATTTCCAATCTGATATGGGAGGTACTGAGAAATTAGTTCCTGAAGGTGTTGAAGGTCAGGTTCCGTACACAGGGTCAGTACAAGATATTATTCATCAAATGATAGGTGGTTTAAGAGCTTCTATGGGATATACAGGCTGTAAGACAATTAAGAATTTTCAAACAAAAACTAAATTCATAAGAATTTCTCCAGCTTCATTAACAGAAAGTCATACCCATGATGTCTTAGTTACTCGCGAAGCACCAAATTATCCTGTTAGAGGTTAAGCTTGAATATTATAAAACTCTCTCTTTTTCTAAGCTTTTTTACTTTCATTTTGTCTGGGCAAACATCTTTAAATCAAATATCAAATGATATATCGAATAATGCTTTATTGATTTATGAAACTGATAAAGATGAGGCTATTTTATTATCAAGGCAGGCATTAGTAGCTGATCCATCAAATGCGTATGCTTGGGCAGTAGCTGGAAACATCTTAAGAAAGAATAACGAATTTAAGAAAGCAGAGAATTTTTTTAAAAAATCATTAGAACTTAACCCGTTATTAAAAGATGGATTATATTGGAGTGCAGAAAATAATATTTCTTTAAACCAACTTGATGAAGCTAATCAAAAATTAAAAATTCTTATAAATTCCTGTTCAGGTTGTAATGAATCAGTAATGTTAAAATTATCTTTAGATAAGAAAAAAGAGCAAACGAATAGCAATAATATTTCTACAAAAGACAAACTAGATGAATAACAGCAATAATAATGAAAAAATATTAATTTTAGATTTTGGAAGTCAAGTTACCCAATTAATAGCACGAAGAGTTAGAGAAAGTGGTGTTTATTCAGAAATTTTTCCATACACAAAATGGGAAGAGGGTCTGAAAAAAATTAAACCCAAGGGTATTATATTATCGGGTGGTCCTGCTTCAACTATCGATGGTTCTTCACCTCAAGTCTCTTTAGAAATCTTAAATTCAGGTGTTCCTGTTTTAGGAATTTGTTATGGGCAACAAACACTATGCTCACAACTTGGTGGAAAAGTTGAGCATTCAAAAAAACGAGAATTTGGCCGCGCAAATATAAAATTTATTGGAAAGTCTGATTTTTTTAAGGATTTTGAAGATAATACTGAGCTAGTTTGGATGAGCCATGGCGATAAAGTAACAGAATTACCAGATGGTTTTTCTGTAATAGCTGAAAGTGAAAATGCACCATTTGCGGCTATAGCTAATGAGGACAAACGAATTTATGGTGTTCAGTTTCATCCTGAGGTTGTTCATACCCCAAATGGTTCAAAAATGTTGGAAAATTTTACTCACTATATTTGTGGATGTTCTGGCGAGTGGACAATTGAGTCTTTTAAAGAAATTGCTATTGAAAGAATAAAAAAACAAGTTGGTGATGGAACCGTAGTATGCGGGTTATCTGGTGGAGTGGATTCTTCTGTTGCAGCAGTTCTTCTTCATGAGGCAATAGGAAAACAATTAACGTGTATTTATGTAGATACTGGTCTTATGCGAGAGAATGAAACTGAAGAAGTAGTTGGTATGTTCAGAGATCATTTTAATATCCCTTTGATACACGTTGATGCTCGAGAGGATTTCTTGGTCGATTTAAATGGCGTTAGCGATCCTGAAAGAAAAAGAAAAATCATCGGTTCTAAATTTATAGATATTTTTGATGAGGAGGCTAATAAAATTGGTGGCGCTGACTTTTTGGCTCAAGGAACATTATATCCAGATGTAATTGAAAGTGTTTCTTTTATTGGTGGACCATCAGTGACAATTAAAAGTCATCATAATGTTGGAGGCTTACCAGAAAGAATGAAAATGGACTTAGTTGAGCCATTAAGAGAGCTATTTAAGGACGAGGTAAGAGATTTGGGACGAGACTTAGGTATACCAGATCATTTTATTGATAGACATCCATTTCCTGGTCCTGGTCTAGCAATACGAATACCTGGTGAAATTACAAGTGATAAAGTAGATATTCTTCGTAAGGCGGATACAATTTATATAGATGAAATTAAGAAAGCAGGTCTCTATAAAGAAATTTGGCAGGCATTCGCTGTTCTCTTGCCAGTGCAAACTGTAGGAGTAATGGGTGATGAAAGAACTTATGAGTATGTTTGTGCTTTAAGAGCCGTTACCTCTTTAGATGGCATGACAGCAGATTACTATCCTTATGATCAGTCATTTTTGGCCAATGTTAGTACAAGAATTATTAATGAAGTAAAGGGTATTAATAGAGTTGTATATGATATTACTTCAAAACCACCTGGAACCATTGAGTGGGAATAAAGTGAATAAAATCAATACCTTAGATATATTGTATTTAGGATAGAAAATGACAAAATTGACAAGTAAAAAGATATAAAGTTAAAAAAAAAGGGGGGGGTATGGAGTTTCTATTACCCATACATATTATAGCTGGAACAATTGCTTTGTTTTGCGCAGCTATGTCAGTTCTATCAGAGAAAGGCAAAAAGGTTCATGTTCTTT
>Ga0066845_10000116_pt1 | contig 22017 bp, 17 predicted proteins | sample ETNtaG_31_FD_65488 | JGI IMG/M metagenome (GOLD analysis project Ga0066845, IMG submission 65488) | Marine microbial and viral communities from oxygen minimum zone, Eastern Pacific Ocean - ETNP201310SV78 | ecosystem: Environmental > Aquatic > Marine > Oceanic | place: Pacific Ocean: Eastern...
GAGTTCGCCACCTACGAGAGCGTGAGCTTCTAGTAGCCGTTGCATGGCGGTTTCCACTAGATCTCGTCGTCGTTGCGGGTCTACAACTCCCATAGCATGTCCTTCGTACCCCATGACCCCGCGGACCTCCATATTTGAAGCACGGGCGCGCTCAGCTAGCTGAGCCGCTTCGTTTACCTCACATCCGCACCGGAAGCCGACTCGAATATCTATGACGCATTCACGGATACCTGCTTTAGCAGCAGCATCAATAGTTTCGTTGCTGTCTACGGCGACTGTTACCCGAGCTTTGGTATTAGCCATTGCTGAGAGTCGGCCTACATCAACTGTTTCGTTCGCTAAGAGCAGGTCTGACCCTAAACCAGCCTCCGCTAAACCGATGACTTCGCGACTGGTGGCACATGTAAAACCGTGATGTCCTGCATCATGTTGAAGCCGAGCAAGGGAGGTGGTCTTATGTGCCTTGACATGCGGACGCAGCCGATTTCCCGGTAGTCGCTGTGCCATCTCAGCGATGTTGGCCTGGAGAACATCAACATCCGCCCATAAAGCAGGGGTGGGAAGGTCATCAATATGCATGCAATGAGCCTACGACGGACCAAGGTGCTGCCGCTGACAGCAGATAACCTCAACGTTATGTCAGAGCTTCATTCCGCTAACGCGCTATCCACTGGAACCCCTACTGGTCCGGGTGAGATCTACAACCGGTTACTTAACGACCGCATTGTTTTTCTCGGCACTGAGGTAGATGATGAAATAGCCAACATCTTGTGTGCTCAGATGTTGTTCTTGGAAGGCCAAGACCGCGAAAAAGATATTTGGTTGTACATCAACAGTCCGGGTGGATCAGTAACAGCAGGTATGGCTATCTATGACACGATGCAGTTCGTTTCATGCGACGTAGCCACCGTGTGTATGGGCTTAGGAGCCTCAATGGGGCAGTTCCTTCTCACAGCCGGCGCAGAGGACAAGCGATACTGTTTACCTCACGCACGAGTTATGATGCACCAGCCTTCCGGCGGTGTGCGAGGTCAGGCCTCCGATATAGCTATCCAAGCTGAACAGATGGCTTACATCAAGCGGCTTATGGCAGAACGAATTGCCCTGCACAGTGGTCAAGATGTTGATCAAATTCAAACAGACAGTGAGCGGGATCGCTGGTTTACCGCTGAAGAGGCCAAAGAGTATGGACTCTGTGATCATGTGATTGTTAAGAGGGGCGAAATAATTTAAGCAAGCATCACCTGGTTAGGGAGCGGGGCTGCAGGTCCGAGCAACAAAAGCGGCCAGGTTAGCTACAGCATCAGATAACTGATCCTTAAATTGCTCTTGTGCAGCTCCAACGGCTGCCGCCCGTTCTAGCGGGTCCTCAAAATTGGTGGTGCTAGCAGCGTTTGTTAGCGCCAATAGAAAAGCTGCAACGAGTTCTGCATCCGGTCGGATCTCAGCGGGTGCTTCCCTAGCTACTCGAGCTGCCTGGGCAGCAGTTTGAGTTAGTGCGCCTCGAACGGCTGCATCGTCGGAAGGGGAAACCTCGATGCTGAGAGCGTCTATTTTTTGTAATTCGACTGAAGCTTCGCAAAACGACGCCTCACTACTAGGGCTGCTGCAACTTGCGATAGCTGCTGCCACGGCTGTAGCGACAGCGCAGCGCAGGATTACGTTCACCCCAGCTGGGCTTTGGTAGCTATCCGACGAAGATCTTGAACACCGTATTCGAGGCCCTCTTGGTATTTGTACAGTGCACTCCCCGAAACCAACACATTGGCTCCTGCTGCAGCCGCTCCAGAAATTGTTGAAGCTGAAATTCCTCCGTCGACCTCGATGTCAACGTCATAGCCGCCTTCATTTATGAGATTTCGGAGTGAAGCTATTTTGGACTCCATGCTCCCAATGTAGGCCTGACCTCCGAATCCCGGATTGACGGTCATGACTAGAACCATGTCCAACATGTCTAGAACAGATGCAACCGAATCGAGCGAAGTTGATGGGTTTAGGGCAGCCGCTGGGCTGCATCCCAGCTCTCTGATTCTTCCGAGAGTTCGATGGAGATGGGTTGTGGTTTCCACGTGAACTATGGCCATTTGGCAGCCAGCTTCGATGTAGTTAGAAAGCATCTCATCAGGGTTTGCGACCATTAAGTGAGCTTCGAACATGACATCAACATGTTGTCGGCAAGCGGCAATGACATCGGGACCAAAGGTCAAATTAGGAACAAAGTTTCCGTCCATTACATCCCACTGGATGCGATCGACGCCGGCTTTTTCAAGAGCTATGCATTCTTCTCCGAGTCGAGAAAAGTCTGCGGGTAGTACAGAAGGAACTATCTGAATAGGGCGATTCATGTAGAGGACCGTAGTCTGGGAATGATGTCTAAAAGGGTCAACATTTACGATCTAGCTGTTGGAGGCGAAGGGGTAGGCCGTCTAGAAGACGGCAGAGTCGTCTTTGTAGGTGGCGCAGCGATCGACGACGAGGTGCGGATAGAGCTCACGGAGGAGAAAAGTCGGTATGCGCGGGGAAGCATCCTGGAAATAATCTCGGCTGGGGAGGGACGACGGAAACCTTCCTGCCGACATGTGCTTCGAGGCTGCGGTGGGTGCGATTGGCAGCATTTAACTAATGAGGCTCAGATGGATGCGAAGATCTCAGCTGTTGAAAGCTCTCTTATTAAGCTCGGATCGATAACGCCACCAGAAATCGGTTATGTCGCTGGTCCACCAGATTCACACTACAGAACCACATTACGAGTAGCCGTTGAGGAAGGACGACCCGCCTATAGGCGGTCGCGTTCGAATGACTTGGTCCAGATTGATGACTGTTTCGTAGCTCACCCGTTAATGGACGAGCTCCTTGGAGAAGGCTTCTTTGGGACTGCGAGCGAAGTGACGATCCGAGTTGGGTCCCGTACAGGTGACCGGTTGGTTATGGGAGAACCACATGCCGACGGATTTCGTTTACCTGATGACGTTACCGTTATCGGGAAAAGCCAAGCACGCAAAGGCGCAAACGCGTACATACGTGAAGAAGCTGCCGGAATTGAATGGAAAATTTCGGCACGTTCCTTTTTTCAGAGTTCCCCTGAGGGCGCGGAAATGTTGGCAGCCCTTGCAGCCGAGTGGCTAACTCTGCACGATGCCGGCGAGCAAGTTCTCATCGACCTTTACGCAGGTGTTGGTTTGTTCTCTGGCACCGTCGGTGATTGGTTCGAAAAAGTAACTGCAGTTGAGTCTTCTGGGTCTGCTGTCAAAGACGCCGCCCATAATCTCGGTCCACACGTATCTGTTCACCAGATGCCGGTTGAAAAGTGGGTTCCCGAGTTGGCGGATGTCGTGATAGCTGACCCACCTCGTGCTGGATTACGCAGTGAAGGGGTTGAACAGATTCGCCAGACTGAAGCTCCGCACGTCTTGTTGGTCTCCTGTGATGCCGGTGCACTCGGCAGAGATGCTTCGTTGATGGTGGCGGCGGGGTACGAATTAGATCAGGTTGATGTGTTGGATATGTTTCCACAAACGAGCCACGTAGAGGTTGTCTCGGGCTGGATTCGGACTGGCTAAACAGAAAAGGGTTGGCGCCCACGAAGTGGGCGCCAACCCTAAATGCCTTATTAGGGGCAGCTAGTTCAATCGTTCGATGATCATTGCCATTCCCTGGCCTCCACCGACACACATCGATTCCAAACCGAATGTCTTATCGGAATCTTGTAGGCCGTTGATCAGGGTCGTCATGATTCGGGCGCCAGTTTGGCCAAATGGATGGCCGAGGGCGATTGCGCCACCGTTGACGTTTAGCTGGTCAACCATGTCGATGCCGAGTTCGTCAGCGGACGGAATAACTTGCGCCGCGAAGGCTTCATTGATCTCTACGAGATCTATATCGCTCATAGTCATGTCTGCTCGAGCCAAAACGCGTTTGATTGCTTCAATTGGACCCAACCCCATGATTTCCGGGTTAAGAGCAGAAACTGAGCTTGCGATGATGCGAGCTAGGGGGGTAATTCCTAGCTCCTCTGCTCGTTTGCGGCTCATGACGACCACAGCCGCTGCCCCATCATTGAGAGGACAAGCGTTGCCGGCTGTAACACGGCCATCTGGTCTGAACGCAGGCTTAAGCTGAGAGACTGCTTCTAAAGTGACACCGGCCCGGGGACCGTCGTCAGTCATGACAACCGTTCCATCTGGCATCGTGACCGGAGTGATGTCCATTTCGAAGAAGCCTCGGTTGATCGCAGCTTCTGCTTTGTTCTGGCTCATTACGCCGTACTCATCCATCGCCTCGCGGCTTACGCCTTTGAGTTCTGCCACGTTCTCGGCGGTCTGGCCCATTGCGATGAACAAATCTGGAAGGCCGTCTGGGGGAGTCCAGTCTCCGTGTCCACCTTCGGCTCGGACCTTGCTGCGTTCTCCGGGGGCTTTAAATATTGGGTTCGCGGTGTCGGGAAGGCTGTCAGCGTTTCCTTTACCGTAACGGGAAACACACTCGACACCTGCAGCGATGAATGCGTCGCCTTCACCCGCTTTGATGGCGTGAGCCGCCATGCGGATGGTCTGGAGCGAGGAAGAGCAGTAGCGGTTAACTGTGGTTCCGGGTACATCTCCGAGACCAGCTAGTACTGCTGTGGCACGTCCAATATTGAAACCTTGTTCGCCACCGGGTGAACCGGTCCCCATAATGAGGTCTTCGATCTCTTCAGGAGGAAGTTCAGGAACTTTCTCCAAAACCTTGTTTACGATCTGCGCACTGAGATCGTCAGGCCTGATCTCGGTCATAGAGCCTTTAAAGGCTCTGCCGATTGGGCTACGGGCGGTTGCAACAATGACCGGATCGGTCGAAGCGTCGGTGCTCATGTGAGTCCCTTCATACAGGATTAGCGACTTGGGAAACATTACCTCCACTTGGGAGGTAAATGTCTATTTGAGACTCTAGGCCTAGCATGAAGGTGATGTTTGCGTCTACGTATGCTCATGGAGTTGGTCCACCTGGTGAGTTGCCAATGTCGCTAATGACGTTGGGCTTGGTGGCGGCAGCAGCGCTACTTATCTCCTTCGCAGCCCTTGTCTCGGGGTGGCAAGAACCGCGGTTTCCGCAAGCTAGTTCTGGACGTTCAATTCTCAGAATCAATTCTGCTGCTGGACGAGTTGGCTTAAGCGTCGGCCGGACAGCGGGTTTTTTGTTGGTGGGGTCGGCTGTAGCTTCATGTTTTTGGGTTGAGGACGACACTTTGGTCAATATCGCGCCACGCATAGTTTTCGTGGCTTTGTGGGTGTTCGTCCCCGTTGGGTCAGCATTCCTAGGTGACTTATGGCGTTGGATAAGCCCGTTTGAAGTATTGGCCGCTATTCGTGACAGATCCTCAGATCAGAGCCCCGAGGAGGACTGGGATTTGCATGCTGCTGCGGCTTTCTTGGCAGGCTTTCTCTGGTTAGAGCTGGCCTACCATCGACCGGCTGGTAGGACTCCGCTAGCGATCATGCTTGTGTTGTGGACCGCATGGAGTGGAATTGGTGCCTGCGTCAAGGGCAGTAAATGGTTACGATCGCATGACCCTCTAGCGGTCTTTGTTCGGCTTGTTGCCGCGATGTCGCCAATCTATGTCTCAGACAACTCGCTGAAGGTGCGGCGCCCCTTAGTGGGATTGGGGCAAATCCCTACACAAAAGGGTGCCGCGGCAGTCGTCCTCATTGTCCTTGGGGGTACTTCCTTTGATGGTTTGTCGAGAACGACCTGGTGGACCGACATTATCGGTGGGCGTGTCGGATGGAACGCAACAGTCTTTAACACGATGGGCTTGTTGTTTTCTATGTCTCTGGTCACAGCATTGTTTCTGGGTTGCATTTGGTGGATGCAACGACGCGACGGCAATGAGGACATCGACTTCGAAGATGGTTTTGCGCTCTCTTTGGTCCCGGTTGCTGTTGGGTACGCGATTGCTCATTACATAGGTATGGCTGTATTTGAAGGTCAGCAGTTATTCATACAAATGAGCGACCCGTTCGATCGGGGATGGAATTTGTTTGGTACTGCAGACGGATACATCAACTATCGAATCGTTGGGCCAACTTTTATGGCTGTTATCCAAGCCTTGGGAATCGTTGGAGGACACCTCGCTGGAGTCATGGTCGGGCACGACCGTGCGCTTGCCACACTGCGCAAAAAAGATGACTTAACAGGCCAACTACCGCTCGTGATACTTCTAGCTTCGTTGACGGCGATCGCCTTAATATTGCTGGTGGATGTGTAGTTTCCGCCGAAGCAAATCCGTTAAGGCGCTGCTCGAATATCTTCGAGTAACTTATATGACCTAACGATAAGGCTTAGGCGTTTTGAAGTGCTCGCCAGACCGCCTGCGGAGTGCAAGGCATGTCCACGTGCTCTATGCCTAAGTGAGCGACAGCGTCGCACACAGCGTTGTGTACCGCAGGTGTTGAACCTATGGTTCCTGACTCACCAATACCCTTCGCTCCCAGAGGGTTCCGGGGGCTAGCAGTTTCGGTGTTGGACACCTCAAAGCTCGGTAGCTCCGCTGCAGACGGCATCAAGTAGTCCATGAGACTTGCTGTAACCGGATTGGCGTCCTCGTCATATTGGACGTGTTCCCAGAGTGCTTGGGCGATTCCTTGAGCAATACCGCCATGTTGTTGTCCGTGTACCAACATTGGATTGAGAATTGTTCCGCAATCATCAACTGCTATGTGTCTCAGCAGTTCGACGTGTCCGGTATCTCGGTCGATTTCTACGACTGCCACATGCGAACCGAATGGGTATGTCGAATCAGTCCCGTCGAAATCAAGCTCGTGTGCGAGGCCGCCTTCGATTTCTTGTTCAGCTGCTGCGCTTGCTAGATCAGCCCAGCTAATTGATTTAGCTGGAACTCCAGCCACCTGAAGGGCTCCTTCGCCAACCACTATGTCCTCTGCGCTTGCTTCTAAGAGGCTGGCAGCAAGCTGCTTCCCCTTTTCGAGGACTACCTGAGAAGCTTCATAGATAGCGGAACCGCCCGCTTGCAGTGAGCGTGAGCCCATAGTTCCGGCCCCTCGGGCTACTTGTTCGGTGTCAGCGTCAATGTGCGTTACTTCGTCCATCGGTATTCCGAGAACGTCGTTCACGATCATCGAAAAGGCCGTGTCGTGGCCTTGTCCATGAGAGCTTGTTCCTACCTTGATCGTTGCTGAACCGTCGTCGTTGATCTCGCAGCTTCCGTACTCAACATGGAGGCCGATTGGCGCGGTCACCTCAACGTAAGAAGACACTCCAATGCCGAGCAGCATCGAGTCGTCTGATTCCCGCCGACGCTTTTGCTCAGCTCGCAAGTCTGCGTAGCCGGACGCTTCGAGAACAGCGTCTAAGGAGCGTTCATACTCGCCTGAGTCGTAGTTGGCGCCGACTAGAGTTGTTAGTGGAAATGCATCGGGTTGCAAATAGTTTTTGCGACGCAATTCAGCTGGGTCCATTCCGATAGCGTTCGCTGCTTTATCAAGGATTCGTTCGACCATTTGAGTGGCTTCAGGTCGGCCTGCTCCTCGATAGGCGCCAGTGAAGGTGGTGTTGGTAACTACCGACTGAGCGAAGAAATCTATTGCTGGAATGTCGTAGACGGCTTGGCTGAGTTGCATCGTCAACATCGGAAGTATGGCTCCAATGGCGGGATAGGCACCGGCGTCTGCTACTACTCGCGCCTTTAGGCCGACAATGGATCCATCGTTGTTAACGCCTAATTCAGCGTTCATCACCATTGCTCGCCCCTGAGCCATGGAGAGCATGTTTTCGCCGCGCTGTTCAGTCCACTTGACAGGCTGGTTGAGTTCTTGCGCGGCTTTGGCGCAGAGAATGAATTCGATGTACAAACCGGCTTTCGGGCCGAACCCTCCTCCAACCCAAGGCGCTATCACTCGGAGTTTGTCGGGCTCGAGTCCGATGTTCGGAGCGAGGCCATCTCGAAGTCCGTGGGCGGCCTGTGTTGACGCGTAGAACGTCATAGAGTCGCCTTCGGGTATTGCGACGCAGCCATTTGGCTCCATCGGTACGCCCGCAAGACGCTGTGTGACTATCCGTTCAGTAACTACGGTGTCAGCTCCTTCGTTTACGTCAGGGCCGTCGTATTCGTTTCCAATTGCGAAACAGACATTGCTATCGGCACCTTCCCACAAAATGTCGGTGCCCTCTTCCAGCGCAGCTTCTATATCGGCATTGGCTGGGAGTGGGTCATAATCGATGATGATTTGCTCTGCAGCATCAACTGCCTGTGAATGAGTTTCTGCCACAACCGCAGCGATTATGTCGCCGACGAAACGTACACGATCAACAGCGAGTGGTGGCCGGTTCATGGAGGGGTCCATAAATTCGGATTGGTTGACTGCCTCCATGTTCAGGTTGTCGGAGGTGTAGATAGCCAAAATGCCTGGCATGCCGATGGCCTCGCTCGTATCGACCTCAAGAAGTGAAGCGTGAGCCATCGTCGAACGAACAAAAACTATGCGAGCTGAATCTATATCTAGGTCATCTACGTACGCGTTAGACCCGGTAAGTAGTCCCGGATCTTCTTTTCGAGTAACGGTGTTACCTAAAATTGAGCCTTGTGCGGCCATGGCTATCCCCTGATTTGACGTGCGTGCTTAGAAGCAGGAACGAGACTACACCGAGGTAGGACCCGAGACGCCATTGGAGAGGTTTTTGCTCGTCAAAATGGTCGCTAAAGGCTTAATCTTGGCCGTCAAACCAAGTCTTTAAAAGCTCGGCTGAACGGGTCGGATCTTCACACATCCACCAGTGACCAAGACCATCTAAAATGGCTACATCTGCAGCACATTTCTCAGCGGCTTCGCGATGGAGTTGCTCGCCACCGGTGTAGGTGTCTTGCGTAGCGATAATGCAGAGGCCCGGTCTTAGAGAGGCTGCCTGGAGATTGTCACCCAAATTTCCCATAACTGGCTGTGCTGCGCTTCTGTATAAACCCAAAATAGCTTGACCCATATCGCCGTTGACCCATGGGGCAACCTTGGACGCTACCGACTCGCCCATTCCAAGCTGTGCAAAAACCGCAGACCAATCTTCAACAGGTAGATCGATCATCGACTGTACGGCTGTTTCTCCATCGGGTCCTTGCCAGCTTTGTGCGGCGTCATGCCAAACGTAGTCGTGGCTAAAAATTCCGATGATGTCGGTGCACCATGATCGAATGAGATCCGGACGTGTCATTGCTACACGCACGACGTGGCCTCCGCCCCAGTCGTGACCGACTAAATCGATAGGGCCATCTAGCTGTTCGAGTTCATGAATAAGCCAAGCCAGATAACCGTCGCTTGTCAGGTCGAAGTCTTTAGGTAGCGCGCTGCCAAAACCTGGTGGAGAGAGTGTGATGATGTCGTCTCGCCCTAGTTCAGTTCGGAGAGGACCCCAGATGGCTTCAGTCTCAGGGTTGCCGTGGACTAAGACGACTGACATTCGCGCTCCTTTGGATCGGTGATTCGTAAACCGAGCTTATTCGCTACGAAACCGTTCTTTTGCTAAGTCATCGACCACTTCGGACGAAGGTAAAGCTGCCAATGTTTGAGGTGTGACATAAATTTTTCGATCGCGAGACCCGCCGCCGACGATCACTTTGGGACGTTCGAGCACTCGACTGTCGATCAATATCGAAAGTGTTTCGGGTAGCCCAAATGGGGTTACACCTCCAAGGGTCATGCCCGTCATCGTCTGAGTTTCTTGGGGTGAGGCGAAGGAAGCTTTCTTGACCTCCATTTTTTTTCGAACGACTTTGTTTACGTCAACTTGTGTAGTTGCCAGAACTACGCATAGTGCGTATTTGCGGGGTTCTGCTTTGCCGACAACCAAAATTGCGTTGGCGCTCTCATCAAGTCCATAACCGTATGTTTCGCAGAACTGGGCAGTATCTGCGAGTTGGGGGTCACATTCGATTATTTGATAATCAGAAGTCAACTGATCAAGTATTTGGATTACCTGGTCCGTCATGGACTAGCTATCGTCATTGTTTTCGCGTCCTCTCACGACCTCAGTCGCTACCACATCAACTGCCTTTAGGTTTTGTGTGACAACGACTCCGTAGTCTTGGCGCGCTGCTTCAATCGAAACAACTCCGTCTCGTACATCTCGCAGTACCAAATCGGGATCGCGGTCAAATGGGTTACCCCATCCGCCTCCCCCGGGTGTTTCAGCGATCATTTTTGCTGGACCAAGTTTCGTTACTCCGTACTTGGGAGGAACAAAGGCAGCGCCGTCGAGGTCTTCGTCGGCTGGAACTATCCATTCCAGTCCAACACCGCCGGTTCCGCCACCTTCTACGCCATGGCCGCTCGGGCTATCTAGTCCTTCGGCTCGGAATGACCAAATCGCAGGTTCAAGGATGTCCGCTTCGTAACGAACTCCTGTGCCGCCTCGCATTTCACCTGGACCGGCGTTATCGCATCTTTGCTCGTGGCACACGTACCGAACCGGATACTGCTGTTCGTGAAACTCTAAATTCGGAATATCAAGACCACCCAAACTGATCAGGTGGCCCATTTGAGCGAACCCATCGCGTTCCGCTGTAGCCCCGGGCGTCCCCATCGCATGCCACTGATACATCACCCACGTAGAACCGTCTTCTCTTTTCCCTGCAACGTGGCCGTGCATGGTTTTCGACCAACCCGCACAGGCTCTCGATGGATCGGCTGCGGCCAATGCTTGCCAAACTGCAATAACGATTTCATGAGCCACATAAACGGTGTTCATAGTCATTGGTGCTGGCGGCAGAGCGTTGACGATTGACCCTTCGGGAGCATTGATGGTCAAACAGCGATAGGTTCCCTCGTTCCTCGGGATGCTCGTATCGAAGAACGAAGAGATAGCTAGATAAACAGACGAGTATGTATTAGCGAGTGAACTGTTTTTGAAACCTTCGATCTGCGGGTCGGTGCCTGTGAAGTCAGCAACTATCTCGTCGCCACTCACAGTTAGCTTTACCTTGACGGCGATGTCGACTTTGCGGAAGCAATCATTGTCGGTGTGGTCTTCTCCAAAATAAACGCCATTGGGTAGGTCCTTCACGGCTGCGCGCATGCGTCGGTCAGCATGGTCTAGTACGCCGTCTAAATAAGACAGATAGGAATCAACTCCTAGTTCACTAGCAAGTGCTACAACTCGCTCACCTCCGATTTGAGTTGACCCCAGCATCGCTAAAAGGTCACCGTCAAGTAGCTCTGGTGTTCGGCAATTGATTAAGAGCAGTTCCCAGAGGTCTTCGCGTACGCGACCTTCTTCGATAAGGCGCATTACCGGTAGACGAATTCCTTCTTGCCAAATTTCGGTTGCTTCAGGATTGTAGGTGCCAGCTAGTCCACCTCCGATATCGGATTGGTGGGCGCGGTTACAGCAAAAGCCGGCCAGGACAGGGGTGTCGGTTCCAATAAAAATGGGCCGAGCAATCACCCAGTCAGGAAGGTGATTGCCGCCCGCGACATAGGGGTCTGATAACAAAAACACGTCGCCGGGATTGAGCGCATCTCCGTATTTGGCAATTAGGGCACGGACTGCGAACCCGCCGCCACCTGTGTGAATTGGGATGCCGTCGGCATTAGCGACCAAAGTGCCATCGGGAGTTGTGACAAAACAACTGAAGTCGTGGCTTTGGCTGAAGATGGTGCTCCGAGCAGTTCTTGTCATAACCCAGCCCATGTGGCGGCTGATTTGATCGAGGCGATTCTGCATTAGAGCCAACACAACTGGATCGAGTTCAGCGGAGTTGTGCTGTAGGGCATCTTCAGTTTGGGCTACCTCGACAAAGAAATCACCGGACTCGTCGACCCAGAGCCGGTCGCCGGGTCTTGCTACGACGGTCGTCGTGGCCTCTTCGATTAGGGCAGGACCGTCAAGGGTGGCGCCTGGATGGAGAAGCGACCCATCATGTATTGCTGTTTCGACCCACCCCGTGCCCGGGAACCAGACAGACCTTCTGTCTATGGGCTCAGGTGTCATTTCAGATGGTGAGCCTGCTGCTATCTGAACCTCACCCGTAGAACCTCGGGCCGTAAGCCGAAGAGAGGAAAGCATGATCGTTCCTTCCTCTTGAGCATGGCCGTAAAGACGGCGGTACTCAGCTTCGAAAGCCGCGCGAATCGCATCACGGTCGAAATGTTCGCCGTCGACTGGGACTCGAATGCTCCAAAGCTGGCCGGGGTGGTGGAGTTCCAGTTCGTAAACAAGGGTTACCTCCTCTTCCTCAAACCCCTCCTCGGCCATTACTTCAAGAGCTCGATGAGAAAGAGAACTGAACCCTGCCGCGATAGTTTCCGTCGGCAATTCGTCTATGGGGCCGAGTAAGAACCTTGTGAAGTCTTGTCGAACATCAGCATGAAGCATTCCAATTGCGCAAAGTGCACCCGCATCTCGAGGTACATGGACTCGGGAGCAGCCCAATCCAGCTGCGACGCTGGCCCCATGCATAGGCCCGGCCCCGCCGGCTGCGACGAGTGTGAATCGCCTGGGTGAGTGACCGCGTTCTATTGATATGTGTTCTACGGCGCTCAGCAAATGATGTTCGACGAGTTCGATTATTCCTGCTGCAGCGTCTTCGACGGACATTCCTAACTTCTGTGCGACGTGTACATCGATAGCCTCTCGGGCCGCATCTAGGTCTAGGTCCAGGGTTCCACCAGCTGACTTCCCGGGCCGTAGGCGACCGAGGACCAGATGAGCGTCTGTGACTGTGGGTAGCGTGCCGCCACCTCCATAACATGCAGGACCGGGATCTGCGCCAGCGCCTTCAGGCCCGACAAACAGCAGCCCGGCGTCGTCAACGCCGGCTATCGTGCCGCCGCCGGCGCCGATGGTGTGTATGTCGATGGCTGGGGTAGAGACGTGGTACCCGGCTATGTCGACATCGTCGCGTGTCGCTATTTCACCGTTGGACATTAGAAGGACGTCGCAGGACGTCCCCCCAATCTCCATAGAGATAAGATTTCCCTTGTCCTCGTCGGCCACTCCTGCCTTATCCACGGCTCGACGGTACAAATTGAGGGCTCCAACTGCAGCAGCGGGGCCACTTAGGAGCAGGTTGACTGGCTTACTAGCTAGTTGGTCCACTGACGCTGCTCCACCGTTGGATTGGACGAGCAGAATTGGTCGTGAAAGACCCTCCGCTGCTAACTCTGCGTCGAGAGACCGAAGGTACTTAACAATCCGAGGTAATAGAGCTGCGTTTACTACGGCCGTTGAGGTTCGTTCATATTCGCCCATCAGAGGGGAAACATCTGCAGAACAGGACACCCAATCCTTGGGCCAAGTTTGTTGGATGAGTTCAGCTAACTCTTGTTCGTGACGGTCGTCTACGAAACTGTTCATGAGAGCGACTGCGATGGCCTCAACCTCTTGAGCTTTGAAGTCAGCGAGTATTTCGTCAAGCGCTGTTGTGTCCAAACTCTGGTATTCACTGCCGTCGGCGTCTATGCGACCTGGGATGGATTGGCGAAGGTAACGCGGGACTAGAACCGGGGCATATGGCTCTCGATGATTCCACTGATCGGACCGCAAACCACGTCGAATCTCTATTGTGTCTCGGAAACCCTCCGTGGCAATGAGTCCTACTTTGGCGCCCTTGCCCTCGAGCATCGTGTTTGTAGCAATGGTTGAGCCGTGAACGAATAGTGAACAATTGCTTAGTATTTCGGATTTAGGGAGCCCTAAATCGACTGAGATTCGCTGAACCGCGGAAAGTACGCCCTCACTGGGATCGGAAGGGACTGAGGGTACTTTGGCGACCCACGCTCGGCCTTCGGCATCTGCTAGGACAAGGTCGGTAAATGTTCCGCCTACGTCAACGCCAATGCGCCAAGGAGCGACAGGCCTACTAATTGAGAATGAATTTGATTCTGGCTGATTCATAGGTATTGATCATCGCGCGCTTTGACCTGCGAGACTATTGAAATGCGAATCAACTACCCCGCAGCAACATCTCGCTCCTCGGAATTGTATGACCGTGGCAAGTCAGTGATCCCGGACGGGGTGTCAAGGTCCACGGTGTTAATTAGGCCACATCCTGTTTATGTCGACCATGCAAAGGGGGCATGGATTACGGACGTTGACGGCAACCGTTACCTAGATTGCAATAACAATTTCACGTCAATAATTCTTGGACACGCAGATTCCGGAGTTGAAGTCGCTGTGCGTGAGCAGTTAGCGAACGGGACAGCTTTTTCGATGGCGAGTGAGGCCGAAATTCTGCTGGCCGAACTCCTCTGCGAGCGAGTAGCGGGTTGTGATCAAATTCGATTCTGCAACTCTGGTACCGAAGCTGTGATGGGAGCGATTAAAGCAGCGCGTGCGTTCACGCAACGGCCGACAATTATTAAAATAGAAGGGAGCTACCACGGAACCTACGACCACGCGGAAGCTAGCCTGGGGTCAGACCCTTCTAACTGGGGTTCATCAAAAAAGCCGCGCACGATTCCCTATTCCGAAGGCGCTCCTGGTTCCTTAGTGGATGAGGTTGTCATTGTTCAGTTCAACGACGTGGCGGGCGTAACCGAAGCAATAAAGGCAACTGGATCTGAACTTGCAGCAGTACTGCTAGACCCAATGCCCTCGAGAGTGGGAATGCCACTCTTGGACCCCTCGTTCGCTGAGGCAATCAGAACCGAAACTCGTGATGTTGGAGCGTTGCTGATCCTTGATGAAGTGATCTCGTTACGGTTAGGGCTTGGAGGTGCGCAAGCGCTCCACAATATTGACCCAGACCTAACCGCCATGGCGAAAATCATTGGGGGCGGATTTCCCGTAGGAGCGATAGGAGGTAAGTCGGAAGTAATGGATGTGTTTGCAGCTGTGCATGGCAATAGAGCAGCTGTTCCCTCAGGCGGAACATACACAGCCAACCCTGTCACCATGACTGCCGGATTTGCCTGTATGTCTCAGCTTGACCAAACGAGTTTTGACCGGCTCGCCGAGATAGGTGAGCAAATTCGTCGTGGCCTCAGAGAACTTTTTGTGTCTCAGTCGCTTGGATGGCAAGTAACAGGTGCGGGATCGTTGTTTAGGATTCACCCGCACGAGAGGCAGATCAAAAATTATCGTAACGCGCACTTAGATAGTGATGAATCGGCGCGCATGGAGTCCTTGCAACACCGATTATTGGAACGCGGGGTTTACTTCAGTTCTTACGGAATGGGCTGCATGAATCTGGCTACCTCGGATGGTGATATCCAGCATTTGCTGCAATCAATGGACTCAGCGCTGCGCGCCGTCTATCGGTAAGAGCAACTACGGTCTCGCCATGACAAAAGATCTGATGCTCAAAAGTGCATCCGAATTATCGGAGCTGGTTTCTGCACGGGAAGTTAGTTCCCGTGAGTTGCTAGAAGAAGCCATAGAGCGTTATGAAGCCTTCAACCCAAAAGTCAACGCAGTTACCGGTCACCAAATTGAAAATGCTCAGCAAGAGGCGAGTAGAGCCGATGAGTTGACTGCCCGAGGTGAATCAACCGGACCCTTTCATGGTCTTCCCGTGACCATTAAAGAGGCTTATGACTGGGTTGGTACGCCATCGACATGGGGTAACCCTGAATGGATAGCTAATTTCCCCGAGGTTAATAGTCCATCGGTTGATCGATTAATTGATGCTGGGGCGATCATCTGGGCTAAGACCAATGTTCCTTTTATGCTTGGTGATTGGCAGTCTTTCAACGATATCTATGGTTGTACCAATAACCCATGGGACCTCAACCGAACCCCCGGTGGCTCCTCGGGAGGATCAGCTGTCTCCTTAGCGACCGGAATGTCGGCGCTAGAGATAGGCAGTGATATCGGTGCCTCAATTAGAAATCCTGCCCACTACTGCGGTGTATTTGGTCACAAACCGACTATGGGGTTGATACCGCAAACTGGGCACGCTGCTCCTGGAGTAGAAGCAGTCGTGGATATTGCAGTCATGGGCCCTCTTGCACGCAGCGCGCGTGACCTCGATCAAGCGCTCTGTGTGCTTGCCGGCCCCCATGGCCTTGACGCGTCTGGGTATCGAGTTGAACTGCCCGAACCAACCAAAAAATCTCTCGCTGATTACAGAGTTGGAGTGCTGCTCGACAGTCCAGCCTGCGCAACATCTTCGGAATTAATTGGCCACCTGCAGAACACCATTGATGATCTCGCACGATTAGGAGTTGAGGTTGTGGAGGCGACTCCCCAAATTGACCAGATCGAATTTTTTGAGAACTATCTATTACTGTTGCGCGCAGCTACCGGTGTCTCGATGGGGGAGCGAGCATTCCGTGATGCGTTGCCAGGTCACACAGGTTGGGAGCGAGGCGAACGCACCTACCGAAATCTGGTCGACCATGCAGCACATATGACTCATAGAGAATGGTACGAACTTCACCAACAACGAGAACTTTACCGACGACTTTGGTCGGCCTTCTTTGAGGATTTTGACCTCCTATTGTGTCCGACCGCTGCATCGACCGCTTTCGTGCATGACCACGAGGGAGAGCGCCCAGATCGCACTATCGAAGTCAATGGCCGTCAAGAACCTGTTGTCGACCAACTATTTTGGGCAGGCTGGAGTTGCAGCGTCTACCTGCCGAGCACCGTGGCACCGGTCGGCCTCATCAATGGCCTACCCGCTGGGCTGCAGATAGTGGCTCCTCACTTACACGACAGAAGATCTATTCATTTCGCATCGCTGATCGAAGCCGAGATAGGCGGGTTTGTTGCCCCACCTGGGTACGAAAGAATCGAAAGTTAGACAACAAAGAGACGGCAAATTCTGGCAGCCTATTGAATAGTGGACGACTCAATTGATGACCTAATCGATCTCCTGTCTCTCTCACAAGAGGGAGAGGCGACATATGTGGGGCGCGGCTCTGGCCATGAGGGTTATGGCCTATTCGGTGGACATCAACTAGCACAAGCAATTGTCAGCGCCTACCGGTCAGTAGATACAGAACGTCGCCTGCATTCCGTTCATGGTTTCTTTTTGCGTGGCGGCGATGGAAAAAAAAGCGTCAGTTACGACGTTGAGAAAATTCGAGACGGAAGAGCCTTCTGTCAACGGCGAGTTGCCGCCCTGCAAGACGCTAAGCAGATATTCGACTTAACAGCCTCTTTTCATACACCCGAACCTGGACCAGGAGTTATTGCTCCGACACCACCGCGAGACAATGAGCCTCCGGAAGGGCTGCCCACCTTCGAAGAGTGCATGCAACAAGTTGGTCCCATCTTTGGAGAGGAGTGGTCTGAAGGACCCCGACCAGTTGAATACCGGATTGAAAGCGCCCCCTGGGCACCAAATGGGCCGTCTGAACAAGGTGGCATCAACTTTTGGTTCCGATCTCGGCGACGTCTAGCTGACGACCCGGAAATCCATGCGGGAATTCTTGCCTACATGAGTGATGACTGTGTTGCCGACACCCTTCTAGTTCCCTACGGCCGAACATGGGGGACTGAAGGAACCATGTTGGTGAGCTTGGACCATTCAATGTGGTTTCATGCTCAAGCTAGGGCAGATGAATGGATCTACGTTGAGCAATGGCCAGTAGCCGCTGCAGGTGCGAGAGGCTTAGCGCAAGCTCGAATGTGGCAGAACGGTCAACTAGTAGCCTCGGTAGCACAGGAAGCTTTAACCCGATTCTGATTCTTTGGGTTAGCTCTCTATGAACCAGCTACGAAGCGAGTCAGTCGCGTATTCCACAGAAGCGAAGCATCCGAAGTGATCGGAATCTTCGAACACTTCTAACGAACCGAATGGCATACGCTCAGCTATCCCAGCGGCCGCAGTAGAAGGACGATCTAACCCGGCGCCGCCGTAGGCGACGCGGACTGCTATTTCGACTAGCGGCAAACGATCCCACCCTCCTTGGAGAAATTGTTCGAATGCCCTTGATTCGAGTAGCGGGTCACACGCCAGCTTTACTGACCCGTCTGGTTGATCAATGAAGCCGTGGTGGACATACGCTTCCAAACAATCTGGGTGAATCTCGTTCAAAGGAGGGCGAGAGCTGTAGCGCTCTAGAGCGTCTCGGCGTGATGGAAAAACTGAACGTCGATGTTTTGTCGCTTCTACGAAATCGAAAGCTCCTTCAGGTCGCTCTTCTTCACGTTCGAAAATTATTGGCTCATAAACCCATGCTCGTTTAAACGCATCTGGACGAACCAGGCTGCTCAGAATGCTGGTAGCACCGCCCATTGAGTGGCCTACTACCCATGCGCCCTGAAGGTCAAAAGCGTCGACTACAGACGTGAGATCAGCGACCATGCGATGATCAAAGAAGTCGATATCAAAAGGGTTCGTGGTCGCTCCATGAGCGCGCAGGTCCACGCAAATAGCCCGGAAATCAGACCCAAGGTTGTTGATTATGGGTTCCCACATCCGAGAAACGAGCCCTGTCCCGTGAACGAATAACGTCGGATGTCCAGATCCCCCGTAGTCGTGAACAGCAACTTTGACCTGGTCTTGAGATGAAACAAAAAAAGTTTGAGGTTCAAGCATCAAGAGAGACCATTCAAGCGACAATATTTTGTCTGCGTAACTTATCGATTTCGTTCGAGTCGAACCCCAACTCGCCCAGGATTTCGTTGGTGTGTTCTCCCTTGCCTGGAGCGTGTCGGATCAATGCTGTTGGCGTTTTGCTGAACTTTGCAGGTGGTTTCGCTGTTCTGATCCTGCCCGCCGTGGGATGTGTCTCGCTGACGATTATGTCGTTGTGAAGCACCTGTGGGTCTTGGAATACCTCCTGTCGCGACACCACACGAGCACACGGAACGTCCGCAGCCTCTAGCGCTGCAAGCGCCTCTTTTGTCGACATAGTTTTGAGGGTTCCAGCGAATTCCGACCGTTGGGCATCGGCATTTTGTAGGCGAGCATCGCGCGTCGCAAAGCGAGGGTCGCTTGCTAAATCAGATCTACCTAATGCTTCGCACGCTCCCTTGTATTGTTCAAAGTTGACCCAATTCGCAGCGATTTGACCATCCGCAGTATCCCAAGGCTCATACCATTCGCTGTAGGTGGGTGCGGGTTCGCCATCGGGTAGAGATTCGTTCCAAAAAACTTCGACCCACATCCAGTGGAGCATCGCGTCGAGTAATGCAAGCTCAATGTGTTGTCCTCCAGCTCCGTTGGAACGGGCTACTAGGGCCGCGAGCACGGCGTTAGCTCCAGCCATCGCAGTTGTCTTATCGGCTACCACAGCTTTTACGTATGTACCATTTTGGGCTTCGGTCATACCAGAAAGAGCCTGGATAATAGGGTCGTAAACAGGCCGATCGGCGTACGGTCCGTCGGCCCCAAAACCCGAAACTGAGAGGTACACGAGTTCCGGATTCACTGCGGATAGAGCTGGATAATCGATTTGTAGTCGACTAGCGACACCTGGTCGAAAGTTCTGAATGAAGACGTCTGCTTCGGAAATGAGTTTCCTCAAAATATTGCGGCCAGCGTCGGTGCGGATGTCGAGATCAATACCTCTCTTGTTTCTGTGTAGATGAACCCAAGAGCCGGACTGATCCCCCTTAATTGCGCCTGTCATACGCATTACATCTGGAACCCCAACCTTCTCAATGAAGATGACTTCGGCACCAAGTTCAGCAAGCCAAGAACTGACCCACGGACCAGCTACAGCACTGGATACATCGACAACTTTGATACCGGCTAATGGCCCGTGCTCCGCGTGTTCCATGTTGGTCACGGCATCAGCCTCCGCGATTCGCGTGTTTGGAGATGAAATCTAACGCTGCTTGATTCCAGCCTTTTGGGTCGTGGGCGTTGACTGCATGAGAAGCGGGTAACTCAACTATTTCGACCCGAGGGATGAGCATCACGCGAGGTAAGTGCTTTTGGAAGCGTTCTTCCTCAATGCCGTTGGTGAAGAGAACCGGAGCGGCGATGTCCTGCAATAGATCTCCTAAAGGCAGTGCGAAGTTAGTTATGCGAAACGACGAAGAGATGCCTTGTGGCGAATGCTCACTAAATTCTTGATCCAAAAAACTAAGTGTTGTTTCTGAAATGCGTTTTGATCGACCTGGGTTGATCCAGCTATCGCGAAGACATTCAACGCCTTCCTCGTCCACCTGATCAGCAATTTTGCTCACCATCGTGCGATTGCGTTCTTGCCATTCGATGGGATCAGCAAACCCAGAGGCCGAATTGGTGATGATCATCCCTGAAACCCGATGTGGGCGTGCCACCGCGTAGTGCATGACAAGCGCAGCGCCCATTGATTGACCTATCAGCCACACCGTTTGGGCTCCCAGTTCTTCGCGAATCCGATCAAATTCGTCGACATACCCCGACGGTTCGTATCGAGATGGCTCATCGGGACTGGGAGAACGCCCATGTCCCCACAACTCAATTACCACTGGCTGGCAAACTTGTTGCAGGGCAGCGAGATTGTCGTTCCAGTAAGAACGGCTTCCTAAAGCTCCGTGGACCAAAAAGGCGATCGGTCCGTCCCCTGGGTGGACTTCGGCGTGTAAATGTTCGTTTGTCACTCCTAGCCATCATGGCACTACTACGCAGGTGGTTGTCCTATGGATTAGTTGATAGCGCTCAGGGTCAGCCTGTTTGATCGGTTATTGGCGTAGCTAGTCGGGTAAGTATCTGCTTCGTGTCGCCTCAAAAGAATCCGAAATACCTTTGCCTTCGGTCAGTCGCGAGTCGACATTTCTCGGAGGCCGAGTGTCGCATGAACAATCAACACTCCGAGTACCAGACAACCCCCGGTTACCGCTCTCCCTGAGATGGACTCTCCAACAACCAAAGCGGCGAGCAACGGGCTGAGCGCGGTTTCACCCAAAATCAGGAGAGCTGTTTCTGGGCTTGGGAGTAAACGGCCACCCAAAGTGATGAGAGCCATAGCGGTTGGCAAGATAATGAGCCCGAGTAAAAGCAACAACATTAAATCTCGGGATGATAGGGCAGCGCTGGTTCCGGCGAGGGCTAACACAGCGCACCCTAAGAAACCTCCGAACGCTGCTGTAGGCAGCATGTCGAGATGTTTGTTGGTCCGGATTATTGTCAAGTTGGCTGAAAAGCCAAGAGAACATAGGAGTGCAAAAACATTCCCGTCATCGATAAGGCCTCCTGAATTACCACCTACCGCTATTGCTACTCCGGCCAACGCGAACGGCATCGAAATAAGAGTCCGTCGAGCAACAGCCACACGTGCCACAGCCCAAGTCCAGAGAGATGCCCAAAACGGTGAAAGTGCCAGTATTAACAAGACATTTGATACCGGAGCACGATCAACTGCGACCACGAAAAGGATGGTCCCCGATCCGGACAAAATACTGCTGATGACTCCCCATGACCGAAGAGAAGTTACGACGGCCGGTAACTGCCGTTTGTAGCGACTTGTGAGGAAGATGCTTAGCGAAAGTCCGAGCAGGCCCGTTCGCCACATTGCATTGGTCATACTTGGCGCGTCGACAAGGCGCACAAAAGTAGCGTCAGGGATAATGACTGCCACTCCAAGGGAAGTTAGCAGGAGCCCTTTTCGGTGTTCCGAACCTTTCACTGCGCGAAACCGTTCAAATCAACAGGGTTCATGAACGAACTTTGTTGTTTCTGGGATCGTAAAAACTTCTGATGCTTGGAGTTACTGGGCGGCGGCGAGTGCCAATTTCAATGTGCCAATCTCCAGAGTCCAACCAAGCTTGATCCACTCCAGACGGATTGTTGAGGTAAGCCATCGATAGGCAACGATCTTGAGTGTGGCTCCACATGCCGCCAGTGGTGCGCCCTACGTAAACGTCGTTACGGAAAATGGGGTCATCGTGATAGCTGATCAGGTCCGGATCCTCGACCCTCAACTGAATTAGACGTTTCGTTAGAGTTTGTCCTCGTTGCTTCAGCAGCGCCTCACGTCCTATGAATTCGATGGGTTTGTCCCACGCGATAGCGAAGCCAAGTCCAGCTTCAATTGGCGTGTCCTCATCGGAAATATCGTGACCCCAGTGACGGTAACCAGCTTCTAGGCGTAAAGAATTCATTGCATGAAACCCAGCGAGTCGTAAGCCGAAACGATCTCCTCTACGTCG
>Ga0066845_10000123_pt1 | contig 21716 bp, 23 predicted proteins | sample ETNtaG_31_FD_65488 | JGI IMG/M metagenome (GOLD analysis project Ga0066845, IMG submission 65488) | Marine microbial and viral communities from oxygen minimum zone, Eastern Pacific Ocean - ETNP201310SV78 | ecosystem: Environmental > Aquatic > Marine > Oceanic | place: Pacific Ocean: Eastern...
CTTATTCTAGATAAATTTGGTTCAATCCCTTCAAAACAATTTGTATTAAAGGAGGCGCATGCATCTGCAATTAATCTGGAAGATTCTAAAATATTTTTTGCTATTAATGGTTTAAAAACATTTAACTCATAATGTCCTTGCATACCTCCAACAGAAATAGAAGTATCATTACCAATAACTTGAGCGCATACCATTGTTAATGCTTCACATTGAGTTGGATTTACTTTTCCCGGCATAATTGACGACCCTGGCTCATTTGAAGGTATAATAATTTCACCAATACCACTTCTGGGTCCTGAGGCAAGTAATCTAATGTCATTTGCAATTTTATTTAGTGATACAGCTATTTGCTTTAATGCGCCATGTGTTTCAACAATTGCATCGTGAGCTGCTAAAGCTTCAAATTTATTTTTCGCAGTTTTAAAAGTAATACCAGTAAATTCTGATATATAATTAGCAACAATTTTATCATATCCTTTTGGAGAATTTATACCAGTTCCTACTGCGGTACCTCCTAAGGCAATTTCAGAAAGATGATCAAGTGTATTTTTAATAGCTTTAATTCCATATTCAATTTGAGATTGATATCCTGAAAATTCTTGACCCAGTGTAAGAGGTGTAGCATCCATAAGATGAGTTCTACCAATTTTAACAATACCTTTAAATTTTAATGCTTTTTGACTAATTGTATTTTTAAGTTTTTCTAAAGCAGGTAATGTTTGTTCAATTATCATTTTATATGATGCAATATGCATAGCAGTTGGAAATGTATCGTTAGAGCTTTGTGATTTATTGACATCATCATTTGGATGAATTATTTTTTTTTCATCTGTCAATTTACCACCAAAAAGTACATGAGCTCTATTTGCAATAACTTCATTTACATTCATATTACTTTGTGTTCCGCTACCTGTTTGCCATACAACTAATGGAAAATTATCATCTAGTTCTCCATTAATAATTTCATCACAAACTTTTGAAATCAATTTTGTTTTTTGTTCCGAAAGTATGTTTAACTTATTATTTGTATATGCTGCAGCTTTCTTCAAATATGCAAATGCATGAATTATTTCAATAGGCATACTTGATGAATTTCCAATTTTGAAATTATTCCTGCTTCTTTCTGTTTGTGCCCCCCAATATTTTTTGTCAGGAACTTTTACTTTTCCCATTGTGTCTTTTTCTATTCTAAATGTCATATTAGTTTACTTTGATAGTATTTATTTTTTTTTGTTTATTTGTACAAAATTAGTAATTATGAAATTTATAGGCTTTTTAGCATTTGTTTTTATTTTTTTAATGGCTTTTTGGTGTATAATTTTTTTGGCTAGTGTAATACCATATTTCATATATGTTTGGTTTAGAGAAGGAAAGTTAGATAACGATCAAATAGCTCCTTAACATATAATAGCACTTATTATTTCATCATTATTTTTTTATTAATAAATTCACATCTTATCTACTTTTTCACATCTGTTGTTATAAGTTATTATAATTTTATTTTCCAAATTTTATTAAATATGTTCTAATAAACTCATTAATTTCACCATTTAAAACAGCTTCAGTATTTGAAGTTTCATAGTTAGTTCTTAAATCTTTTACTAGTTTGTAAGGATGAAGAACATAATTTCTAATTTGGGAACCCCATTCTATTTTCTTTTTATTTCCTTCAAGTTTATTTTTTTCTTCTTCTTTTTTTCTTAGTTCAATTTCGTAAAGTCTAGATTTTAACAACTGAATTGCTTTTTCTTTATTTTCTAGCTGTGACCTTGTTTCAGAATTTTCGATTATAATTCCTGTGGGTACATGTTTTAGTCTAACAGCAGATTCAATTTTATTAACTCCTTGTCCTCCTGCACCACTAGCTCTAAAAGTATCCCATTCTATTTCAGATGGATCTAGATTTATTTCTATAGATTCATCAGCTAAAGGGTAAACAAAAACAGATGCGAAAGACGTATGTCTTTTTGCATTAGAGTCAAATGGTGAAATCCTTACTAATCTATGTACTCCATTTTCTGCTTTTAAATGACCAAATGAAAATTCTCCTTCAAATTCAATTGTCGCTGATTTGACACCAGCAGGTTCAGCTTTTTGAAGGTCAATAATTTTTGTTGAATAGTTATTTTTCTCTCCCCACATAAGATACATTCTCATAATCATTTCTGCCCAATCTTGACTTTCAGTTCCACCAGCTCCTGGATTGATATTCATTATAGCCGTCATATTATCCTCTTCTTGCCCTAACATCTTTTTAAATTCTAGTTGCTCCACTTTACTTTTAGTTTCTTCATAAAGAGATGAAATTTCTTCATCAGTAGCGTTTAATTCAAGTAAAATTGTTATTTCTTCAATATTAGTTGAAATTTCGTCAAATTCATCTACCCACTTTTTGATTTCATCAAGTTTTTTTAGTGTCCCTTTTGCTTTTTTTTGGTCATGCCAAAAGGAATCTTTATGAGTTTCAGACTCTAGATTTTTACATTCTATTCTTTTATTATCGATATCAATAAATTCAAATAGTTTTGCAATTCTATTTTTTAAATTATTAATATCTATTTGATTATTCATTTTCTACTTTGTATTTATTTGATCCCAAATAATATCAAATTCATATCCTCTTTGTAATAAAAATCTCACCAGCTTACCATTTCTATTAAATAAATCATCATCTTTTATATATTTAATTTTAAAGTCAATTAAATCATTTAGTGTTTTAATATAATCAGCCATTGAAATAGAATTGATGGCTATATCTATATTTGTTTGAGAAATTTTTTTTTTAATTAGCTCGTTTTTAATCTTTTGTTTGCCCCATTTTTTTATTTTAAATTTTCCTTGACAATATGAAGTGGAAAATCTTTTTTCATCTATATATTTTTCCGCTGTTAAAGAACTGATTATCTCTATTTTTTTATTTTTTGAAATTATATATCTCTCTAACTTTTTTTTTACGTCTGATATACATCTTTCTTGAAAAGCACAGTATTTTCTCATTTTATTTAATATTTCTTCCGCTAAAATATTTTTTTGACTGTACATGTTTCAAAGTTAATAATTATAAGTATAAATAGTACTTTTGTATTTATGAAAAATAGTAATGCTATAGTACTTTTATTTACTGCCAATATTATTTCTGGTTTAGCTCAAGGAATTAGTATGATAGCAATCCCATGGTACTTTGTAGAGATTGTTGATAATCAAAACTACTTTGCAAATTCATATTTAATTATTACCTTTTTAACTCTTTTTTGGGGTTTATACGCGGGAACAATTATTGACAGATACTCTAGAAAAAAAATATTTATTATTTTAAATTTAATATGTGGAACTTTTATTGGTTTAATTGCTTTATATGGAATTTACAATCAAAATATATCTGATATTTTAGTAATATTTGTCTTTATGCTAACCATATTTAATTATAATGTTCATTATCCTAACCTTTATGCTCTTGGACAGGAAATTACCGAGCGTAAATATTATGGAAAATTGAATTCTTATATTGAAGTTCAAGGTCAAGTAACTTCAGTTTTAGCTGGTGCATTTGCTGCAATATTACTAACTGGCACTCATAATGGTGAACTTTCTTTAGCGGGTGTTACATTTAATTTACCATTTGACATAAAAGCTTGGAATATTTACGATATTTTTCTTATGGATGCTATTACGTATTTAGTTGTAATAATTATTTTTTTTTACTTGAAATACCAGCCAATAGTTGAGAAAAATATTAATAAAGACAACTTGTTATCTCGGTTCCAACAAGGTTTGAATTTTTTAAAGTCTAACAAGTTAATTTTTATTTTTGGTATTTGTTCATACATGCTATTTGCATTTACACTAGTTGAAATACATATAGTTTTACCTTCGTATGTACATAATTTTTTACAAAAATCAGGAGATATATACGCTTCAGCTGAAATATATTATTCATTTGGAGCAATTTTTTCTGGTATTTTAATTATTAGAATCTTTAGAAGATTTAAAATTTTAACAAGTGTAATTATTTTATTTATTGTGGTGATAATTATGCTTTACTTTATGTCTATATATAAGTTAATTTGGATTTTCTTTATTGGTAATTTTATTATTGGTATTACAAATGCAGGTGTGAGAATTTTACGTACAACTTACTTGTTTAATAATGTTCCAAATAATTTGATTGGAAGAGTAAACTCAGTATTTAATTCTTTAAACATTATTGTTAGATTATTTTTAATAGGAATATTATCATTCTCATTTTTTGATATACAAGATAATATTAGATATGCATATTTAGTTGGAGTTTTTTTATTAGTTATCTCTTTGGTGATTTTACTTTTTTATTATAGTAAAATCATTACAAAATCTGAGTAATTATTTTACTATTGTATATTGTAAAAGATGAAGTCTTTCATCTCCTGAAATTGTGATTTTCTTATTATATTTTTTACTCCATTTTTTACAAATTGAGTAAGAAAACCATCCATCTTTTTTGTTTATATAGCTAGCAACAAAAGGATGTGTTAAGATATTAATTTCTTTATTTTCAGTTGATATAGTTTCTATTTTGTTTTCAATTTTTTGAATTAATAAGAAACTTGACTCAATTTTACCGTTCCCTTCGCATAGGGGACAGTTTTCTTCTGTATTTATATTTATTTCTGGTCTTACCCTCTGTCTTGTGATCTGAACTAATCCAAATTTTGTTGGCGGCAGAACATGATGTTTTGCTTTGTCACTCTTCATTGCTTCAATCATTTTATCGGTAAGAAGTTTTCTGTTTTTTTCTTCTTTCATGTCTATAAAATCGACAATAATAATACCGCCCATATCTCTTAATCTTAACTGCCTTGCAACTTCTTCAGCTGCATCTAAGTTCACCGCTAACGCGTTTCCTTCTTGATCTTTTTCTTGGTCTACTTTTTTTCCGCTATTAATGTCAATAACATGCATAGCTTCAGTATGTTCAATTACTAAGTATGTTCCTTTTTTTATTGTAACATTTTTACCGAAACCTTTTTTTACTTGTTTAGTTACATTGAACTCTTGAAAAATAGGTGTTTGTTTTTTATGTAATTTAACAAGTTTTGCATGTTCTGGTGAAATTCTTGATAAATATTCTTTTATTTCACTTTGTATCTCAACATTATTAACATAAATGTTATTAAATTTTTCATTAAATAAATCTCTAAGAATAGTTGCGGATCTATTAATTTCACTTAGAACTTTTTTCCCTGGTTTAGCTTTCTTTAATTTTTTACTAATTACTTGCCATCTTTTGTAAAGGTTTCTTAAATCTTTATCTAATTCAGCAACTTTTTTCCCAGTTGCAACAGTTCGGATTATCACTCCAAAACCACTTGGCTTAATGCTTTTAATTAATTTTTTTAATCTGTTTTTTTCAGTCTTACTTTGTATTTTTTGAGATATAGAAACTTTGTCTGAAAATGGAAGAAGAACCATATATCTGCCGGCTAATGAAATTTCCGTTGTAATTCTTGGTCCTTTAGTAGAAATTGCTTCTTTTGAAACCTGACATAAAATGTAGTCTCCAGGCTTAACAGCGTCATTAATTTTACCTTCTTTTTCAATTGATTTTTCTTTTTTAAAGTTTTTTAATGACGCAGTGTTTAATTTTTCATTTACAGATTTAGCAGTAAATTTTTTTAAGGATTTAATTTGTGGGCCTAAGTCTAAATAATGCAGGAATCCATCTTTTTCACTTCCTAGATTAACAAATGATGCATTTAGTCCAGGATTATTTTTTTTGATTTTTCCTAAATATATGTCGCCAACTGAAAAACTTTTATTGTGTTTTTCTTTATGAAGTTCTATAAGAAGTCCGTCACGTAAAAGAGCAATAGCTACTTCAGATGGCCTTGAATCGATAATTAGATCGTATTTCATGGCGTATTTTTTATTACACAAAGCTAAGTGTTACTTATTTTTATGTCTATTTTTTCTTGATCGCTTTTTTCTTTTGTGAGTAGCAATTTTTAATCTTTTCTTTTTTTTAGCTCCTGGCATAATTTATTTTTTTGTCTATTTGACATTATTTTTCACTTCACTAACAAAAGACTTTGAAGGTTTGAATGATGGAGTGTAATGGGCTGGTATTATAACTGCCGTATTTTTTTTAATATTTCTACCAGTTTTTTCTGCTCTTTTTTTAGCTTTAAATGTTCCAAAACCTCTTAAAAATACAGATTCGTTTTCTTTTATTGAAAATTTAATCTCTTCCATTGTCGTCTCAAAAATTGTCATAACTGTAGTTTTCTCAACCCCAGTTTTTTGAGCAATCAGACTAACTAATTCAGCTTTTGTCATATAATCTTTATTAAATATAATTTTAATTAGGCTCGCAAATATATTTAAAATTATTAACCTATCTATTATTTTATTAGATTTGATCTAATATTTAGATTTGCAATTACATGAATTTTTCAAGTAGTTTAACAAACTGGTATGAGCTTAATAAGCGTGAATTACCATGGAGAAATACACGAGATGTGTACAAAATTTGGATATCAGAAATAATACTACAGCAAACTAAAGTTAAGTATGGATTAAATTATTATTTAAAATTTATTAAAATATTTCCCACAATTTATGATTTGTCAAGAGCAAAAGAAGATGAGGTTTTAAAAACATGGGAGGGATTAGGTTATTATTCAAGAGCTAGAAACCTACATTATACATCAAAATTTATTGTAAATAATTTAAACGGAAAATTTCCAAAAAACTATTTAGAAATTTTGAATTTAAAAGGAATTGGTCCCTATACAGCAGCTGCTATTAGTTCTTTTGCTTTTAAATTACCATTTGCAGTGCTAGATGGAAATGTAATAAGATTATTGAGTAGATATTTTGGTATAAAAGTTCCTTTTGATAATTTAAGAGGAAAAAAATTATTTCAACAGTTATCTCAAGAATTATTAAATTGTCATGAACCTGATTTACATAATCAAGCTATAATGGAGTTTGGAGCATTAATTTGTAAGCCAAAATTGCCAAAATGTGAAATTTGTCATTTTAATAATTTATGCTATGCTTTTAATAATAATTTGGTTAGCAAACTACCAATCAAACAAAAAAAGCAAAAAATTAAAAAAAGATTTATTAATTATTTGATAATTAAAAAAAATAATTTTTATTTTTTAAAAAAAAGAAATGAAGGTATTTGGTTGGGATTGTATGAATTTCCAAAAATTGAAACAGAAGATAATTCACATTTATTAGATTCAAAAGAAATTACCAAATATTTAAAAGATAAATATACAGTTATTAAATTTTCAAATATTATTATTCATAAGCTTTCCCATCAACATATTTATGCAAAATTTTGGCATATTAAATCAAATATTAATCAAATTGAAGGTTGCGTAAAAGTAAAATCAAATAGACTTTCTAACTACCCTTTTCCTACCTTAATTTTAAATTATTTAAAAGACGGAATTTAATATAGATTTTATATATTTGTTTTAAATAAATTAATAAATGGCTGGAGTAAATAAAGTAATTCTTGTTGGTAATTTAGGAAAAGATCCTGAAGTCAGATATCTAGATAGTGGAGTTGCAGTAGCAAATTTTTCACTTGCAACTACAGAAAATTATAAAAATAAACAAGGTGAAAAAGTATCGCAAACAGAATGGCATAATATTGTTCTTTGGAGAGGTTTAGCAGAAGTAGCGGAAAAGTGGCTCAAGAAAGGTTCCAGTGTTTATATAGAAGGTAAAATTCGAACCAATAAATGGGAAGATAAAGAAGGTAAAACTAGATATAATACAGAAATATTAGCAGATAATATGACAATGCTAGGAAATAAAACTAATTCAGATGATAGCGATAAAAATAATAGTAAATCAATATCTGAAAATAAAAGTGTCAATGATGGAAATGACGACTTACCCTTTTAATTTAAATTAAGTTGGAAGACCCCTATCACTTATTCGTATTTAAAAAAATCATACTATTGGAAATATTTTTTTTTAATTTCCAACACATATTAATTCTGATAACACTTTTTATTCTTATTATACTTTCAGCTTTTATTTCAGGAAGCGAAGTTGCTTTTTTTTCATTAAAATCTAGTGATATTCAAAAAGTTAAAAATGATAATTCAAATAAGCATTTAATTAAATTAATTGAAAGGCCAAATCTATTATTAGCAACAATACTTATTCTAAATAATTTTATAAATGTTTGTATTATTATTTTGTCTGCTTATTTTGCAACTTCATTAATTTACTTTCCAGAAAGTTTGATCTTACAATTATTTGTTCAAGTTATAGTTATAACATTTTTTTTAGTTTTATTTGGGGAAGTTACACCTAAAATATATGCAAGAGCCAATTCGACTAATTTCGCTAAAATGGTTTCTAAACCATTTATTTTTATTCAAAAATTAATTTATCCTATTGCATTCCTATTAGTTTTTATAACTAAAATTATTAATAAAATTTTTGGAAAAAAACACAAAGAAGTTTCTGTTGATGAAATTTCAAAAGTTTTAAAGCTAACTGAAACTGATACTTCTGATGAAGAGGTGCGGATGTTAAAATCCATTATAGAATTTGGTAATATTGACGTTAAAGAAGTTATGAAATCAAGAATAGATATTATAGCAATTGAGAAAAACACTCCATTTAATGATGTTATACAAATTGTTATAAGTTCTGGATTTTCTAGAATTCCTGTTTATGTTAATAATTTAGATAATGTAGTAGGTATTTTATATATTAAAGATTTAATTCCTTTTTTAGATAAAAAAAATATAAATTGGACTAAGTTTTGTCGTGAGGCTTACTATGTTCCTGAAACTAAAATGATTAATGATTTGCTAAAAGAATTCCAAATCAAAAAAAATCATATTGCAATTGTAGTTGACGAATACGGGGGGACTTCAGGAATGGTTACTCTTGAAGATATATTAGAAGAAATAGTTGGAGAAATCAATGATGAATTTGATACTGATGAAAATATATATTCTAAACTTGACAATAATAATTTTATTTTTGAAGGAAAATTGTCATTAATTGATTTTTTAAAAATTGTTAAAGGTAAATCTGATTTTTTTGATCAAATAAAAGGTGAATCAGATACAATTGCTGGATTAATTATAGAAAAGGAAGGGAAAATTTTAAAAATAGGAGAGTCATCTTACATTTCTCCATATACTTTTATTATAGAGTCGGCCGATAAAAAAAGAATTAATAGAATAAAAGTAAAAATAGATGAATAAGTTAAGAATTTTAGTTTTCTTACTATTTATTTTTTCGTGTAGTGAGAATAATATCCCAAAACCAAGAGCATATTTTAAATTAAACCTTCCAGAAAAAAATTATGAAATATATAATCCGTCCTGTAAATATTCATTTATGTTACCAACCTATTCAAAGATTAATTTAGACTATGATTGTGGTATACAAAATATTTACTTTCCAAAACAAGACGCTGTTTTACATTTATCATATTTTAAAATTAAAAATAATTTATTTCAACATTTGGAAGAATCAAGAAGTTTAGCTTATAAGCATCAAATTATTGCTGATGGTATTAATGAACAAGTCTTTGTCAATGATTCATTAAAAGTTTATGGTGTGCTGTATGATTATGATGGAGTTACTGCAACATCCATACAATTTTGTTTAACTGATAGTATTAATCATTTTTTTAGAGGAGCACTTTATTTTAATACTGAAATAAACGATTCTATTGCCCCATTAAACATATTTTTAAAGAAAGATATGAGGTATTTAATCGAAACGTTTTCATGGAAATAATAATATCACATTAAAAAAACATATAATTATTGTCATATATTTCTTATTTTTATACTTTTGCAACCCATTTTTTAAATATAGGTTAAATGTACGCAATAGTAGAAATAGCTGGACAGCAGTTTAAAGTAAGTGAAAAGCAAGAGATATTTGTTAATAGAATTGACAGTAAAGAAGGTTCGAAAATAATTTTTGATAAAGTCTTATTGCTAGATAAAGATGGTAAAATTGAAGTTGGTGTTCCAGCCCTTAAGGGACTTGGTGTTACAGCTAAGATAATAGAACATTTGAAATCTGATAAAGTTTTAGTTTTTAAGAAAAAAAGAAGAAAAGGATATAGGGTTAAAAATGGTTTTAGACACAGCCTAACTAAAATAGAAATCCAAAAAATAGGCGAAATAAAATTATCTAGTTCTAAGAATGTTTCTAGTAAGAAAGTAGTTAAGGATGTTGTTGAGATGAAAACTACAGATAAGAAGACTACAGCCAAAACGACTACAGCTAAGAAGACTACAGCCAAAACGACTACAGCTAAGAAGTCTACAGCCAAAAAGACTACAGCTAAGAAGTCTACAGCCAAAAAGACTACAGCTAAGAAAACTACAATAAAAAAATAAATTTATTAATTAATTAAGATATGGCGCATAAAAAAGGAGCAGGTAGCAGTAAAAACGGTAGAGAATCAGAAAGTAAAAGACTAGGTGTGAAAATATTTGGTGGACAAAATATAATCGCAGGTAATATTATTGTAAGACAAAGAGGAACGAAGCATAATGCAGGTAAAAATGTTGGTGTAGGAAAAGATCATACCTTATTTGCATTAGTTGATGGAAAAGTTAAGTTTACCAAAAAGAAGAACAATAAGTCGTATGTCTCAGTTGAAACTATAAATTAATTTTGTTTTTATATTAAGTGCTATTAAAACTCTTGAAAATCAAGAGTTTTTTTGTTTAAATTTGTTTAGTAAAAATTAAAATATGTTAGATTTAAAATATCTTAGGAATAATAAGGATCATGTGATTAAATTGCTTAAAATAAAAAATTTTTCTTTAGAAGAATCAATAGGTGATTTGCTTAATTTTGATGATGAAAGAAAAATAAATCAACAGCAAACAGATCAATTATTATCAGAATCCAAAAAAATAGCAAAATCAATAGGTGAATATTATAAATCTGGAAAGGAAAATATTGCAAATGATTTAAAATTATCTGTTTCAGATTTAAAAGTTAAGATTAAAAAATTAAACACTGAAAAAGAAGAATTAGAAAAAAAAATAATTAATATTCTTTTAGAAATACCAAATGTACCTCATATTTCAGTTCCTGTTGGAACTTCAGAAAACGATAATAAAATTATAAAAGAATCAGGAAAAATACCATCATTAGGTGATGGTGCTAAACCTCATTGGGAATTAATTAAAGATTATAAACTGATAGATTTTGAGTTAGGAAATTTAATAACAGGATCTGGATTTCCTGTATATACTAATAAAGGAGCTAAGCTTCAAAGAGCACTTATTTCTTACTTTTTAGATAAAAATATCGAAGCAGGTTATCAAGAATTTTTACCACCTCATATAGTAAATAGAGATTCAGGTTTTGGAACTGGACAATTGCCAAAATTTGAAGAAGATTTATATAAAATATCAAATGATGATTTATTTTTAATTCCAACAGCTGAAGTTCCAATTACAAATTTATTTAGAAATAAAATTTTAAATGAATTACCTGTTAAATGTACTTCTTACACTCCTTGTTTCAGAAGAGAAGCTGGTTCATATGGAAAAGAAGTAAGAGGCTTAAATAGACTGCATCAATTTGATAAAGTTGAAATAGTACAAATTGATAGACCAGAGAATTCTTATAATATTTTACAAGATATGGTAGATCATGTTTCAAAAATTTTAGATGAATTAGAGTTGCCATATAGAATTTTAAAATTATGTGGAGGAGATTTAGGTTTTAGTTCTGCTTTAACTTTTGATTTTGAAGTATATTCTGCTGCTCAAAAAAGATGGCTAGAAGTAAGTTCTGTTTCAAACTTTGAAAGTTATCAAGCTAATAGATTAAAATTAAGATTCAGAGATCAATCTGGAAATATTTCTTTATGTCATACTCTTAACGGAAGTGCATTAGCACTTCCAAGAGTTTATGCAGCTATTTTAGAAAATAATCAAATAAAAAACACAATAAAATTACCCAAAGTGTTACATAAGTATACCGGATTTGAATCTTTATAATGGTTAAATTTATTACATTATTAATTTTATTATTACCAACATTATCTATTTCTCAAAATAAAGAATACAAGATAGCATATCAACATTATATTAATGGTGAATATGAAAAAGCAGTTTTAATTTATAAAGACTCGCCAAAATCTTCTCTATCTTCTTATTATAGCCCATACTATATGTCTTTGTTATCTTTAAAAAAATATGATGATGCAAAAAAATTGGTAAATATTATGCTTAGAAAACAAAAGCAAAATTTAGGTTATCAAGTAGATTTAGTAATTGTTTTAGACAAAGTTGGAAACAAAAAAGAAGCAACAAAAAAACATTTAGAGATAATTAAAAATATTAATGGAACACATAATCAATCTAGATATTTATCCAATAAATATATTAACCATGAAATGTATAAGAAAGCGTTAAGTATTTATGAAAAATCTGAAAAAATTAATGATAAATATAATTTTAATATCTATAAAGCAGAATTGTATTCTTATTTAGATGATAATAATATGATGATAAAAGAGTATATAAATAGTATTATTAAATATCCAAAAACTAAAAAGCAAGTTATATCAAAAATTCAAAAATTTTTAGATAATGATGGAATAGAAAACTTTGAAAACTATAAAGTTACTAAAAATCAATTACTTCTATCAATTAATCAAAATACAAATAATCTGCAATTAACAGAAATGTTAATATGGTTATATATGCAGTCTGCTGATTTTAAAATGGCTTTAGTTCAGGCAAAGGCACTAGATAAAAGAGGTAAAAATGACGGAAAAATCGTATATGATATTGGAGAATCTCTTTTAGATTACCAAGAATATGATATAGCAATTGATGCATTTAATTATATTTTGAGTTTAAATAAAAAAAGTGAAGTGCATATTTCCTCTTGTATAAATAAGTTGTATGCGATGACTAAGTTAATTTCTTCGAAAAAAGATTTATATAAAATAGATGATTTATACATTCAATTTATTAACGAATTAGGTAAAAACAATAATACTGTTTTGTTACTATCAAATTATGCAAATTTTAAGGCTTTTTACTTAAATCAGTTGAATGAAGCCAGCATATTACTTGAAGATGCAATAAATATTAATCAAATTTCCTCAACTGATTTAGCAGAATGTAAGTTAGAGTATGCAGATATACAATTATTGCTAGGAAATATTTGGGAATCATTATTATTTTATTCTCAAGTTGAAAAGGATTTTAGAGAGAGTCCCATTGGCCATGAAGCAAAATTAAGGAGAGCAAAAATCGCATATTTTCAAGGTGATTTTTCTTGGGCACAAGCACAGTTACAAGTTCTTAAAGCTTCAACTTCAAAACTAATTGCTAACGATGCAATGAAATTATCCTTATTAATAACAGACAATTATAACTTGGATACTGCAGAGTACCCTATGAAAACATTTGCAAAAGCCGACTTATTCATTTTTCAAAATAATTTTACCCAAGCATTTTTAAAGTTCGATTCAATCTTAAATAATTTCCCTGGACATTCGCTTGAAGATGAAATTTATATGAGAAAAGCGGATATATATTGTAGAAGTGATAGTTTTAATCTTGCATTGGAAATGTATGAAAAAGTAATTCAAGATTATAGTTTTGATATTTTGGCAGATGATGCAATATTTAAAAAAGCTAAATTATTTGAAAAAATTAATGATTTAGAGAATGCAAAAAATCTATATGAAAAATTAATTTTAGAATATTCAAATAGTATTTATACAGCCGAAGCACGAATTAGGTTCAGATCAATTAGAGGTGATAAAATGAATAGTTATAAATGATAATATATAATGTTACTGTAGGTGTAGATGAATCAATTATACAAGATTGGTTAAACTGGATGAGAAATGATCATATACCTGAAGTTTTATCTACTAAAATTTTTATAAAAGCCCAAATTAACCGAGTAATTACAAAAAATGATAGCGGATATACATTTGCAGTATCATATTCTTGTAATAGCATGAAAGATTTACATAATTATCAAGTTAATTACGCTCCTTTATTACAACAAAAACATTCTAAAAAGTTTGGTGATAAAGTAGTTTCTTTTAGAACTATAATGGAAGTGATAGATGTTTTTTAAATTATAAATTTAAAAAAGGATTATTTATTTTTTCTTTATTTAAAGTTGTTGAAGGACCATGCCCGCAAAAAATATTCGTTTCTTCCGGCAAGTTAATGATTTTTGTTTTTATACTGTCAACAAGTGTTTTGTAATTTCCACCTGGCAAGTCAGTTCTTCCAATACTGTTCATGAAAATTACGTCTCCTGAAATTAAAATATTATGTTTTTTATTATATAAGCAAATATGTCCTGGTGAATGTCCTGGTGTGAAAAATATCTTTAATTTTTCATCACCTATTGATATATTATCATTCTCATCTATAAATTTATCAGCTTTAGGAGAAATTTTATAATTTTCGAATCCATAAGATTTTGCAATATTTTGTGATTGACTCAAAAATTCCTCTTCTTTTTTATGAATAAATAATTCAACATTCCAATTTTTCATTACAAAATTATTACCAAAAACATGGTCTATATGACAATGAGTGTTAATTAGTTTTGAGGGGACAAGTTTGTTTGATAAAATAAAATTTAATAGAATTTCTTCTTCATTTGATTCATAACATCCTGGATCGATAACGATACAATCTTTGGTTCCTTCATCATAGATAACATATGTATTTTCAGCAAATGGATTAAATGTAAATTTTTCTATTTTCATATTTAAACTTGTATACTTCTACAAATATAGAAGTTATTTATATTTGTATAATGATTGAGAAAATAAAGTATTTATCTAAAAAATATTTTGAAGAAATTGTTGAAATTAGGAGACATCTTCATAAAAACCCTGAGTTGTCTTTTAAAGAATATAATACATCTAGATATATAAAGAAAATTTTAGATGATTGGAATATTGTATTTGAAGACAATATAGCTGAAAATGGAATAGTAGCAATATTAAAAAGTGATCAGCCAGACTCAAAAACAGTTGCATTAAGAGCGGATTTTGATGCTTTACCAATAATGGAAGAAAATAATGTTGAATATTGCTCAAAAAATCCTGGAGTAATGCATGCATGTGGTCATGATGTTCATACTGCTTCTCTTTTGGGTACATTAAGAATTCTTAACAATATGAAAAGTTTTTGGAAAGGAACTATTAAGTTTATTTTTCAACCAGCTGAAGAAATGCTTCCAGGAGGTGCTTGTCAAATGATTAAAGAAGGGGTGTTGAAAAATCCAATGGTTAAAAAAATTTTTGCTCAACATGTTTTTCCTGATTTAGAAGTTGGAAAAGTTGGTTTTAAAACTGGAAAATATATGGCTTCAACAGACGAGATATATATAAAGGTAAATGGAAAAGGAGGACATGCTGCTTTAAAAGAAAAATATAATAATCCAATTTTAGCAGCTTCTAAAATTATTATTGCACTCGATAATTTTTTTAAAAATGAAAAGTCAATTAAATCAGTTTTTGCTATTGGTTTTGTTGAAGCAAATGGTTCAACAAATGTAATTCCGGAATCAGTGTATTTAAAAGGAACATTTAGATCTTTAGATGAGTTGTTTAGAAAAAAATCTCATCAAAACATAAAGAAGATTATAAATATAATTTCTTCAGAATGTTCTGTAAGTGTTGACTTAAATATTAAAAAAGGCTATCCATGTTTAATTAATGATAATATTTTAACTAAAGAAGCTATAAAAAATGCTAAAAAATATTTAGGAAATGATAATGTAGTGATTTTGCCTGAAAGATTAACTGCAGAAGATTTTGCGTATTTTTCACAAAAAGTTCCTGCTTGTTTTTATAGATTAGGAACATCAAATTTTTCTAAAGGTATAAATAGTCAGTTACATACATCAACCTTTAATATTGATGAAAGTGCACTTGAGATATCTACAGGTTTAATGGCTTATATTTCTATTAAAAGTTAGTTAAGTAGCTTTTTTCCAATGCAAAGAAATTCATCTGTAAATTTTTTAATTATTTCTATTAATTGATTTGAAACGATTTTATCATCATTGAAGTCTTTATGTGTAGCATATATGATTTGAGGTAATTGTATCATTTTCCATTGGTTCATACAAATTTGCGTTAAATGTATGGTTGATAAATAACTTTTTTCGCCACCTGCTGCGCAAATAATTCCAAAAAACTTTCCGTTGGCTTCTGAAAAACAATTATCAAGAATTATTTTTAAATTGTCATTAATGCTGAAATTATGTACACCCATTCCAATAATTATATTATCATTTTTTTTAATTTGTTTAGACAACCATTTTTTATCATCAGTATCTTTGTGGTGATATTTATTAATTGATATGTTTCTTGCATCAATAAGAGTAACATTAACTTTATATGCTAATAGTTTTTTTTGAACAGCTTTACACAACACAAATGATTTTGAATTTTTAGATAAAGAACTTGAGATAATTAGAGTATTCATTAATTTGCAATTTGTGAAATAAAATCAATTCTCAATAGTCTAATTTCATCATCTGTAAATTCATCTTCTGTAAATTCTAGCCTTGCTTCATCAAAAGAAAAATTTTCAGTAGATTTAAAAAATGCGTGAATTTCATCTAGTTCATCATTATCCATCATTTCGTTAATTATATGACTTAAATTTAATTTAGTTCCCTTTTCAACAATCTCTTCCATCTCTAGTAAAAGTTCTTCGCTTGTCAACCCTTTTCCTTTTGCGATATCGTCAATATTTAGAGCCCTATCAAGTGACTGAATAATGTATATCTTATTATTTGATTTATTTGCGACACTTCTTACAACAATATCTTGCGGTCTAACAATATTATTTTCATCTACGTAACGCTTGATTGTTTCAACAAATTCTTTTCCATATTTATTTGCTTTTCCATGTCCTACTCCTTGTGTTTGTGCTAATTCTTCAAGAGTTGTTGGGTATTGGTTTGCCATATCAATCAAAGATGGTTCCATAAATAAAATAGCTGGAGGTAATCCAATTCTTTTAGCCATATTTTTTCTCAAGTTCTTTAATATTTTAAATAAAATCATATCGGCTGCTTGACCTCTTTGAATATTGTTAGATGAAGAAGTATTTTCGTAGTTGTGATCCTCAGTAATCATTATGCTATATGGATTTTTAAGAAAAAGTTTACCCTTTTCGGTAATTTTTAATATTCCATAGCTTTCAATCTCTTTAGTAATTAATTTTTGGACATAAGTTTGTCTTATAATTGAATGCCAAAAATTAATATTCTTTTCTTTTCCTTTTCCAAAACAAAATTCTATTTGTGACATATGTTGTTTTATTAATGAGTTACTTTCACCAACCATAATTTTAGCCATTTCTTTAGGTTTAAATCGTGCTTTACAGTCAATAATAGTTTTGATTAGTAATTCAATATATTTTTTACCCTCAATTTTTTCTTTAGGATTTTTACAATTATCACACATTTTATTGCAGTCATTACTATTAAATTCTTCTCCAAAATAATGTAAAAGATATTTTCTTCTGCACATTGCAGTTTCGGAAAAAGCAATAGTTTCCATAATTAACAATCTACCAACTTCTTGTTCTGCCACAGGTTTTCCTTGTAAAAATTTTTCAAGTTTTTCAATATCTTTGTAATCATAAAATGTAATTAAATCTCCTTTACCTCCATCTCTTCCAGCTCTGCCAGTTTCTTGATAATATCCTTCTAAACTTTTTGGAATATCATGATGAATTACATATCTAATATCAGGCTTGTCAATTCCCATTCCAAAAGCAATGGTAGCTACTATTACGTTGCAATCATCCATTAAAAAAGCTTCTTGGTTTTCAGCTCTTGTTTTAGCTTCTAGTCCAGCATGATAAGGAAGTGCCTTTATACCATTAATTTGTAATGTTTCTGCAACTTCTTCAACTTTTTTTCTACTTAAACAATAAATTATTCCTGATGATTCTCCTTTTTCACTTATATATTGAATAATTTGTTTAATTACATCAAGTTTAGGTTTTATTTCATAAAATAAATTAGATCTGTTAAATGAATCAATAAATAATTTACCTTCATTAATTTTTAGATTCTTCATTATATCTTGTCTAACTTTTTTTGTTGCTGTTGCTGTCAGAGCAATTACGGGAGCTGACCCAATTTTATTTATTATCTCTCTAAGTTTTCTATATTCTGGTCTAAAATCATGTCCCCATTCTGAAATACAATGTGCTTCATCAATAGCGTAGAAAGAAATATTAATTTCATTGAAAAACAGAATATTTTCTTTTTTAATTAATGATTCAGGAGCAACATAGACTAACTTTGTTTTTCCTGAAGCAATATCAGATTTAACTTTATTACTTTGACTTTTTGATAATGATGAGTTTAAAACATGAGCAATACTATCATTTTTATAAAATCCTCTAAGAACGTCAACTTGATTTTTCATTAAAGCAATTAATGGAGAGACAACAATTGCACAACCACTTGATAAAACTGCAGGTAGTTGGTAACACATTGATTTTCCTCCTCCAGTAGGCATTATTACCATACTGTCTTTCCCATTCAATAAGTTTAAAATTATTTCTTCTTGCTTTCTTCTAAATTTATCGAATCCGAAAATGTTTTTTAAATTCTTAAGTAGAGTTTCTTTAGAAACATTCATTCTTAAATTAAATTGATATTTTTGCGTAACGAATATAATATTTTTATTAATGAAATCTAAAAAAGACATAAAAAAAATTGCCCAAAATTGTATTTCAATAGAGGTTGATGAAGCTAAGAAGTTAATCAATAAGATTGATGATAACTTTGTTGATATTATTAATGTATTATATCAAAATAAGGGACGGATTATTATTACAGCTATTGGTAAAAGCGCTAATATTTCAAATAAAATTGTAGCAACTTTAAATTCTACAGGCAGCCCCGCTATCTTTGTTCATGCGGCTGAAGCGGTTCATGGAGATTTGGGAGTAATAAAAAATGAGGATATCATTATCTGTATTTCAAATAGTGGTAACACAGATGAAATTAAATTATTAGTTTCTCAAATTAGAGATTTACAAAATAAGTTAATAGCTATCACTGGTAATCGATCATCATTTTTAGCTAAATATGCTGATTATGTTTTAGATGTAGGTGTTGAAAAAGAAGCATGTTTAAATAATTTAGCACCAACTTCATCAACAACAAATCAATTAGTAATGGGAGATGCAATAGCAGTTTCATTGCTATATTGCAACGATTTTACTAAAAGAGATTTTGCTAAGAATCACCCTGGCGGAACTTTAGGAAAAAGAATATCAATTAGTTTAGAAGATCTGATAAGTAAATCTAGTTTTGTGTCTGTAAATTACAATGATAATCTTCAAAAAGTAATTTTTGAAATATCAAATAAATGTCTAGGTGCTACTGCAGTAGTGAAAAATAAAAATCTGATAGGTATAATAACTGATGGTGATTTAAGAAGAATGCTCCAAAAAACAAGTAACATCACTAAAGTTATAGCAAAAGATATCATGTCTGTAAATCCAAAAACATTAGATAAAAATGTTCTAGCATATGAGGGTTTATTATATATGCAGAAAAATAAAATCAATCAAATTATAGTTACATCAAATAATGAGTATATGGGGATTGTTCATATTAATGAAATACTTAAACAAGAGTTAGTGTAATGAGAAAAGAAAAGGAAATGTCGTTTTTAGATCATTTAGAAGTATTTAGATGGCATATGATTAGATCAATCATTTCAATTCTGTTATTTGCAATTTTGGCGTTTATTTTTAAAAATATTGTTTTTGATAATATTATATTAGCTCCAAAAGAGCCAAATTTTATAACGTATAAAATATTATGTAATTTTTCAAAATCTTTTGGTTTTAATGATTTTTTTTGTTTTGTTAAATCTCCATTTTCTTTGATAAATATAAGTATGAGTGGTCAATTTTACTCTCATGTAATTGTATCATTGATTGCAGGTTTTATACTAGCTTTTCCATATATTTTATTTGAAATTTGGAGGTTTGTTAGTCCTGCACTTTATGACAAAGAATCAAAAATTGCGCGTGGAATAGTATTTTTTGGCTCTTTTTTATTTGTAACTGGTGTTTGTTTTGGATACTATATTATTTCCCCATTGACTATAAATTTTTTAGGATCTTACCAGGTTAGTGATTTAGTTGTTAATCAGATAAGTTTATCATCTTTTGTCACAACAATTTCTACATTGTGTTTAGCAAATGGTTTAATATTTGAGTTGCCAATGCTAGTTTATTTTTTTACTAAATTAGGTTTCTTAACTCCTGGTTTAATGCGAAGGTTTAGAAAACACTCAATGGTTGGGGCACTTATTTTATCAGCAATTATTACACCACCTGATATTATGTCTCAAATATTGGTATCACTTCCACTACTAATATTATATGAAATTAGTATTAAAATATGTTCATTTGTAATTAAAAAATAAATGTTAAAAGCAGAAAATTTATCAAAATATTATGGAAATAAGGCTGTAGTTAAGAATGTTAGTCTTGAAGTTAAACAGGGAGAAGTAGTTGGTTTACTAGGGCCAAATGGAGCAGGAAAAACAACTTCTTTTTATATGATTGTTGGTTTAATAAAAGCTAATAGAGGTCATGTATTTTTAAATAAAAAAAATATAACAAATATTCCTATGTACAAAAGAGCAAAGTTAGGAATAGGATATCTAGCTCAAGAAGCATCAATTTTTCGAAAAATGTCAGTAAAAAACAATATTTTATCAGTTTTAGAAATGACTAATCTTACAAAAAAAGATCAGATATATAAATGCAATCAATTGATTGAAGAATTTGGACTTGAAAAAGTAAAAGATAGTAATGGAGATGTTTTATCAGGTGGTGAGAGGAGAAGAGCTGAAATTGCACGAGCATTATCTTTAGATCCAAAATTTATTTTGCTTGATGAGCCTTTTGCTGGAGTTGATCCAATTGCTGTCGAAGATGTTCAAAATATTATAAGAAAATTGAAAAAGAAAAAAATAGGAATTTTGATAACTGATCATAATGTCCATGAAACACTTACTATAACAGATAGAGCATACCTTTTGTTTGAAGGAAAAATACTTAAATCTGGAACAGCTAGAGAACTTGCTAACGATAAACAAGTTAGAAAAGTTTACTTAGGAAGAAATTTTGAATTACGAGAATAATTATAGTTTTTTAATACTATAATCAAAGTATTCCATAATTTGGTTGCAAAGTATTTTTTCACAAGCCTGCTTAACTTTTACAGAAGCAGTTTCCTCATTTTCAGCTTCTACTTCTAATGTAATATGTTTTCCAATTCTTACATTAGATACTTCTTTCAGATTGATATTTTTCATACTTGATGAAACAGCTTTACCTTGTGGATCAAGTAGAGTTTTCAAAGGCATAATATTTATTTCGGCTAAATATTTCATTTTAATAAATTATGTGTTAACGACAAAGTTATATATATTAATATTATTATGGGTATGCTTACAAAATTAAAAAAGTAGAATAAAATTAAAGAAGAAATAATTAGTATTATTCTGAAAAAATTTATTCTAGATTTATTTATCTCATAATTTTTTATTTTAAGTGAAAACAAATTTATTTTCGAAACTAATAATACAGATAATGTAAATAAGCATAAAAAGAGCATATTTATAGTTAATATTTTTTCATCAAAAAAAGATAATGATG
>Ga0066845_10000126_pt1 | contig 21570 bp, 18 predicted proteins | sample ETNtaG_31_FD_65488 | JGI IMG/M metagenome (GOLD analysis project Ga0066845, IMG submission 65488) | Marine microbial and viral communities from oxygen minimum zone, Eastern Pacific Ocean - ETNP201310SV78 | ecosystem: Environmental > Aquatic > Marine > Oceanic | place: Pacific Ocean: Eastern...
GAGTTGTCAATCCTTTTCTCTATGTTGATTTTAACTTATGTAATATGTATTAATATTTTCAAAAATAACAAGAATAGTAACACAATAGATAACACAATTTTTCTTATTGTAATATTTTTTGTAGTTAATTCATTTTTCTCAGATAGTTCATTAATAAATCCTTATACATACAAGGCTTCTTCATATGTTTGGGCTCTTGGTTTCTTCTATTTAGGCTTAATATATTTTAAATACAATAATTTAAACAAACACTTTATCAACATTTGTTTGTTTTTATTAGTGTATGTTTATTATGTTGCAATTTATGACATACCATACCGGTTTCAAGAATTGATATTGTCTATATCCGATAAATATGAACCACATAAGGGATCAGATTTAGTCATATTATTTGTAACAACATTTTATTTACTCAATAGATTCTATAAAGGCAAAAGGGTTGCTATAGAAATATTTGTAATTATGGCTTCACTATACTTACCACTACTTTTGTTCAAGAGTAGAGCAGGATTTATAAGCCTTGCTTTTTTTGTTATGTTTGAGATTTTTAACAATAGAAATACATTTAAAGGCTATACATTTAGAAATATAATCTTACTAATTATCTCAACAATATTTGCTATTCAATCTACTTTTTTAATTTCAAAATCTGGTTTTATTCAATTTGAAAAGACAAGAGAAAGCGTCTCTTACGTTACCGACTACAGAGTGCCTGAACTAGCAGATGAAGAGTTTTTTGAGTTATTCTACATTAGGGATGGAAGACTAAGATCTTCAGACGTAAACTTAAATTGGAGAATTGAAATTTGGCAAGACGTATTATTTGATATTCAAAAAGAAAATCTTTTTTTAACCGGGTATGGGTACAAAGAAAAAATACCCGCAATGTCAGCCTTAGATTTTGAAGGAAACTCTGTAAGGTCTGGACTCGATGGTCTAAATGAAAATGTTCATAACTTTTTTGTAAATATTTTTGCACGAGGAGGAATCATACATTTATTAATGTATTTATATTTAATTTTTCAATTTAGTAAGTTTGGCTTGGAAAAATTTAATCTAAACATTTTTTTAACTATACTTTTTCCATTATTTTTTACATCTTCGTTTGATGCATCAATGGAAAATTCCCACTTTCCGTTGATTTTTTATTTTTTTCTTGGGTTAATTTTCAATAACAAAATAGTTTTTAAAAATTAAGCTTTTTTGATTTATTTTTCTTGTAATAAAAATAAATAGTTTTTAATTTATTTTTGGTTTTAAAACGTACATATTTTGGAAACTTTTTTACTTCATTATTGTTTATATCAACTTCATAAGCTCTAGTCACACCTTGGTGTATTCCTGAACCATCAGCTCCAGTGTTTTTAACAAGACTTTTTACAGGATTCAAGCAATAGGCATTTGACAAGAATACAAACTGACTCCAATATATAGCCCAGGTATTTATTAATTTTTTGTCATTATTTATTAATTGACTTTCAAAATCTTTTTCAAAACCATAAATATTAAATTTTGCTCTTTTAAATTTATTTTGTTTTGAAATTAAGTTATTTTGAAAATTTTTATTTTGATCCCACCTATTTTTCCACGTAGCCCATCCCCAGCAACTCATATAATAGGTAAAGTAAGAAGATTCGATGTCTCCAGAAAAGTTAGGTGTATTGTATCCGCTTATATGGAATATTTTCTTATTATCTCTGTAAATATTTAAAGAGTTATTCATATATTTTAAAAAATAATCACTAACAACTAAGTCATCTTCAAGAAAAATTCCTTCATTATATTTTTCAAATGTTTCGTTAACACCTCGTAAAATATTACCTTTTAATCCTAAATTACTATTACTTGTAATAACAGATATTGAACTTGCTTTATCAAACCCCTTTGCTATCTCGATGACTTCTTGATTTCTTTTCAAGTCCTCTTTATTCTTATAATGATCAATGTAAAAATATAAATTAGAACTATTAAGCTCTTTGTTTTTACTAAGAGACTCAAGTAATTTGTTCAATTTATCAGGTCTGTTGTATGCAAAAATAATTACTGGAGCAAATTGATTTCTAACCATTTTTATTGTTCTCTATTCTTGATCTAATTCTAAAAATCTGTCTAATCCTCAAGTAAAAGTAGGTCAACACGATAAAAAAATTATCTTTAATAAATTTAAGAAGTCCGTATTTTTTTATTGCGTTTTTTACTCCGTCAATAAATTCATCTGGATATTTAATCATTAAGTTTTTAATAAAAAATATTTTGTATTTTGGAATTCGCCAATTTGTCTTATCGCTTTTTAAAGCTGAAGTAAAAAGAAATCTATCTACTCGTTCAACATTGTCAATTAATTTGTTACTCTCTAGTTGTTTTAAATAAACTGATTCACAATTAGGAAATGATGGGATGTTGTTAATAGATTCAGCATTATTGATATAATCAACAATCGAAAAATACTTATAGGCTAGTTTAGAATCAAAAGCAGCATGTCGATCACATAAGCCAAAATAATCTTCACCTTTTGGAATAATAATTTTATTGTTTTGTAGATAAGGGTGCTTATCAATATAAAATTGATCAAATCTAGAAAATATAATAAAATCATATTTATTAATTATTTCCATATAATTACTTTTAATAAAATCTTTTAATGCAAAATGAATTAATCCTGATTCATAAAGTCCATAACCTTTTCCACGTTCAAAATATTCCTTCCAACTACCTGAGTAATATTTTTTATAATAAAGTTCAAAATTGTCATAATTCTCTAATATCCATGTGTAATTTGCTCGTTCAAACAAGGAGTTACTTAAAACATAATTCTCAGTTGTGCACAAAGCTAAATCCGAACCAAGGTAATCTAAGACATTTTTATATAATGATTCCCAGGTTTTTTCACCACCTCTCGGTGACCCACTAAGAATTGTTAGTATTTTGTTACTCACGTAATTAAAATTGTATTAAACATTTATAGTAAAATATCAACATTTTAAGATTATCAAACCCCTACTAAAGTATTAATTTTTTTACCAAGAATTTTTTTATGCAGTTTTCTAAAAAAAGTTGCGTATTTTTTCCTTTTTTCATTTTTGTGATATTTAGCATAAAACAGTTTGATACTTTCTTTATTTACTTCTTCATTTTCATTGATATTGATTCCTTTAGATTGGTTTTCGATTGTGTGGCTTTTTATCAAACTTAACCACCAAGAAAATTTTAATTTTTCAATATTAATATTTTCAAACTTATATTTATTGACCATTTCTAAAGATATATCTTTATAATCGCTCACAAAGATAATTGGTAAATCCTGCATATTTTTAAATGTCGTATGAAATTTAGTTATAGGAACGCAACCCAAGTAAAGAGACTCCCACATCCTATGAGTGTCAACTCCATTTCCCCACGGAGTCACATTATATTTATAATGTGATAGTTTTTTTACGTATTCTCTTAACTCCATATTCGGTTTATCTATAACTGCATCTTGCATTTTCAATGATCTTTTCATAGCTGATATTCTATGAAAATAATTAGTATTTAAATTGAAGTTGAAATAAATTTTATTTTCTCTTTGCTTATTCAGGTTAATTTTAATTAAATTATCGGGAGCCAAATTTTTTTTATTACCACCACCAACAATTCCCAAAGGAATTGGTATTAAGTTATTATTTGAAAAAGAGACGTTTATTGAAAACCATTGACTAATACAATTTGGTTTTTTATTAAACAGGTTTTCTGTAATAGGAATATCTGTTTGTGATGTTATTAATTTTAAATTTTTTAGTTCATGAATATTCTCGAGATGTTTAAATAATGAATCAATAAATAATGTGTGACAAAATATTATATAGTTTTCTTTAAGTGTGAAATTTTTTGCTTTAAAAATTGTTAATCCATTTCCCTGCGTTACTTTAAAGTACTTACTCTGGTCAAGTCTGTTAAAACTATCATCAGGGAGTATTCCAGCATAAATAACATCGCTGTTTTCCATAAACCTAATAGGAGTAATGGTATCATTATGCTCTATTATTTTGTTCAATTCTTCAAACATAAAATCTTATCCTAAAGAAGCATAGTAATTAATTAGTTTATATTTTTGTAATTGTATTGGATTAATATATTTCTCTCTAATTCCTTTAAGGTGATAGATATAGTCTATTTTTAAAGTATTTTTTAATCCAAAAGCATCATATCCAAATTGTTCTTGTTTTAGTTTTTTAATTTTTTCTTGAATATATACAGGATGCTCTTCAATTTTTAATTTGAAATTATGTTTATGATATCTTTCTTCAACCATACTGAACCAAGCATTGTAAGCTTCTTCAGGACTATGACCACCCCTGTCATCCACTGTTCCAAAATAATTTATCCATGCGCTAGCAAATCTAGCCCTATCTGAGGCGATTATTTCCTTTGTTCTAAATGTAGATTCATATTGGTAAATTGGAATATTAATATTTGGAACTTTTTTTGGATCAATTAATTCGTTATTTATTGTAGCTAGTGTTAAGTCTCCACCCCCATTTAGACTGATATTTTTATACATTTTTTTATTAAAGGCCAAACAGATTCTAGTTTTTATTTGGTATCTATCAGGTGTAAAGATTTGGTATTGAGGAAAAGCTAGAGCTGGAAAATTATCATATTTTGAGAGAGCTTTTCTTAAATTTAAAATATCATTCTGATGAAAGAAGTAATCAATATCCATCCTAATAACCCAGTCAGAAGAACATTTATCATAGCCCTCTTGAAATGTTTTCCCTATATGATCCCAAGAAAAATTGTGTGGCCAATCATCTCCTACAACAACAACTTCATCAGCTACTTGGTTGTAACAATTTAGAGCTTCTTTCCAAGGGTCACCCCTTTCTTCAGGGTTAGTCATACTAGTGAATATTGATAATGACATTTCTACCTTTATTTTACTTGTATTTAATTATGCAATAAAATCAGCATACTTTTTATTTTTATTTATCGAATAACCTCTTTTAAATTGTTAAAATTTACGTATTGTGAGTGAAGCAACGATTATTTTTTGTGGGCTTTCAAAAAACAACAAATCTGCATTAAAAAAAAATATGGAATTCTTAGTGAATTTCAAGAAGGTATCTAACAAATATAATATACACCTTTTAATTATTGATTCTGATTCGAGTGACGGTTCCAAAGAATATTTGGAATCATTAGAAAAAGAAAATAAATTTATAAATGTTATACATAAAGATGGCATGACTAACATCTCGTCAAGGATAGAAAGAATAAAAATTTGTAGAAATTTATGTCTGGATTTCATTGTCAAAAAATTTCAAAATAAAAGTATTATTTACATACCTTGTGATTTCGATTTTTTCCTGTTCTCACTCACAAGCAATGTTCAATTAGAAAAACTTATTAATTCGACCGTGAGAAAAGGAAGTGGTTCAGCTGTGTTTCCAGCATCAGTACCGTATTATTATGACATCTTTGCTTTAAGAGCTGAGGGGTGGTTAAATTTTAATTCACAATTGATAGTTTCAAGATTAAAAAAATATTTAAAGATTGGAAGTTTTATATGGAATTATTTACTAATTTTTAGATATCAATTAACTCCGGAACGTCTTGCAAAAAAGAAATATTCATTATCAAGTGCGTTTGGAGGAATAGGAATCTATAACATCACAAACATGGATATTAATGTTGTTAGATATGAAACAAATAATAAAAATATAGATTGGTATTCAGAACACCTTTTTTTCAATAGGCATTTCAAGAAATTAGAAATACAAAATAATTGGTTAATTGAAGCGCCTTTTGAGCATATAGAATACAAAAGTTATTCTGTAATGAATAAATTTAAATATATTATTAAAACATTCAAATATGATCTTATGAGAATCTTTAAACGGAGCAAAAATTAGTGAAAGAAAATTTAGCAGTTTGTTATGTCGCAGATTTTAATTATCTAAATAAATACTTTAATACAATATATGAAGAATTAAAAAATAATGGCAAATATGATGGCCCAATCTTAATTATTACGTCGCTTTTTTCACCAACATTTCTTGTCAAGAATATAAGAAAAAACTCAAATGTTATAGTTTTACGTTATAAAAGAATTAAGTTTTCAAATTTTGCAAAAAATAACTACTTGAATTTAAATACAAAAGGTCAACCCAATAGATTTAAAAATAAAAGTTTTCAATGGCACAAGATTCACCTTTTCGATACAAAAATTAAAAGATGGGATTATATATTTTATATGGATATAAATATGCATATACATTTTGATATTAACAAAGTCCTTAATTTTAAGCCTAGTAATCAATTATTTGCTAGAGCAGATGGATATCCAGATTATGACAAAAAGCTATCTTCTCAATTTGATAATAACCACGCACTATATGACCAATTAAAAATGAAGTTTAATCTAGACTCACTTAATTATTTCCAAACAGGAATTATGTATTTTGATACAAAAATTATCGAAGAATCGACAAAGAAAAATTTATTAGAATTGGCCGAAGATTTCCCTATTTCTATTACAAATGAACAAGGGATTATGAACCTTTATTTTGCAAATATTAAAAATCAGTATGTTGAACTAATAAAAAAAATTGATGACTATACAAGTTATTTTTATTGGCTTGTTGATACTGAAAAAATCATAATTACAAAACAATTAAGAAGTAAATATAAGTAATTATTTATATTTTTTTGATTTTCTCAATAATTAAAAATTCATAAATTATTGATAAATGCAAAAGGTTTAAGAAGTATCGAATTGGTGACTCTAATTCCATATTCCTCCAAACTGAAACATAAAGTAAAAAGACAAGTAAAAAATTAATGAGAATAATAAATGAATAGAACATCAAGTCTTTGTTGGAAGCTTCTTTTTTAAAAACTGATAAACCAAAAAGTATAAAAAATATAAGGAAAATTAAAAATGTAGGTTTGTCCAAAAATAAATTTTTGACTATTGTTTGAATATTTGTAATTTTTAAATCTCTGAATAATAATATATCAAACAAAGTGTCAACCAAATCTATTTGTTTTAGATGATAATTTTTTGTCAGGTTTTTAAATGCAGTTATAAAACTTAATTCTTTTACAAACAATCCCAAAAATCCAAATATTGCAAATTTTCTGGTTTCTTTCAGTAGTAAAAAGTAAATAACTGCAAAAAGCGAAAGTAAGCTTATAAATTGCTTTCCTAGATATAAAGTTCCTAATAAAAGAAAAACTAGACGTAAATTTTTACTACCTTTGTTTTTGGTCTGCACAACACCCGTAAGTATTGTTGCAAGTAAGTAACTCAAAGTGCCTTCAGTCATTAAGGAATCAACAAATATTAACTTCAACCATTCACTGTTATAAATTAAGACAGTGAAAGTCATGCCCATTATAAATTTTCCTAAATTAGAAATTTTTGTTTCATAAACAAGAAGCAAGGTAAGAAAAAATAAAACATTTACAGCAGACGATAGGTTCGAAAAAGTTTCAATAGATATAGACAGTCTATTGAGAGTTGCTTGAAAGTAGGCAACTAACTGTGGATAGCCCTCCAATGAAGAGTTATTCATTGAGTAAAGATAGCCTTTTTCATATAAATTTTGAACATTTTGAAGGTGAACATCCTTTACATCGCCTATCACATTTTTATTTCTACTTAAGTTGTTAAAGAAGACATGGTTATAAAGATTTAATAACGCTATTGAAAGGATTAAAAAAGTGAAATCTAATATTTGTGTTTTTTTTGATAATAGAAAAATCAACCAAAATGAATTAACAATTAAAAAAACTATAAAATGATTTGTTCCAAAACTTAAAATTGTAAATATATTATCTGCAATAAAAAAACTTAATAAGTAAAGAACTATTGATATTGATTTATTAACCAACTGCAAAGAATTCTTAATTAAATCACCAATTAAAATTAATAATAAAAATAGCAGCAAAGAAGATATTAAATCGTAATAATTAAAATTCAGGAGCTTTTCAACAGGAGATGTAGTTAAAAAGTTGTAGAAAAAATTTAAAAATAAGGGTAAAAATAAAATATATAAATAGTTTTTCTTTAAATTCATAATCTTTAATTATGTTGCTATTAAAAAATACTAATTGTTTAATATTAATAAAAGCTATGAAAAATAAATTACTATTTTATTTTCAATTTATTCTTACAAGTGTAAATTATCTTTTTAATAAAGGATTTAATGAAAATAATATAATAAAAAATATTTCTGGTGATAAATTAGTTATTTTTGATGTAGGTTCTAACACTGGTGTCTTTATTAAAAGTGTTTCAAAAAGTCTTAAAAATAAACAAATTGATTTCCACTCATTTGAGCCATATAAAGAACTATGTATATTACAAAAAGATATTAAGCTTTCTAAGAATCAAAACTTAAAGATAAACAACTTAGCTGTATCAGATGTGATAGAGACAAAAAATTTTTATGAGAGATCCATAAGCTCCCATTCTTCTTTATATGAAAATCCTCAAATTGAGGGCCTTAGTTCTGTTAAAAGAGTTCATCATATTAAGGCAACTACATTAGATCAATATTGTAAGGAAAATGAAATAGAAAAAATTGATCTCTTAAAAATAGATGTTGAGGGCCATGATTTTAAAGTTTTACTATCTTCCAAAGCTTTATTAAAAGAAAGCAGGATTAAGTTAATAAAAGTTGAAATATTTACTAATAATAAAAATTTAACTAAAATTATTTCGACTCTCGAATCTTTTAATTATCGATTAATTGGAACAACTAATAATAGTTTTTTTAATAAAGAATTAAAATTTTTCGATGCATATTTTGCTTCAAGTGATTATGTTGTTTAATTTATAAAACAATCTAAAGGTTTATACTTTTGTATGAAGATAAATACCAAAACATCTTTTTTGACTTTATTTTTTGGATTGTCATTATTTTTTACAAAACAAATGAATTTTCTTTTCTACTACTCCATAGATAGTCCTGATTTTGATGATTACTACATTTACCTTGAATACTTAGCAAATAATATTTCCTCAACTGGCAGGGAACAAGGATTGTTCTACTATTATCTTCAATCTTGGTATTTTTATTTATTTAATTCAGGTTTTGAAGATCCGACATTTTTAACATACCTTCACAGGAGTATTCAGCAAGTAAATTTCTTATTGTATGTACTCGGTTTAATTGGTTTTTTTATATTGTTCAAAAAATTTAACTATAAAACTAATGCAATATTGTGCACCCTTATATTTTTGAACTTTCTACCGCTTTCAATAATGCAAAGAATTATTTTCAAACCAGAAATTTTATCATTTGCGCTTCTACCGTGGCTAATTTTTTCACTAGAGTCTTTTCGAACTTCAAGAAAATTTAAGTATTTAATATTCGCTTTGATATTTTTTGTTATAAGCATTTCTTCAAAAGGAAGTGTTTTTGCTATGTATCTTGTATTCTTTTTAATTTTTTATGGAAAAATAATTTTTCAATTAAACAAAAAGCAATTTATTTCAATATTTATTTTATTTTTTGTAATGTTAAGCTTTTTGCTTTATGAAGACGTTTCTAGCAATGGCCAAAATTTAGTCCAGCTAGAAAGCGGTTCAACTTTAGATCCTACGTATGATTTCAAAGCACCACTTAGTATTCTTTATGACATTGATATGTATCAATTAGTTGCCAGTCCAATAAAATACAAACATTCAAATTCTTTTATTTCAATCACTTTGCTAGATACATTTGGTGATTATTTTGATATATTTTGGGATAATGATTCAAGCTTGTACTCTAAAAATAGAAAAGATGTAATAGAGATTAGAGAAAGTAAAGTTATCCAAGGACCGGAATTCAATAGTGCTAAAAATACTGTAGTCTTTTATTTGCAAAATAATACCGATCTTTATATGAGAAAATTTGTTGGCTTAATTATGTCAATTGTGTTTTTTTACATTTATTTTAAGAACTTGAAAATAAAAAATGATCAAAGAAAATTTTTACTAGCTCCCTTAGTTGGTGTTTTTGTAATTCTTTTTCATATCATTTCAGGATTTCCAGTTAATAACTTTAATCCATCTATGGGAGATACTTTAAAACCGATTTATTACGGCCATTTTTTTGTTTTAGCAGCCGCATTCCTATCAGTAAGATTATTTGATAAAAAAATATGGAATAGATTCTATCTTATTCCATATATATTATTTGTATTATTTATTTTCGGCTTTCCAAAAGCTGTAGATGAAGAGTTTAAAAATGACTTATATGCCATAAATTCTTTTTCACACTCGTGTGAGATAAATAGTTCTTTTCTGTCATTTATTGATTACATTGATAACAAAAACAGTTTTGAACAAAGCTGTTCTGAGTCTTTTGTACAATCTGAATTGAATTTTGATTTTGTAGAATATTCAAGCTATACAATTAAACCAAGATTTAAAATCTTTAATTCTTTATTTTTTTTGTTTGGAACAGTTTCGATACTATATATATTTTTAGCAAATACTAAATTATTTAGTATTAGGTCTTTCAAAGCTAAATAATTTTTCATTTCTAACAGAAGTAACTGCAAAAAGAATAAACATGTACAGACTAAATGAAGCGAAATAATTTAATGTATCATTTTTAATGAGATTAATTCCTATAAACGTAATCAAATAAAGCCCTTGAATATTTGTTAACTTACGATTTTTGAATAATCTGAAAATTACGAATATTAAAATTGAAAATATCCCTAACAACCCTGAAAAAGTTAATGCAGAAAGCAAAGAAGAGTGAGGTAAAAGTAATGATCTGGTTTCTCCTATAAGAATTTCACCGTATAGTTGACCAAAATTCAAAGGACCAGATCCAAAAAGAATTTCTAAATCTGATGGGTTATATCTTGAAGTAAAAATTCCCCACAATTCAGCCCTATTTAATAAATAAGCAATAAATCCTATGAATGAATAAATATATGAAAATATATATTCACTTTCCCTACTTCGTATAGCAAATTCAAGAAAGCTGGAAGTAATATTGTCAAATCTATAATTTATAGCCTCAGCAACTATAATTTCACTTGTAAAGCTGTATGGCAATGTTAGATTTTGAAAACCTATTATGTAACTTACAACCAACCCTGTTAAAAACAGTGTTGCAACACCAGTAATCTTTTTTATTTGATATTCTTTATAAATCAAAATTATAAAAGCTATAAACACTAAAACAAAAACTGTTCTATTGTTTGAAAAATATAAACCAAGTACAGAAGACAAAAAGCCAGCAAAATGTAAAATTGAAAATCTTTTTAATTTAAAATATAGATAAATCAATAAAATAATTGCTATTCCGTAAAATTCCCCAATTGATTCAGCACTTGAATAATATCCACGCCAAGATATTTTTTCACCCCATTCATCAACAATTAAAGGATTTGTAGTTCTTATTCCAAACCTTTGTTGACCACTATAAAAATAATTAAGAAAGTTAATAATTGGAAAGTTCGCACCCACATACCCAAGTATGACTGTAAATATGGATGTGTAACAAAAAGAGTCAGTAATTGAATAAAAATTAATATATTTCTTGTTTGTTCTAAAAAAATAGCTTAATCCACTAACAATTAAAAACAGGAAAAGTGTCCATGAAATGACAGCATTAAAATCATAAACACTACTTGTGAAACCACGTAATTTACCAGGTTCAAAAAAATATCTATTCGATGCGTTAAGTATCCAAACTGAACTAAAAAATAAATAGATCTTATTAAACTTTCTGTTAGTATTTTTTGTCCAGAATGAATATGCACCAAGAAAAGTAAAAATAAAAGCATAAATTGTAAAATTATAACCTCCGAATACTCCAGCAAAGAGATACAGAAATGGAAAATAGTTTATCAATATAGATTGTCTTGGTAAGAAAACATCAAGAAGTACCTTCATAAGGATTATTAAAATAGAAAAAATAAAAAAGTAAGACGATTGATTATTTAAATCCAGTAAATAAAATTTTGTATCGTAGTATCTTTTTTCAGCATAGATCATATATGTTAAAAAATAGCTACTTGATATCAGGGAAAAGTAATAATATTTATTATTAGTAATGTTTTTTATGGTTCTTTTTTTTACAAATGAAATTAAAATAATCCAAAATAAACCTTGAATTACAAGATTTACTAAAGAATTAGTTCCAACGTATATAGTAAAAACATCATTTATAAGAGAAACTCCAGCTATTTTTCCAAAACATGAAATAGATGAATAGTCTCGTGTTTTAAATTGGTAATGGTCTTGGTATGAAGTTTGAAAATTTGTAAAGATAAATTCAGAAATTGATATTTTGCAGGGGTTAATCTCATAAAATGTTAAATCTTCTTGACGAGGTAGTTCTGCATTCAACTCATTTAATGGATTTGAAGTTAGCCAAGGTAGCAAGACTAACAAGATAACAAATGTTATTTTTAGATATTTGGGTTTAACATTTAGTTCAATCATTTTTGCTAAACCTAAAAATTGAATATTTTTTGTTGATTACAAAAAATAAAAATACTAAAACAACTCCAGAAAAAAGTAGGGTTTGTAAATTAGTTTCTTTATCAACAACAGGGTTTTTATCCCAACCGCCCGACACGTAGTGCTCACATTCTATAAATGAGTTAACAAATACAAAGTTTCCATCAGAATCCCAAACTTTTATAGGGCCATAATTTGGATCATTTAAAAACACATAATTTGGGTTGCTTGAAATATCAATTTTTTCGAAATTTTGTGGATACCCACCACATATTTTTATTACTTTTTTTTCCATTAAATATTCCAACTAGTAATTGTATATTAATACTACTTACTAATACCTATTATATTTTGGAGCGCTTTTGTAAATATTGTTAAATTAAAATTATCATTTACATTTTTCGAAGCATTAAGAGCTATTTTTTCTAAACTTATATTATCATTGTAATATTTTTCAATAACACCCACCCAAGCTTCTAGTGTGTTTTTTTCTGGGAATATTATATTCTCATTATTTTCAAATTTATCGTTGTCCCAAAACCCCTCAGTTCGAGAAATTATTACGGGAGCACCTGCGCACATTGATTGAAGGGCTACACTCTGACCAGATGGCTGGGTACTTTCCTTTAATGGGATAATTGATAGCCTAGAGTCTTGATAGAATCTTTTGATTTCTGCATCGGAAATATTTGAATTTCCCCACTTTCCTTCAAAAACTTTTACATTTGGTAAATTTAAACTTACCAACTCAGGAATGCTTGTAATTAAGGTAAATGAAATGTTGCTTAACTTTTTAACTATGTTTATTAGTAGCTCACTGTCCCTATTACCGTCATTTCCAACAAAAACTACACCATTTTTTTTATTTGAATTTACTACACCTTCACCCCAAAACTTGGTATCTATTGAAAATGGGAAATAGAGAAATTTATTATATAATTTTGGGTGTGTGTTCATTGCCTTGTTGTACTCACCTTTTCCTAAAAATAAGACTTGATTGATATTTTTGACTAATAATTTAATAAAAAAATTGTGGATAGGATTCAAAAAAGGTATTCTTAATTTTTTACTATACAATCCCATAGAAAACATTGAAATATTTAAATCTTTTTTAAATTTAAGAAGAATTAATAACGGAAGTATAGAACATCCAACATTTTCATTAACAAGAATCAAATAGTTAGTCTTAAGTAATAATTTGAAGTTTTTTACATTGACTATTAAAGAAGTATAAAAAGGAAGACTCACAAAACGTGTCATCAGCTTGTCAAAAAATTTTAAGAAGACATTAAAGAATCCACTTTTTTTTTGAAATTCAATAATATTTATTTTGTATTTTTCTTTATCAAATTCAGTTATTCCGTAATAAAAATCTTTTGCTAATACATTGTCTTTGAAATAGTTTTCACTTCTACCACCTGAATAAACATAAGTTATTGATTTCATAAATAATATTTTACTTTAAATGAATTTACATCATTAGAATTAATTTCAAAGATAACTTATATGATTAAAATTGCATTATTCCTGACCTACGACTATTCAATTCAAACTTGGCATGATACCGGGACACTAGAAAAAGAATTAAAAATATATAAAGAAATTTCAAATAATTTTCCTGTTACATTTACTTTCTTTTCATACGGTGACGAAGAAGACTATAAATATGAAAAGTATTTTAATGAATTTGAAATTGTCCCAATTTATTCTCTATTATCAAAATCAAACAGCAGAGTTATAAGATTTTTAAAATCATTTCGAATTCCATTTTTACTAAAAAATAAACTAAAAAATATTTCAATAATTCAACAACATCAATTGATGGGTTCTTGGATTTCAATAATTTCTAAATTCCTAAACAATATTCCTCTCTATACAAGAACTGGCTATGACATGTATGAATTTTCAATAAAAGAAAACAAAAGCCCTTTAAAACAATATTTTTATAAATTGCTAACTTCTTTTACATTGAAAAATTCAGACATATATTCAGTTACAAGCCATTGTGATTATAAATTTTTAAATGAAAGTTTCAAAACTGAAAATATGAAAATAAAGATTAGACCAAACTGGGTCGATATTTATTCAACAAAAGAATTTTCCAGTAGATATAAAAACAAAATTTTGACTGTTGGCAGAATGAGTGAACAGAAAAATTATTTTTATCTATTAAATGAGATGAAACATATTTCAAAAAATTTTGAATTAGATATCGTCGGCGAAGGCCCTCTCATCCAGAAGCTAAAGAACTATTCTAAAGATAATAATCTTAGAGTTAACTTTTTAGGCAAAATAAGCAATGAAGAGCTTTTAGATTTATATCAAAGTTATGCTTTTTTCGTTACAGCTTCATCTTTTGAAGGAAATCCCAAAACTGTTTTAGAAGCAGCAAATTCTTCTTGTATTTTAATAGCAAGTGATATACCGAATCATAGAGAATTAATTAAATCTGGTGAAAATGGCTTTCTTTTTGAATTAAAAGAAGGAAATTTGTCGAAATTAATATCTGAAATTATTGATAATAATTATGATTTGGATGAAATATCTAGAACTGCTTCAAAAAAAGTAAGAGAAAACAATTTAATTGATGATATAGCAATTAAGTATTATCAAGATTATAAAACTTTGCGATCAATCTAGTTCGTCTAAATATTTCTCTAATACATAAAGTTTCCAAATTCTCTGTGCATTAATTCTTGACTTGAACTTTGAAAGACTGCTAAGTATGTTTTTATTTAGATTGTTTACTAAGGCTCCATTTTTAAAAGTTTCTTCTACAAGATTAGTATTTTTATAAATCCAATTTTCAATATCAAAAACGAAACCCTGCTTACTTCTTTCTAAAAATTTAAGATCAAAATCCTCTTGTAAATTATTTTTTAACAATGATTTTGGACGACTAGGCTCATAATACTCAGTATTGTGGGCAAAAATATATTCAACTAAATTATGATCAACAAAAGGAGATCTAATTTCCAATGAATTAGCCATAGATGTACGATCAATTTTAAACATCATCATTTCTGGTAAATAAAATTTGTAATCGGCATATAGAAGCTGTTTGTAGCTGCTCATACTATTGTTAATTATTATGTTTTCTTTAAACGAGCTATTTTTTAAATTCAGTAAGTTTAACAATTTTTTATCTTCTAAAAAAGAAGAGTAGCTTTTTTTTATATCTGTAGATTTAGATAAAAAATAGTTACCAGTTCCCATAAATGCTGGATAGAAAGAATAGAAATTTGATATAAATTGGTCTATTAAATTTTTATTTGATAACGTTAAATTTAATCTTTTATAACCACCGAGTAATTCATCTCCACCATCGCCAGATATCGCAACTTTGAAATATTTTGAAATTTCTTCAGAGAGCATAAAAGAAGGAATCACAGAAGGATCTGAATAAGGATGATCCAGAGATTTGATTGATTTATCAATTATTTTGTTGTCTATTGTTGAGTCAATTGTTACATACCTATGATTAGTATTGTATTTTTGAGCTACTTCATTAGACCATTTTGACTCATCATATTTTTCATTTTCAACATGTACAGAAAATGTATTAATCTGTTGATCGGTTTTGCTCAGATGTTTTACGATTGATGTTGAGTCAATGCCTCCTGATAAAAAACTTGCTATTGGTACATCTGCTACATTTCTAATATTTATAGATTCGCTTAAAATTTCATTAAATTCACTATTATCAAATTTCTTATCATCAAGGTAATTCTGTGGATCCCAATAGGTAGATGTTCTAATATTAAATGAATTGTTTGAATAATCTACTTTTAGTATTTCAGCGGGCCTTATAGATCTATAATCTTTGAACAGTGTATTTGGAGATGCAACAGCACCATACACAAGATATTCGCTAAGTTGTTCTGAAGATATTTCTTTGAAGTTGTTTATTTTTAATAATGACTTAAGGTTTGACGCAAAGCTAAAACTATTTTCATTTTTGTAATAATAAAGTGGTTTTTGACCAAGACGATCCCGAATTAAGTAAAAAACTTTATTTACTTGGTCTAAATAAAATATTGCAAACATTCCTCTTAGTTGATTTACAAAATCTACACCATATTTTTCTATTCCTTTTAAAACAACTTCAGTATCAGAATTATCAGTCTTGAAACGAATATTTTGACCCTCTAATTTTTTTCTTAGATTATAAGCATTGTAAATTTCACCATTAAACATAATTATATTTCGATCCGAACTCATTGGTTGATCAGCTTTATGAGAAAGATCTAATATAGAAAGCCTATTGAATATTAGAGAATGGTTAATCTCAGAATTTTCAACGTGAGATTGTTTTAAGCTATCAGGACCTCTGCAAACAATATGTTTGTTAGCCAACTCCAGTTGCTCTTTGTTTATATTTGATTTACTGAAGGCACCTATAAAACCGCACATACGAGAATTATATCTTTATTAATTAAACAACTAGGTAACATTCTAATATAAAAAGATATAATCTAATAAATGAACTTTCTATATTGTTTTGACGAAAATTATAACAAACAAGCTTTTACTTCAATAGTTTCACTTCTTGACAATGTTCACGAGAAAATCAATATTTTTGTAATTCACAATAAAAAATTAATAAATAATGAAATTCCAAATAAGATTTTAAATCATCAAAATCTAAATATGATAAATTTATACGAGTTCAACAATAGAGAATATTTTTTTCCAAATTTAGAGGGATCACATGTATCAGAGGCAACTTATTACCGATTGTTTCTAGACAATTATCTAAAGGATGATATTGAAAAGTTAGTTTATCTAGATGCAGATACAGTTTGTTTAAGTAATCCTGTGGATTTAATTAATTTACAATTTGAAGATTTATTAAAATCAAAAAAATTAATCGCTGCAAGAACAGAGTTAAAAAAATCAAAAATTGAAAATTATGAAACCGTTGGCATCTATGCAAGAGAGTATCCATTTGAAAGGCTTGGAATAGATGAGAATTATTTTAATGCTGGTGTAATGTTGATTGATTACAAAGCATGGAAAAAAGAAAATATGAAGGAGAAATTGCTTAAAAATTTAAATATTTTAAAAAATGAAGTTATTACTTGGGATCAAGACATATTAAATTCTGTAGTGAATGGAGATTATCAAGAACTAGATAAAAAATTTAATTTTTTTGATAAAGATGTAAATAAAGAAAATGATGATGATATTTTATTTATACATTATTTAGGAAGTCACAAGCCATGGAGTTCAAGTGGTATTTATAATTATTCTGCAAAATTTTATCATGCTAATTTTTATAAACTGTTTAACACATATCATTTCCAGCATTCATGGAAAAAATTATCAATAAAAAATTTGGTAAAGGCACTTTTTAATGGAAAGTTCTTAAATATAGATAAAAAAAGCATCTATTTATATCATTTTATAAAGTCCTTAATAAAATAGAATTTGTAGACTTGTTTTGAGGTAAAAATTTGAAAATATTAATTTTTGGAAGCAACGGATTAGTCGGATCTTCTCTATTAAGAAATTTTAAAAAGAATAAAAACTTTGATGTATATGGCGCAACTCGAAATGACGCAAATTTATTCTCTTTTGATGAGACAAATAACTTTATAAAAAATCAAGCTCCTGATGTAGTTATTAACGCAGCTGCAAAAGTTGGAGGTATAGTCGCAAATAATACAAATAGAACTGAGTTTATTTTAGAAAATCTCAAAATAAATATGAACATTTTGGAAAGCCTTGTTGATAAACAAGAAGTTAAATTAATTAATTTAGGAAGTAGTTGTATCTATCCTTTAGATGCTCCGAATCCTATTTCAGAGTCAAGTTTGATGAAAGGCCCTTTAGAACCAACAAACTCTCCATATGCAATGGCAAAATTAACAGCCATAGAACTAGGAGACGCCCTGTCGAAACAGCATGGAAATACTGTAATAAATTTAATGCCTACGAATCTTTATGGTCCTAATGATAATTTTTCAGAAACTTCAAGCCACGTTATACCTGGATTGATGAGTAGGCTTCATAAGGCAAAAGCTAATAAAGAAAAAGTATTTAAGGTTTGGGGAACAGGAAAGCCAAAAAGAGAATTCTTACATGTTGATGATTTATCTGATTCTATTGAATTTTTAATAACCAAAAATCATGAACCTTCTTTGATAAATGTTGGCAGTGGTGAAGAGGTAACAATTGCAGAACTTGTTAAAATATTAAATTCAATAATTCAATTTGAAGGAGATATTAAATTTGACACAACAATGCCAGATGGCAATCCAAGAAAATTACTTGATTCAACATCGATAAATGAACTTGGTTGGAATGCAAAAATTAGTTTATCTGAAGGTTTAAAAAATACTTATAACTGGTATTTAGAAAATAAATAATACTACTTAATTGGGTTTTCCCATGTTGGACTAATAAGTTTTTCTTTCAACAATATAGATTCTTTTTCAGCTGCTTTCAAGTCTTCTTCAACCATCATTTCAACAAGTGATTCAAAACTTGTTTCTAATTCCCACCCTAGCTCTTCTTTTGCTTTTTTTGGATCTCCAAGTAAATGATTCACTTCATTTGGGCGCTCATATTTTTTAGAAGTTTCAACAAACTCCTGCCAGTCTAAGCCAACATGTTTGAATGCTAATTCTGCAAATTCTTTTACGCTGTGTGTTTCTCCACTCGCTAATACCCAATCATCAGGCGTGTCATGCTGCATCATTAAGTGCATTCCTTTTACGTAATCACCTGCAAAACCCCAGTCTCGACTTGCATCCAAATTACCTAAAGTTAATTTTGATTGAATTTTATGATGGATTCTTCCAACAGCTTTAGTAATTTTCCTGGTAACAAATGTCTCACCTCTATGTGGTGATTCATGATTAAATAATATTCCATTTACAGCAAATAAATTATAAGATTCTCTATATATTTTTGTAATATCATGAGCCAGCACTTTACCTGCTGCATAAGGACTTTTGGGAATAAACTTGGACTCTTCATTAAGGAAGTTATTGTCAACACCCCCAAACATCTCAGATGATGAAGCTTGATAGTACTTTATATCCTTTTTTGAATTTTTTACTGTTTCCAACAATGTTAAGGGGCCTACTGCGCTTGTCTGAATTGTGTAAAGCGGGTTTTTAAAAGATACAGCCACATGTGATTGTGCTGCTAAATTATATATCTCATCAGGTTCAATTTTATTTATCAAGTTTGTTAAGGCTGAAGAGTCAAGCAAATCTCCATAATGTAAATTGAAAGAACTAGAATCTTGATGTTCAGAAATTAAATGATCTATTCTTTCAGTATTTATACTAGATGAACGCCTTACAATACCATGAACTTCATATCCAAGAGATAAAAGATATTCTGATAAATATAATCCGTCTTGCCCCGTAATACCAGTTATAAATGCTTTCATCTTATTGATTGTAACTTAACAAATATCTAAATAATGAGGTTATTTTTAAATAATCCAGTTGTTCTGTTTTCATTAAATCTAAATAGATGGAACCCATTATTAAGCAAAAAGTTAACAACTTCTGAAGTAGTGTTTTCATTAAGATCTCCTTTTTCAGATCCCATGTCCACACATATGAAATCAATACAAGAAAGCATCTTTTTTGCACCTTTTAATACTCCTAGTTCGTGCCCCTCAGCATCTATTTTCAATAGTCTTATGTTTTCAATTTCTTCATTATCAAGAGAGCTTACTTCGATTTCAATTTTTTCATTCGAGTTAAATTGCTCTAGTGAGGAATCTCCAAAGTTTGATTCAAGATAGAGATTACTTTTTCCGACCTTATAACTCAGACCTTTTTTAAAGATTTTTACATTTTTATAGTTTTGTAAATTCAAATTTAAACAATTGTATGCATTTGGATCTGGTTCGTATCCGAAATATAAAAAACTATCAATATATTGACTTAATGCTAAATAGAAAGCCCCAATATTTGCACCGCAATCTACTATGATGTCATCTTTATTTATTTCAAAATTATTTAAGCAGTAAGAATCTAATAAATTATTTAGTTCATGTTTGTGGTTTACCATAGATCCTGAAATTCGATATTTATTTGGGTAGTAAATTTTACTTTTATTAAATAATTTATAATAAACTTTATTTTCTGAATCCCACTTAATTTTTCCATCAGATTTATATATAACATTCATAAAAGAACACAAAATAGATTCATTAAGGAGCTTGAATATTAATGTGACGATGTAAGCATTTATTATAAAAACAAGCTTTCCCAGTTTGTTTTTATGATTTTGATTTTTTTTTCTAAAAACAAAAAATGGTAAATTCAAAACCTGATCTTTATAGTTTTCAAGTTGAAAATTAATTTTCATTAGCCAATTATACAAAATTAAAAAAACGTTGATGAGGAATAATATTTTAAAAGGTTATTTTCATCTGTATTATTAGAACTGATATATGAAATTTATAAAAGTGTTAAGGCCTTGGCAATGGGCAAAGAATATTTTAATACTGATACCAGCATTATTAAGTAAGCCGTTTTCACTAAACAATATTGAAAATGCTTTCTTTGCCTTTGTTTTGTTTTCTATTTTTGTTTCAGGAAATTATATTTTGAACGATATTTCGGACATTGAAAATGACAAAGCTCATCCGCAAAAAAAATTTAGACCTATTGCTAATGGAAGTATAGATATAAAAACAGCGAAAATTTACTCTATTATTTTAATTTCTTTAAGTTCATTTGGTTTTTACTATTTTTTTGACTTTGCAGTCTTGTATCTTCTAATTTATTTATTATTTTCAATACTTTATACAAATTATTTGAAATTTAATTTTTTAGTAAATTCATTTGCAATATCTTTCTTTTTCTTAATTAGGTTATTTTTAGGTGGTTTTATTTCGGAAATTCAAATTTCTATTTTCCTATCAGCGTATATATTTTTTACTAGTTTTTTTATTGCCGTAATGAAAAAAAATTCAATACTTAATACAAAAGACATAGAAAAAAACAAATATTTAAATATAGTTTTAAAAGAAAACAGCGTTTTACAACTAAGCTCACTTTCTTTAATTAGTTTGTTGTTGTCAAATGTTGCATTGTATATATGGGGACTTCAAAACTATAGAGCTACAGGCGAAAATAACA
>Ga0066845_10000128_pt1 | contig 21398 bp, 24 predicted proteins | sample ETNtaG_31_FD_65488 | JGI IMG/M metagenome (GOLD analysis project Ga0066845, IMG submission 65488) | Marine microbial and viral communities from oxygen minimum zone, Eastern Pacific Ocean - ETNP201310SV78 | ecosystem: Environmental > Aquatic > Marine > Oceanic | place: Pacific Ocean: Eastern...
TAACAATAGATTAACAATGAAAAAACTACTACTTATATTACTTTGCTTACCCTTTATTGGTTTTGGGCAAGTTCTAGTAAATTGTTCTTCACTAAAAGCTATTAATGTTGATTTTGACAATTTGAATCTTATTGTAGATATAAGTATATCTAATACTGATTCTATGGGTCTCCAATATCCTTTTATTGCTTATACTTTAGATAATAGTGGAGATACAATACAAAGTGGGAATATAAATCTTTTTGGCACTATGGGTTTAGATACAACAGTTTATAGTTATTCTCTTTCTTCTCAGGTTAGTCCAATTTATCCATTAAGTATTTTTTTAGTGCATACAAATTTTGGAGTTAATGATACTTGTATATTAAATTATCATCCGTCTTGTGATTCTGTAATAACAACATTTACTTATATTGATTCTTCAATTAATCCAAATCAAATTAATCTTAATATTCAAACTTTGGGTCTTAGTAGTACTGGTTTTGGATATGGCGGTTTTATTTTGTTAAATTTAGTTGGAGATACAATTGCATTCGAAAATATAAATACTGCCGGAAATGTTTTTGGACTACTTCAATATAATTTAGAAAATAGACAGTTAGAGTTAGTTCAAAACATTTCTTTTCCTTTTAATGGATCACTGCATTTAGTTAATGGTTGGTTTTCAGGAAATCCAACAACATCTTGTGTATACAATTTAAATATAAGTGAAATTTCGACTGCAATTATAGATAAGAAGTTAGAAAAAAATATTATTAAAATTATAGGTTATTTAGGTCAACAAACTGCATTTAAAAAAAATACTCCTCTTTTTTATATCTTTGATGATGGAACAGTAGAGAAGAAAATAACAATAGATTAACATTGAAAAAACTATTTTACAAATTATTAATAGTAACAATCATTTTTTCTGGTTGTGAGAAAGAGGAAGAATCAAATAGCAATTTAAATTCATCTATTTATTCTGGAACATATATTGGTGATATAGATACATATATTAATGGAATATTCCACTCAAATGTATCAAAAACAATAACTTTATCTGAACTTCCATATTCAATAAATAGTTTTAATAATTATCTTATGGATAATAATATATTTATGTCTACAACTTGTGAAATTTATAATGGAAATCTAAATATTCCAAATGATACAACTGCAGCCAACTCTGTTTACAATGTAATTGAATATGGAACAGGAACATTTAATGGCAATAATTTAACTATAGAATTCAATCAAGATAATACTGATATAAATACAGGTGACATTATTGGTACAGGAAGATGGATAGGAACTTTAGAAAAACAATAGATTAACAATAAAAAATATATCAATTATATTGTTTAACTATTATTAGTCTTGGATAAAATCAAGTAAATTGTTCTTCGTTCAAAGTTATTGATGATAATAGTTTTAAAAAATCAATTTTATTTGATTTAAAAAAAATATTATTTTTATAAAAAAAATTAAATATGGAAAAAATATTAATACTCTCACAGATAGTTATTGCATTTTCAATTTTGATCGTATGGGTGTTCAGATATGAAAATATAGTTGTGGAATTTGAGCACTATCAACTTTCTACACTGACAAGAAATCTTGTTGGCGCATTAAAAATATCATTATCAACTATATTAGTCTTAGGTATTTGGTACAATGAGTTGTTATTTTTTTCTTCTTTAATAATGGCATTTTTAATGATTTGCGCACAATATTTTCATTTTAAATTTAAGAATCCAATACATAAATTTATACCTTCTTTTTTATTATTATTAATTTCATTATTTATTGCTACTACTAGCTATTAAAATATAATGGATTTACAGTTTTTTCTAATTTGGATTTCTGCTTTATCGTTTTTATATTATGGTATTAATTCTCTTGTATCAAAAAAAATGGTTGCGGAATATAAAAGATGGGGTTTTGCAAGTAAAAGGTATTTAATTGCTTATTCACAAATATTTGCAAGTTTTGCTTTAATATTAGGTTTTTATGTTAAGTTATTAACCATCATTTTCTCATTTTTGTTGTTTTTAATGATGTTTGGAGCAATGATTACTAGATTTCGTGTCAAAGATTCATTTTTTAAAACGTTACCCTCAATATTTTATGCTACGATAAATTTTATAATCTTTTACTTGTCGATCAATTCGATATAAATTATTTTTTTCTTTTGATACTACAACCAATAGCTTTTGTTGTATTAATTTTTATTTCTTCATTATTGTAAAGCTGTTTTATTGCATTAATCAGATATTTTTCTTTTACGTTTTCAATTGATTTATAATTATCATCAATAGCTCCTTTGTAAATTAGCTCTCTATTGTTATTAAATAAAAATATGTGGGGGGTTGTTTTTGCTCCAAAACTATTTGCTATTTTACTATTTCTATCAATTAAATATGGTTGTTTATATTCCATTTTTATAGCATGTTCTTTCATCTTATCAATGGAGTCATCACCTTCTCTCCTTGCTTCGTTTGAATTAATATAAACCATCCCAATATCACTTTTTAGGCATTCTTTTTCAATTAGTTTGTATCTGTCTTCCCACATTACAACAAAAGGACATTTGTTAGAGGTAAATACAACTAATATTCCATTTCTTTTAATATTATCGCTAAGACTCATAAATTCACCCTCAGTACTTTTAATTTTATAGTTTTGGATAGGTATTTTGTCATTTATTTCTAGAGTAGGATATTTTTGTGCATGCAATGAACTATTAAATACAGTTAATGCTATAAATATTATTTTGTAGATTTTCATTTTTTATTTTCAAAATTAAATATAATTTTAGAAAAACGTTCAATTAGCTTTAATCTTTAATATCATTTGTTAAATCTAAATTTTTAAATTTAGGAAATTTAAAATTTGTAAATCCTACAGATAATATTGTCATAACACCACCAAAAACTACTGCAGGAACCGTCCCCATTAATTTTGCTGTAAGTCCACTTTCGAAAGCACCAATTTCGTTTGATGATCCAATAAATATTGAGTTTACTGATGCTACTCTTCCTCTAACTTCGTCTGGTGTTTTTAATTGTAATATGGTTTGCCTTATTATCATTGAAATACCATCTGTTATACCATAAATTAATAGAGCAAATACAGATAAATAAAATATTGATGAAATTCCAAAAACAATAATTGATAATCCAAAGCAGAAAATAGCAGCTAATAATTTTTTTCCAGCATTTTTAGTTACTGGAATATAAGCAGACATAAACATTATAATCAATGCACCAACAGCTGGCGCGGCTCTAAGTATTCCAAATCCTTGCGATCCAACATTTAATATGTCTTGCGCATATATAGGTAGTAGAGCTATAGCTCCTCCAAACAAAACTGCAATCATGTCTAGGGTAATGGCAACTAAAATAGATTTAGTTTTAAATACAAAAGATAAGCCTTCCTTTAGACTATTTAAAATTGGCTCTCCAATTTTAGGATTTAAAATAGGTTTTTTCTTTATTAAAAATGTCAGTAATAAAGCTAAGAAAACCGATACTAAAACAAAAGCTAGTGAATTGTTGATACCAACCCAGGCTATCGAAAAACCTGCAAATGCTGGACCAACTACAGCAGCTAATTGCCACGTAGAGCTACTCCATGAAGCAGCGTTTGGGTATGTTTTTTTCGTTACTATTAGAGCAACTAGTGAAAAAATGATAGGTCCAAAAAAAGCTCTCACAAATCCTCCTGCAAAAACTAAACTATATATAGCTATTAGAATATATTTTGATGAATAGTTATTATACATATAACTACTTGTAATAAAATAAAAACCTGAAGAAATAATAAGAAAGGCAAATATTGCAAATACAAAAAGTTTTTTCTTCTCATTTTGATCAACAATATGGCCTGCAAATAGTGCTGTTGATATAGCAGGAATAATTTCAGCTAATCCAATAAGGCCAAGTGCTAATGGATCTTTGGTTATATTATATACTTCCCATTCAATAATAATAAACTGCATTGACCAGGCAAAAACAAGTAAAAATCTAATTATCAAAAAAAAATTAAATTCTTTGAACCTAAGAGCAGCATATGGATCGTGTTTTTTTTTCAATATCTATAGTTGTTCTAACAAATATAACAAGTTAATTGTTAATGACATTTTTATTTTTTGTCGAACATTAATTAAGTTATAATTTTTTTTGTATAACTTTGCATAATAATAACTATACAAAAATAATATGAAAACAACAATTAGAATATTTACTTTAAGTTTCCTTTTACTATCAACAGTTTCATTTGCCTGCAGAACTTGTGGTTGCAGTGCGAAATCAAGTAAAAGCAATATAGAATCTAGTACTAAAACATCAGATGTTACATCTAAAAGTAAAGTTAAATGGGTTGGAGAAAAAGTAACAGGATCTCATGAAGGTTTGATTGATATCTTTGATGCTTATTTAGAATTTAATGATGACAACAAACTTGTTGGAGGTGAAATTACAATTAATATGAACACAATTAATTGTACAGATTTAGAGGGAGATGCAAAAAACAGTATTGAAGGTCATCTTAAATCTGACGATTTTTTTTCAGTAAAAAAGTACCCAACATCTACTCTAATTATTAAAAAAGCTAAATATTTATACAATAATAACTATGAGATTGTTGCTGATTTAACAATAAAGGGAATTACAAATGAAATAAAATTTAAGACTAAACTTAATGATAATATCGCATCTGCTGATATTGTAGTTGATAGAACAATTTTTGATATTAGATACGGTTCAGGAAGTTTTTTTGATAACCTTGGTGATAAAATGATTTATGATGACTTTAAGCTTAGTGTTTCATTAAATTATTAGAAATGAAAATAATAATGGTTAAGAAAAAGGGGTGTAATCCTTGTAAAATGTTTGAGCCAACAATTAAGGATGTTGCCATTGAAAATTCATTAGATTTTAAGACAATAAAAGCAGAAGAAATGCCAGAAAAAATGAGGCCAAAGTTTTATCCATTTTTTTATTTGATGGACAATGATGAGTTGTTAGAAAGTTGGGCTGGAATTAGTACAAGGAAAATGACAAAGGTTTTATCAAGGCACATCAAAAACTTTATTTTTAATGAGTAAATTATTAACTAACACATTAATTATTATTTTCATTTTTTCATTTAACAATGCCAATTGTCAATGCATATTAAACTTTGATTCAAAACAATCTGTCAGTAAATGGAAAATCATAAACGATGATGTTATGGGTGGTATATCAACTTCAGATATCTCATACAGTAATAATGATTATGCAATATTTTCAGGAAATGTTTCTCTTAAAAACAACGGAGGTTTTGCATCAATAAGAAGACAACTTTCAGGTGTCAATTTATATAACAAAAAAAACATTGTCTTAAGAGTTAAAGGTGATGGAAAAAATTATCAGTTGAGAATTAAAAAAAACAGATTTGATTACTATTCTTATGTTTACAGTTTTCCTACTTCAGGAAATTGGGAATCGGTTTCAGTTGACCTTTCGTCAATGTATCCTTCATTTAGAGGTCAAAGACTGAATTACAGTAATTTTTCAGCTAAACAAATACAACAAATTTCAATTTTAATAGCTAATGACAAAGAAGAAGAATTCAATTTAATTATAGACGAGATTTGTATTCAATAATTTTAAAATTTAATCTATGTTTGGAATATTTAAAAAAAAGTCAGAAAAAGAAAAATTGCAAGTAAAATATCAACAACTAAAAGAAAAGGCATTTAAAATGTCTAAAATTAATAGGAAAGAGAGTGATAAGTTAGAAAGTGAAGCCCAAAAGATTTTAGATATGTTGGAAAAAGCCAAAAACTGATAAGTTATATATTTTGAAGAATTTTAGAATCATTTTTTCTAAAGATCAAATTGATAGGATCATTGAAATGGCTTGGGAAGATAGAACACCTTTCGATGCCATTAAAAAACAGTTTGGTATAAATGAAAAAAAAGTTAAATATATTCTTAAGTCTTCACTTAAATCAAAAACATACTTAGTATGGAGGAAAAGGGTTGTTGGAAGAAAAACAAAGCATTCTTTAACAAGTTTTTCTAATAGATTTAAATCAAAAAATCAGAGGATTTATTAATTTTGCTATCCCTTATTTAATTATCGTTCTATGAAAAAATACTTTAGACAAATACTTCGTTTTTTTATTATATTTTTAGTTACTTTTTTATTTATAAAACTAATTTCTAGCTTTAAAAAAGAAAATACAATTAACAAACTTACCAAATCAATAAAGTTAGTTGACACAAAAGTTGTATCTCTTGAAGAAAATAATTTATATGTTCCTGTATATGGTAGGTTACAATCAGTAAATCAAAATAATATTGTTTGTGAAGTGAGTGGGATTTTTATTGGAAATAATTTTAAAAGCGGTATAAGTTTTTTGAAAGGTGATACGCTTGGATATGTTAATTATGATGAGTTATTAAATAATTTAAATGGTCAAAAAAGTATTTTATTAAAACAAGTATCAAAGTTGGTGTCTGAAATCAAATTTGATTATCCAGATGATTATTCAAAATGGTATAGTTTTATGAAAAAAATTAGCTTTAAATCAAATTTACCTGATATACCATCAATTAGTAATGAAAAATTAAAAAATTATCTAACAGGTAAAAATTTTTATTCTTCATATTTTGCTGTTAAATCAATGGAAGATAGAATTTCAAAACATGTTTTTATAGCAAATTTCAATGGAGTTTTAAGTGATGTAAGTATTAAAAGTGGTACAGCAGTTGTATTTGGACAAAAATTAGGTGTTTATTACCAACCTAAATATTTAGAATTTGAATCAAGTGTAAGTTTAGAAAATGCGTTATTGATAAAGCCAAAAATGCAAGTTTTTATCAAATCAGATGAGTTAATTGATAATGATTTTGGTTATGTTTCCAGAGTTAATAAAACTTTAAATTCAAATTCGCAAAATATGAGTGTGTTCATTGATATTAATGGAGATAAATTTTTTAACGGAATGTATGTTGATGGTCATGTTATAATTGGATCTATTAAAAATTCCATATTAATTGATCGTAGTTTGTTGGACGATAACCATATATATTTAATTGTAGATGATAAATTAGCTAAAAGGAAAATTGAAATTTTGCAAATTATTGAAAATAAAGCTATTATAAAAGGTCTAAAAAATGGCGAACTAATGCTTGGTGAGTCAGTCAAAGATGCTTATGAAGGAATGCCTGTGAGAATAAAGTAATCATGAAAAATTTCATTAAATATTTTATTAAGTATCCTGTCGCAGCCAATGTAATTATGCTACTTATTATTGTATTTGGATGTATGGGTTTATTTAATTTGAGAAAAACTTTTTTTCCAGAAAGAACATCAAAGATTATAACTATTCAAACAGTAAATCCTGGTGCATCTCCTTTGGAAATGGAGCAAATGGTAACCCTCAAAATTGAAGATAATATTGATGGTATAACCGGTGTGAAAAGAGTAACATCTAAATCTACAGAAAATACTAGTAGTGTTATAGTGGAAATAGAAAATAATGCAGATAATCAAGTTGTATTGCAGGATATTAAAAACTCTGTTGATAGAATTAATTCATTTCCAGCTAATATGGAGTCACCTTCAATTAATCTCATGGAGAATCTAAATCCAGCGATTTCATTTGCAATAAGCGGAGATGTAAGTTTATTACAACTAAAAAATATTTCGGAAAATATCGAAGATGATCTAAAGGAAATGAACGGAATATCAAAAGTAAGTTTGTCTGGTTTTGTAAATAGAGAAATTGAAATAAGCGTTAGAGATAATGATGTAAAAAAATTTAATCTCACTCTTGATGAAATTAACAATGCTATAAAGTCAGAAAATATTGATATTACAGCAGGAAAAATTAAATCAAGTACTGAAAACTTTCAGATCAGAAGCAATAATAAAAAATATTCGTCTTTAGAAATAGCAGAAATAGTTATTAAAAACGAGAATAAAAAAATAGTTAGAATTAAAGATGTAGCTGATGTTAATATTATTTGGCAAGATATACCAAATAAAAAATTCTTCAACGATACTTCATGTGTAGTAATTAAAGTTTTTAATACTAACAGTGAAGATATAAGTATAGTTGCTGGTTTAACTAGAGAATATATTAATAATTTTAATTTGATTAGTCCAGATGTTAAGGCAAACATTATTCAAGATGATTCTGTAATTATTGAGCAAAGAATTTCTCTCTTAACTAAAAATGGAATTATAGGATTCGTGTTAGTAATTATCATTTTGACTTTGTTTTTACACCCTAGTTTAGCTGGATGGGTAGCCGTTGCTATACCAATATCCTTTGCAGGTATGTTTATTTTAGCATCTTTTTATGGAATAACGTTAAATGTTATATCGTTGTTTGGTATGATTATTGTAATTGGAATATTAGTTGATGATGGAATTGTAATTGCTGAAAATATATACCAAAGATTTGAGAAAGGAGAAGGTCCATTTAAAGCCGCTGTAAATGGCACACTAGAAGTCCTACCTGCGGTAACTTCAGCTATTCTTACAACCATAGTTGCTTTTTCCTTATTTTTTATGCTTGATGGAATGCTTGGTGATTTTTTTCCTGAAATGGGTTTTGTTGTTATAGGTACATTACTTTTTTCTTTAATTGAAGGTATAATTATATTACCATCCCACATAGCACATTCTAGAGCACTCAAAGGACAAAAACCAAATAAATACATTCAAGCAACAATAAATAAGACTACATTATTTTTAGATAATGTTAAAACTAATTATTATCTACCTTTTTTAAAGTATAGTATAAAAAATCCTGTTACAGTTATATTTGTGTTTATAAGTTCACTGATTATTACAATTAGCGCCTTAAGCAATGGATTAATAAAATCAACTGTTTTTCCAAACATTGAAGGAGATAATATTTTAATAAATCTAAAGTTTCAAGCTGGATCAAGTGAAGAAAAGACAAAAAAATGGGTTGATTTTATTGAAAAAAAAATAATCGATAAAAATAAAGAGATTAGTAGCATATATAATAACGATATATCATTTATTAAAGATATTGAAAAGACTGTTGGAAATATTCAAGCAGCTGATCAATGGACACCATCAACTTCACAAAGTAGTGAAAAAGGATCGTTAAATATAATTATAGTTCCATCTGAAGAAAGATCAATTGGAACATCTGAAATAGCAAATTTTTTTAAAGAGGCTGTAGGTGAAATACCAACTTCAGAATCACTTACTTTTGATATTGCATCACCATTTGGAAAGGCAATTAGTATTGCCCTTTTTTCTGATGATAATGATGAATTACTTGATGCAATTAATAGATTAAAACAATATATGCAGAATTTAAATGTTTTGAAAAATATTGAGAGTAGTGATCAGAAGGGCCTAAAGGAAATAAAATTAACACTTAAGTCAAAAGCTTATCAGCTTAATCTATCAACTTTAGAAATCTTAAGTAAGATTAGAAATAGTTTTTATGGATTTGAATCTCAGAGACTACAATTAGGAACTGATGAAGTTAAACTTTGGATTAGGTATGATAATCGTGACAGAAATTCTATTTATGATTTGGAAAATATGAGAATTTTTCACTTTGACAATAGTTATAGACTTGGAGATTTAGTTAATTTAAATATTGAAAGAGATTTAATAAGTATAGATCATTTAAATGGTAAGAGGTCAGTTCAAATAGATGCAGATTTATTAAATCCAAAGATTGACAATCCTATTTCTATAACTGCGAATATTGAAGAGTTTATTTTTTCTGAAATTAAAACTATTTATCCCTCAATCAAACATTCTGTTGAGGGTCAAATTAGATCACAAAAGGAAACAGGGGTTTCTGTTAAAAAATCAGGCCCTATTGTTTTAATTTTAATGTTGACAATTATTTTATTTACCTTCAGAAGTATATTACAAACGTTTGCAGTATTTACGTTAATACCATTTGGTTTTATTGGAGTAGGTTGGGGGCACTTTATTCATGATTTTCAACTTTCTATGTTTTCGTGGTTTGGAATGATTGCTTTAATTGGAATACTTGTAAATGATGCCCTTGTTTTTATTAGTAAATTTAATAAAAATTTAAAGTCTGGAATAAAGTTTGAAGATGCACTTATTGTAACTGGATCATCAAGATTTCGTCCAATTATTTTAACTTCATTAACTACTATAGTGGGATTAGCGCCATTAATATTTGAAAAGGAATTACAAGCCCAATTTTTGATTCCAATGGCTATTGCGATTGCATATGGTCTAGTTTTAGCAACTTTCTTAACTCTTATTTTTCTTCCTGCACAATTAAAAATTATAAGTAAAATACGTTTTTACAGAGAATGGATTTTCACTGGAAAAAAATTAAATAAAGAGCAAAGAGAGCCTGCAGTTAAAGAAATAAAATATGAAACTATTTAGTATTATGAAACATTATCTTCTTTTAGTTTTCTTCTTTCCTTTGTCTATTTATTGTCAAGATGTTTTAAATATAAGTACTGCATTAGAAATAGCATTAAGAGAAAATATTGATATTAAAATTAAACTTAATAAAGAAAGACAAGCTAAAAATTTAAATAACATTGGTTCTTCAGGTCTATTGCCCAAAATAAATATTAATGCGGCCACCGGAGCTAATAAAGGTGAAAGTAGTTTAGAATTTGCAACTGATGATTTTCCATCAATTAATGATGTCGAATCTGAATCATCAAACATAAATTCTGGTGTTGAGGTTCAATATAATATTTTTAATGGTTTAGCATCTATTTATACTTATCAGAATAATAAAAAACTAAACGAACTTCAAACGTTAGAAACTAAAATTGAGATAGAAAATGTGATTTTGAAATTATCAAAAGAGTTTTATGATGTTTTTTATCTTCAGGAACAAAAAGATATACTACAAGAACTAATATCAATTTCCTCTAAAAGATTTGAAAAAATAAAAATACAAAATGAATTTGGAAATGTATCAAAACTTGACTTATTGGATGCGGAACTAGATCTTTATAATGATAGTATTGATTTTAAAAGATTAATAGTTCAATTAACTAGTTCTAAAAACTCACTAAATCAAACATTAAACAGAGATATTAGCTTAGATTTTTTAGTTGAAGTTGATGAAATATTTTTTAGAGAAATTAAAATTGACGCTTTACTATCAAAAATTAAACAAAACAAATTAGTGTTAGCACAAATTTATAGGTTAGAAATAGCCAAAAACAATAAAAAAATTAATAATAGTTCTTTTTTTCCTAGAGTAGGAGTAAGTGCTCAGTATGGATATACTCACAATGAAAGTAACACTAGTTTAATATTAAATCAATCTAATCTTGGATTTACTGGTAATTTAAATTTTACATGGCCAATATTTGATGGTTTTTCAAAAAGAAAGGCTTTTCAAAATGCAAAAATTGAAGTTGAAAATAATAAGTTAAGATTAGAGGCAGTACAGCAAGAAGTTATAAAAGAACTTTATAATTTATATTACAAATACAAGAATAACCTTGAACTAATAAATATTGAAAAGAAAAATGTAAATACTGCAAAAAAATATTTTGATAGGGCAAGTAACCAGTATTTTGAAGGCTTTATAGATCGTAATGAATTTAGATTAGCCCAATTAGAATTTTCAAAGACTAAAACTAAATTAAATCAAACTATTTTTGACACAAAAATATTAGAGTTAAATTTATTTAGTTTGTCAGGAGATATCATAGAAGTAGTTAAGTAATTAGTAAGCTAATTTTTTTACTACGTAGTTCCAGTGCTTAAAAAATGATGAGAAACTTTGTTCAGGTTTAAAAATCCAATCCCTATCATCTTTTATACCTGTGTAGTTAAAGTTTATTGTATGTTGCTAAACTATAAATATTTAAATCAGTTCTATTCCAAGGTCTTTTCATTACTATTTACTTTGAAATTATATAATTTTATAAGAAATTTTTTATGTTCTTTTTTGCTATTAATCTTAAATGTGTATGTGTAGGAATCAGTTTGTATAACAAATTGATTATCACTAGATTGAAATGTTAGCTTATAATATGGGCAGAATTCTACATATTCTGTGTTTTTATATCTAAAATAAAATACAATACCTTTAATTCTTAAGTCGAAATTTAAGAAAATATTATCATTGAAATTTTCTAAATCAATCTTTTTGTGTGATGGAGAAATTTCTAAAAGTTTATATTTCTGTGAACCAAAATTATTCTCTTTAATTCTTTGAAAAATTGTAAAGCTTTTTCCACATTTTTCGTTGATTATTTTTTTAAGTTCTATTTCTTCTGTATTAATTTGATAAAGCATATTTTATTTAAATTTTTCATAAAATTTTGTCATAACTATTGAATGAGGTAAGGTAATAACTGAAATTCCAATAATAGTTAAAAGTAAAATTGAAATGTTTATTATATTGTTTTGAGATAAGTAAATAAAAACCGAAAGAAAAGCTAAAGATAGTAGGGTGTGAGGTGTTAGCATAATTATAAATTTAGAAACACTCAGATTTTTGTATAAAATATTCAAGTAATTAAATTCTTGTGATAAAACCTTTAACGAATGTAAAAACACAAAATATAAAGTAAAACTAATAATTACTGGAAACAGATAAAAAGTAATGTGCAATAAAAATAACTGAAACAACTCACTTTTAAATATACTTGCTTTAATTTGATTTTTTAATAGAAGAAAAAGTAGAGAAAGAAAAGTTAAAACATTACTTACATAAAATACAATTTTAAAAAAGTTAAAATAAAATAATGAGTTTAAGATTTCTGTATCATTAAAAGAAGAAAATAGATTTATTAATTCTACTTCGTTGTAGTAAAATAAAGTTGACATTAAAGAAACTCCCCATAATAAGTATACAATTTTTTTGTTACTGTTAGAGATTTTATAATTTGCTAATTGGGATTCTCCAAAGTGATATGAAGATATTAATAAAAAAATGTAAAATGATATGATAGGTGAAATAAACCATGTAATTATATATATAATTATGCAAGAAACATATAAAGTGTAAAATTTCAGATTAGAAATTTTTACTTCAGATTTTAATATAATGTTATCAATAGCACCATGTGGTATTCCAAAAAGAGTTATCAGAAAGAGTGATCCTATAATCTGATGACTAATATCAATATGACTATTTAATGTAAAAATTGATGCTAATAAATAGCATGTTGTAAGGTATAAAAATGAAAATTTGTTCATATATAAAAAAAAAGGAGCAGTTAAACTGCTCCTTTAATAATTGTTTTAATTAGTTATTTAGCTAATTCCTTCTTAGATTCAGAGATTGCAATTGTATATACAACTAAACCAAATCCAATTTTGTTGATAGCATCAGCAATATTATACCAGATATCTAGAGTACTAGCCTCAAATATTCCATTTAACCATCCACCATCCATACACATGTATCCAACTGGATAGATTGCCCAGCCTACTAATACAAACCAAGCTAGATACCTAACTCCTTTTTTAACAACCTCAGATCCGCTTGAATCTGCAAGTCCGGCAACTTCTCCCATCCAAACTGAATGTAGTATGTATAAATAACCTAAAGTTGATAAAACACCCCAAGTTACAGAATGTGAAGTAGTTCCGTCAACATTGAATGCTTCACCAATATATCCGCATACTAACATCCATGTTGATGCAAAAATTAACTTCCAAAGCAAGGACTTAGTAGCTCCTGCTAATCTTGTTAATAGATAAAATTCAACACACATTAATGGAACTGTAAGTATCCAATCAACATATCTGAAGAAAGTTGGTGAGTCACCAGTCACTAAATTATAATCTCTCATATAGTAGTAGTGAACGGCTGCAATACCTGTAATTAATCCAGATACTAATAAAGACATTTTCCACTTATCAGACACACTGTTTCTTTCAACGAAAAAGAATACAGATGCTGCAAGCATCGCAATGTAGCCAATAAAAAATGTAAAGGCAACATAGTTGTCAGGCGCGATTGATTGTACAACATTTAATAACATAATTTTGTTTTTTTGGTTAATAATGAACAAACATATAAAGTTTTTTTTAATTTGTATAACTTTTTTGATAAAAATTTATACGGAAATCATTTTTTTATTAATTTTGTATAAAATTTAAATTATGAATGAATATAAAAGTACTAAACTGTTTGATGGCTATAGTGTAGCTTTTAGGCAATGGAGAGCTGAACATTCTCATTGCCAATTCTTGCATGGTTATGCAATGAAATTTAAAGTAACATTTATTGGTCAATTAGATCAACTTAATTGGGTTTGTGATTTTGGGTCTTTCAAAAGAAATGGAATTAAAGAACATATGTCATATATGTTTGATCATACTACCGTGGTAGCTTCAGATGATCCTAAGCTCTCTCATTTTAAAAAACTCGAAAAAGAAAATTTAATTCAGCTAAGAGTTATTGATGATGTTGGATGTGAAAAATTTGCTAAGTACGTTTGTGATTACATTAATAATATAGTCCAAAAAGAGACAAATAATAGAGTGAGAGTGCTAAAGGTAGAAAGTTTTGAAGGTGGTACTAAAAACTCTGCAATTTATCAACCAATTACTCATCCTCAAGTTGCTTACAATAAAGAAAATATTGATAATAAAAAAATTACAGTTTAGTTATGGAAAAATTTTTAAAAAACGAAAATAGTTCTAATAATATTATTGAAGATACCGCTACAAATATTGATAGTGTTGAACTAAATGAAAATGATGTAAAAATTAATGTTTCATCAACAAATGAATTAAATTACAGTAGAGAGTATGATTCTAATTATATTCCTTCTGAGGACGATATAAAGTCTTTTCCAGATTTACAAAATGGTCCATCATCATTAATACAAGGCTCTGCTGTCTCTATTCATCAAGTAGGTATTCATAATTTTAGACTTCCTTTGAAGTATAAAACAAGAAATGGAAATAGTATTACTTTGGAAACTAAGGTTACAGGATCTGTTTCTTTAGATGCCCACAAAAAAGGAATAAATATGTCTAGAATTATGAGGTCGTTTTATGAGTTTAAGCAAGATTACGTTTTTGAAAATTTACATGATATACTTTTAAAGTATAAAGATAATCTTGAATCATTTAATGCTAAAATTGGTTTAAATTTTTCTTATCCAATTCTAAAAACTTCCTTAAGGTCCAAAAACTCTGGTTATCAATATTACAAAGTAACCTTAGAAGGTGATATCGACAAGAAAGGTGATTTTAGCAAATATCTTCATTTTGATTTTGTATATTCTTCTGCTTGTCCCTGTTCATATGAGCTAGCTGAACATGCAAGAAAAAATAGAAATCAAGCAGCAGTACCTCATTCCCAAAGATCAGTTGCAAGAGTTTCTATTAACTTTAAAGATCTCGTTTGGATTGAGGATTTACAAGAACTTTGTTTAAGAGCGCTAAATACTGAAACTCAAGTTGTTGTAAAGAGAGAAGATGAGATGGCATTTGCTGAGTTAAACGGCTCATACCTTAAGTTTGTTGAAGACGCAGCTAGATTATTATATGAGCAATTACAAGCAGATAAAAGAGTTTTAGACTTTAGGGTTATATGTTCACATCAAGAGTCTTTACATTCTCACGATGCAATATCGGTTGTAACTGCTCCTAATAGTAAATTTAGCACAGATATTTCGCACGAGCTATGGTCAAGTTTAATACATACTTCTTGAAAATTATAAAAATTAAACAATCAATCACTAAATAATAATCAATAAATAATTAAATAAAAAAATGAAAAAAATAACATTAATTCTATCAGTTACAATATTAATTTCATGTGGTTCTTCTGAAAATAAAAGTACAGACACAAAACCAAATGATATTAATATTAATGAATCAGTTGAAAATGAAAAAAATTGGGAAGAATTTACAGTTGGAGCAGTAGGAAATACTATGTCTGAGATGAAATTTGATAAAAAAAATATTACTGTACAAGCAGGAAGTTGGGTTAGAATTAACTTAGTAAATGAAGGTGTTGACCCAGCGATGCTACATAATATAGTATTTGTAAAGTATGGAACAAGAAAAGAAGTAGCTAAACAGTCAATTGTAGCTGGCCCAGACTTGCAATTTGTTCCAAAAAGTTCAGATGTTATTGCTTCTTCTGATTTAGCAAATCCAGGAGAAACAGTTATACTTGAATTTGCAGCTCCAGAAAAAGGAAATTACGAGTTTATTTGTACATATCCTGGACATAGTGAAATAATGAGGGGATATTTTTTCGTAAAATAAAATAATATTTAAACTCCTATTGGGGGATTTAATATCCCCCTTTTCTAATATGCTTAATTACGCTTTTATCTTTATATTTATTCAGATTTGTATGGCAAATACATTATTTTCACAAGATAAAATCAAAACCAATGATTTTTTTAAAGATCTAAATAAAGAAGAAAAAAGAGTCATTGTTTTTAAAGGAACTGAGCCTGCAGGAAGTGGTATATATAATAATCATTTTGAACACGGAATATATGTTTGTAAGGCTTGTAATAATCCACTTTTTAATTCAACATCAAAATTTAATTCAAATTGTGGCTGGCCATCATTTGATGATGAGATAAAAGGTTCTATTAAAAGATATGAAGATAATTCATTTTTCATGAAAAGAACTGAGATTTGTTGTGCCAATTGTAATGGGCACCTAGGACATGTTTTTGAAGGTGAAAAATTAACTGAAAAAAACTTGAGACATTGTGTTAACTCGATAAGTATTAAATTTGTTAAAAAGAATTAACTTTATCAATACATTTTTTCATTAATTTATAAGTCCTTTTAATATCATTGTCTAAGCCGATGGAAATTCTAACAAGTCCATCTGATAATCCAATATTTTTCTTATCATTCTCTGGGATTTCTGATGATGTCGAGTGGCTTGGAGCTGAAAATAGTGTTTTATAAAATCCTAAACTAACTGCTAAATAACCAAGATTATTTTCTTGCATTTCTTCCATAAGTCGATTAGCTTTTTCCTTTGTATTCATATCAATTACTAACATTCCACCATAACCAAATTCTTTGTTCATTAGTTGTGACATTAGAGAGTTTTGCGGATGGTGTTTTAATCCAGGGTAGATAACAGTAATACTGTCATTGAAAAATTTTTCTGATAAATATTGTGCATTTTCAGAGTGTTTTTTCATTCTGATATGAAGTGTTCTAAGATTTTTTAAAATACTTGCAGCTCTCATTGAGTCCATAACAGGTCCAAGTAACATTGCGCTTCCCGAGTTAACATCTATTAATTTACTTATAAATTCTTCATCTGAACAAATTATACCACCAACTGTGTCTGATGTGCCATTAATAAATTTTGTTAATGAGTGAATAACAATATCTGCTCCAAGAACAGCAGGTGAAAAAATCATTGGTGTAAATGTATTGTCAACTACTAGCTTTAGGTTATGTGCTTTAGCTATTTTAGAAATATTTCTAATATCAGAGATTTCTAATAAAGGGTTGCTCATTGTTTCACAATAGATTAATTTAGTTTTTTTATTTATTTTACTTTTAATTTCATCTAAGTTTGTAGTATTAATAAAATGTGTTTTTATATTAAATTTTGGTAAATAATTTTGCATAAAAGCAAAAGTACCACCATAAACTGTTTGACTGCTAATTATTTCATCACCAGAATCACATAGTTCTAAAATAGTAGTTGTTATTGCGGCCATTCCAGAAGAAGTTAATACTGAACCTGCTGTATTTTCCATTTCAGCTATTGCTTGACCTAAATACGATGTTGTAGGGTTAGTATGTCTTGAATATAAATAACAACCTTCTCTATTTCCTTCAAAAACATCATGCATTGTTTTTCCTGCCAAATAAGTGAAAGTCGTAGAATCAGCTATTGATGGATTAACCCCCCCAAATTCTCCAAAATATTGTAAATCTTGAATTTTATCTGCTGGGCTATTTTTTTTCTTTGTCATAATCTTGTTAAAATAATCTTTTGCAAAAATAAGAAGTCTAACAAAAAAGAAAGAAAAAAAATTATTTATAATATCAAACTCTGTTTTTAAAGTAGTATTTTTGACAAAATTTATAACATCAATAGCATGAATAGCAATAAAAAATCTAAATATAATTGGAATATGGTTGTTTTTTTAACATTGATACCGTTAATTGGAGTTTTTGGAACAGCCTTTTATGTATACTATAATGGAGTAGTATGGCAAGAGCCAGTAATTATGTTCACCCTTTGGTTTTTATCTGGAATGGGAATTACTATGGGTTATCACAGACTATTTGCACATAAAGCTTATAAAACAAATACTTTTGTTGAGTGGGTTTTAATGATCTTAGGATCAACAGCTTTTGAAAATACAGTTTTAAAATGGTCATCTGACCACAGAAAGCACCATACTCAGGCTGAAACAGAAAATGATCCTTACTCAATCACAGAAGGTTTCTGGCATGCTCATATTGGTTGGATATTAAAAAATACTCCTGATGAAAAGAATAAGGTTATAGGGGTTAAAGATTTAGAAAAAAAATCTGCAATTATATTTCAGAACAAGTATTATTTTCAAATTGGTATTATAGTTGGTTTTATTTTTCCTCTAATTATAGGTTTTATTTATGGTAGACCTTTAGGTGCGGTTTTATGGGGTACGTTTTTAAGGATTACTCTTGTTCATCACGCAACATTTTTTATCAACTCGCTATGTCATTACGTAGGTGGTAGAACTTACGATTTTACTTCTACAGCTAGAGATTCCTGGTTTGTTTCTCTTTTTACTTTTGGAGAAGGTTATCACAATTATCATCATAAGTTTCAGTGGGATTACAGAAATGGTATCAAGTGGTTTGCTTTTGATCCAAGTAAATGGATAATTAAACTTTTGTCTTTTGTAGGAATAACTTACGATTTAAAAGTTGCTCAAGATTATTTAATTTGGGAAAGTAAGGTTAATAGTTTAAAAGATCAATTAAACGAAAAGCTACAAAATTCTAGTACCAATATTAAGAACGCATATCATGATAAGCTTAATAATTTAAATACTCAAGCTAAAAGTATTATTGAATCTTGGAGAAATATGGAGATTAAGTATATTAAAGATAAAGGTAGTTTCACTTCTAAAATGGTTGAAAAATTTCAAAATGATAAGCTAATTTATCAAAACGAATTAAAAACTATTCTTGTAAGCTTTAAATTAATACTCTCAAATATTAAAAAAAATCAAATTTCACCCTCATTAATTAATTCATAATTACTTTTATGGTAGGTCTTTTTGATTTTAAATATTTTAAATGGATTGCTATTTTTTTTGGATGGTATTTTTTTGGATTATTTGGTGCTATTATTGCGTATTTTTTAACTAATTTATTATTAAAAAAAAGAAGTAATAATTTGGATTTTGAAATTTCTTTACTAAGAATTTGTTCCATGCTTATTAAATCTGATGGTAGTGTTGAAAAAATTGAAGTTGATATTGTTAGAAACTATTTTAAAAGAACTTTTGGTTCATTTCAAGCAAATCAGGTGTTTTCTAAAGCTAAAAGTTCTAAGTTAAAAGAATATAATTTAGAACAGTTGGTAGAAGTATTAAAATCAAGGGTGATTCCAACACAATATTATGCTATTCTACAACTACTTTTTGCTGTTGCTGCTTCAGATGGTAAAATTGCTAAAAAAGAAGATGATTTTATTGTACAGGTAGGCTTGTTATTGCAATTTACCAGAGATAGAATACAAATTATTAGAAATCAATTTGTTAACACAACTGTAAGTAGTGAAGGAAGTATAAAGCAATATTTATCAGTACTGGGACTTAGTGAAGGAGCAACAAAAGATGAGATAAAATCTGCATATAGAAGTTTAGTTAAAGAGTTTCACCCTGATAAATTAAATGGTATGAGTCAAGGTATTCAAGATTTAGCAAAAGAAAAATTTCAGCAAATCCAAGCTGCGTATGAAAATTTAAATAAATCATATAATTAAGTTGATTTTTCTTTATTGTGTTATTAGCTAATAAAATAAATTATGTTTAGAATATATTTTTGTGGTTTGTGTGTATTAATAGTTGCAATTATTGTAAATGTATTAATTAAAAAAATTGGTATCTTAACATGGTATGATTTTGGTTCAATATTTTTAGTTAGTGGTCTTCAATCTTTTATGCAAGTGAGTCTCCTTTCTTTTTGTTGGTTATTTATTGTTTATCCGTTTACTTTAGGTCTTACTTATTTTTTAGCTGATAAGCTATATAATTTATTTTAGTGTTATTTAACTTCTTAAAAAAATCAATTTAAAATCATTAAATTTGTAGTAATCCAAAATAACAAGTATGATAAGAATTTTATTTATTTTAATTTTTATATCCAATATTGGTTTTTCTCAAACCAGTATGAATATGAACTTGTTAGGAACATATAATTATCCAAATACAGAAGGAAGTGATATATGGGGTTGGACTGATAACACTGGTAATGAATATGCGCTTGTCACATTACAAAATGGTTTTTCAGTGGTTGATGTTACTAATCCATCTAGCCCAATTGAGAAGTTTTTTATATCTGATTTAAATTCAACTTGGAGAGATGTAAAAACATGGGGTAATTATGCATATGTTACAACTGAAGCCGACGTAGGCTTATTAATTGTTGATTTGTCTGATATGTCTGGTAATACATATTGGCGTTTGACTCAGTTTACAAATCCTAATAATGGCTCCGCAATTACGTTTACTGCTGCTCATAATATATATATAGATGAAAATGGTGTTGCTTATATTTTTGGCGCTTCATCAAATTTAGGAACAAATCCTGCTGATGGAGCAATATTTCTTGATTTAAATGCGAATCCAATAAATCCTCATTATTTAGGTAATTGGAATGAAAATTATATACATGATGGTATGGTTAGAGGAGATACGATGTGGGCTGGATGTATTTATGCGGGTGAACTATTTGCTGTTGATGTTTCTAATAAATCAAATCCTATCACATTAGGATCTTATCCTACACCAAGTAATTTCACTCATAATATTTGGGTTTCTGATAATGGTCAATATGTTTTTACAACGGATGAAGTAAACGGTGCTTACATTGGTGCATATGATGTTTCTGATTTAAATAATATCCAAGAAGTAGATAGAATACAATCAAATCCTGGTACTAATTCTGCACCTCATAATACGCATGTCGATGGTAATTTTTTAATTACTTCTTATTATAAAGATGGGACAACTGTTCATGATATTACCTATCCAAATAACATGATACAAGTTGCATATTATGATTCATACTCTGGTAGTGGTGCTGGATTTGATGGCTGTTGGGGAACCTTTCCATTTTTACCATCTGGAAATATTATCTCATCTGATATTAATAGTGGTCCAAATGGAGGTGGAAGGCTATTAGTTTATCAAAGAGATTTTCAACAAGCTTCATTTATA
>Ga0066845_10000131_pt1 | contig 21131 bp, 23 predicted proteins | sample ETNtaG_31_FD_65488 | JGI IMG/M metagenome (GOLD analysis project Ga0066845, IMG submission 65488) | Marine microbial and viral communities from oxygen minimum zone, Eastern Pacific Ocean - ETNP201310SV78 | ecosystem: Environmental > Aquatic > Marine > Oceanic | place: Pacific Ocean: Eastern...
GTTGGGCCTTTGATGGTGAAAATTCAATAGTAATTAAACAAGTCAAGAAACTTATTATGTACTGTATTGATAATAAAAAACCAATTTTATCATTATGTATATCTCCTGTTTTAATTTCTAAGACTCTAGAAAATACTGAATATAATCCAAAATTATCATTAGGTTCAAAAAACTCAAAATCAGATTACAATATTATTGATATGCATAAGTCGTTATCAAATCTTGGAGTTGAAACACATGATTGTAGTATACAAGAAATTTGTGTTGATGAAAATTTAAAAATTATTTCTGCACCATGCTATATGCTAGATGTAAAAATTCATGAAATTCGCGACAACATAAATATGGCAATTAAAAAATTAAAAAGTTATTTATAGTTATGCCCAAGAGTTATAACATTATTGGTTCTGGATTCTCTGGGCTCAGCGCTGCAGCAACTCTTGCTTTTGCAGGTGAGAATGTAAATATTCTTGAAAAACATCAAGTTTTTGGAGGTCGAGCAAGACAGTTTAAAGAAAATGATTTTGTCTTTGATATGGGGCCAAGCTGGTACTGGATGGCTGATGTTTTTGAAAGATTTTTTAAAAGATTTGGAAAAAAAACATCTGACTACTATAACTTAATTGAATTAAATCCTGGTTTTCAAATAATTTTTGACAAAGATCATACAATGAAGATAAGTAGCGACTGGAATGAAATTTTAGAATTATTTGAGTCATACGAAAAGGGTGCTGCTGATAGTTTAGTTAAGTTTATGAATGATGCAGAAGTAAAATATAATATTGGTATGCAATCTTTAGTTTATCAACCAGGCATCAGTTATATGGAATTAATAAGGAAAGATATTTTGTTAAATCTTGGGAAAATGAGTTTATTCACCTCATATAGAAAACATGTAGCAAAGTATTTTAAAAACCCTTTTCTAAAACAGTTGCTTGAATTCCCTGTTTTATTTTTAGGAACAGCACCATCTGACACACCTGCTTTATATAGTTTGATGGCTTATTCAGGAATAAAAAAAGGCACATTTTACCCTGAAGGCGGATTTTTTAAAGTTATAGAATCTATGGTTAATTTGTGTAGGGAGTTTGGTGTCGAATTTCATAACAATCAAAATGTGAAAGAGTTTAATATTTCTTCTAATATAGTTGATAAAGTTATTACAGATAATTCTGAGTATAGCTCAGATTATGTTATTTGTTCTGCGGATTATAATTATTTTGACCAACAAATACTTCCAAAAAAATATAGAAATTATAGCCAACAATATTGGGATGATAGAATATTATCACCCTCATGTTTAATTTTTTATTTAGGAATTAATAAAAAACTTGATAAACTTGAACATCATAATCTTTTTTTTGATAGAAATATAGATGATCATGTATACGATATTTATAATGATGCTAGGTGGCCTGAAGAACCATTGTTTTACGTCTGCTGCCCATCTAAAACAGACGAAAATGTAGCTCCTAAGGAATCTGAAAATCTATTTCTTTTAATGCCAATTGCTGCAGGAATTAATGATACCGATGGGAATAGAAAGAAGTTTTTTAAAAAAATGATCGATCGTTTAGAAGATTATTGTGATGCATCAATAAGTGATAATATTGTAGTAAAGAAAAGCTATTGTATTAAAGATTTTCAAAATGATTACAATGCTTTTAAAGGAAATGCCTATGGTTTAGCTAATACATTATTACAAACGGCAAATCTTAAACCAAAAATTAACAATAAAAATTTAAGTAATTTATATTTTACTGGACAGTTAACAGTTCCAGGACCAGGTGTTCCACCATCTCTTATATCTGGGCAATTAGTTGCAGATTATATACTTAAAATAAAGAATAAATATTAAAGTAAATTTCCAAAATAGTTATGAAAGAGTTATTCGATAAATTATCATATAAATGCAGTGAACTTACAACTAAGAAATACAGTACAAGTTTTTCTTTGGGAATAAAAACTTTGGATTATTCATTGCAACAGGAGATTTATAATATTTATGGTTTTGTTAGATTTGCTGATGAAATAGTAGATTCTTTTCATAAGTATGATAAGAGTAAATTATTGGATAAATTTAGAACAGACACTAAAGAGGCAATTGCAGAAAAAATTAGTCTCAATCCAATACTAAATAGTTTTCAATTTACCTTCCATAAATATAACATTGATATGCAATTAGTTGATAAATTTTTAGATAGTATGTTTATGGACTTAGACTCAATAGAATATGATCCTGAAAAATATAAGTTGTATATATATGGGTCTGCTGAAGTTGTTGGACTGATGTGTTTAAAAGTTTTTGTTGAAGGTAAAAATGATTTGTATGAGATTTTGAAGCCACATGCAATGAAATTAGGATCTGCATTTCAAAAAGTTAACTTTCTAAGAGATATAAATAGTGACTTAATTGATTTAGGTCGAGTTTACTTTCCTAACATCAATATTAAAAACTTTTCTTCCAAGGATAAAAGATTAATAGAAAAAGAAATAGTTGTCGAGTTTAAGGATGCACTTGAAGGAATTAAAAAATTACCATTAAAATCTAGAGCAGGAGTGTACTTAGCATATTTATACTATTTTAAACTATTTAATAAAATACGAGCTACTTCTACAAAAGAAATATTTAATAAAAGAATAAGAATTAATAATTTTTACAAAACTTATCTCATGTTTTTAGCTATAATTAAAAATAAATTCAACCTACTATGAAATATATATTAGTGTTGTTATTTTTTGTTAATTTTAGTAATGCTCAATCAGATATACAAGATATAAGAAAGATTTTTATATTGTCAACAGATAGCTATTTGAAATGCACTCAATTAAATGAAATGACAAGTGATAAAGTTACGATTTCTCCAATTTATCATTCTTATAATATAGTCTCTAAAATACTCGAATCAAAGTATTTAATAAATCCAGTAAAAAAAGTTAAAGTCTTTAAAGAAAACACAAAACTGTTAGATTCTCTTTTAGTTTCTCATCCAAAAATATTAGAAATACGTTTTTTAAGATATTCAATTCAATTAAATGCTCCAAAAATACTAGGATATACTAATTTTGTTAAAGAAGATTATGAATTTATTATGAAACACATATCGTATGCAGATGAAGAATTGAAAAAATTTATTTTACCAGCTATGTCCAAATTAAAAAATAGTTAAAATGATTGTTTTACTAAATATTTTTATCGTGTTATTTACTTTTGTAATCATGGAGTTTGTAGCTTGGGCAACACATAAGTATGTAATGCATGGATTTTTATGGAATCTTCATAAGGATCATCACGTGGTTGATAAGAATAAGATCTTGCAAAAGAATGACTACTTTTTTTTGATCTTTGCTATCCCTTCGGTCATTTTAATGTATTATGGTTTTACTAATTTAAGTGTCGGTTTTTTTATTGGTTTAGGCATCTTGTTTTATGGAATAGCTTATTTTATAGTACATGAGATTATTATACATAGACGATTGCCTCCCCCAAGAAAAACTAAAAGCAGGTACATTAAGGCTATAAGAAAAGCTCATAAAATTCACCACAAAAATCTTGGAAAATATGACGGAGTTAATTTTGGCATGTTGATTGTGCCAAAAAAATATTTTAAATCATGAGTTTGTATTTTGAGGTTCTCTTATTTTCTTTTATAATACCTTTTATTTTTTCATTTCATAAAAAAATTAAATTCTATAAGTTTTTTAAACAAATCGTTGCTACTTTATTAATAACAAGTTTCTTTTTCATTATTTGGGATATTTATTTTACTAAAATTGGCGTTTGGGGTTTTGGTAAAACATATCACAGTTCTATCATGTTTTCCAATTTACCTCTTGAAGAAGTTTTATTTTTTCTTATTATTCCTTTTGTTTGTGTATTTACTTACTTTGTTTTCTCAGAACACAAAGTGTTTAATCTTCATGTAAATAATACATTTTTAAAATTGATATGCTGTTTATTAATTCTTTTAGCTTTTTTATTCTATAATAATGCATATACAATATCTGTAATTACATTAACCACATTGATTTTGGTTTATATTATATATTATAAGCCTAAATGGATAGGATATTTTTTCAGTATGTATTTAATTGTTCATATTTTCCCTTTTATAATTGTTAATGGTATTTTAACAGGCGGTATAACAGGTGGTCCTTTAGAAAACCCACCTGTTTGGTATAATCCGAATGAAATTTTAGGTATTAGATTTTGGACTATCCCTGTTGAAGATTTTTTGTATAGTTTTATTTTATTATTTTTAAATACTAGCTTGTTTGAGTATATAAGAAAAAAAACTATTTAATATTATGAAAAAATCAAAAATCACCTGGCTGATACTTTCCTCTTTTGGAATTATGTTTGCTGTTTTATCTTGGTTACAAGAATCAATAGACCAAATAAATTTTTTATTAGATGGGCCAAAAAAAGGTGTTTGGGCATTTTTTCTTGGCCTATTTCTTTATAAGTATTTAGCTAAAAAAGCATAAGTTTATTTTATGGAAATAGATAGAATAGAAATAGATGGTAGACGTCATTATAAGGTTGTAGATAATTCAAAATTGGTCGGAGTGTTCCCATCTGTTACTTCAATATTATCAGAAACCTCTGATAAGTCTTCGTTAAACGAATGGATTTTAAGAGTTGGTGAAAAAGAAGCTGAGAGAATATCTACATTATCAATGAATAGAGGTACTGTAATGCATAGATTAATAGAATTGTATAAACCATTAATTGGTAGTAGTGAACAGAAATTAATTGAACTTAAAAAAACTGCTACTACTGATAAAGAAATATCTTGTTTTGAAAAAAAATTTATTGATCAGGGATGGGATATGTTTATGAAATTTTACTTTAATTCCCAACTTTTTTTTGATAGAATAGATTATGTTTTGGAAGCTGAAACGTTTTTGTGGAGCAAATTAGGCTATGCAGGTACTGTGGATAATATTTCCAAAACAAAGGATGGGAAAATATTAGTAATTGATTATAAAAATAGTCGTAAAGCCAAAAAAGAGCAATGGGTTGAAGATTATTATTTGCAAATTTCAGCATATTATGTTGCTTATTGGCAACGTAAGAGAATAAAAGCACATGGTGCTGAGATATGGATAGCTAATGAAGAAGATAGTAAGCCACAGATTTTTGTATTAACACAAAATGAAATACAACACTACTTTAAAAAGTTTCAAGAAAGACTTTCTGAATATAAATTAAAGTTTACAAATTAATTCTTCTTTCCTTATAATTCATATATAAATTTTATCTATAATATAGTTATTAACATTATATTTTTTTAGAGATAATAATTTATATTTTTAATGAGTTAAAATAAGTTTTTTGAAATTACAATTATTACATAAAAATCCTCAGGTTAATTTATATATTGCAAACGTAGATAATACATTTAAAGCACCTTATTTTTCTGGTGGAGTTTCCGCGGGATTTCCATCTCCTGCCGAAGATCATATGCATGCTAAACTAGACTTAAATGAGTTACTAATCACACATCCATCTGCTACTTATTATGTCCGTGTTGTAGGTGATAGTATGCTTGAGGCTGGGATAGTGAGTGGGGATTTATTAGTTGTAGATAGATCAGTAGAAGTAAAAAATAATAGTATTGTTGTTGCATATGTTGACGGGGAATTTACAGTTAAGAGATTTCAAAAAATAGTTGATAAAATTTATTTAAAACCTGAAAATAAACAGTACAAATCTATCGAAATCAAAAAGGATATGGATTTTGAAATATTCGGTGTTGTTGTTCACGCAATACATCACTTTATATGATTGGTTTAGCAGATTGTAATAATTTTTATGCGTCATGTGAGCGAGTGTTTAATCCTAAATTAAAGAATAAACCTGTTATTGTATTATCTAATAATGATGGTTGCGTAATTGCTAGAAGTAATGAGGCGAAATTATTAGGGGTGAAAATGGGAGAGCCTGCTTTCAAAATTAAATCATTAATCAAAAATCATGATATTGCTGTTTTTTCAACAAACTTTGCGCTTTATGGAGATTTTTCTGATAGAGTTATGAGTATTTTAAAATCAGAAATAGAGAATGTAGAGGTTTATTCTATTGACGAAGCATTTTTAGATTTTCAAGGTATAGATTATCTTACAAGAGCAGAATATATTATTCAAAAAGTGAAGAAGTGGACAGGAATTCCTATTTCTATTGGTATTGCTCCTACTAAAGTATTAGCAAAGCTAGCCAATACTATTGCAAAAAAATATACTAAGAAAGGAGTGTTTTTATTAGATAGTCCACAATTAATTAACAGAGCATTATCTTTTTTTTCTGTCGATGAATTATGGGGAATAGGTTCACGATATGCTAAGCGTTTAAAATATTGTGGAATAAATACCGCTTTGGATTTTAGAAATACTGATAGGAAATGGTTAAGAAAAAATTTTTCAATTAATACCGTTCATTTACAGAAAGAATTACATGGAAAAAGTATTTATGATTTGCAGTTGCAAAAAGTAAGAAAAAAAAATATATGTACATCACGTTCTTTTTTTGAAGATATAAGTAAGTATTCAAGATTAAAACAAGCTATAAGTCAATTTGCTAATAATTGTGCTGTCAAGTTAAGAAAAGAAAAAAGTTGCTGCTCTTGTGTCACTGTTTTTTTGAGGACAAATTTTTTTAAGCAAGATAAGAAACAATATTTCCCAGCTATTACGTTAAATTTTTCAACTCCTACAAATGATAGTATGGAAATTGTTAGTATGGCTAATATGGCATTAAAAAAAATTTATAAAAAGGAATATAACTATAAAAAAGCAGGAGTAATAGTACAAAATATTATTCCTGAGGATTACGTGCAAATGTCTTTATTCGATCAGATAAATAGAAAATCTAGAAGAAAAATCATGTCTTCGATTGATAAAATAAATTTATTAATGGGTAGAGATAAAATTTATTTAGCTTCGCAGTCTGCTAGTAATAAGATAAAAATGAAGCAACAAAAATTGTCTCCTTGCTATACTACAAGATTTTCTGATGTTCTAAAAATAAATATATAAATAGATAGTTATTATCTTTTTTATAAATTATTTTGCTTTAAAATACCCAAAAATAGCTCCTAAGTAAACCACAATATCAGGAATTACCATTGAAATTCCAAAATTCATTAATGGCTCATTTGCAAATACCATAAAAAACATATACATTAAAATAGATGTTCCAATTATATAGGATAGTAATATTTTTTTTGCAATTTCTAATGGTGCATTTCTACATAAAAAACATATCAAGCCAATAATTAAAATAGCTGGAAATAATCCATAGTGCATTACTTCTACCATTCTCATTGTTTCCTGTGAATCAGAATTAAGCATAGTTGGAACTATACTTTTGATAGCAAATGCCATAATAAGAGACATCAAAATATTAAATATACCAACGATTGATAAAGAAATTTTTGTTTTCATTTTTTTAATTTTTTACGAATTAACAAATTATTTTGGATTTACAATGAAATGAAATAAATTATTGTTGGTACAAACAAAATAATACAGATTTTTGAAAATATTTTTGAACTTATTTTTTTTGAATGCCAATAAGATATAATTATTAATGGAATTTGAAAGGGTATTCTAATTAATGCATCTGTCTTTGAAATATTTAATATATCTCTTGGTATCTCAGATACATATAAATATATATTCGCAGGAAATACAGCAATTAGTAGTAATATAATTCCCCATGCAGCTAATTTTCTTGTTTTATGAAATAATAATAATATGCCTAGTAAAATTTCAAAAAATCCACTAATAATAACAGCTTCTTTTTTCCAGCTGATATAAGATGGTACAATTGTTACGAAATAACTTACATCGATAAAATGTTTTATACCAACAGTTATATACAAAATAGTCATTATATATATTGTAATATTTTTAATTACAATCATTTCGATAATTTTTTTAGTCAAAAATATTATAAATGGCTCGTATAATAAATATTGGAAAGATTAATTATGATTAAACTGCCAGAAACATATTATTAAAATATTAAGAACTAGAGTTATTAGTGTTAAAATTACAGTTGCTAAATGAAGAACTGTCCATAATTTATTTTTAGAATTATCTTTTGCTCTGTTTATAATTGGAGTAATGAAGTAACATACAAACATCAAAACAACACAGATTATCATAAAATAATTAACCATATTTTTTTCTATTTCTAAATAATAGTTTGCAATTAAAGAGAATGTAGAGAGTGTAGATATGATAATAAAAAATTTTGGCCATAGATATCTTAAAAATTTACTTGCTTCTTTTGTAGTAATAATTTTATTAATTGATGGTGCAATAAAAAGTGACTGAAATAATATAATTGCAGCAATTACACAAGAAATCGTAAATGGCAGGTTGTTTATCATTTTAAATTTTGTACAAAAATAATAAAACCCACTCATTTGAGTGGTTTTATTTTCAGTTGAACTATCTGCTCTTATTTCGAACTTTTTTAGAAAATTATTAAGTAATTTTACCGAATAAGAAAATGAAAAAAAAGATTAAATTAATTTGGCAATTCTCAGGAACGAATGCTATTAAAATTGCAGATCATCATTTAGTTCATTTAAATGAATATATATTGCAACATGATATAGATGTTATTGATAAGGGTACAGAATTAATAAATGAGTTTTCTTCTGTCTCTTTTATTATTATTGACAACGATTTAGTTGAAAAGTTACGTGTTGTTCTAAAACCTCACAAGGGTTTAATAGTTGAATAGATGTTGAGAAAAAATAATTTTTGAGAATAAAAAAGCGGAATCTTAACTCATAATGAGATGGATTCCGCTTTGGTGGTGCTACCAGGATTCGAACCAGGGACACATGGATTTTCAGTCCATTGCTCTACCAACTGAGCTATAGCACCATAAAGTTTGCAAATCTACTTATTTTTTTGATTTATAGAAATTTTTCACATAAATCAGTTTTATATTTTAATTTCATATTTTTGATTATAAATATTTTTTGCATTGAAGTTAGTAATTGACATAGGAAATACTTTAGTAAAAGTTGCATTATTTGAAAAAAAAAAGATAATAAAAACCATCAGTTTTAAAAATATAACTTTTGAAGTTATTAAATGCTTCATTGAGAATAACAAAATTACAAATACGATAGTATCTTCTGTAAAAGATGATTCAAAAGAATTATTAAGAATAATAAATGATTTTAATGCTATTGTGTTAAATAAGAATGTGAAATACCCTATCAAAATTAATTATAATAATATTAATGATTTGGGAAAGGATAGATTGGCGGCTATTATTGGTGCAATAAATTTATACACTAATAAAAATATTTTGATTTTAGATATTGGTACATGCTTAACAATAGATTTAGTTAATAATAATAACTACTTAGGTGGTCGCATATCACCTGGCTTAGATATGAGGTATAAAGCATTAAACAAGTTCACTGCAAAACTTCCTTTGTGTGAAAAAAGTTCCAAAAATCTTAAATATGGAAATAGTACTTTATCATCAATCCAAAGTGGGGTTCAAAATGGTATGATTGATGAAATAGATACTCTGATTACAGAATTTAAACAAGAAAATAAAAATAATATCGTTATAGCTACAGGAGGAGATTGTTTTTTCTTTGAAAAGGAATTAAAAAATAGCATATTTGCAGATCAATTTTTAGTCTTACGTGGATTAAATGAAATTTTAGATTTTAATGTATAAATTAATTAGGATATTATTTTTATTGTTAGTTGTAAGCAAGTCTTTCGCACAAATTGGAAGTACATCACCATATTCAATTTTTTTATTAGGTGAACAACATGGAAATGTTATTTCGAAATATGCTGCAATGGGAGGAGGGTCAACAGCATTAAATAGTACAAATACAATAAATCCATTTAATCCAGCAACATATTCATTTATTAATTCAAATTCTTTTTTGTTATCTACTGGTATAAGACATAATATACTTAATTTAGAAAATTCTACTGAAAGTCAGCTAAATCAAACAACTTTATTCTCTCATTTTATATTTGCATTTCCATTAACAAAAAAAATTGGATCAAGTGTTGGCTTGCTTCCTTACAGTGATATTGGCTATGATGTAAATACTTTTGATCAAGATTTTGATGCTGAAATGATTTATTCTGGTGATGGGGGCCTTACGAAATTGTATTTTGGTTCTTCTTATATGATAAATAATAATCTATCATTTGGTGTTAACGGATCATATTTATTCGGCAGATTAAACAAAAGAAAGAAAATAATATTTAATGATGATTCTATTTTAAATAGTAGATCAAATGCAAGTTTAAATTTAAAAGGATTTTATTATGAAATAGGTTTATTATATTCTAAAGATTTAAATGAAAATAAAAAATATTCACTTGGATTAGTATTCAATAATGACACCGAAATTAGTTCAACTAAAACAGAGATTGTTGAGACGTTTGAGTATTCTGGACAAATTGAGAATGTAAAAGATACGTTTGTAATAACTGAGAATTCTGGATATACTTTATTGCCACGATCAGTAAGTTCAGGTTTTTCGTATAAAAATAATAATATTTTATTTTTAATAGATTACAGTACACAAAATTGGAGTGACTTTGAGATTTTGGGCAACAAAGAAAATTATTATAATAGCCAAAGGTTCTCATCTGGATTAGAATATAATTTTAAACAAACCGAAATAGATAATTTTTTAAAAAAATTAGTTTATCGTTTTGGGTTTTCATATTACGAAAGTCCACTTCAAATATCAAATCTAATGCTTAACGAAACAAGTGTTACGTTTGGATTAGGTATTCCAAACTATAAATCAAGAACAAAGTATGATATTTCAGTAATATACACGTCAAGAGGTGATACTGAAAATAGTTTAATAAAAGAACAATTTTTAAAAATTGGATTGAATATATCTTATGATGGTATTTGGTTCGTAAAAAGAAAATATGATTAACTCCCTTTATGTCAAATTAGTAATAACTAACGTACTAATTTTATCATCCCTTACAATAAGTGCTCAATCTAAATATGGAATAGATGAACAAACATGTAAAGAAAATATTTCAGTATTTAGAGAATATTGTAAGCAAAAGAATTTTGAAGATGCTTTAAATCCTTGGAGATGGGCTTACAATAATTGTCCTGCCTCCTATGCAACCATATACAAAAATGGCCCAAAGATTATCAAGGCTCAAATTAAAAAGTATCCAAATAATAAAATCGAGTATGTAGATACTTTAATGATGATTTTTGATCAAAGAATAAAGTATGGTTTTGGAAAAGAGGGTTATATATTAGGGTTAAAAGGATATGAATTGTTTTTTATTGATAAAAATAGAGCAGAGGAAGCTCATCAGATTTTAAAAACTAGCTTAAACATGGATAAAAACTCATCATCTGTTCAAGCTGTTTATGCTTATATGAAGGCAACTATATATTTACAAAAAAAAGGTAAAAAATCTAAAGAAGATGTTTTGTCAGCGTATTCACTTGTTTCTGAAATTGTAGATTACAATATTAAAAATGAGTCCAAAACAACAAAAAATTTCATCAAATATTCTGAAAAAATAGAAGATATGTTTACACCATATGCAAATTGTGATGATATTATTTCATTATATAACGATAGATTTCAATCTTCTCAAAGTGATATTGATTTATTAAAAAGAATTGAGAAAATTTTGTCAGACAAAGATTGTATAAAGAACAATCTTTATTTAGATGTATTAAGTATTCTTCAAGAGATAGATGATAGTTCGTATTATGCAATTAAATTAGCAGATGCATTATTTACTAATGGTTATTTTTTGAAATCCTCCAATCTTTTAAATAAAATACTTCAAGATTATGATCTTGAAGAAAATTTAAAGGCAAGAATATTACTTAATTATGCTAATTCATTAAGGATGGAAAAAAAGTATTCTAAAGCGATTACTCAATCAACTAAAGCATTACAAATTAAACCAGATTGGGGTGAGGCATATTTATTGCAAGGGAATATTTATGTTTCAGGATCTAAATCTTGCGGTAATGATTTTGAGCAAACAACTGTTTATTGGATAGCTGTTGATTGTTTTGTTAAAGCTAAATCAGATGATGATGTGAAAGACATTGCTATAAAATCAATTAATACTTATTCAAAATATTTTCCTAATAAGGAAACGTGTTTCTTTAATGGTATTCAATCTGGAGAAAAATATAATATTGGTTGCTGGATAAACCGAACAACTATTGCTAGAACAATAGATTAATGCGATTTTTATTTTATTTTTTGGCTGGTCTTTTTATTAGTTGTTCCAATGATGAAACAATTATTAAAAATTTTATTTATGATAATAACCTTCCATTTGAAGAAATGAAAGAGGTTTCTATTCTACAAACACAAAATGGAAAAAAAAAAATTGAACTATTTGCTAAGAATATACATAGATATTTGAACAATGATATAGAAATATTATTAAAAGATAGTATTAATATTGTATTCTATGATGATTCTTCCAAAGTTTTATCAGTTTTAAAATCTGATAATGCTATAATTGATAAATATAATATAATGAAAGTTTATGATAATGTGATTTTAGATAATAATAATGATAAAGTTTTAAAATGTAAAGAATTGATTTGGGATGAAAAAAAAAATATAATCTATACCAAAAAGAATGTTGAAATTATCACTAATAAAGAAACAATTTATGGAGAAGGATTTACTTCTAATCCCGACTTTTCAGAATATACAATTACAAATATTACAGGTTCAGTTAATATGAAAAATTAATTATTAAATCATGTATTTACTTGCTATTGTCACTTTAATTTTATCTGCTTTTTTTTCTGGTGTTGAAATAGCGTTTATATCATCAAATAAGCTCCAGTTGGAATTAGAAAAAAAATCAGGTAAATATACTGGTAAAATTATTGCTTTTTTTTCAAAAATTCCTTCTGATTTTTTAACAACAATGCTTATAGGGAATAATATTTCTTTAGTTACGTTTGGATTAATTATATCACAAATTTTAACGCCATTTATATCTAAATTTACTGACCTAACCTTCTTTATTTTATTTTTTCAAACCATAATAGCAACAGGAGTTATTTTGATAACTGCTGAATTTTTACCAAAGACTGTTTTTAGAATTTACTCTAGTAAAATATTAAAGATATTTGCTTTACCAATTGCATTATTTTTTATTATTCTAAGACCCATAACAATAATAATTTTGAAATTTTCAGATATTATATTTAAATTTTTTTTAGGAAGATCATTAAATGTAGATCAAGATTTTTTTAGTAGAACTGATTTAGATGATTATTTGAATGAGCTAAATTATGTTAAAGACGAAGATAATAATAGAGTAGAAGTAGAAATGTTAAAAAATGCACTAGATCTCTCAGAAACTAAATTAAGAGAATGTATGATCCCAAGAACAGAGTTAGTTTGCATGAACATCAATACTTCAATATCCGAATTAAAAGAAAAATTTATTTCCACTAAGCTTTCTAAAATATTAATTTTTAAAAACAATATAGATAATATAATTGGATATGTTCATTCGTCAGAGTTATTTAGAAACCCAAAAAATATTCGCGCTACATTATTACCAATTCCCTTTGTCCCTGAAAGTATGTCAGCTTTAGAATTATTAAGTCAGTTTATAGAGAACGATAAAGGAATAGCAATAGTTGTAGACGAATTTGGTGGTACATCAGGCTTAGTAACAATTGAGGATATTACTGAAGAAATTGTTGGAGAAATATCAGATGAACATGATAAAAATCAAATTGAAGATGTTAAAATAGATGAAAATAAGTTTAGATTACATGCTCGTTCTGATGTTGAAGAAATAAATAGAAAATATGATTTAAATTTACCAGATTCAGATGAATATGAAACTATTGCAGGACTTATATTAAATCAACAAGAAAACATTCCAAAAATTAATGATGAAGTGAATATCCAAAATTTTAAATTTACAATTACTAAAGTTGATAAAAAAACAATACAAGAGGTAATTATGGAAGTTAAACAATAGAGATTGATACTAATTTAAATAACAATTGTATATTTGCTATCCTTAAATTTTTAAAAAATGGCAACATTAGGAAACATAAGAAAAAGATCGGGACTATTATTAGCTGTTATAGGTATAGCTATGCTAGCTTTTATTTTAGGAGATTTTATGCAATCTCAAAGAGTTGGTGGATCAAGTCAGATCATTATTGGAGAGATTGAAGGTGAAAAAGTTATGCCTCAAGATTTTCAAAATAAGGTTGAAGAACAAATTGAAATTCAAGGTTCTCAAAATCCAAATTTTTCAATTAATGAAGCAACAAGAGGTCAAATTAGAAACCAAGTTTGGAACCAATTGATTAGGGATATTTTAATGAATAATCAATATAATACTTTAGGTATAGCTCTTTCAGATAAGGAGTGGATGGAGAGATTGTCTGGAAGTAATGTTCATCCTGAAATAAGTAAAATTCCTTTGTTTCAAGATCCAAACACAGGACAATTTGATGGAAATAGGGCCTTAATGTATGTTAAAGGTATTATGTCAGAGGAATCTGCTGAAAGTCGTAATCAGTGGATTAGCTATCAGGAATATTTGATAAAATTAATAAAGAACTCAAAGTATGATGCATTAATTTCTAAGTCTATGCATATTACTGACTATCAGAGTAAAATTAGCGCAAAAGAAAAAAATAATAATATAGTATTTAACTACGTTAAAATTCCATATGTAAATTTAGATGATAGTTCTTTTATTCCTTCAGACAAAGAAATTAAAGATTACTACAGTAAAAATAAATCAGATTATAAACAAACTAAATCTAAAGATATTGAGTATGTTGTTTTTGAGGTTGTTCCATCTTTAGATGATGAACAAGAAACTATAAGCTATTTAAAAAGTTTATTGTTAGAATTTGCAGAATTTGAAGACTACAAAAATTTAGTACGTAGACACTCTGATGTTAGTAATAATCAATTTATATATTCAAAAAAGGAAAGTTTGTTAGATGTAGAGTGGGAAAAATTATTCGATGCACAATTAGGATCTACTATAGGACCTTATTTACATCCTGAAGGTTATTACAGGATTGCTAAGCTTGTTGATGTTCAAAAAAGAGCAGACTCTGTAAAAGCCCGACATATTTTAATTTCCAATGAAAGAATGACACCAGATTCCGCAAATATTATCTTAACTCAACTAAAAAATAAATATGAAGATGGTGCTGATTTCGGAGAACTAGCCCAATTAAATTCAGATGATAAAGGTTCGGCAATTAAAGGTGGAGATTTAGGTTGGTTTACTGAGGGAAGAATGGTTGATCAATTTAATGAAGCATGTTTTTCCTCATCAAAAGGTCAGTTACAGATTGTAGAAACACAGTTTGGAGTACACTTAATACAAGTTTTAGATCATAGTAGAAAAGTTAAAAAAATCAAAATAGCACATATTGATAGAAATGTATCAGCAAGTACTGAAACATTTGAAAAATATCATAAACAAGCTCGAGAATTTGCTGGAAAATTAATGAGCACAAATATTAGTTTTGACTCTCTAATCAATAAGAATAATTTAGTAAAAAGAAGTGATTATCAAATTGTAGAAACTAAAAATTCAATTAGTGGTCTTCCTAACTCAAGAGAGATAGTAAAATGGGTAAATCTAGCCAATAAAGGAGATATATCAGATATCTTTGAAATTAATAACTCATTGGTAGTTTGTTACTTACTTGAAAGTAGAGATGAAGGTTTTACTCAGTTAAATACATTAAATGAAGAAATATCTTCAATTGTAATGATGCAAAAAAAATATGATTATGTTAAAAAATTATATAATGATCAAGATTTAGATAGCATTGCCTCTAAAAATTCCACAACAGTACAATCAGCTAAAATAAATTTTTCATCAAATAGCATTACAGGAATTGGATTTGAACCCAAACTTATTGGTAAAATATTTAGTTCAAGTGACACAAAGTATAATTTACCTGTTAAATGTAGTAATTCAATAGTTTATTTTAAAACTATTTCAACAGACAGTATTCAAGTTATAAATGAAAGTGCTGAAAGAATTCAGTTGCTCAATGCTTTAAAAAGTGTTTCTAATGTAGAGTCATTTAATGCTTTAAAAGAAAAAGCTACTCTTATTGATAATAGAGCGGAGATCTATTAAGATTATCTTAATATCTGTAGTCTGTATGAGTCAAAATTAAGAAATATAAATAGTAATATTGTAAAAGCTAATAAAGAAGATCCTCCATAGCTAATAAAAGGAAGAGGTATACCAATTACAGGTAATAGACCGATTGTCATGCCAATATTTATAACAAAATGTGAAAATAGTATAGAAGCCACACTATAACCATAAATTCTACTGAAGTTAGATCTTTGTCTTTCTGCTAAAAATAATATTCTAACTAATAGAGAGATATATAGAATTATAAAAATAAAAGATCCAAAAAACCCCCATTCTTCTCCAATAGTACAAAAAATAAAATCGGTACTTTGTTCTGGAACAAAATCAAATCTTGTTTGCGTACCATTTAAAAATCCTTTACCAAATAATCCACCTGACCCTATTGCAATCTTTGATTGAATCAGATTGTATCCAGCACCATGTGGATCTATATCTTTTCCTAATAAAACATTAATTCGTTTTTGTTGGTGAGTCTCTAAAAAATTATTAAATATAAAATTAACACATTGAATAAAAAAAATACAAATGATTATGCTTACTATTATTGTTATTAATTCTTTGATTCTTCTTCTTGAAAAGAAGAATATAAACAATCCAATTATTGCTATAATATAGCTAAGAACGGTAGTATCAATTAGTAGTGATATTACAAATAAAATTGCAAAGAAAATAGCAATGATGAGTATATGTTGTGATAAACCTTCTCTATAGAAAACTATTAAAAAACTAATAAAAACTAATGCAGTTCCTAAGTCGTTTTGAAGTATAGTTAAAAGAAGAGGAAAAGCAATAATCAAATAAGTAATTAATTTAGATTTTGAAGATAATTTTTTGGAATGAATACTATTATAATATTTAGCTAAAGCTAAAGATGTTGCAAATTTTGCAAATTCTGATGGTTGTAATTTAAATTTACCAATATTATACCATGAACTAGCACCACCTGTAAAATCACCAAAAAATAATACGCCTAAAAGAAGTATGATGATAATACAGTAAAATATATAAGATAATGAAAAATAAAATTTCCAGTCAATAATTAAAATAACTAATGCGGTAAGAACAGAAAAACAAATAAATAATAATTGCTTCCCGTATCTTGTTGAAAGATCTAAAAAAGAAGAGGCATCTTCATTGTATTGCGATGCAAAAATATTTGTTATTCCAATTAATATTAAGAAAACATATAAAATAACGCTAATATGATCAATATTTTCAAATATATTTTTTGTTTTTCTCACTTTGTCTATTTAATTATATATCCATTAATCATCTCTTTTTCTAACTCAATGTTTGATATACTTTTAGCTATGTATTTTTCAGAAATTAACGAAGCAATTGGAGCAGCCCACTTTGATCCATATCCACCATTTTCTATATATACAGCAATTGCAATTTTTGGATTATTCTTAGGCGCAAATCCAATAAATATAGAATGATCTTCCCCGTGAGGATTTTGTGCAGTTCCAGTTTTACCGCACAATAAAATATTTGTAATTTTTGAATTTGTAGCAGTTCCATTTGATCCGTTAATTACCTTTTCCATTCCTTCAATTATTAGATCAAAATATTTTCTTTCTACTGAACAGAATTTTTTTAGTATAAAATTACTATCAATTTCATTGTTTTCAATTTTTTTAATTACATGCGGTGTGTAATAAAAACCTTTATTTGCAATAATAGCTGCCAGATTAGCCATCTGTATTGGAGTCATTAGCAATTCCCCTTGTCCTATTGCCATTGAAATTATTGTATTTGCATTCCAACTATTTTTGTAAAGTTTATTAAAATAATTAAATTTAGGTAGCTTGCCTGGATTTCCAGAAATAAAATCATTATTTAAATAATCTCCAATTCCAAAGCTTCTAACGTGACTGTACCAATTTTTATATGCATTATCTATATCTCCATTTTTTTTAAAATATTGAGCAAATATTTCACAAAAATATGTGTTACAAGATGTTTCTATCGCACTAGTTAAATTAATTGATGAAGTATGTTTGTGACAATTAACTCTTTTGTTTAAATCATATTCATATCCAGAAATACAATTAATTATTTTATTTTTCGTAATAATTTTTTCTTGCAATATAATTAATGCATTTACAAGTTTAAAAATTGACCCTGGTGGATACGCTGCTTGAAGAGATCTGTTGAAAAGAGGTTTATTTTTATCTTCTCTAAGAGTTACAAAATTTTTGGACCTTTCTCTGCCGATTAAATCAGTTAGTTTATAAGATGGAGAAGAAACGAGTGATAATATTTCGCCAGTTGATGGTTCTATAGCAACAACTGAACCAATTTTATTTTTCATTAATTTTTCAGCATACTTTTGTAGTTCGATATCAATTGTTGATAATAATGAGTTTCCATGTTTTGGAAGAGTATCAAATCTTCCATTTTGAAATTTTCCTTGATCTCTATTATGAACGTCCACTAACTTAATTGCCATTCCCTTTTCACCACGCAAATATTTTTCATAAGACCCCTCAATCCCATTAATGCCTGAAAAATCTCCTTTAATATAATACTTATCTCTATTTGTTTTTTCTTTATCGACTTCTCCTAAGTATCCAATAATATTAGCACCTACATTGTAATGATATTTTCTCATTGTTAATTTACGTAAGTAAAAACCGTTAAATTGAAATAGTTGCTCCGATATAGTACTCGCTTTTTCTAAACTTAAATGTTTTACGAAAACACTCTCTTTATATTTTGAGTATTTTTTTGATTCTCGTAGTCGATAGATATAGTCTTCTTTAGAAATATTTAATAGTTTACATAATTTGAGAGTATCAATTGTATTTACATCTCTTGGAACTACCATTAGATCATAAGCAGGAACATTACTTACAATTAAATTACTGTCTCTGTCATAAATCAATCCTCTGGTTGCTTGTTGAACCTCATATCTTAACACATTGTTATTAGCTGAAAATTTATAATTCTTATTTATTACTTGAATATAGAATAACTTAAAAATAAAAATACATGAAATGATCAGAAAACAGACTATTATAATTTTGTATCTGTATTTATATTGAATCATTTTTTTGATTGTAAAAGAAGTTGTGTTATGTAAATAATAATTAATGAAGCAATAGTACTAAGTAAAATTTTAAAAATAATTTTAAAATTAATTTCAAAATGTTCAAGAAAAAATAAACATGTATGATGAGATAAAATTAGTATGAATGTAAAAATTATATAAGCTTGATTTCCTATTTTTTTTAGAGTTATTTCATCGTCATCATTTAGAATATTGTTAGGAATAGTTAATTTTTGAATTGTATTTTTAAAAAATGCAACTAATACACAGGCAGATGAATGATATCCAATACTAATTGAAAAAATATCTATACAAAATCCTAATATAAACGAATAGATAAAAAGAAAAATACTAGATGTTTTTAGTGGTAACGTTAGAATTAAAATAATATATAAATAAGGATTGATATATGAAAAAAATAATATTTGATTAAGAATCATAATTTGAATAATGACATATAAAGGGAGTAATAAGATATATTTTTTATAAATGCTACTCATTTCTAATAGTTTTTTCTAATATTTTTTTTTCAATAATATTTTTTGATTCTACAATATATGCATAATTCAGTTGATTAAAATCTTCAAATAAATGTATTAAAATGTTATAGTATCCTTCATCAGTATTAATTTCTTTAACAGTTCCAATAATAATATTTTCTGGAAAGATCATGCTGTATGAACTAGTTACTATTGTGTCTTCTAGCGAAATATCAATATGACTAGGAAAATTATTTATGCTTGCTTCTTTGTAATTGTAACCATTCCATTTTAGTATCCCAAAATGATTATTTTTTTTCAATTTTACTCCAATAGATGTTTTATTATTTAGTAAAGATATTATAATAGAATAATTTTTTGAAGAGGATTGTACTATTCCAATAACTCCTTTATTAGTAATGACTCCCATTCCTTCTTTAACTCCATGAGAAACACCTTTATTTATGGTTAGATAATTATTTCTTTTGTTAATAGAATTATTTATAACTTTTGCACTCTTATAGATAAAATCATTAGAAATATTTTTTGACTCAAATTTTTTGTGGTCTTTTTTTTGTATTAGAGACAATAGCTTTGCATTTTCCTCTGATAAGAACTTATTTTTTTCTTTTAAATGAATATAATTTGTGATTGCATCTGCATATGAATATGCGATAGATGTATACTCATTTATTGATAAAAAGAATCTACTGTTTTGATATTTGTTATTTGACAAGAATAAAGAAATAGAAAAACTTTCTATTATTATAAATAGTAATAATGATTGATTTAGTTTAATAAATCTAAATAAATTATGCATTAAACTATTGTATTAAAAAAGAATAGCTTTCAGTATTTTTTAAGGCAATTCCAGTTCCTCTAGCGACAGCTCTTAATGGATCTTCAGCTACATATACTGGAAGTTTAGTTTTTCTTGATATTCTCTTATCTAACCCTCTTAACATTGAACCTCCACCAGTAAGATATAATCCTTCATTGTATATGTCGGCTGATAACGCTGGAGGTGTATTGAATAGTGCATTCATAACTGCATCTTCAATTTGTTCAATAGAATTGTTAAGAGCGCCAGCTATTTCTTTATATGTAACTACAACTTCTTTTGGAATTCCACTCATTAAATCTCGTCCATGAACTGGGTAGTTTGAAGGCGGTTCATCTAGTTCAGTTAGAGCAGATCCAACATTTATTTTTATATTCTCAGCCATAATATCGCCAACTGCAATATTATGCCTGGTTTTCATATAAGTTTTAATATTATCAGTAAATTCATCTCCAGCAACTCTAATAGATTTGTCGCAAACAATTCCTCCAAGAGATATTACAGCAATTTCTGTTGTTCCACCACCAATATCAATAACCATATTTCCTTT
>Ga0066845_10000135_pt1 | contig 21020 bp, 16 predicted proteins | sample ETNtaG_31_FD_65488 | JGI IMG/M metagenome (GOLD analysis project Ga0066845, IMG submission 65488) | Marine microbial and viral communities from oxygen minimum zone, Eastern Pacific Ocean - ETNP201310SV78 | ecosystem: Environmental > Aquatic > Marine > Oceanic | place: Pacific Ocean: Eastern...
TCTTTAGTTTCTCTAACTATGGTGATTCCTTTTTTAGGAATATTATTTGAAACACAAGAAAAAGTTTATAATCCTGAACCGATCTCAATAAAACCTGAAGCAATTAAAGAAAACTTTTATTCTCTGATAACAAATATTATTGATGAACAAGGTAAGCTTGAAGCACTTTTCTTTATTTGTATGCTTGTTCTATTAACTTTTTTCTTTAGAAACTTGTTTCGATATTTAGCACTATATTTTTTGACTCCGATAAGAAATGGTGTTGTTCATGATATAAGAATGGATCTTCATAAAAAGATTTTAAAACTACCTGTTTCCTATTTTTCGGAAAAACGAAAAGGAGATATTGGAGCTAGATTAACATCAGATTTAATAGAAATTGAATGGTCAATTATGAGATCATTAGAGATGATTTTTAAAGATCCTTTAACAATAGTTTTTTATTTAGGCACTCTGATTTTTATCAGTAAAGATCTTACTCTTCTCATATTAATTTTATTTCCCATAAGCGGTTTAGTTATTGGTCTTATTGGCAAATCATTAAAAAAATCTTCGGATTTAGGACAAAATAAAATGGGTTCTTTACTTTCATTAATTTTTGAAAATATTTCAGGCTTAAGAATTATAAAAGCTTTTAATGTTGAGAAATATATTAATGATAATTTTAAAAAAGAGAGTTCTCGTTATAAAAAAATTATGAATTCTTTACTTAGAAAAAAAGATTTGTCTTCTCCACTAAGTGAGTTTTTAAGTACAATTGTAATGGTAGTTGTTATGTGGGTTGGTGGACAACTAGTTTTAAATTCAAATGGATATCTATCTCCTCAGGAATTTATAGGATATATTGTAATATTTTCACAAATTATTCCACCAGCAAAATCATTAACTACCTCTTACTACTACATTCAAAAAGGAAGTGCCTCGGCTAAACGAATTTATGAGGTTTTAGATGTTACTGAAAGCGAAAATAATAACAATAATAACTTAGATATTAGTAGTTTTCAAAATAAAATCGAATTCAAAGAAGTTGTATTTTCTTATGATAACACAACAGTACTACATAATATTTCTTTTAATATTAAAAAAGGAGAAATGATTGCTTTAGTTGGAAAATCAGGAAGTGGAAAATCTACTATTGCAGATATACTATCAAGATTTTATAAAGTCAATCAAGGTGAAATATTAATAGATAATGTAAATATTAATAAAACAAAGCTTAGCAAGTTTAGAAGTCTATTTGGTATTGTAACTCAAGATGCTATTCTATTTAATGATAGTGTATCTAATAATATTAGACTAGGTAAGCTCGATGCAACAAATGAAGAGATTATTTCTGCTGCAAAAATTGCTAATGCTGACATTTTTATAAATGAAATGGAAGACGGATATAACACATTTATTGGCGAAAAAGGAGATAAATTATCCGGCGGTGAAAAACAAAGAATAAGTATAGCAAGAGCAATTTTAAAAAACCCACAAATTCTAATTCTAGATGAAGCAACATCATCTCTAGATACTGAATCTGAAAAATTAGTGCAAGACGCGTTAATTAAATTAATGAAATCTAGAACTTCATTAGTAATTGCACATCGACTATCAACAATTAAAAATGCCGATAAAATTATTGTTTTAGATAAAGGTAAAATTGTAGAAACTGGAACTCACGAACAGTTAATAAAAGAAGAAGGTCATTATAAAAAATTATCTAATCTACAATCCTTCACTTAATACAAGAAATTATTATATGGATATCTTTTTTCATGTAGCTTTTTAACTTCACCATATAATAAAGTTTTAAACTCCATATAAAATTCTTTTTTTAAGGCAGAAATAAAAATTGTCTTATTTTCTATTTTAGAAATCCAAGATTTTTGTAAATCTTCTAAACTAAAATTCTTTGAAGTGATTGGAGTCAAATCATCTTCATCTTTTTTTTCAAATGTATACTGATCAATTTTATTAAAAACAAGCATAGTAGGTTTATTTGAAGCACCTATGTCAACTAATGTTTTATTTACAACATTAATATGATCTTCAAAATTTTGATTAGAAATATCTACTAAGTGAATTAAAAAATCAGCCTCTACAACTTCATCTAATGTTGATTTAAAAGATTCTATTAACTGATGTGGTAATTTCCTTATAAATCCTACTGTGTCTGTAAGTAAAAAAGGTAGATTATCAATAACAACTTTTCTAACTGTTGTGTCTAAAGTTGCAAATAATTTGTCTTCGGCAAAAACTTCAGATTTAGCTAATTGATTCATTAATGTTGACTTTCCAGCATTAGTATATCCGATTAAAGCAACTCTTATTAAATGTTTTCTTGCTTTACGTCTTGTAATAGATTGTTTCTCAATTTTTTTAAGTTGTTTTTTTAGTAGCGAAATCTTATCCTTAATAATTCTTCTATCTGTTTCTATTTGTGTTTCACCTGGTCCACGCATTCCTATACCTCCTTTTTGTCTTTCTAGATGCGTCCACATTCTTGTTAGTCTTGGAAGTAAGTACTGATACTGAGCAAGTTCAACCTGTGTTCTTGCTTGCGCTGTTTTCGCTCTATTAGCAAAAATATCGAGTATTAGATTGCTTCTATCTAATATTTTTGATTTTTCATTAAAAATTTTCTCTATATTTCTTATTTGTGTAGGTGATAAATCATCATCAAAAATTATTATTGAAATTTCATTTGATTTAGCAAAATAATATACTTCTTCTATTTTTCCTTTTCCTAAAAAGGTATTTTTATCTGGCTTTGAGAGTTTTTGTGTAAATTTTTTTATTGGTTTGGCTCCAGCAGTTTTTGCTAAAAAAGCTAGCTCTTCAAGATATTCGTTTGTTTGTTCTTCGGATGACTCAAATGTTACAAGACCTACTAATACTGCCTTCTCCATTAAAAATTAACTCTTCTTTTTTCTTGCATCAATGAAACTCTTTACAAAAGTAATCATTGCAAGTACACCTGTAATAATCATAACAATAACTCTGAAAACAGAAGCAGTTCTTCCATCTGCTATTGCTGCCTTTAATGGCATTGTAAGTCCTAACAAGGCAATTAACGTAACAAGAACTGCAATATGAGCAATTAATTTATTTTCTTTTTTTACACCTCCATTACAAAGCACTAAAAAAACACCAAGAATTAAAGGTATAAAAGCAGTTATTGATTGTTCAGGTTTTTCTGCTGTACCTTCAAAAGTAAGGTAAGCCCACAATGGCATTAAAATTAATACTACACCATTTAGTAAATTTGCTTGATAAGTTTTCATATTTTTAATTTAAATTAATTTTTTCTTATACAAAGAAACAAATTTATTTGATTAAATTTTGGTAATTTCACGGCTTATTTATGTTAATAATGAATAAGCATTTTTTAATTTTAGTATATTTATTTTTAGCTAGCAATTATGTTTTTGGTCAAGAAACTTTTCCGATAAATGGTGTTAAAAATAGTTTTATTCCAACACATGTTTTTATTAATGCTAATTTAGTTATTAGCCCAAATAAAAGAATTTCAAATGGGACGCTAGTTATTAAGGATGGAAAAATAGTTCAAGCTGATAGTAATGTTACTATTCCTGAAAATGCTATAATTCATGATCTTGATGGTGACTTTATTTTTCCTTCTTTTATTGATCTATACTCCGATTATGGGTTAAAGAAAGTGTCTGAAAAAGAAAAAAATTCTAGATTGCCACAATATAAAAGCAATAAAAAAGGCGCATATCATTGGAATCAAGCTATTCATCCAGAAATTCATGCAAGCAATATTTACATAAATAATTTAGATGATGCCAATGAATATTTGAATTCTGGATTTGGATCAGTTTTAACTCACATTAAAGACGGTATTTTTAGAGGTACGGGGTGTTATGTTTTATTGTCAAATAAGCATAATATTGAAAATATGATATCTCAAAAATCTGCAAGTTTTTATTCTTTCGATAAGGGAAGTTCAAAACAAAGATATCCAACTTCTCTTATGGGAAGTATTGCATTAATTAAGCAGACATTATTAGATGCAGAGTGGTATGAATCACTAGATAGACAATCTAGTATAACATACAGTGAATATAACCAACAAAAAACTTTACCCCAATTTTTTAGTATATCTAATGTCTTGGACTATCAAAGAGTTTATAGTATAGGAGATGAGTTTGAAATTGATTTTATTATTAAAGGAAATGGAAAAGAATACCAAAGAATTGATGAGGTAAAATCAACTGAATATCCACTTGTAATCCCAATAAATTTTCCTAATGCATATGATGTGAGTAATCCTGAGTCAGCGGAGTGGATTAGTCTTTCTCAGCTTAAAGATTGGGAAACATCTCCATTTAACCCCTATATATTATCTAATAATAAAATTAGTTTTTGCTTTACCTCATCAGATTTAAAAAATCGTAGTGATTTTCTAAAAAATATTCGTTTATCTGTTCAAAATGGTTTAAATAAGTCTGAAGCACTAGCAGCTTTGACCACAAGACCAGCTGATTTAATTAATGTTTCTAAAATAATTGGCACGCTTGAAAATGGAAAGATTGCTAATTTTTTTATTTCTTCTCACGATGTTTTTGAAAATGATGATGCCATTATATATGAAAATTGGGTCAACGGTGAAAAACATGAAATAAAGAAAAAAAGCAAATTTCAAGTAGAAGGCTATTTTTCATTTAATTCTAATGAAATAAAAAATAAAAAAGTTGTTATCAAAAAAAAGGAAAATGATTTCAGTATTTCTATTCCGTTCTTAGATTCAGTTCCTTTAAAAACAACCGTTAATCAATATAAAGTTAATTTTAGCTCAAATAATGGTGGTTTTAGAGCGACAGGAGAAATTATTGATGATAATACAATTAATGGCTACTATCAAAATGATAAAGGATCATTTATAAATTTCACAATTAATAAAGATTCAGCAATTACAAGTAAAGAAAAACAAACTTTAAACAATATTGATAGAAAACCTATCCCAAGTATTTGGTCGCCAAACAAAGCGTATGGTTTTGTAGAGAATACCAAAAAAAATTCTGTTGTTTTTAAAAATGCTACTGTATGGACAAATGATAATGAAGGAGTCATTTTAAATACTGACGTAATTATTCATAATGGAAAAATATTAGCTATTGGAACAATGCTTAATCCCTCTGACTTTTTAAATGAAAAAAATTATAAAATAATTGATGCTTCAAATATGCATTTAACTTCAGGTATAATTGATGAACACTCACATATTGCTATTAGTAAAGGAGTCAATGAGTCTAGTCAATCAGTCACTGCAGAGGTTAGTATTGGTGATGTCATTAACCCTAATGATCAAAATATTTATAGGCAATTAGCAGGAGGGACTGTCGCAGCTCAACTGCTTCATGGATCAGCAAATCCAATTGGCGGACAATCTGCTATTGTAAAACTTCGTTGGGGCAGTAGTGCTGAAGAAATGAAAATAGATAATGCTGATGGATTTATTAAATTTGCTTTGGGAGAGAATGTTAAACAAAGTAATTGGGGTGATTTTGAAAACATTCGTTTTCCTCAAACACGAATGGGAGTTGAACAAGTGTTTTATGATGCATTTTATAAAGCGTTAGAATATGAAAAAGAGTGGAAAGAATACAATACTTTAAGTTTACGAGAAAAGAAAAACATAGCTGCTCCAAGAGAAGATATTGAACTTAATATTTTGGTTGAAATATTAAACTCTGAAAGGTTTATAACATGTCATTCATATGTTCAGTCTGAGATCAATATGCTTATGCATGTAGCTGATTCACTAGGTTTTACAATTAATACATTTACTCATATTTTAGAAGGGTATAAAGTAGCGGAAAAAATGAAAAAGCATGGTGCAGGTGGTTCAACATTTTCTGACTGGTGGGCATATAAGTTTGAAGTTAATGATGCTATTCCACATAATGCTACCCTTTTAAATGATGCAGGTGTAGTAACAGCAATTAATTCTGATGATGCAGAAATGGGAAGAAGACTTAATCATGAAGCCGCTAAAGCAGTGAAGTATGGAGGAGCAAGCGAAGAAGATGCTTGGAAAATGATAACTTTGAACCCTGCAAAATTATTACACTTAGATGATCGTATGGGTAGTGTCACAATTGGAAAGGATGCAGACATTGTATTATGGAATGGCAACCCATTATCAGTTTATTCAAAAGTTCTTCAAACTTATGTTGATGGAAAGCTTATGTTTGATTTTGAAATAGATAAACAAATGAGGGACAGAGATTTAAAAGAACGTATGCGTATTATAAAATTAATGTCACTTGACAAAAATAAAAAGCAAGCACCAAAAAAAGAAGAAGAAAAAGTATATAAGTGTTGTCAACATAATTTACATAAATTATGAAAAAAATAATAATTATATTACTTGTACTACTAAATCTTCAAATTTTTGCAGAAAAACCTACACTATTTGTTGGAGCTACAGCTCATATAGGAAATGGAGAAGTTTATAAAAACTCTATAATTAGTATAAATAACGGTGTTTTTGAAATCGTTGGAGATGCTACTAAAATTAGAATTGATCCGTCAGCATTTGACACAATATATCGCTTAAATGGAAAACATATTTACCCAGCTTTCATAGTTCCAAATACGACTCTTGGGATTACTGAAATTGGCGCTATTAGAGCAACTCACGACTATAGAGAAGTTGGTAACTATAACCCAAATGTTAGAACCCTTATTGCATACAATACAGACTCAAAAATATTGAATACTGTAATTAGTAATGGGGTTATGATTGCTCAAGTAACTCCTAAAGGAGGTCTAATTTCGGGTCAGTCTTCTGTAATGTATCTAAGAGGAGATAACTGGGAGGATGCACAACTACGAGCAGATGATGGGGTTCATATTAATTGGCCTTCTTCCTTTTACTCCACAGGATGGTGGGCTGAACCAGGTGAAATAAAGAAAAATGATAATTATTCTGAAAAAATTGAAGAAATGGATAGATTTTTCAAAAAAGCTGCTGCTTATTATATTTCTTCAAATATCATGGACTTAAAAATGGAAAGTGTAAAAGGATTATTTAACGGAACAAAAACTTTATATATACACACTAACCATGCAAACGATATGCGAGATGCTATTAGATTTATGAATAAATTTAATATTAAAAATAAAGTGATTGTTGGAGGAGAAGATGCTTTAAAAATAACCGAACTATTAAAGAAGTATAATGTATCTCTAATTTTAAAAAGAACACATCGGCTACCTGCTACTCAAGACAAACCAATTGATGATCCTTTTTTACAAGCCAAAAAACTAAATGATGAAGGCATCCTATATTGCTTAAGTTATTCAGGTGACATGGAAGCAATGGGCTCTAGAAATTTGCCTTTTACTGCCGGAACAACTATTGCTTACGGTCAGAATTATGAAGATGCTGTAAAAAGTATAACTCTAAATACAGCCAAAATACTTAAGATTGATGATTTTGTTGGATCAATTGAAAAAAATAAAGAAGCCACTTTCTTCATTTCTGACGGAGATGCATTAGATATGAGAACAAACAATGTTATTAAAGCATTTATTAAGGGTAAAGAAATTAATTTAATGAATCACCAAAAAGAACTATATAATAGATATAGAAAAAATAATTAAACGTAACCAATATTAGTTCGAACTCTCTTCAAAACCTTATTTGCTATTTTTTTGGCCTTATCTGCACCTAAGCTAAGTTCTTTATCAATAATATCTTTATTGTCCATTAAAAAATTAAATCTTGCCCTTTCTTTAGAAAACTTTGTACATATTAGATCAAACAACTCTTGCTTAGCATGACCATAACCAAAATTTCCTTCCGCATATTTTTTATTTAATGTTAGTGCCTCATTATCAGAAGAAAGCAATTGATAAATATTGAAAACATTACATTTTTTTGCATCTTTTTTTGATTCTAAACTTAATGAATCTGTTTGTATACTCATTACTTGCTTTCTTAAAAGTTTATCACTTAAGAAGATATCTATTGTATTATTATAAGATTTACTCATTTTTTGACCATCAGTACCAGGGACAATCATAACTTTTTTATCAATTTTTGATTGAGGTAAAACAAATGAATTAGGAAATTGATGATTAAAAGAACCTGCAATATCTCTTGTTATTTCAAGGTGTTGTAATTGATCTTTTCCAACAGGAACAACTTCGGAATCATATAGTAAAATATCTGCGGCCATTAAAACCGGATAAGTAAAAAGACCTGAATTAACAGATGATAAATGATTTGACTTATCTTTAAAAGAATGTGCGTTAGTTAACATAGGATATGGTGTAAAACAATTAAGATACCATGTTAACTCACATACTTGAGGTACATCAGATTGTTTATAAAATAAATTTTTAGTGGTGTCAAAACCAAAGGCTAACCAAGCTGCCGCAGTTGCATAAGTATTTTCTTGTAAATCTATTGGATTTCTTACAGTAGTAAAAGAATGTAAATCAGCAATAAAAAACAAACTTTCATTTTCTTTACTTTTTGATAGTTCTATAGCTGGAATTATTGCACCTAAAATATTACCTAGATGTGGACGACCCGTACTTTGTATTCCAGTTAAAACTCTTGCCATTTTTTATTTTTTGTTTTAGTGATGTAAAAATAGTAGATTTTTATCTTTGCAGAGTGAATTGGTTAAGTTATATTTTTAGTAGTATGTGGAGATTATGGTTTTTACTAGTATTTATTTGCACATTTATTATATTTATGCCAAGCTTATTTCTATTTAGTACAATTTATGAAAATCCAAAATATATATCATATATTACTAGATTCTGGTCAAAAACAACCTTATACTGCTCTTTGATATTTCCTAAAATTATATGGGAGGAAAAATTAGACGAAAATAATGTTTATATTTTTTGCCCTAATCACACATCAACATTAGATATCCCATTTATTTTTTCAATTATTAAGTCTCCTATTCAGTTTATGGGAAAAGCTGAATTAACAAGAATTCCTGTTTTTGGTTATTTTTTTAAAAAAAACTCTGTCATTGTAGACAGAAAAAATTTAAAAGATTCTTATGACGCTTTCAAGAAATCTGCTGTTAAATTAAAAAATGGAGTCAGTATGTGCATTTTTCCAGAAGGAGGCATACCAAAGGAAAAAGTATTTTTAAAAAAATTTAAAAATGGTGCATTTAAATTAGCTTGTGAAGAAAGCATAAGTATTGTACCAATCACTATAGCTGACAATAAAAAAAAATTTCCAAAAAGTTATTTTAAAGGTGGTCCTGGAATTATAAGAGTTACAGTACATAAATCTATCAATCCAAAAAATTTCACTGTTGATAGTATAAATAATTGTGTATATAATATTATTTTTGAGAAATTAAAGCAATATGAAAATAACTAACAATCTTATAGAAGATATATCTAGTCTATCTAAACTAAAATTTGATTCAATCACAAAAAAAAAGATTATAAATGATATGAATAAAATTGTAGAATTTATAAATAAACTTTCAGAAATTAACACAAAAAGTGTTGAACCATTAATTTACTTAACTGAAGAAATTAACTCTACAAGAAAAGATGTTGTTGCTAATGAACTGTCTCAAAATTTAGCTCTAAAAAATGGTCCAAAAAAAGATTCAGACTACTTTAAAGTTCCAAAAGTTATAAATACTAATTTATAAATAATTTTTTACATTAAATTACAATAATATATTCAATAATATATTAAACAAATTGATGCAATAACACACCACTTTCATCAATATTTAGGTATGATTCAACTCCTAAAACAATAGCTCTATTATCATCAATATGTCCAGATGGAAAATTAAAGCAAATTGGAAAATCATATTTGCTAGCATATGAATTAATTATTTCATTAGCACTTTTACCAAATGGAACTTCATTATCATTCATACTTGTCATAGAACCTACAATTAAAGCTTTAATATTAGATAACATATCATTTCTATCTAAATTTATCATCATCCTATCAATATGATATAAATACTCATCAATATCTTCTAACAACAATATTTTATTTTGTGTGTCCGTCTCTGATTTTGAGCCTATTAAACTATAAATTATTGATAAATTACCTCCCACTATTTTGCCATTTACATTTCCCAACTTATTTAAATAATGAGGCTTATACTGAATAACATTTTTACTATGAAACATCACATTATGAAGGCTTTCTATCGCAGACTTTTTATTTGAAATAAAATTTATTGGCATAGTAGCATGTAATGTTATAAGTCCTAAATTATTTAAATGTGAATGTATAACTGTTATATCACTGTATCCAACAAGCCATTTTGGAAATTTATTTAATTTAGAAAAATTCAGATTATCTATTATTTGAACTGTTCCATAACCTCCCCTTGCAAAAAAAATTGCTTTAATATCACTTCGATCAATCATATTTTGTAAGTCTAAGGTTCTTTGTGATACTGTTCCTGCAAATTGGTTGTCTTCTTCAAATAAATTCTTTGCTAGATCCACAATTAAACCCCAACTTTCAAAAATATTTGTAGCAAATTTTATTTCATCTGGAGAGATTTTTCGAGCTGTTGACAAAATACCTACCTTATCACCTTTTTTTAAATTTTTAGGTGTTTTCATAGATAATATTGATTAATTTGCATTATCATGAATGCTAAAATAATTTATTCTTTTTAAATGGGTAAAAAACATATTATAACATCTGCTCTTTTATACGCAAATGGTCCAATTCATATTGGTCACATAGCAGGAGCATATTTACCTGCAGATATTTATGTAAGATTTTTAAAATTAAATAATGAAGATGTTGCATTTATCTGTGGTTCAGATGAACATGGTGCTGCAATTACTTTGCAAGCTAAAAAATTAGGACTAACCCCAAAAGAAATAATAGATAAATACCATAATTTAAACAAAAAAACATTTGCTGAATTTGGTATAGATTTTAGTATTTATCATAGGACATCAGAAAAAATACATCATGAAACTGCTAAAGAATTTTTTACTTCGTTAGAAAAAAACAATTCATTTGAAGTAAAAACTACTGAACAATATTATGATGATTCAATAAATCAATTTTTAGCTGATAGATATATTGAAGGTGAATGTCCAAAATGTAGATACAATTATGCCTATGGTGACCAATGTGAAAAATGTGGATCGGCTCTTAGTCCAAATGAGTTAATCAATCCAAAATCTACTATAAGTGGTAATAAACCGATTTTAAAAAAAACAAAACATTGGTACTTGCCAATGGCGAAGCATGAAAAATGGTTAGAAAAATGGATTGATGAAGGAATGCTAAACGATTCTATGCATCATGACTCAAAAACTTGGAAAACTCAAGTTTTAGGTCAATGTAAATCTTGGATTAGTTCAGGACTTAAATCTAGAGCTATAACAAGAGATCTAGACTGGGGCATTACAGTTCCCCTAGAAAATTCAGAAGGGAAAGTACTTTACGTTTGGTTTGATGCACCAATAGGATATATCTCAGCAACAAAGGAATGGGCTAAATTAAATAATAAAAAATGGGAGGATTATTGGAAAAGTAGTGATACTGAATTAGTACATTTTATTGGAAAAGATAATATAGTTTTTCACTGTCTAATTTTTCCGATAATTTTAAAACTACAAAAGAATTATATCTTACCAAAAAATGTGCCTGCCAACGAGTTTTTAAACTTAGAAGGAAATAAATTATCTACTTCAAAAAACTGGGCAATATGGTTGCACGAATACTTAATTGATTTTAAAGATCAGCAAGACTCCTTAAGATATACGCTATGTGCAACTGCACCTGAAAATAAAGACACTGATTTTACATGGAAAGATTTTCAAGCTAGAAATAATAATGAGCTTGTTTCTATTTTAGGAAATTTTGTTAATCGTGTTGTAGTTTTAACAAATAAATATTGGGATGGTATTGTTCCCGAAAAAATTGTTACAAATGAATATGATGATCATATTATAACATCTCTTGAACTATTTCCAAAAAAAATTGCTCATTCTATAAAAAAATTTCGTTTCAGAGAAGCTCTTATTGAAATGATGAATCTTGCAAGATTAGGAAATAAATATCTTGCAGATTGTGAACCATGGAAAATTATTAAATCAGATGAAAAAAGAGCGAAAACAATTTTAAATATTTCATTACAAATTACAGCTTCACTTTCAATTTTATCTGAACCATTTATTCCTTTTACATCGAAAAAATTAAAAGATATTTTAAATTTAACTAATCTTAAATGGGACGATGCAGGAAAAACAATAATTAATTCAGGACATAAAATTAATACCGGAACTCATTTGTTTACAAAAATAGAAGACGATAAAATTCAGAAGATGATAGATAAATTAAATACCAATAAAAATGAAAATTAAATTACTTGTAATAATATTAGTTTTTTCTAATAATTTAATTTTTTCTCAATGTAATGGAAGATATGTGGATGAAATTTTCAGCTCTGTAACAAAAACTACTGTTAATTACTCTGATCAAATGCAGTACCAAGACTCGTTTCATGAAATGGATATCTATACTCCGGTTGGCGATACGGTTAAAAACAGGCCTTTAATTATTTTTATTCATGGGGGAAGCTACTTGGGTGGAAGCAAAACTGAAATTGATTGCATCGATTTTTGTGAACATTTTGCAAAAAAAGGATATGTTACAGCATCAGTGAATTATCGTCTTAGTGCTAACCAACTTAACTTTATCCTATACGAAGAAGAACAATATTTAACTGTTTGGAATTCAGTAGCAGATGTAAAAGCTGCTATTAGATATTTTAGAAAAGATTATTCTAACGGAAATAATTATGGAATAGATCAAAATACAATTTTTATTGGTGGATCTTCAGCAGGAGCAGTAACAGCAGTTCATCTGGCTTATATCAATAATGTGACAGACCTTCCGAATACTAGTAGTCCAAACGGAACAAGTATACAAACACTAGTAAATAATTCTGGTGGATTAGAAGGAGATGTTGGTAACAGTGGGTTTTCATCAGAAATTAGTGCTGTAATAAATTTTTCTGGAGCAATTAATACGACAAATTGGATTGATATTCAAGAACAGCCTATTGTTAGTATTCATGGAAATGCAGATCAAACAATTGATTTTAATTGTGCTCCTGGACTTGGTGTTCCAACTGTACTAAATCTTTGCGGTAGTAATGAAATACACAATCAAGCAAATAATATAGGTTTACTAAATGATCTTCTAGTTTTTGATGGTGGTGATCATGATTGGTTCCAAAGCGGAAACGCTGATTCTAGATTTGTACAAGCTTTGAACTTTGTGCGTTCATTTATTTATCCTCTTCTCCCATGCAGCCAAATTACTAGTTCTAGCAATCTTAAATCTTCAAATTATAAGAAAAAATTAGTTCAAAAAACTAATATGTTAGGACAAAAAAATGGATGTTCAAACACTATGGCATTATTTTATTATAATGATGGAACAGTTGAAAAAAGAATACTTGTAAACTAACTTATAATTAAACTTGAGATTAAACAAAATTATAGCTAGACACCAAAATTGTACTAGAAGAGAAGCAGACAATTTAATTAAAAATGGGTTCGTAACTGTTAATGGAAATTTAACAACTAAAATGGGTGTTATTGTTAAAAAAGATGACGAAATTATATTCAAACAACGAAAAATCAACTACGATCTTAAATACTATATACTATTGAACAAGCCTAAAAAATATTCATGCTTTAATATAAATTTTCATACAAAAAAACTATTGCCAAAAACTCATATCGATGAACTTAACAATTATGAAAAGCTAGATTTTAATGAAACGGGGCTCACAATTTTCTCAAATGATGATGTTCTTTTAAAAAAAATTAAACACAGTAGTAGAATAAAGAAAATATATCATATAAAATTAAGTGAAAAAATTTCAGATGAAGTTTTAAGAACTATTAAAAATCATACTCAAGTTAGTATTAATAAAATATCTTATATCAAAGAAAATAATGAGATTGGTATAGAGTTAACAAAAGGTAATATTAAACTTTTAAAAAATATATTTCGCAAAATGTCAATTAAAACAATATTTATAGATACAGTATCAATTGGTGTATTATCAAAAAAAAATCTACCAAGAAAACAAAATAGATTTTTAACAGAAAAAGAAATAACTATTTTAAATAGATCTTAATAAGATAGTTGCATTTTTTTCGTTATAATTAAACAGTGAAAAAGAACAAACTACATATTTTATTTTATTCCATAATTACAATTAGTCTATTTATTGTTTCTATTAACTTTTTTTTAAATAACACTTACAAACAGGATATTGCTCAGAATTTAAAAAATAAACTAAAGAAAATTACTAAATCTGAAACAAATTTTGAAAAAGTTACATTAAGTATCTGGGAGCATTTCCCTTATGTTTCCATAAATATTAACGATCTATTAGTATCTGATTCACTACAAAATTTAGAAAATGATACGATTATATATGCAAGCAAAGCATCTGTTAATTTCAATATTATTGATATAATATTAAAAAAGAACATAATACAACAAATATACTTGGAAGGAGGAATGATTGACTTAGATAAAAATAAACATCAATTCTTAAATCAAAAATTTATATCAGACGATACTCAAAAAAACAGCGAAGTAAAAGAGATTCTTATGCTTAAAATGAAATTTGATTTTTTTGATAAGAAAAATAAAACAACTATTAATTGCAATATAATTGAATGCTTGCTAAATATTGAAGAAGAACTATATGAAATAAATGCTAAAATCTTTTCAAATAAAGTTCAAATAGGTAAAATAAACTATTTAGACAACATGAATAGTTCTTTAAATTTAAAGTTGAAATTTAACAATGATAAGATTTTCATATCAAAAGGCTCACACATTTTAATAGAAGAAGTTTTAGCAGAAATTAATGGAATAATTGGTCAAAAAAGATTCTTAAATTTAAGTGTTTCAACTGAACAGCAACAAATAAAACATATTATTCGATATATGCCTAAAAAATTTAGAGTATTGACTAAATCATTTTTATCTGAAGGCATGATAGATTGTAAAGGAGAGATAATTAGAAAAAGTGAAGATCAAAATCCTTATTTTAATATGTACTTTGACATTAAAAATGGTGTTTTTGAACTCAAAGAAAAACCTATTATTTTTACTAATATTGCAACAAACGGAAGAATTACAAACGGAAATCTGAAAAATTTTAAAACTACCGAAATAGAATTTTCGAAATTTTCAACTAATCTTGCAAACGGAAATATTTTTGGATATCTTAAAGTTAATAATTTAAATAAATTATTTTTAACTGCCAATTTAAATTCAAGCTTAAAAGCAAACGATATTAATAACTATTTTCAAAATTCTCCTTTTCTAAACGTTACAGGAGATATTCGTGCTCGTTCAAAATTTAATGGAAATATTTCTTTTGATAAAAAATTTTCAAATTATTTTCTTTTATCTGAACATACTAGCGATTTAGAACTTGAAAATCTGAACTTTAATTATCTCAAATCTTCGACAAATTACAATATTAACTTAGCTGATATAACAATAAATAATGGAGATATCGTAGTTGACACTAGCTTGCTAGAAATTGACAAAAACATATTAAATTATGATGGCCATATTAAAAATCTGTTTTCTTATTTTGCTAAAAAATCTGAAACAATTAATTTATTTGGAAAAATTAAATCTGACAATGTAATATATAATGTGCCGCAAAAAACTAGCAAAAAAATATCAGAAGAAAAATTTCTAATACCCAAATGGATTAACTTCGATTTTGATGTAGAACTAAAAAAGCTGATATATAAAGATTTTTACGCAACAGATTTAATAGGCAAGTTGAAACTAAAAGATAGACAACTTACTGCAGAAAATATTAGAGGAAATTCTCTCGGCGGTAGTATTATAAGTAATTTTAACATTAATGAAGAAACAAAAAATTATCTTGTACTTAAAGCAAATTTGATGTTAAATGGTATTAATATTCAAAATACTTTTGTTGCATTTAATAATTTTAATCAAAATTTTATTCAATCTGACCACATTAAAGGAATTAGTACAGCACAGATAGATTTTGAAGCACATTGGAACCCTAGTTCTAAATTTATTGATGAAAAACTTATTCTAACTTCAGACTTAACAATTGAAAAAGGAGAGTTAATTAATTTTGAACCATTAGAAAAGTTATCAAGTTTTGTAAGTGTAGATGACTTAAAGCATGTGCAGTTTTCAACATTAAAAAATACCATTGATGTAAAAGATAAAATAGTTACTGTACCAAAAATGGAAATTAATTCATCAGCACTTTCATTATTGCTATCAGGAACTCATACTTTTGATAATTTAATTAATTATGATATTACATTACTTCTCTCAGAACTTTTATTTAAAAAATTTAAAACAAAAAACAATACTTCTGAATTTGGTGAAGTTGTAAAAGATGATCAGAATTTTACTGCTATATTTTTAAAGATGACGGGAGATAAGGATAAAACAGAAATAGCTTTTGATGGGTTAAAATTAAAAGAAGATATTCAAAATAAAATTACGAAAGAAGTTAATTTTATTAATACAATAATTAAAGAAGATATATTAAATCAAAAAAAGAAAGACGGAAAAGATAAGGTGAAAGGAAATGATATTGAAATAGAGTGGGATGAAGAAGAATATAAACCCTAGTAAAATGGATATATACTCAAAAAAACAAAAATGGAAGTTTTTATTATTAGCTTTTGCTATTATTATAGGTTTTTCATCGCTTTTTATAACAAATAAACTTGTTAAAGAGTTAAAAACCGAGGAAAGAAAAAAAATTGAGCTTTGGGCTTATGCTACAAAACAGTTAGTAAATATTTATGGAGAAGGAGATTATTCTTTAGCAATTAAAGTTATTTCTGAAAATAGTAATATACCGGTAATTCTAGTTGATGATTGTGACAGTATTTTACAACACAGAAATTTTAATGATAATTCAAGCTTTGATAAGCTATTAATTAAATATGGTTTTTTAAAAAAAAATAAAATAACCAATTCATTTTTACGTGAAGAACTTAACTTAATCAAAGAATCGGGAGATGAACCAATTCAAGTAAATATTCCTGGAGATTTGCAATGGATTTATTATAAGGATTCTGCCCTTCTTAACAGATTGCGTTATTATCCTATCTATCAACTACTTTTTATTGCAATATTTATGATAATTGCTTATTTGATTTTTAGCGCAAGTCGTAAATCTGAGCAAAATCAAGTATGGGCTGGAATGGCAAAAGAAACAGCACATCAAATTGGAACTCCATTGTCATCATTAATGGCTTGGCTTGAGTTATTAAAAGAAAAAAATAAAAATGAAGAAATTTCTTCAGAAATGGAGAAGGATATTAAAAGACTTGAAATTATAGCTGATCGCTTTTCTAAAATTGGGTCTAAACCAGAACTTAAAAACACAAATATCGTTAGTGTAATTTCTAAATTGATTTATTATTTAAAATCAAGAATGCCAGCAAAAACTGAATTTATACTTGATGTGCCAAAAAAAGAAATTAATATTCCAATTGGCTCTACTCTATTTGCGTGGGTTATAGAAAATCTTATTAAAAATGCCGTTGATGCAATTAAAGGTAATGGTAAAATTATAATTTCTGTTAAAGAATCTAATACTAGTGTTATTATAAACATTAAGGATAATGGTGATGGAATCGATAAAAAATTAATCAAAAATATTTTTAAGCCAGGTGTAACATCAAAACAAAGAGGTTGGGGTCTAGGTTTGTCATTATCAAAAAGAATTATAGAAGAATATCACAAAGGTTCTATATTTATTTTAGAATCAAAAAAAAATATAGGCACTACATTTTCTATTCATCTTCCAAAATTAAATATTACAACCACTTAAATTATTTTTTTCAAAATAATTCTGATGGTATTCTTCCGCACGGTAAAATTTATGCCTTGCAGTAATTTGCGTAACAATTTTTTTTGTGATTTTGGTTTGGTGCTTTTTCATAGAATCATATGCTAACTTTTTTTGTTGGTCTGACTCATAAAAAATTATTGATCTATATTGAGTGCCAACATCATTTCCCTGTTTATTTATTGTTGTTGGATTATGAATCTGCCAAAAGATATCAAGTATCTTTTCATATGAAATCACTAAGTCATCAAAATATAGTTCAACAACTTCAGCATGATTTGTAATACCAGAACACACTTCTTCATAACTTGGATTTTTGGTGTTTCCACCCATATAACCACACTGAGTTAAATATACTCCATTTGTATTATTATAACTGTGCTGAATAGTCCAAAAACAACCTCCCCCAAATGTTGCTTTTTGCAAATTCTTATACGATTTAAATTGAATACTTAATGAGTTTACACAGTGTCTAGTATTTTTTTTTGTTATTTTTTCTCCATGAAAAACATGGCCTAAGTGCCCATCACATTTAGCACAACAAATTTCAGTTCTTCTCCTTCCTAAACTTAGATCATCATATCTAACTATTGCTCCATTAATTTCATCATCGAATGATGGCCAACCACAACCTGAATCAAATTTTGTATTTGATTCGTACAAGGGAGCTTTACATGCTCGACATACAAAAACACCTGCATCATAAAAATCATTATACTTTCCAGAAAAAGGTGGTTCAGTTCCTTTTTCCTTTAAAATGAGCTTTTCTTCTTTAGATAAGTTTTTAAAATAATCTTTTTGCATAAAAAAGTTTATACAAAAATATTAATACTATTTTTTACTCAAAAACAAATACATTATTTCTTTTTTATAATAAAATAGTAATAGTATATTTATAATTAATAAAAAGCCTGTTTCAATATTTTCGTCAACTCTATTATCAAAAAAGACATGCATAAAGAAAATGTTAAAAATAATTGGAAGTAAAGTCAAAAGACCAAGTAACCTTGTGAATGGAATAACTATTAAAATACCAACCAATATCTGAATTAAAGAAATCATATCTAAAAATCCAGAATATTTAAATGTGTTCATAACAATATTGTAACCAACAGGGGCATCATAAGATGAATTCTCTATAATAGTTGTTATAATGCTTTGTTCATCAACAGGTTTATACTTGTCTGATGTAAATTTTCCATATCCCTTATAAATAAAAAATACAGCTATTAATATTGATAATATTCTGTGAATAAGTTTAATATAAGAATTCTTCATAATTAATTTTTTACAAAACTATGATTATTATTTAAAATGAATATAAATAAGTTGTTTTTATTTAGACTTAATATAAATAAATGTACTATTTTTGCAAAAAATTAAACTTTAAAAAACAAAAAAATGAAAAAAAACAATTTATTTAAGGGATTATTACTATCTGCTGCAGTAATATTTTCTTCATGCGAAAAATCGAGTGATGTTCCGGCACCGGCACCTGCAACTTATGCGTTTAGCTATCAAGGTAACTCTACTGTTTATTATGGAGGACAAGCTAACAGATTAGGTGCAGCACAAGATGTATATAATACATTAAATGCAGATGTAGCTTACTCGCAAGCAGCGTTAATATCAGATTTTGATATTAATAATATTTCAGGAAAATTTGCTGAAAATGTTGGAAATGGAACTTATGGATCAGATGGTGATAGATCAGTAATTGTAGCGGACTTACATCAACTTTTTGCAGACTATGAAAACGCATCTGCTGATTTTGAAGCAGGTACTGTAGCTGCACCAGGTCAAGCTGGTTTGTTAGCTAAATCTGCGACAAGTTCATCGATGTATGAACTTACTGCTGATGGTTGGGAAGTAGATCAACAGTATGCTAAAATGCTTATTGGAGCTTTATGTTTAGAGCAAAATGCATATGACTATCTAACAAAAATTGATTTAGATAATTATAATAACGAAGCTGATCGTGGTTATGATGGTGACCAAGCTTGGGGTGCTACTTACTACACAAAAGCAGAACACTATTTTGACGAAGCTTATGGGTATGTTTATGGACTAGATCATTTTAATAATGGGTCTGGTTATAACTTTGACGGTGATTTAACAGATGAAGTTAATGGTGACTTATTCTTAGGAAAATATTTATCTAAGCATGATGGAACTGGGGGATCAGGAAACAACTGGAGAGGTGACGTTTTCAACGCTTACATAAATGGTAGATTAGCAATTATTACTAATGATAGAAATGAACTTGATGCTCAAATTTCAATTATCAATAATACTTTATCAAAGGTAGTTGCTTGGCATGCAGCTGATTATTTATCAAAAGCATCAACAGATGCGTTGTCATCAAACGATTACTCTAGCTACAATCATGGTTTATCAGAAGCTTGGGGTTTTGTATATAGCTTACAATTTACCAAAATGACAGATGGAACTCCTTTATTTTCTCATTCTGAAGTTAATGATATGATTTCAATAATGAATACTACAACAGCTTGGGGCTTTAAAGATGCTACTGGTGCAGCTCAATTACAAACATGGGCAGACCAAATTAACTCGAGACTATCTAATTATTAATTAGAACTTTAAATTTTTATAAGAGTGCCAGTTTTGGCACTCTTATTTTTTAAAAAATAATCTTATGGAAAAACTTATACCTATATTCTTAATTTATATCTTCTTCACATCATGTGGTGGTGGTGGTGGATCTTCAGACGTATTACCCCCACCTGGAAATACTGGAAATACAACTACTAACGATGGTTTCGACAGAACCACAATTTTAACATCAACGTATGATAATATCATTATTCCAGCGTATAATGACTTCAATAATAAATTAACATATCTAAAATCTTCAATTGAATTATTTTCAAATAATCCAGATGGGATTAATTTAAATGAAGTAAGAACAAAATGGAGATCAGCATATATTGCCTGGCAAAACATCGCCATGTTTGATATTAGAGAAGCAGAATCATTATTCTTTTCGGCAATAATGAATTCATATCCTGCCAATGAAGATGTAATTAATGCAAATATCAATAATGCAGTAACTCTATTACAAGGTATTTCAAGCGCAGAACTTGGATCAACTGGATT
>Ga0066845_10000136_pt1 | contig 21016 bp, 10 predicted proteins | sample ETNtaG_31_FD_65488 | JGI IMG/M metagenome (GOLD analysis project Ga0066845, IMG submission 65488) | Marine microbial and viral communities from oxygen minimum zone, Eastern Pacific Ocean - ETNP201310SV78 | ecosystem: Environmental > Aquatic > Marine > Oceanic | place: Pacific Ocean: Eastern...
GAAAGTATATCAGTGGCAACTAGAACATTAATTGTATCATTTTTAAATTTTCTTATTGTTTCTTCTCTTTCAATTTGAGATAAACCAGAGTGCATTTCAGCAGATTTTATTTTTATTTTTTTTAGTAACTTATTAATTTCTTTAACATTTTTAATACTTGAAGCAAAAATTAAAATTCTATCAATAGTTTTTCTTTTTTTAAAAATATATGAAATTAAATTAATCTTTTTTTGGTCTCTAACCATATAAGCACTTTGAGTAATTCCACTAGCAGGTTTGGATATTGATATACTAATTTCCGAAGGGTTTTTTAAAATTTTATTTGCTAATTTTCTAATTTTATTTGGCATAGTTGCTGAGAAAAGTAGTTTTTGTGAATTTTTTGGAAACTTATTTATTATTTTAATAATATCATTATAAAAACCCATGTCGAGCATTTTATCAGCTTCGTCTAAAACTATATGCTTTATTGATGCTGTATCAAAATAATTAAATTCCAAATGTGATAATAGTCTACCCGGTGTACATATAATTATTTCAGTTCCTTTTATTATTGCTTGTTTTTGTCTTTCATATTCAACTCCAGTTCCTCCACCATAAATTGCGTAAGAAGAATTATTAGTAAAGTATGCAAAGCCTTCTATTTGCGTATCAATTTGTTTGGCTAATTCTCTTGTAGGTGTTATTATTATTGTATTAACTGAATTTTTTTTTTTTCTTTTTAAAAGTTTATCCAAAATTGGTAAAACAAAAGCTGCTGTTTTTCCAGTTCCTGTTTGTGCACAAGCAATAATATCTTTTCCATTAATTATTTGAGGGATTGCTTTTTGTTGTACTGGTGTTGGAGTTTTAAAGTTCATTAAATCCAATGCTTCATAAACCTTTTCCTCAAAATTAAATTTATCAAATTCCATTTTGTAAATATAATAAAAACTATATCTGATTAATATTTTAAATTAATACAATAATCTTAAATAGATTAATACATAAACTATAATTTGTGTATTTTTATCATACTAAAAATTAACACAATGAATTATTTGACACCTCTTGAAATTTTTTATAAATGGGAAAAACAAAAACAAAACGATATTTTTCTTAGTCAGCCAATTAATGATAAACTGCATAATTGGACTTGGGGAGAAGTAGGTCAGCAAGTTAGGAAAATGGCTGCTTACATTAAATCACTAAATTTAACTGAAGGAAGTAAAATTGGAATTTTATCAAAAAATTGTGCGCACTGGATCATGAGTGATTTAGCTATTATGATGAGTGGTCATATTTCAGTACCACTATATCCAAATCTTAATTCTAAAACATTAAGAAATATATTAGATCATAGTGAAACTAAGCTATTATTTGTTGGAAAGTTAGATAATTATGATCAAATGAAGGATGGTGTTGATGAACATATAAAATGTATTACGTACCCTTTTTATTCTGAAAACTATCCAGTTTGGGATGATTTAATTAAAAATATTAATCCAATTGAAGATAATCCAATTAGAGATTCACAAGAGCTAGCGACAATAATTTACACATCGGGAACAACTGGTGAACCTAAAGGAGTTATGCATAAATTTTTTAACTTAGGTTTTGCTGCAACAAATGCTGTAAAGACATTAAACCTTTCCACTGAAATATTTTTTTCATATTTACCAATTTGTCATATTGCTGAAAGACTACTTGTAGAAATGGGAAGTTTATATACCGGAGGAAGAGTATATTTTGCTGAAAGCATTGATACCTTTTCAAAAAACTTATCAGATTCGTCACCTACTGTTTTTTTAGGTGTTCCAAGAATATGGGCAAAGTTTCAGCAAGGAATTTTATTAAAATTGCCTCAAAATAAATTAGATGTATTACTAAAAATTCCAATTTTATCTATAATAATTAAAAGAAAAATAAAAAAAGGTTTAGGTTTATCTAAAGCAAAAAACATTTTTACGGGTGCTGCGCCGACACCAGTTTCATTAATTAAGTGGTTTTCTAAATTAGATATTAATATTCAAGAAGCATATGCTATGACTGAGAACACTTGTTACTCACATGTTACCTACAATGATAATATTCAAATTGGCTATGTTGGTAAAGCTTTACCATTATGTGAAGTTAAATTATCTGAGAAAAAGGAAATATTGATAAAGCACGATGCTTTGATGGATGGATATTATAAAAATCAAGAGGAAACAAATAAAACAATAAAAAATGGCTGGCTACATACAGGTGATGAGGGTGAAATTGATGAAGAAGGTTTTTTGAAAATAACTGGTAGAGTTAAGGACTTATTCAAAACAAGCAAGGGTAAATACGTTGCTCCATCACCAATTGAAATGCTAATTTCAGAAAATAAATATATTGAACAGGTATGTGTTGTTGGAAATGGTTTACCTCAGCCGATAGCACTCGTAAATTTATCTGAAAATGGTAAGAACGAAAATTCACAGGCGCTACTTATCGATCTTAAATCAAATTTAATTCAGCTTAACTCAAAACTAGATAAACACGAAAGGATTAATAATATTGTTGTAATGCAGGAAGATTGGACCGTCGAAAATAAGTTATTAACTCCTACTATGAAAATTAAACGAAATTCTATAGAAAAACTATATTCTAAAAAGTATCAGCAATGGTATTCAGATGAAGATGTTTTATTAATGAATTGATTAAGTTTTAAGTTTCTTTTTTTTAGCTGCTGGAAATAATATGTTATTTAAAATTAATCTATATCCTGCAGAGTTAGGGTGCAATGATAAGTCTGTTTTTGGATCACCAACTCTGTGTTGATAATCTTCAGGGTCATGTCCTCCGTAAAATGTCCAAGTTCCATTTCCAAGTTTACCATGTATATATCTGGATTCATTTATTGATTTTGTTTCTCCCATTATAATAACATCTTTCTTGATATACTTGTTTTTAAAAGAAGTTGTTTGCCCCATAAATCCTTTTATTACTTTTTCATGATTTTGACATAACATAGTTGGTATTGGATCCCATTTTGCAGAAAAATCAAATAAAGTAAAAAAATCAACTTTTGGAGATATTCTTCTACTTCTTGTAGCATCGATTGATGAAAATTCATAAATATTTGGATTTTTAATTAATGTAAAATTTGTAAATGCTAATGTTTTATCAAAATCTAGTTTTTCATCTGCGAACGCATCACTAGGATCACTATCAAACATTTGACTACAAATATCTGTTTCTGAAGCAGCTAGTGCAATATCATAACTATCTGTTGCAGAACACATTGCAAATAGAAAGCCGCCAGATATTATATATTCCTTTATTTTTTTTGCAACCGCAAGCTTTTGTTTTGAAACTTTATTAAAGCCTAATTTTTTAGCTAGTTTTTCAGATTCTTTTTTTTGTTCTTTATACCAAGAAGCATTTTTATATGAAGCATAAAATTTACCATACTGTCCAGTAAAATCTTCATGATGAAGATGAAGCCAGTCATAAATTGGTAGTAAATTATTTAATACTTCAGTATCATATATTACATCATATGGAATTTCTGCATATGTAAGTGCTAGTGTTACAGCATCATCCCATGGTTGTTTGTTTTTTGGAGAATAAATTGCAATTTTTGGAACTTTCTCTAATCTAACAATATCTTGATTTTTTTCTGGAGAACTAATGTCATTTAAAATTTGATTTGCTTTTAAGTCTGCTATAACATCGTATGTAACACCTCTTATATTACATTCTTTTTCAGTTAATGTGTTATATTTTATTAAAAAACTACCACCTTCATAATTTAAAAGCCAATTAACGTATATGTCATTTGCAATAGTTTTGTATGCAATACCATATGCTTTAAGATGATTTTTTTGATCATTATTCATTGGTATTAATATGTATGAACTATTTGCTTGGTAAAAAGATAAAAATAATATATAAAAGATTATTTTTTTAATTTTAAAAAGGCTCATCATTTTCATCTTGGTTCATACTTGATGAGATAGAAATCATTGAAGAATTTTCGTCATTATCATTTCCTTCATCCATGTAATCTAAATTGCTGAATTTGGCAAATTCAGCTGTAAATTTTAGTCTTATGTTTGCTAAAGAACCATTTCGATGTTTAGCGATCATAATCTCAGCTTGACCTCTAGAATCATCTCCGTTATCCCATTCAAAAATTTTATAGTATTCAGGTCTATATATAAAAGTTACAATATCCGCATCCTGTTCTATAGCTCCAGACTCTCTTAAGTCAGACAACATAGGTCTTTTACTACCAACACCTGATCTACTTTCAACACCTCTATTAACTTGAGATAGTGCAATTACTGGAATTTTTAATTCTTTTGATATTCCTTTTAACGATCTTGATATTGTAGAAATTTCTTGTTCTCTATTTCCAGCATTTCCGCCTGCATGCATTAGCTGCAAATAGTCAATTATTAGGATTCCAACATTATGATTTTTAACTAACCTCCGAGCTTTAGCTCTTAATTCAAAAATAGTTAATGCGGGAGTATCATCAATAAATATTGGTGCCTCTGAAAGATATTTAATTTTTTCATGAAGTTGGATCATTTCATGATCAGCTAAATCTCCTTTCCTAAGCTTATTAGCTCCTAGTTGCGCTTCACTTGCGATCAGTCTATTTACTAATTGTTCAGATGACATTTCTAATGAAAAAAAGCCAACTGCTTTTTTATAGTCTATTGCAATATTTCTTGCCATAGAAAGAGCAAAAGCTGTTTTACCCATTCCAGGACGTGCTGCAATAATTATTAAATCAGATGCCTGCCATCCTGAAGTAACTCTATCTAAATTAGAAAAACCTGTTGGTATTCCACTTAGGGTATCTTCTTTGTTTCTAAGTATCTCAATATTTTCTAAAGCTCCTTTTATTAAAACACTCATTTTATCATAACTTTTACGTAAGGTTCCCTCTGTTACAGTAAAGAGTTTTTCTTCAGCACTACTTAATAAATCAAAAATATCTACAGATTCATTAAAAGCATCATTAATTATGTTATTTGAAATACTAATTAATGATCGTTTAATAAATTTTTCAGCAATAATTCTAGCATGAAATTCTGTATTTGAAGCCGAAGCAATATTATTTGTTAATTCCGAAATATAACTTAAACCTCCAACAAAATCTATTTCACCCATTTTTTTTAACTCTTCAGTGACAGTTAAAATATCAATAGGCTGTGTGTTATTAAATAATTTAACTATTGCTTCAAATATTTTTTGGTGTTCTCTTTTATAAAAATATTCTGAGTGAAGTGAGTCAATTGTATCTGATAAGGATTCGTTATCAATCATTAAAGCACCCAAGACAGCACGTTCTAAGTCGATTGCTTGAGGTTGAAGTTTTCCATCTACTTTATTTGTTGATGTTGCTTTTAATACTCTTTTTCCAATTTTTTTTACCATATTATTCTTTTACAAAACCCATTTTGGAGAATTTTTCCATTCTGTTAAAAATTAATTTTTCTTTTTCTATTTTCTTAAGATCATCAATTGATTTTAAGATAGTTTTTTTGACTTTTTGATATGTTTTCTCTGGAAAAGTGTGAGCTCCTCCCAAGGGTTCTTCAATAATTTCATCAACAAGTCCTAAATTACTCATGTCAGTTGCTGTTAATTTTAAAGATTTTGCTGCAGTTTCTTTAAACTCCCAACTTCCCCATAAAATTGTTGAGCAATTTTCAGGAGAAATAACAGAATACCATGAGTTATTTAACATTAGTATTTTATCACCAACACCAATACCTAGAGCTCCTCCGGAAGCTCCCTCACCAATTATAACTACAATAATAGGAACTTTAATCCTTGTCATTTCTAATATGTTTCTAGCAATAGCTTCTCCTTGACCTCTTTGTTCAGCTTCCAAACCTGGAAAAGCTCCTGGGGTATCAATAAGACAAATAATTGGTTTATTAAATTTTTCCGCTAATTTCATTAAACGTAAAGCTTTTCTATATCCATCTGGGGAGGCCATTCCAAAGTTTCTATATTGTCTTTCTTTAGTATTTCTTCCTTTTTGTTGACCAATAAACATTACACCATGTTCACCAACTATACCCCAACCACCAATCATAGCTTTATCGTCCTTTATATTTCTATCACCATGAAGTTCAATAAATTCACCTTTAGATAATGCTTGAATATAATCTAAAGCATAAGGTCTTTGGGGGTGTCTAGATATTTGAACTTTTTGCCATGGAGTGAGATTATTATATATCTCTTCTCTTTTTTTTATTATTTGTTTGTCTAAATCTTCAAGTGTTTTGCTAATGTCTACTGAATTATCTTCACCTAGTTCTTTAGCTTTTTTGAACTTTTCAATAAGTTCTTCAACAGGTTTTTCGAAATCAAGATATTCCATACTTTTTATTAACAAATTTAAATAAAATGATTATTCATTACATATAAATTAATAGATGATTATTTTTGTTGTTGAAAACTATTTAATGATTTCATATCCAAACGCTAAAATAAACATCGGATTAGATATTTTAAACAGAAGAGATGATGGTTATCACAATATTTCTTCAATATTTTATCCTGTTATGTCATTTACTGATATTCTTGAAATAAAAAAATCAAATAATTTTCTTTTTTCATCTTCAGGAAAAAAAATTATAAATAATAATATTTGTGTTAAAGCATTTAATTTATTTAAAAAAGAGTTTGATATCCCTAATGTAAAAATACATTTACATAAACGAATTCCTATCTGTTCGGGACTTGGAGGAGGATCTTCTGATGCATCATTTACATTAAAAATGTTAAATGATCTTTTTAATTTAAATTTAACACACCAACAGTTGAAATCTTATGCTTTGATGATTGGAGCAGATTGTCCTTTTTTTATAGAAAATAAACCAATGTTAGTTGAGGGAATTGGTGAAAAATTAAATAATATAACACTTAATTTAGATTCATATGAAATTAAAGTATATTGCAGTGATATTCAAGTTAGCACTGCAAAAGCTTATTCACTAATTAAAAGCTTTGAAGACAGTAAGTTGCGATTTAATATCAAAAAGCCTATCAATACTTGGCAAAAAAATATATCTAATAAATTTGAAGAATCTATTTTTCTGCTATATCCTGAATTAAGAGAAAAGAAAGAAAAAATTATTGAAGAGGGTGCATTGTATTGCTCTATGTCAGGAACTGGCTCATCTATTTATGCAATTTTTAGAAAGTAGCAATTTATCCATTCATTGTAATTAGAAACTCATTATTATCTTGAGTTTTTTCTAATCTATCTTTCATAAACTCAATTGCTTCAACTGGGTTCATATCTGCTAAATAATTTCTAAGAACCCAAATTCTTTGTATATGTTCTGTTTTTATTAAAAGATCTTCTCTTCTAGTACTTGATGAAACTAAATCAACAGACGGGAAAATCCTTCTATTTGAGATTTTTCTATCAAGTTGTAATTCCATATTACCAGTACCTTTAAATTCCTCAAAAATAACTTCGTCCATTTTGCTGCCAGTTTCAGTTAGAGCAGTTGCTAAAATAGTTAATGATCCTCCTTTTTCAATTTTTCTAGCTGCACCGAAAAATCTTTTGGGCTTATGTAATGCGTTAGCATCTACTCCTCCACTGAGTATTTTTCCAGAGGCAGGCTGTACAGTATTATATGCTCTAGCTAATCTTGTAATAGAATCAAGCAAAATTACTACATCATGACCGCATTCAACCATACGTTTAGCCTTTTCTAAAACAATATCAGCTACTTTTACATGTCTACTTGCAGGCTCATCAAATGTAGAGGCAATTACTTCTGCATTAACATTTCTTTCCATATCTGTCACTTCTTCAGGTCTTTCATCAATTAATAGTATTATCATATAAACTTCAGGGTGATTGTCTGCAATCGCATTTGCAATGTCTTTTAATAAAACAGTTTTTCCAGTTTTTGGTTGCGCTACAATTAAACCTCTTTGTCCTTTACCTATGGGAGTAAATATATCCAACATTCTTGTTGTTATATTATTATGACCATTTCCTAGTAAATTAAATTTTTCGTTTGGAAAAAGTGGTTTTAAATGGTGAAATGGTATTCTATCTCGAACAATTCTTGGATCACAGCCATTAATCCTTTCAACATTTATTAGTGGAAAATATTTTTCACCTGTCTTGGGAGGACGTACTGTACCATTGATCGTATCACCTGTAATTAATCCAAAAAGTTTTATTTGGGAATGAGACACATAAACATCGTCAGGAGATGTTAAATAATGATAATCACTTGATCTCATAAAGCCATATCCATCTGGCATGATTTCTATAACACCTTCGGTTTCAATAATTCCATCAAAATCATAATCATATTTAGATATAGGCTTATTTTGATTGTTTTGTTTTGTTTGATTATTGTTTTTTTGGTTATTATTTTTACTTATTTCATTCTTTTTTGTAGTATCTTTTTTACTTGCTTCATTCTTTTTTTTAGAATCATGTTTTCTTATTACATTCTTTTTTTTAGAATCATCTTTTCTTATTTCTTCTTTTATTTTCGAATTTTCAGCTTGATGGTCTAAAATAGCATATGTAAGCTCTTGTTTTTTTAATTTTTCAACTTTTGGAATACTAAGGTTTTCACCAATTTTTTTTAGGTCTGCAACCTTTTTGTTGTTTAGTTCTTCTAGTGTGTACATTATTTTTTTTTTGATTAACACATTTTTGAAATGTGTGAAATGGTTTTGATATAAAGTGTAGGTGTAATTTCTTAAAAGATATATATGCAATAATACAATTTTTTATTATATCATTGTATTCATATTTAATTTTTATTTCTATGCTACAAAGACTTCAAACTATTTTAATGTTATTTTCAATTATATCATTAGTCATTATAATTTTAAAGTTCCCAATTTTAATAAATAATGTTGATAAATTGTACATTGAAAATTTCCCATTAATTAAATATATTATGTTAACATCAATTTTTTTAACAACATATTCTATTTTTCAATATAAAAAACTAAAAAGGCAAAGACTATTAATATCATTTTCAAGATTAATAATTACAATAGGTATAATTTTAATTGTAGTTTTATACAAGCAAGAGTACAAGTTTGAAACAGGATTTTATTTGTTGTTAATTCCTTTTATGTTTTTATTACTATCAGATTTTCTTATAAAAAAAGATCAAAAATTAATTAAATCAGCTGATAGACTTAGATAGTTTATTTCTAGCTAATTCAATAATATTTAGATTTCTAATTTTTTCCTTATCAATATCAAAGCATACAATGGTTTTTACAAAATGTATTCCATAATTTCCTGCAGCTCCCGGATTTATACATAACATTTTATTTTTTCTATTATAATGAATCTTAAGAATATGAGAGTGTCCAGTAACAAGAATATCAGGTTTGTTTTTTTTAATCTTTAATAATATTTCATCATCATACTTTTTTTTTGATCCTCCAATGTGCGTCATGAGTATTTTTTTTTCTTCACAATTAAAAAAAATAGTTTTTTCTAGTTCAGATCTAATCTTGTGATCATCAATGTTTCCCCAAACTGCTTTTACTTTAGAATAGTTTATCAAACTATTATAAGTTTCAAGATTTCCTATATCTCCAGCATGCCATATTTCATCAGCTTTTTTTAAATATTTTACAAAACGTTTATCAATATTTCCATGAGTATCAGAAATAACTACAATATGTTTCATTTTAATAATTGTACAGTTCCAGTATATTGATATATTTTGTTTTTGAAATCAACTATTGTGATATTGTATGAGTATGTACCAATTGGACAAGTTTTATCTTTATTTTTCCCATTCCAAGCAATATTTTCTTCATTAAAGATTATTCCACCCCATTTGTTGTAAATTATAATATTGTACTTTTTAACCGATCCATTATTGATCATCTCTGGCTTAAAATAGTCATTATTTCCATCATTGTTTGGTGTAAATGAATTTGGTATAAATACTTCGTAGTTTGGTAGGATTTTTAAACTATCAGTTATTGAATCTGCGCAGAGGAACTCATTTAAAATAGTATATGTAATAATATATTGACCTGTGTCATTATATTGATATGAAAATTTTGAACTATCATAAACAACGCTACCATCTCCTAAATTCCAGTTAGCGTAATACATTCCAATACTTTTGTCTGCAAATAAAATTTCTGGATCGTTAATAAATGCTGGTTGAGGACTAAAATCAAAATGAGCTTTTGGTTTTGGATAAATATTTATTTTATTTTCAATAAAATTTGAACATCTTGTTATCGTATCAGTATAATCATATCTAATATTATACTCGCCAACAGGTAAATTTTGTACATCAAAGAACGATAAAAATATGTTATTAATGTAGTAATCACCACCTGCAGGAGTACCTTCATTTATTAAGTTAACTGGAAAATCAAACGATTCATCACCAAAACATTGATCAGTTAATTGTAAATTCAGTGATGGTAATTGATTAATAGTCAATGGAAGGGTATCGTTTATTATATTAGTACAACCAGATTCATCAATAATTTCTTTGATTACAATGTTTGTATTGAAATTAGGGGATAGGAAAATTGGAGTTTTTTCAATTAATAAAAAACCCGTAGAATCTATTACAAATGATTTTAATATTGAATCTTCAATATTAACTGTGTAATAGTTATGTTGTGGATTATTTATATATATTTCAAGCTTTGTATCTTCATATCTACATATAGAATCATTTTCCAGGCTAAAATAACTCTGTATTTGAGTTGGCTCATTTACAATTATTGTACTGTCAAATTTACATCCAATTGAGTCGGTAATAATAAAACTATATTGATCTGCATTTAAGTTAAAAATATCATTAGTAGTTTGACCATTGCTCCAACTATAGTTGTATGGTGGAATTCCTCCTGAAACAAATAATTTTATATTTCCGTCGCTATAATTAAAACAACTTACATCTTGTTTTAAAATTGATACTGACAGATCTTGTGTTCCATTAACAATAGTCAAGTTTAAATTTACAGTACTATCACAGCCAAATTGGTTTATGAAAGTTTGAAGATAATTGCCACTTACATTATAATTAATATTATTCCATATATATTCATCACACTCAGAAATATTAATAGTTAGATTATTACTGTAGTCAATTGTTAAATTTAGTGTAGCAATACTATCACAACCTTGGCTATTTATAAATGAGGAACTGTATGTTCCAGACATAGTATACAAAGAGTTATTCCATAAAAATGAATCACATTCTGTTATATTGCTATTACTGTTACTACTTGTTGATAAATTTAATATTAGTGAGTCAATATGCACACATCCTATATTGTTTACGGAATAGTTGGTATAAATACCGCTATTTTGGTAAGATGTGTTATTTAAACTCCAAAAATAATTATCACATGCATTAATATTATATGTATTATAAGTTGTATCAGAAATAACAAGATAAATACCAACTATACTATCACATCCACTTACTGAAAGTAAGGTGTCGTAATATAAACCAGAATTGGTATATGTATTATTATTCCATGTATAATCATAGCATGTATAAATAGAATCATAAATAAAATAATTATCATTAATAATTAAATTTAATGTGTGTGTTGAATCACATCCATTCACACCTCCGCCATTGTATGTATATGAATAATTTCCACTACTATAATATATTTGATTATTCCATGTGTAACTATAACATACCTCAGTAGTATTTTGACCTGATGTACTATTATTAATTGTCAAAATTAATGTGTGTGAGCTATCACAACCAGAGGAATTTGAATATAAATTAGTGTAAGTTCCTGATGATGTATATACTACATTATCCCAGGTGTAATTGTCACAAGATGTAATAGAAGTTTGTCCAGTATTACTATTATTAATAGTTAAATTTAATGTATGAACCGAGTCACAACCAGACATATTTGTATATGTATTAGAATACACACCACTTGAGCTATATGTTACTAAATTCCATGAAAAATTATTACAGGCTGTTACTGAACTATATGTAGAATCACCAGAATAGAACGGATCTATTGTAAGATATAAATTATGTGTACTGTCACAACCAGCAGCGTTAGTATATGTATTTGTATATGTTCCAGAAGATGTATATAATATTCCGTCCCAGCTATAACTATTACATGTAGTAATTAGACTTTGTCCTAATGAACTATTATTGATAGTCAAATCTAATGTATGAATCGAGTCACAACCTGCAACGTTAGTGTACGTGTTTGTATATATTCCAGAAGATGTATATGATATTCCGTCCCATAAAAAGCTATCACATGCAAGTACGGTGCTTTGTGTTGATGAGCTATTATTAATAGTTAAATTTAATATATGAACCGAGTCACAACCTGCAACGTTAGTATACGTGTTTGTATATGTTCCAGAAGATGTATATGATATTCCGTCCCATAAAAAGCTATCACATGCAAGTACGGTGCTTTGTGTTGATGAACTATTATTAATAGTTAAATCTAATGTATGAATCGAGTCACACCCTACAACGTTAGTATATGTGTTTGTATATATTCCGGTCAAATTATAAACTAAATTATCCCATAAGTAACTATCACAAGTTGATATTGTTGTTGTTCCTGAACTACTATTATTAATTGATAGATTTAATTCAACAATACTGTCACATCCATTAGAAGAGGTAAATGTGTTTGAGATCAAGGTATTAGAGTAGTAAGTCACTCCGTTCCATGAATAACTATCACAATTTGTAGCTGTTATATTTGAAATTATTTGCTGAGGATTAATAATTGTGAATGAATCTACAAGTATACAATTATTTGAATCTAACACGCTAAACGTATAGTTTCCAGATGATAGAGTTTGAGGTGAATTATATGTACTGTTGCCGTTTGTTAGGATTTGATTAAACGTAATTAAATTTACAGTATAATCACTAATTCCCCCGCTAATATTTATTGTAATATCTCCATTATTTCCATTATGACATGTAGGATTAGAAGTTGTATAATTTACATTTAATGCTGTTGGTTGAATAATATTTACTGAATCAGTTGTTATGCATCCAAAATTATCAGTGATTGTGACTGTATAATTGCCAGCGCTAAGGCCATAGATACTATCAGATGTGAGTCCGTTTGACCATATGTATGTAGAATTTACTGTTGAACTATTAATCACAATAGAATAATCTTCTGTAGCTCCAAACCAAGGTTGTTGATAGTTTGGATTTGAAAATAGTCCTACATCACATGGACCAATTGAATCGACGCTAAGATTATTTAAAAATTGTGATACAATCCTCATTCTTGTAGCTCCAAATCCATTAAATGGAACTGTTATAGGTATTGAAAAGAAAGAAGCTGGTGTATTTGGAATTGTTCCAACATGCTCTCCAATATCATTAAAATCTCCATCAATGTTCCAGTCAATAAATATTTTTGCGCCAGAAGGATAGTTGTTTGGTGAACAATCACCAAGGGTTACATTTAGTGTATAATTTTGACCCTGTGTTATGTCAGCAAATAAATTGGTATAATCCTCATAACTATCACAAATACCGCTAGTATTATTAGATATACTAAACATATCTCCAATTAGTTCAACATTTTCAATATTTGTTGTAATATTTGATCCTGGTTGGGAAGTGCAATAGGTTAGTACTGATGTAGTTCCTGCTGGAGCAGATCCTTGTAGAGATAATAAAGCAGTTCCATTATTGTCACCAAAACAAAGAACGTCAGTATGAGTTATGGTTGAAGTAATTCCTGAAGGTTCATAAATAATTATACTATCAATATAAGTACAATTATTTTGATCGGTAACTGTATATGAATATGTTCCAGCTGAAAGTTGTGTAGAGTTAAATCCAAACCAATTTGTACTATATGAAGGTGTACCTCCACTTATATTAATTACTGCTGATCCATCAGAATATCCATTGCAACTTGGGTTGGTAGTAGTTGCTAATATAGAAGGAGTTTCGTTAACAGTTATGCTTTGTGAAATTGATGATGAACAACCATTTATATCTGTGTAACTGTATGTAATATTATTTATACCAATATTTAAAGGGGATGGTGTAAATGTATTAGATATGTTTCCATTAACAGTATAAGTACCTCCAATTGGTGTTCCAGAGTTTAAATTTATACTTTGCTCATTATCACATAAATCAGCAAATGGTAATAATGAAACATTAGGTAAAGAATTAATATTAATTGTTAAAAATGCAGTGTCATCAGGACAAGAACTAGAAGATCCAGGAACAATATAACTATACACTCCAGATTGTGAAACTGAAGGATTAAAAATATTTGAAACAGCTAAATTTGTAGGATTGTACCAAGTACCACCAGGATCTGGATTTCCTGTTAATTGACTAAACATGTCAAATTGTAGCGCATCTTCACAGTTTGTTATATTATTATCTCCTCCAGCATTTCCTCCTAATATGCAGCAGTTAGTCGTTGCATTACCTGATGTTTGTTGAAAGTTAATATTGCAGGCTTGATTAGAATAGTTTGTTATTAATAATACGAAATAATCTCCTGAAGAAGCACCTGTAATATTACAAAATTCGTTCCACGTTGCGGAATAACTACAATCCTCTACATTTCCAGCTGTTAGCTGATTACACATAGTGTTAGGATTGGTAAATGGACCCCAACAAATAAAATCGATATCATTTGTTCCTCCATTAACACTTAGTCCCTGAATATTAATAGTTATATTTCCTGGATTATCAATTTCTAAAAAATAAAAAGCAGGATTTGGTTGAGTTCCTAAGCAATCAAAATATGCTCCAGTGGGTGCAGGAGCATTAGTTGAAGCAGGAAAGGAATAATTAGTTCCAGTACAAAAGGGATCTGCTGTGTTACATGTGGTATTTTGTGCAACAATAACTGATGCACAAAAAAGAAAGTATAATGTAAACACTTGTTTCATTAGCTAATATTTTATAAAAAATTAAAATTACTTATCTAATTAAAGTGATGCCACCAGAAAACTTCCTCACTTTACCATTTAAGTCAGTTAGAACAATATTATAAATAAAGTTTCCTATGGGAGAAAAATCACCATTTATTTTACCGTCCCATGCAGAACTACACCCTTCAACACAAGATTTAATTTCATTGTCTAGTTCAGTAAAATCACAACCTCTGGGACAATTTTGTGTAATATAATCACTAGTTTCAAAAACTTGATTTCCATATCTGTCGTAAATTGTTAAATTATAATCTTGAATACCATTTACTACAGGTAAAAAATGATCATTATATAAATCATTGTCCGGAGTAAATGCATCAGGTACAAAAATTTTAAATCCTGGATCTATGATTACTGTATCAATATGTGTGGAAACGCATCCACTATCAGAAGTAACAGTTAGAGTAACATAATGTGTGTCAACTACGCCAGGATAAACATGTTCAAATGTTGCGTATGATGAAGTTGATTTATCCCATATTTCAGGATACGATGGGTCTAAATTTGTACTTTGCCAATAATATGATAGATTATCATTTAATTCAGAATTCGCATTATTTTTAGATAAATTAACAAAACTAATATACGGATCATTTATATCTGTTGGTTGTTTATGTGCTATAAAATTAGCGATAGGAAGAGGATTAACAAAGATTTTAATTTCTTCTCCTTTTTGTATTGCGCGGCATCCCTTACTGTCAATTACATCTAAAATTTTATAATTTCCTGTAATATTTGTATCTAATGTATGAAGATTTCCAACTGAATCGGGTATCTGTGTGTTATCAAGATTAACGTTATAATAAATTTTATAAGGAAGAGTACCGGAGTAAACTTCAAATTTTAATGTTGCATTACTATTTGGATTATCGCAAATATATCTATTTTCAGCATCTAAAGATGCTATAGGAAGAGGATTAACAACAATATTAAAATTATCAAACAAATCTGTATAGCAACCTTCAGCATCAGTAACTCTAACAAAATCATAGTTTGTTGTAGATGTTAGCACTTGTTTAATAGTAGTTGTATCGCTCCAAGGTCCAAGAGAAACAGGAACGCTATTATTATTATAATCAATTGTCCAAGGAGATGTTCCCTTTGTAAATATAAAACTAATATATGAATTTTCTCCAGCGCATATTTCAGAAGTGTCAGAAGTGTTTGGTATTTCTACTTGAGGATTTTCATTTACATTTAAGATAACGCTATTATTTATGGGAGAAATTGATCCACATGATGTGATAGGGTCATAAAAGTTTGTAATATTATATGTAGTAGTGTTAAATGGATTTACAAAAATAGGAGATCCAGAGCCAATGCCATTCACAATATTTCCATTTTGATCAATATCTTTTGTTATTAAACCATTATTAATTTCAATAGTATAAATAGGTGGAACAGCTAATATACTTGAATTTATAGATATAGTTAAGTTTTTACTTTGACCCTCACAAATATCATTAGGAACAAATGAAAATATAGATGCTTCAGGAGTTGGGTTAACAGTAATATCAATAGAAGGAGGTATGTTGGTGCTTATACAACCATTATTATCCTGGCAGTAAGTAACAAGATAATTATAAGGAGTTAGACTAGCTGTTAGTTGCGGCGTAACAGTATGTGTTTGATTTGTAGTTCCAGTAAGTGGTGCTATACCAAATCCGTTAAGACTGATGTTAAAAGGAGGTGTTCCTTTGATAAAATTAAATTCTAACACTGCATCTTCACCTTCACATATTTCAGAATCTAAAACATTAAATAATGATATTTCAGGACTTGGATTGACAATAACTTCAATTGGAGATAAATTTGTTGGCAACAAGCTTGGTGGACATAAATTTCCTTGAGCATCAATAATACTTGTTATTACTATACTATTTACAGGTCCTGGTGCAATCCTATTTAAATCTGCAGGAATAAGCATTGGGAATAATGTTGGTGTGTTTAATGAATTTATTTGAGCATTTGCTTGCGGTACTCCATTGATTTCCCAATAAACTGTAAGAGGAACTGCACCTTGTATTGCTTGTAGAACTAAATCTAGAGCTCCATTTTCTTCACATACTACTGGAGCAGTATTAGCAGAAATAAGTGGCCAAGGTTCTACGAAAATATCAGTATTGATATTTGGATTAATTATACAACCATTGTTATCAGTTATTTGATCTACAGATATTGTTACAGGATTTGTATTAATATCGTAATTGGGGGTTAATATACCAGTACCCGTCATACCTAAAATATTAAAATTACTTGAACTTGCTGTAGGAGTTTCATTTCCATTCACAATGATATTGAATGGTGGAGTACCTACAAGCATATCAATTGTAATTGTAGTAAAATTACCCTGAGGTACAGATGCTGGTAAAGGAGGGTTGTTTATAAAAGTATTAGGGTCCATTACTGGAGTAGGATGAATAATAAGTGTAGATTGTGTTTCATAAGGTAATGACCCATTATTTGTACATACAGAAATTAATGGATTAGGTGTAATTTGATAACTAAAAATATTACCTATGTTTCCAATGTTAAACTGTGGATCATTTGGATCTATTGTACCAGTTGGGATTAAGTTTCCATTGAAAAACCAGCTTCCTCCTAAATCCTGTGTTCCATCAAGTAGATTATTTAAATTATATAGTGAAACAGCACTAAAATTATTCAAGCAAATATTATCATTAGTAGCATTACCAGTATTTGGTGCTTGTTCACTATTAATTGTAATTTCTTGCCATGCGTCAGCACATGTTCCTGTAATTTCACTTACAGTATATCTATATGTGCCAAATGGATCGATAGGGTTATTAAGTATCGGATCCCATGCTTGAAAAGTACCAAATGGAATAGGTGTTGGTGGAACTGTTCCTTGGTAAGTCCAAGATCCATTTAAATCTCCTCCTGTAAATAAAGGAGCAGAATTTAAATCCCATGTTGTAAAATTATCTGAACATATTGTATTAATTGTAGGATTTCCAGCATCAGGAGCCTGAATAACATTAATTACTACATTGTTTTGAGAATTATTTGAACAAGAATTATTATCAGTTATGTTTATTAATGTATATTGATTAGATCCAATATTAGGATAGATTTCTATGGGTAAATTTGTAGTTACATCATTTCCAGCGGCATTTAGAGTAACATTGTTTGATATTCCATTTGGATCAATAAAATTTACATTGTAGTTAGGTGTACCATTGTTAATATTGAAAGTTAGTTTTATATTATCTCCTTCACATATTTGATTATCAGCATCATCAGAGCTAATTATTGCGTTAGGAATATCATATATAACTACTTCAACTTCTTCATAATCAGCTGGGCAATTTCCAGTTAATGGTGCAGTATATCTTAAGGTATAATTTCCTGCACTTGTAGGAGTAAACAAGTAATTAATTGGGATTCCAGGAACATTATTTGTAACATCTGTCCAATAAGTTGTTGAGAATGGAACTGGAGCTGTGGTAAATAAACTATTTAGGTTTAGAGGTAGACCAGGGTCATTAATACAAATTGGGGGAATATTATTTGGTAATACGCCAGCATCAGGTGCTGAGGTTATATTAATATTAATAAGTGTAGGGCTAGGTGTAGGACATCCACTAACCGTTGGAAGTTGGTATTGAAAAATATGATTTCCAAAACCACAATTACCTGGATCAAGTGAATATTGAAAATTATTAAATGGTAAAGTTCCTGCAATACCAACTGGTGTTACACCAAGATAATCCCATGTGCCATTTTGATCTGGAAAAACACTCCAGCTATTCCATAATGTATCAGTTAATGGACTTGATGTACATAGCTGAATTGGATTATTAGGGGGATTTCCTATTGGAAGAGGGTTGTTAACTGTAATGCTTATTGTGCCAGAATTTATAGCAATAGGACATGGAGTTGCATCTTGAACATTTGTAATCACAAAATCGTATGTTCCAGCTGCTAAGGGGTTTGGAAGAGCTGTTGATGGTACAAATCCGTTAAATGGAAGCATTGAAGCATCAAAAGGAATGCCACTTGCAATAATATTTCCGCTACCGTCTTCTAAATCAAATGTAAAAATTCCAGAATTGATTTGTGGAATACTGTTAGATGTAATTTGAAAGTTAATATTAAAAGGATTTCCGTCATTACAAATAGTGTTTGAGCTAGTCAAAGCAACATCAAAATTCCCATTTCCTGGATTACCCAAAACTGAAACAGTATCTACTGCAACACATTGGGGGTTATTATTGTCGCTGGCAATTACTTGGTACTGAGTTGGTACTGCTACAGTAGAAACAGGATTTGATATATTGGGATTTGATAGACCGGTTGTACTTGGTGGTGAAGTTGAGATATTTGTCCATGCGTAAGTATATGTATTAGAAGTAGGACATGAAACTGTTATTCCAGGTCCTATTGTCGGATTTGCTCCACTATTTAATTGAGCACTTGCAATAGCGGGTGTCGTATTAGTTCCGTTAATAATTAAAGTGGGAGTAGACGTATATCCAATTGCACCATTAACTGTAATAGAACTAATATTTCCGTTTGGCCAATTTACTCCATTAACAATACAGGACGTATATGTTCCTCCTCCTCCTACTAATGAGCATGTAGGTTGTGGATTAACAGCATTCCAAGGCGGAATATTATAGCCTGTACCTCCATTAGTAATGTTAACATCTATTGTATTCCAAAAACTACTTGGTGTTGGTCCATATGCTGTTGAAGCAACTAAATTCATTTGGCTATCATAAATATAATAGTAACATTCTGTACCTGATGGTCCTCCTGCTCCATAACCACTAAAATCAGTTTCAATTAAATCACCATCAACAAGAGGAAGAGGGAATGTGTCTGTTGCATTTTGTCCACCGCTTCCCATGGTAAAATACCCAGTTAGCGCACCATTTCTATAAAAATCAACATAGTTATAATCGTTAGGAAAGGGTTGACCAGTTCCCCAACCAGGAAAATTTGGACCTCCACTTTTATAGTTTCTTAAAACTATTGAATAATTACATCTTTTAGTGATTGTAGCCTCTGCATTTAAAGTGTCCGATCCAGCACATAATGCAGGTATTAATGAAGTTTGAATAGAAGGTTGTTCAATATATACTGTAACACTATCACTGCAACTATTTGTACCATCAGTAACATTTACAATATAAATAGCAGAGTCTGTAGATGGTGAAACTGTTATTGTATCTAGAGTATAATTTACTGGAACACTTGGTCCTGTAATTATACTTGTGTAAGGAACTCCACAAGGGGGGTTTAGTGCAACATTAAAATTTGACATACCCCATTGATCCCAGTTTGCTGAAGATGTAGTTTGTGTTCCAACCCTAAATTGTGTTCCAGTTGAATACATTGCAGGTGTAATTGGAAATGAATAATTATTCCAACAATGTTGTTGAATTGGTCCCCCAGAATTAACAGGTACGAAGTAGTTTATTGTGGTCCAAACACCTCCAAGAGTTCTGTATTCTAAATACAGTCCTTCATTTGGTTGATCAGGTCCATCACATGGTGCAGGAGATTGTGTTTCATGTCTATAGTCGAAAGTTAGTGTTCCAGGACATTGAACATCTAGTGGAACCGTCGTTAACCATCCTGCTGGACCACCGGTAAACCAAAACACCCAGTTAGGCTGAGGGTTAGTACAATATACCGGAGGACTACATCCGTTTGGAATATTTTGAACTACTGTGTAATTAAGAGCAGTACTAGTTTGCCAAATACTACCTAATGAACCTGAACTAAAATCATCTCCTAAAGCATTTACAGGTAAACTAATTGCTAGCTGAACACTCTCACCACAATTAACGGTGTCAAGAGATGATGGGATAGTAGTTATATTTGTATTGCATTGAGCAACAACAAAATAAGAAAAAACCATCAAAATAGTTGTTGCAAATAATTTATATAGTTTTAACTTATTCATCTATCCTTATATTTTTAAGTTCAAATTTAGTTAGTCTAACAATTTTATTTACTCCAGGCATATCTTCAAGTTTTTCTGAAAAATTACTAAATATTTTAAGATTACTATGAAAATTACATTGCCCAACTAAA
>Ga0066845_10000138_pt1 | contig 20958 bp, 11 predicted proteins | sample ETNtaG_31_FD_65488 | JGI IMG/M metagenome (GOLD analysis project Ga0066845, IMG submission 65488) | Marine microbial and viral communities from oxygen minimum zone, Eastern Pacific Ocean - ETNP201310SV78 | ecosystem: Environmental > Aquatic > Marine > Oceanic | place: Pacific Ocean: Eastern...
GCGACACGGAGCATGTGCATGTTGGCCATCAACGTGGCGGGTGAGCAGATGATGACGCCTTCGGAAGCGGCTGTTCGCATGAGATGAGGTAATTGGGTGATGAGAAAATCGTACACCGACGTGGAAGGGATGTACATGTAGGCCACCAGATGAGTCCCTTTCCCGGGATGGACGTAATCGCCCTTGATCTTGCTCACGTGCGATTCCACATCCTTCTCAAACGTCTTGAGCAATTTTTCTCGTCCTTTCACCTGTGTTTCTGGAGTGGCCATGTATTTGTCGTAAGCATCGAAGACAAACTTGGAATCAATGCAGAGAATTTTTCCGCCAACGCGCAAATGGGCGTCCGGGTTCTTCCCCAATTCGGGGACCTGTTCCCTCAATTTCAACTCGGGAAAGGTTTCCTTCAACTCCTCGCCCATGGCCCACTCGCCCCAGGCTGCCCGGTATGATTTTTGGAGCATGTTGCGATTGAACGCATCTGCAACCTCCTTCAATTCCGCTGAAGCCGTACTGAACGAGCCAATTTTTTCAGCGATGCCTTGCTCGGATAGGGTTGAATTCAATGCGACGGCGATGGTCTCGGTCGTGGGAATGTCCAAGGCCGTCTTGATGTCGGTTATGCTGGGTATGTTCAACGCCGCGGTCAGCAGATTGATGTCAAGCGGCGGTTCTTTGCTCGCCTGTTTTGACTGCATCCATATGTTGACGAGAAGACCCACCAGCACCAAACCCAAAAGAACGGTTGAAACCTCTATTTCCATGAACGATGGCTTCGCTTGACCGGATATAAACGGTTCCTTGGACGCCCTCACCGTTGGTTGGGCTCATTCAGACAAGTTCAGTGACCGCCCGAACCGACCTCGTGCCAACAATTGATGCAAACATAGCCCTTTTCGGAATAGCCGATGTTCTCCTCTTTCCAATGCCCTGCGCACACCCAACCGTTGGCCGTACAGAAAACACCGGAGCACTTCTCTTTCGCCGGCTCCTCACACCCGTCTATTTGACAGATTTTTGGCTGCCATACCGTGGTCGAGTAATCGCCCTTGCACGTCTCGCATGGAAGGTGGTACCTCCATGGATGCTTCCCCGCTCTGCTCTCTTTCCAGTGGGCCACCCTTCCTTTGGTGCAATCAGGGCACTCCACCGTTCTCTCTATCCATTCTTCTTCGTTCTCGTTTTTCTTCATGTGTTCACCTTTCGTTCCACCCCCTTTCTTCGGGCGTTGGCCTTCTTTTGCCGAAGGGTTTGCCCCAGAAATTGTGGAACATCGTGGCGTATCCGTTGGTTGAATAAACGTAGTAAATGCCGTATTCGGCATTCATTTTCTTCTCAATCGCCCTGAACAATGGGCCGTGGTCATCCGTGTTGACACCGTGGTGATGGTGAAAGTAATGGTGAATAAATTCGTGAATCACGGTGTGGATCCTCTCGACCACCAACCTGACGGATTCAACCTTGATGGGGACAGCTCTCTCCTTTCCCGAGATTCTGCATGTCTGGCCGTCGAAGACGATGTACCTGCCAAAGCCCGCGTCTTCCTCACCCTCGTGGGGCCAAAAGGCGCAGGCTGAAACGCCAGGTCCTGCAAACCATTCAACCCAAGAGGACGATTTGATGATGACGTTGATGGAAGGGACGGCATGTTCATGACACATGTTGTCGATGAAATCCTGGACCTCATTACAACTGTCAATCTTCGGCCAAGGTTTGGTTTTGTTCTTGAAAATCACAATTACTTAATAAGTTATCAAGTATTTAAAACTTTCTCACAAGGCGCCCCACGTGAGGCGCAACCCAGAGCGAAGAATCATCGGTTGACGATGAAATCTCAGACCTTCTGCCAATCCGTGCCGTTCCACCAGCGATGCGTGCTGTCGCTCATGACTCGCCACGTGTGGCCGGTGTCGTCGGTCCACTGCTGGACGACCTGCGGTTCTGGGACCGTTTGTGCGGCTTGTGCAGGTTGCGCTGGCACTGCGACCGATTGTACAGGTTCTACTGCAGCGACTTGAACCGGTTCAGCTGCCACAGGTGCGGCGGCCTCGAAGGGTTGGATCGAGTCGAGAAGTTCGCCGACCTCGGAATCAATGAAGGCATTGAGTGCACTGTCGTCCGTGGGCTGAGTGGCAGCCGGTTGGACGGCGGCGGGTTGGTACGCCTGCTGGTAGGCTTGTTGCTGGTAGGCTTGTTGCTGATATCCGGCAGTGGCTGCTTCGGTTGCGTAAGCGGTTGCCGCCGTGGTTTGAGTCGTCGTGTTGCCGAGATCAAGGCCGACATCGGTCTTTCCAATCGCCTGAATCGCCTCCAAATCGTCCGAGCCACGGCGAGACAGTCGTACCACCAACACGGCCCCAACGACGCCGAGAATCAACACAAGGCCGACGTAGAGGATCCAGTCGCCTCCGTCGTCTTCCGAGCCAGCTGCAGTGGAGTCGCCATCGGTTTCTCCGTTGCTGGTCGGTGGCATCAACACCTTATCCACCACGTGAATGACACCGTTTGAGGTCTGAACGTCAACCAGAGTGAAATTGGCGCCCTCAACACCATCGGTCGGTGAGAGAACGGCGTCATCACCGTTGAGCATTCGAAGTTTCATCCCGTCCGTGATGTCCGTCGATGCAAGCGTGCCGGAGTAAACGTGGAACAGGAGAATATCGGTCAGCGTTTCCTTCCCTTCTTCGGTGTTCAAAGCAGCCAAATCAATGCCTGCATCGAGGAAGGCTTGGTCGGTGGGTGCAAAGACCGTGAAAGGCCCGGGCCCTTGGAGAGTTTCGGCCAGCTCAGCTTGGACCAAAGCCGCCACCAATGAAGTGTGGATGCCCGTGCAGGTCGCCGTACGTGTGATGTCGTTGTAGGTGCTGGTCGGAGTGAGAACGGTATCAATAACGTGGATGACACCGTTGCTGGTCATGACATCGGCGGTGGTGACCGTTGCGCCGTTCACCATGACCGAATCACCGACGGTGAACGCCAGGGAATGACCGCTCACGGTATCGGCCGTCATGCAGTCCGAGACATTGGCTGCTGGAACTGCACCTGCAACCACGTGAGAAAGGAGAATTTCAGTCAAGGCTTCCTTACCCTCAGCAGTGTCAAGGGCAGCGAGGTCGATGCCGGCGTCGGCAAAGGCTTGGTCCGTTGGTGCAAACACCGTGAACGGACCTTCGCCCTGCAACGTTTCAAGCAATTCGGCTTGAATAACGGCCGCGACAAGGGAATCGTGCACGCCCGTGCATTGCGCCGTACGTGGGATGTCGTTGGGGTGAGAAACGGGCGTCAAGACCGTGTCGATAACGTGGATGATGCCGTTGCTGGTCATGACGTCGGCGATGGTGACCGTCGCCCCGTTCACCGAGACCGTTTCACCAACGGTGAACGCCAAGGCGTGACCGCTGACCGTTTGAGCGGTCATGCAGTCAGAAACATCAGCGGCAGGAACGGACCCGGCCACAACGTGAGATAAGAGAATCTCCGAAAGGGCGACAACGCCGTCAGGCGTGTCCAGTGCAGCGAGGTCGATGCCGGCTTCCACGAACGCTTGGTCGGTTGGAGCAAAGACCGTGAACGGACCTTCGCCCTGCAAGGTTTCCAAGAGATCGGCTTGGATAACAGCTGCGACCAGTGAGTTGTGAACGCCCGTGCATTGAGCAGTTCGTGGAATATCGTTGGGGGTATCGGTAGGCATCAGGACCTTGTCAATCACGTGGATGAGGCCGTTGCTGGTGGGGACATCGGTCGCCGTGACGGTCGCGCCGTTCACCATGACCGTGCTTCCAACCGTGAACGAGAGAGGATGACCGTTCACAGCCGTGGCGGTCATGCAATCCGAAACGTTCGCCGCAGGAACTTCACTGTCGAGCACGTGGTAGAGAAGGATGTCAGAAAGGGTCGCCTTTCCTTCGGGAGTGTCCAAAGAAGCAAGGTCAATACCGGCGTCGGCAAAGGCTTGGTCCGTTGGCGCAAACACCGTGAACGGACCATCGCCCTGCAAGGTTTCCAGAAGTTCAGCCTGGATAACACCGGCGACCAGTGAGTTGTGAACGCCTGTGCATTGAGCAGTTCGTGGAATATCGTTGGGGGTATCGGTGGGCATCAAGACCTTGTCAATCACGTGAATCACACCGTTGCTGGTGTTCACGTCGGCAAGCGTGACGCCGGCGTTGTTCACCGAAACACCATCGCCCACCGTGAACGAAAGGGATTGTCCGTTGACCGCATCAGCCGACATGCAATCGGAAAGGGCGGTGGACGGCACGTTGCCAGCAACAACGTGGTAGAGCAAGATGTCGGAAAGCGTGGCCTTGCCCTCGGGAGTGTCAAGCGCTGCGAGGTCGATACCGGCGTCAGCAAAGGCTTGGTCGGTGGGAGCGAAGAGGGTGAACGGCCCCGGGCCTTGAAGGGTTTCAAGCAGATCGGCCTGCACCACGGCGGACACGAGTGAATTGTGAATGCCGGTGCATTGAGCGGTTCGGGGTAGGTTGTTTGGAGCGTCGCTGGGAGTAAGCACTTTGTCGATGACGTGAATCACACCGTTGCTGGTGCTCACGTCGGCAAGCGTGACGTTGGCGTTGTTCACCATCACACCGTCACCGACCGTGAAGGCGAGCGGTTGTCCGTTGACAGCGGTGGCCGTCATGCAATCGGAGACGTTGGCGGCTGGAACTTCAGCCCCGACGACGTGGTAGAGAAGAATGTCAGAGAGGGTCGCTTTGCCTTCGGGTGTATCGAGGGCAGCGAGGTCGATACCGGCGTCAGCAAAGGCTTGGTCGGTGGGAGCGAAGACGGTGAAAGGCCCGGGCCCCTGAAGCGTCTCAAGCAATTCCGCTTGGATGACACCGGCCACCAATGAATCATGAAGGCCGGTGCATTGCGCTGTGCGCGGGATGTTGTTGGGCGTGTCCGAGGGCGTGAGCACCTTGTCGATGACGTGGATGAGCCCGTTGCTGGAGATTACATCCGTCATGGTGACGTTGGCGTCGTTGACCATCACGCCGTCGCCCACCGTGAACGACAACGGCTGTCCGTTGGCGGCATCGGCCACCATGCAATCCGTGACGTTGGCAGCTGGAACTTCAGCGCTCACAACGTGGTAGAGCAAAATGTCGGAAAGGGCGGCCTTGCCCTCGGGAGTGTCGAGCGCAGCGAGGTCGATGCCGGCATCGGTGAAGGCTTGGTCCGTGGGGGCGAAGACGGTGAACGGTCCGACACCCTGGAGGGTTGGGAGCAAGTCGGCTTGAATGACGGCGGCGACCAATGAGGTGTGGATGCCGGTCGATTGAGCGGTGGTGGGGATGTCGGTGGGTGGCATCAATACCGTGTCGATCACGTGGATGACCCCGTTTGAGGCCTGCACGTCCGCAAGCGTCACGGTGGCTGGACCGACCATGACCGTCCCCGTATTATCAACGCTGAACTTGACCTTGTCACCGTTGACCATGGCGGCCATCATGCCGTCCGTGACATCGGTGGATGCGACTTCTCCTGAAACCACGTGGTGGAGCAAAATATCGGAGAGCGTAGCGTTCTCCTCGGGCGTGTCAAAGTCGTTGAGGTCAATACCGGCGTCAGCAAAGGCTTGGTCCGTGGGCGCAAACACCGTGAACGGGCCCGTGCCTTGCAGGGTTGCCACCAAATTGACATGGGACAACGCCGCTACCAGCGAGTCGTGAATGCCGGTTGCTGCAGCGTTGGTGGGAATGTCTTGTGTCGCATCAGCGGTAGCGTTGAGCGGAAGGGCGGAGGCGGTAAGGAGGGTTACAATCAGGAATGCCAGCGTCTTGTTCATAGCCACCAAAAATCTTCGTCTTAGTTATAATAGGCTGTTTTTCTTTAACACTTCATCCAATGCTTTGTTCGGAGATTCAATTCAACGACCGACGCCAAGATGCTGGGTGTTTTCGATTCTTTTTGTTAGGAATATGCGGTCTTAATTTACATCTATCGTGGTTTCCCCCGCCACACCGAACGATGCGCCCCGAACCGATTATGAACGAATGACCTTTGAACAGAGTTGAGGGGGAAGCATGGGGGGCAACAAACCGTCGCAACACATCACCCTCACGCCCGGAAAGCGTGTCCTTTTTTTGACCAAGGATTTGGACCTCATCAAACAACAACTCTACGACGGTCTCGACCTTCGTATGGAAGATTTGACGGTTGAAGACTTGCTCGACGATATCAACACCGACGTCATGACGCCGGCTTGGGTTTGCTTCGACCATGACCCCGCTGAAATCGCCAAGAACGCCTACGCGGGATTGATGCACAACGGTTTGCGCGTGTTCAGGGAGAACGCCCTCAAGAACGGAAACTTCGAAGTCATCGTCTCCGGCCAGCGCAAAGGCACCGGTTCAAGTCGAGAAACCGCCGCTCAATGCGAGCGCTGGGCGGGTATTGGCATCGTCATCGCCGCCTCCTTTGCCCCTATTCACGAACGCAACAACATCAACCTCGGGCAATTGATGGGCGACCACGCCATGCTCCGGCGATTGCAGGATGGCGAATCCATTCCGCTTTCGGAATTCACGGGCCAGTACGACCCGGTGACTCAACTCATCGTTGAACGTGGTGGCCTCTTCCCGTTTGCCAAGGCCCTCAAGGGAGGTGAACTCGACCTCGCCCCGCTCAGCACCACGCAGCGACCGATGACCATGGCCGAGCACATCATCAGTCGGAATTTGGTGGGTCAGCCCGACGGTCAGTGCGTCAAGCCAGGCGACCCCGTCATCGCTCAGGTTCAAGGCGGCTATTCTCACGAATTCACCACAGCCCAAGTTCACACTTTCCTGCAAGAAGAATACGGCGAAGATTACGCTCTCCCCAACCCGAGCAAATTTGCCGTTTTTGAGGACCACCTGCTCTACGCTCAACACAACCCGAAATTTGTACCCTTCATGCACAAGGTTCAGACCCTCCGGGATCTGCAAGTGGCGTTCCAACACCACACGGGCGTGCGGGATTATTCCGCCGTTGATGGCGTCTCGCCCGGGATTTGCCACCAAGTGGCTCGCGAGGAGTTCATTGAAATCGGCGACTTCATCCAAGCCACCGATTCTCACACGTGCATGGGTGGCGCCTCAAACGCCCTCACGTGGGGCGTGGGAGCCACCGAGTACGCCAACCTCGTGAGCGCTGGCTTTACCTTCGTCAAAGTCCCTGAGTCCATCCGTTTCGAGCTCGTCGGTGAACTCAACCACGGCTGCACGGCCAAAGACGTCATCTTGGCCATCTTGGCCGACCACGCCCGTGAGGAATTGACGCTGAACCGAAGCATGGAATTCGGTGGCCCTGGGCTGGCCTCCCTTTCGGTTGATGAACGAGCGACGTTGTGCAACATGGCCACAGAATGTTCAGGACGAACCGGAATTTGCGAAGCGGACGACGCGCTCATGGCATGGATGCTCAAAGCGCAACCCCATCTTTCGGAAGAGGAGCAACGCGCCCGCATGGTCGCCCCGGATGAGGGCGCTCAATACGACGGTGGCGTCCACACCATCGACCTCTCCGTCATCGTCCCCATGGTGGCTCATCCCGGCGACCCCGACCAAGGCATTCCAAGTGACCCCACCAACGGCGCCAACATCACCGATATTGGACAGGTGGCTGTCGACATCGCTTATGGCGGGTCCTGCACGGCCGGCAAGGAAGATGACATCGCTTACTATGCCGAGGTGTGTCAGGCAGCCAAAGAAGCAGGCCTCACGGTGAAGGAAGGCGTGGATTTCTACATTCAATACGGTTCAGGGCAAGTGAAGGCCTTGGCCGAACGAAAGGGATGGCACGACCTCTTCTTGGAAGTTGGCGTGAAACTCATCGACCCCGGTTGTGGCGCTTGCATTGGAGCAGGTCCCGGTGTTTCCATCACCCCGGAGCAAGTGACGGTGTCCGCCATCAATCGAAACTTCCAGGGTCGGTCCGGACCGGGTAAACTCTACCTTGCCAGCCCACTGACGGTGGCTGCTTCTGCATTCACCGGCCACATCAGTGTCTGGAGCCCCACTCTCTTTGCTTGAGTGGAATCTGCTCAGCTCTACCAATTTCGGCGTTCTCCATGCCGTTTCGCCTAAGGAGATTATAATCCCTCAAAGAACGGGGACGGTCATCTGTCGGCCCGACGTCGTCAAGACGGAGGAGGACCGGGGGAGGTGAACGCCCATGGCAGGCACAGCAGAACGCATGGCAAAAAATCAGAAGCAGGTCGCGATTTCAGAATTTTTTGAGAAAAACAAGCACTTTCTTGGCTTCGATTCCCTCACACGCTCCCTCATCACAGCGGTCAAAGAAGCGGTAGACAACTCGTTGGACGCGTGCGAAGAAGGGCGGATCCTGCCTGAAATCAAGGTAAAAATCACCAAAATCGATGATAAAAAGAACATCATCGAACTTCAAACCGAAGACAACGGCCCCGGCATTCCAAAGCGGAGCATCGAGAAGGTCTTCGGGCAGTTACTCTTTGGTTCACGTTTCCACGCCATACGCCAATCTCGTGGACAGCAAGGTATCGGTATCACCGGCGTGGTCATGTACAGCCAACTCACCACCGGGCAGAAAACGCACGTGCGATCAAAAATTGCCACCGAAACCTCTGCCGCCATCGTTGACATTGGATTGGATACTCGAAAAAACAAGGCGACGAAAACCAACGAAGGACGGGAACTTTGGGAGAATGCTGACGGAACGCTGAAGGAACACGGCCTCGAAATCACCTGTCGAATGAAGGCCAAATATCAGCGTGGTCGACAAAGCGTCTACCAGTACTTGCGAATGACGAGCATCGTCAACCCGCACGCCGACATCACCTTCGAAGACCCGGACGGTGAGGTCCATCACTGGCCTCGTGTGACCGAGCGTTTGCCACGAAAGGTCGAGAGCATCAAGCCCCATCCTCATGGTATCCACCTCGGTACGCTTCAGCGCATGTGTACAGAATCCACCGACAGTCGGATGACTTCCTTCCTCTACAAAAATTTCTCAGGCGTCTCCTCGCGAGCGGCCAAGGAACTGCTCGCAGCTGCTGAAATTCAAGAAAAGGCCAAGCCAAAAACGATGAAACCGGACCATGTTCGAGCGCTGCTGGAAGCCTTCCAAGGCGAACGTATGCTCAACGGCAAGGTCGTTAAACTGTTGAACCCGCCTACGAATTGTCTCTCGCCCATTGAAGAGTTACTCATCAAGAAGGGGCTCTCCAAAACCATCGATTCTCGGTTCGTAACCACCATGACGCGGTCGCCAACCGTTTCCCAAGGAAACCCGTATCAAGTCGAGGTTGGGCTCATTTTCGGAAACGGCATGGCCGCCGATAAACCGGTGGAAATTCTCCGATTCGCCAACCGAGTGCCCTTGATGTACCAGCAAGGAGGTTGTTTGCTGACCAAGGCCATTGAGTCGGTGGATTGGCGTCAATACGGCCTTGACCAAGCGGGTGGCCGCGGCGTACCCAAGGGTCCTGCCGCCATTTTGGTCCACCTCGCCAGCACCAACGTGCAGTTCACCTCGGAGGCCAAGGAAGCGCTGGCGGACAACGGCGAAGTGATGGACGAAGTTCGAAAGGCAATGCTCGAAATGGGCCGAGGCCTTCGTAAGCATCTTGAGAAGAAGAAAAAGATGGTCAAGGTGCAAGAGAAGTTTGAGCTGGTCAACGACATTATTCCTGCCATCGCAGCAAAATCAGCCGCCATTCTCGATCGGCCGATTCCCGACCTGGCGGGTTCCATCACTCGAATCATGGGCGCTGTTATCGCGGAAAGCACCACTGTTTGGAACAAAGAAACCAAACAAACCGATGTTGCGATCACCCTGTTCAACTACACCTCCAGAGCACGCGCCTACACGCTCTTGGCTTCGTGGCCGGAACGAGAGGGGGCCGGAATGGAGGCCAACAAAACCGGTGGTCGAAAAGAAGCGACGGGCGTATGGGCTTGGAAACTTGAAACATTGGAGCCCGGCCAAACCTACACCATCACCTACTCGCTTTCGGGCCTCGAAAAAGGAGATTGGACGGAAACCGACATCTTCTATCGTGGAAGTCAAGAGGTCATTGGAGCGTCCAAAATGGACGAGAAACTCTTGGAAGAAATTCGACGTCAAGAGGCTCGCACTGAAGAGGACCAACTGGAGGATGTTTCGGACCAACAAGCGTCGGAAGCGGAGGCTTCCAGTGAAGCCCCCCCGCCAGCACAAGAAAATGAGCAGCCAAAAAGCAGCGGCCAACAAACCCTGATGGGATACGGGAGTGATGCCTGATGTCAGCGAGCCACACGCCAGAAGAGACCAAAGCAGCACTCCATGAAGTCGTCACCGAGATGTACGACAAAATCGTCAAAGGCGAGCCCCCCACGATGACGTTGCCTGTTCGTACCAAGAACAACATCGGTTTTGACGAGAAATTGGGTGTTTACAAATACGGAAAGAAGCGTTCCGTTCGTGATGCGACAAGCCTCGGTTCTGCCAAACAATTGCTTCGAGCTTTGCACGTGGTTGAATTCATCGAGGAAATGATTGACGCCGGTAAATCCTCCACCTTGAGAGAGATGTATTACATTTCAGAAGGGTGGGGACTTGGGAAATTCTCTTCCCAAAACGAGTCAAATAACCTCGCTGAGGACTTGGAAGTCGTGACAAAATGCCTGCGTGAGGACTTCAAACTAAGGCCCGAAGAAGACGGTGCTCGAATGATTGGAAATTTGACCCTACGCGAACGGAACCGAAGAGGTGAATGGATGCGAATCAACGCCAGAGACGATGTCGGTGATTCTGGCTACGGTGTACCCTACAACGTGGAAGAGGAAAAGATCGAGTTGTTGGAGCATGACATCAATTTCATCATGGCCATTGAGACCGGTGGTATGTTTGACCGTTTGATTGAAAATGGATTTGATGAAGCCTACAAGTGCGGTTTGGTTCATCTCAAGGGACAACCTGCACGCTCAACCCGGCGTATTCTCAAGCGCATGAGCGAGGAATGGGACCTCCCCGTCGTGGTCTTCCTTGACGGCGACCCCTGGTCCTTCCGTATCTTCGCATCCATCGCCTACGGCGCCATCAAAACCGCTCACATTTCGGAATATTTGGCCACGCCTTCTGCAACCTATCTCGGCATCACCGCCGGGGATATCGAAGCCTATGACCTGCCAAGTGACGACCTCTCAACCCGTGATATCGATGCCCTGAAGGCCGAACTTTCTGACCCTCGGTTTGCGGATGGATGGTGGCAAGAACAGATCAACATGATGCTTGAACTTGGCAAAAAGGCCGAACAACAATCCCTCGCCAAATACGGTTTGGATTTCGTAACCGACACCTATCTACCGGAAAAATTGGCCGAGTTGGGGCTTGCGTAAGCCCATCAGCGAGCCTTATGGAGGAAGAGGGTCTGGCAGACCATGATGCAAGCACCTGAGCCTGCCAAGCGCTCCCCATGGGCGCTTCGCCTTGCCATCTCAGGCGGCGTGATGCTGCTTCTTGGTGCCATCTTGATGCAGAGTCAGGCCTCGACCATCAGCGAAACGATGGACCCTCGAGAACAACACCACGGCGCCTACACCGGCGAAGGGACCTATCGAACCGATGCATTGAGTGACACCTGCTACCGTTTCTATCAAGAGGAGGGTGACGTCCCCTTGTCGGTTCAACTCTATCGCGTTGAAGGGGACACCATGGTCGGTGAAGCACTCGAGCAAAAGAAATGTCTGCTCGACTGGCAACCCATGACGGCCGATGGAACGGTCATGGTCGAGCGGGCCGCATGGAGTTTGAACGGATCGGGAGAATTCGCTGTGGTGGTGGATTGTGAGGAAGACTGCAGCGAAACGACGGGGTGGTTCGTATCCGTGGATGAGATACCAGAGACCTTGATGCAGTCAACAAGTCTGTTGTTTGGTGGCGCCATGTGCTGTCTTGGCATCATGACCACGCCCATCGCACTCATCGTGTATTTCGCTTCAAAGCCAAGCCGCAGTCCCCGGGTGATGATGGTTGGAGAAGACGGGCGGTTGATTCCCATTACCGACCTCAATCCTGACCATCCGACCTTCTTCGAGCAACCTGACCCGTCCATGCCAACACAACAGAAAGTGGCTCCGCCGTTCGCCGATACGGCCGAACATCAGCCATCGGAAACCTTCGTTGACGGTTTGAATGACGTTGCGGCCGGCACGCTGCTGACCACCGAACAGGTCTATGCATTGATGCGAGGCGATGTTGAAGGGGCTCAAGAACACGCCAAGACCGGGCGATACCAAACCACGAGTGCTGAGGAAGCCATTCAAGATGCTGCCAACGCAGCGGCCATCGCCTCTTGGGACGAAGGGGTGCCGCTGGCAGAACCACAAGCCGTTGAGCGAAAAACAGCCGCTCCTACGAGAAAAACAAGCCCCGCCGAATCCGCTGCGCCAAGCAATGCGTGGAAGGATTGGGACGAGCAGTGAACAGACGGTGTGTTCATAGAGGAGGGGGCACTACCCAACCTCGAGTTGAGAAGTATGACCGACCTCGATCAGGCCTTGTATCTCTTGCAAAACAAAATCCGCCGTCAAATCCTCGAGCGGTTGGCGCGTGAACCACACTATCCCATGCAGTTGTCCGAGTTGATCGGTGTAAGTCAGCCGGCGGTGGTCAAACACCTCAAAGAATTGGAGAAGGGAGGCATGGTTTCCAAAAACAAAGTCCCCTCCGAAAAAGGTGGACCTCCACGAACCATCTACGCCGTCGAACGGGCGATGTCGATTCAAGTTGATATCGGGCCGGATTTGTTTCGATGTGAAGAGAGAAAACTTCCAGCTGGCGGCCCCATGAGGCTGTCGACCAACCTTCCTGAAGCCTCGGTACCGATTGCTGAATCCTTGAGCGGTCGAAAGAAAATCGCTGTGGCTGAAGGGTTGTCGCACATGCGAACCCTTGCCTCGGTTCTGGAAGAATTGGATGCCCAACGCGACGCCCTCATCTCATTGCACCAGCACGTTCGTCAGCGCGTTTCTGCTGCGGTCGAATCTGATTTTGAGTCCTATGAAGAACGAAGCATCATTCAAACCATGGTGGAAGCCACCGGGAACAGAATCGACTTGACGGCCCTCGTGCAGCAAGAGATCGCCGGGCACCCCAATGTTGGTGATGTCATCACCACCTTGCGTTCGCGTCTTGAAAAGCAAATCGCCCGTCGTTCCGGTCAGGTCATCGCCGCTCCGCTCGATACGGAACTCCGCTGGTACCTTGGCCCAGGGTCCAAGTGAAGGCTTGCTCAGTTATCGGCTTCATCAGCCAAGACCGAAACCAACGAGGACTGTTCTGCGAGTCGCTTGTTGACTTCATCGCGTCGGCCCTTACCCACCAAGTAGACCACGCCGAGGAGAGCGATGGTCAACATGATAACGGCGAAGGGCAAGGCGGTCTTTCCAACCACTTCTCGAGCCAAGTCAAGCATTGGGCTGTTGGATTCAAGAGCTTCTGGAATCGGCCTGACGTTGTCTTTTTCGTCGGACTCAACGATTTCGTTCATCGGGTCAACAACGACGTAGACGCCCTTGCTTCCAGCCGTGACTGGGTAGAGCAAGTAGAGTTCAATCTCCTTGGCGTCTTCGGTGTCGTCTGGAGCCAGCAAGGCACCAACCACTTGACGCATGACCACGCGCTCTTCATCGCAACCGTTGTCGCGAATCTCCTTCATGATGTCAGCATCATTGGCGTCATCGTATTCGCAAAGCACGATTTCGATGTCGGTTGCGTGAACGTTACCGGTGTTCTGCAGAATGATACCGATGGGAATCGTTGAATCCACTTCGCTTGAGGTGGATGGAGGCATGATGATCTCCTTGATCTCAAGATTCGGTGCACGTAGACGGAGGGTGACGATGAACTCGTTGGTGTCGTAGTTGTCGCCGTCCCATTCAGGTGAATCATCGTGGTCGCCGTTGTTCTCCATATCGCCGTACATTGAAACGACTTTCAGGCCGATGCTTCGGGTGTCAAGGATGGCATCGGTGCCAATCTTAACCGCGGCGACGGTGGTGATGGTTTCATACGGAGCCATTTCTGGAAGACGCCATTCGTCAATGTCTTCGAGGTAGATACAAGCGTCTTCTGGGAACGATGAGGCCGTAGATAGCATGTTCATGCATGCTTCTTCAACGACGAGTTCCGCACTCACTTGGCGCATGATGAACCAATCAACATCCCACGAGCTAAGAGCGCCCATACCGGGCAACTCGGACCAGAGGAGCGAATCCCCGTCTCGAGTAGCCGTGTGGTTGTTCAGAGTTGGAACATCGGCAATGTTTCCGTTGTTGGTCACGTTGAAGGTGAAGCGTACGATCTTTCCTGGTGCTGAGGTTTTCACAGCATTGTCAACGGTTGGATCCATCGAAATCTGCATGTCGTGGAATTCGTCAACGGTAACCGCCAAGACGATGGTGTCTCGAATCCTCGTTTCACGGCCGCTTGCGTCTGGATAAACCTCCTCTGAGAAGGCTTGCAAGACCACGGTGTACTCACCCGCTGGGACGCGGTTGGGAACGTTCATGGTGACGTCAAAGGCCTGGTAAGTGTCTGGCGAGAGTTCTTGCAGGGTGTCTCGTGGAATCTCGATATCCCAAATGACATCGACACCGAACGCATCGGTGACTCGAGCGAGACGGAAGTCAAAGCGGTCCGGACCGTTGCCGTCGTTGGTCACCGTGATTGGCAGCGAAATCTTGTCGCCTGGGTTCACGTTCAAAGAGGTTCCAACCTCGGGGTCCACGCCAGCGTCAAGGTCAAACACGTGTTCAACATTGGTCGAGAGGATGGCTGAGTCAGAAATACGTGGATAACCGTCCAAGTAGCCTTTCAGGGTGATGGCGGGGCCAAGACCTGCCGTGGCGTTGGTTGGAGCACAAACGTGGACCGTAACGCGCTTGGTGATTTTCTCTGCTGCGCCGGGGATGGTCCAGGCGATGGGGTCGCCAAGGCCGTCGCCTGCATCGGCGGAACCGGTTGCATTGGCGAAGTCAACCATGACCAGCCAATTTTCTTGGCGCCATGCGTCCATGGCCACACCGTCGGGTTTGGCCTCGGGAGCACCGGGAGTGGCGAACACGAGTTCACCGGAGTCGAAGTTCTTGGTGACGTTGATGTCGTAGGAAGCACACTCTCCTGGCTTGATCTGTTCTGAGCGGTCATCGACGGCAAAGACGATGTTTCCTGTCGAACGAATGGACACAAACACGCCGAGTTCGAGAATGTCGTAGGTACCTTTCTCCACCGACTTGATAGGTTCGCCCTCAGACCAACCCTTCACGTAAATCACGAAGGCTCCAGGGTCTTCCGATGTTGGAACAAACACTTCGAGATTCTTGGTGACCGATTGACCTGGGTCAAGTTCGACCCGAATCGGGAAGTTCACTTGCCAACCGAACGGAAGCAACCATTCCTGTTGTCCTTCGAGACTGTTTGGATCCCAGAAGACAAACGCATCGTGCACGTTGCCTGTGTTGGTGATGGTGATCGAGAAGATGGCCGTGTCGCCCTGCTCAATATCAGCCATGCTGTGCGAAGTGTCGAGGTTGATGCCGTGAACGACGTCCATCAACGTCAGCGTGATGAGGTCGTTTTGAATGGCTGGGTCCTTGTAGGACTGGGCCGTGACACGAATCTCAGCCAGTTCGTCACCGTTGGCTTGGTAGATGGACGGCGCTTGCACTCGCATGTAGAAGCGGATATCTTCGCCACCTTCGAGGAAAATCGGGGTGTCTGGGAAGATGCTGGAGTGGTTTGAGGCAAAGTAGAGGTTGGCCGTCCAGTTCATGGGAACGCCGGTGATGTTCAGACCGTAGGTGTCGGCGACCAAATCCTTTGGACCTGGGGTCGAGTTGTTCATGGTCATGTTGTAGATGGTTTGCTGGCCGGGTTCAATGACGTGGTAGAAGGTTTCACCCTCCTCGAAGTCAACGTCGACTTGGCCCGTCAGCACGTGGGAATAACAGACGGTGAATCGGTTGTTATTGCCCTCATCACCGCACTTGTTGGTGTCCGACCACGCGATGTGAGCGCCGCTTCCAAGATCGTTGGAGAACGCCGGAGGCATACCAATCGCCGGTTGCCGGCCGCTGTTCGGACCCAGTTTATTCGAATTCCATGTTGTTACAGAAACGGCCTCCCAGGGGTCGAGTGCAGTCAAACCGTCGCCGGTCAAATCGGTCTGATTCAATCGGGTGTAGAGGACTTCTTCGTTGGCCGAGATGTTTCCGGAATCGACCCACGCGATGTGGACGTTGTTTTGCTTGTCCGTCAACAAGGACGGGAAGACGGAGTTTCCGGCGTAAGGTGAAGCTGGAGGCAGGCCGTTCTTTCCTTCAACATTGGAAATGGGCGTGTCGTTGATCTTCTTGATGGCGTAGGTGGAGAGGCCTTCTTCAGCACCGTCCCAAGCACCAGCGCCTTGGAGGCGGAGTTTCGTGTAGTAGACTTCGTAGTTGACGTCCTTCTCGAAACCGTAGTCTCGTCCGTCCATCCAAGCGATGTGCGTGTTGCCTTGTTGGTCCACGCCGATGGAGGGGTGGAACGAGTAGGCGTCGTCGATGGTGACACGGGTGTCGTTCACGACGACCAAGTGGCCGTCAGCGCCTGCACCGGTGTCTTCCGTATAGCCGCCGCCCTGCGAGGAGTGGCCAGGCAACCCTGGTGTGAAACTTGGGTCGTTGTTCATCTTGGCATAGGGGTCAAGCACGGACATGTAGATTTCACGAGAGTTGTTGGTGGAGATGTAAACCATGGCTTCAACGAGGAGGGCCATTTGGTTGGTGCCGCTGCCAGAGGGGAACTCGTAGGCTTGGCCACCAGCATCGGTGTTGGCCAGCGTGTTCCCTGGACAGTTTCGGGTTTGGGTCGAAACGATGCCGTTGGGACACTGGACGAGGTCCATGAAGTGCGACTGGATGTTTCCAGCGCCGCCATAGCCTTGGCCGTACAGGCCAACGGGAATGACGCCAGCCAACAAACAGTTGTCGTGAGCTTCCTGGATGGCGGCTTTGTCATCGGCTTGTTGAGACGGGTCGCCGTCCTTGGGGCCTTCGTCGGAAACAGGGATGACGATCTTGGTGGCGTTGGGGTTCCATCGGTGGTCGGATTGAGTGGGTGGGTTTCCGGGAACGTTTCCAGCGGAGTCCTTCCAGGAGAGACAGGCCCAGTTTGAACCGGGGCCCCAGTCTTCACCGGAGTAGCCAGAATAGGTGTTGCCGTTGTAGATGGTGCCGGGGAGTTTGCGGATACCACCGGAGTCATCACCGGGCGTTTGGCCGAGCGGCGTGGTTCGTGGTCCGGTGTTCTTGTTGTAGCCCTGACAGTTTCCTGAGCTGGCCGCACCGGGGAGGGTGTTGCCCAAACCGTAGATGGTCTCGTAAACGGTCATGTTACCTTCTTCGAGCATGGGTTTGATGCCTTGGAAATAGGGTCCGGAGGCGAAGTTACCTCCGTAAATCACGGTGCAAATGTCAGCCCATTCTGAATACATGGAACCGGAGGTGTCAACGATGAAGGCCAATTCGACCTTACCGCCACGGGTGTCGTCCCAAGCAATTTGCACGTAGTCGTTCGCATCAACCACGACATCGGGGTGCCCCTTGTGCCCGATGATGGGTGTCAAGAGGGTGTCATCGAACAGCGTGACGATGGCTCCGGAGCCAATGTCAGGTTGAATCATGGAGTAGTAGATTTGGGGCTGGTTGAAAAATCGGCCAAGTTCGTCATAGTTGTCTTGCCACACGATGTGAACGTTGTTTTGGCTGTCGATGTCGAGAGCGGGCCAATCTCGGTTTTGAGAGCGGCGAGAGATGATGGAATCATCGATGGCCGTGATGGTCCCGTCATCGGAAGCCATGCCGTCCATTGGAGCGGCCCAAGGCGAGAGAGCGGTGTACATGATGGCGTGTTGGCCGGCCTTATCGGCCCAGACCACGTGAATGCGGTCGTACTCGTCAACGACGAGATCGGGATGCCAAATCTTGTGAAGTCCAGAATTGGTGATCTGGGTGGCATCGATCAAGGTCTCCCCACGAGGAGAAATCATCGAGTAATACAGATGGAGGTTGTTGCGAGTCCAGACAACGTGAACGTTGCCGGAACTGTCCGAGCCAACCGCTGCTTGCTGGTCGGAGGAGGTTCCACCGTCCACGATTTGGATGGCTTCGGTGATGACCACCGTGCTGGCGCTCACCGACACGGAGGCGATCAAGAGTGACGACATCACGGAAAGGACCATGATGGACGCGAGACTGACGGATTTGATTTTCTGATTCATAGGTATACCCCGGACTTCAACATCTTTTCGAGTCTCTAATCATACTTAACCGCGTCCCCTATCGGTCATGTTTCGGGGGATTGCGCCACAAGTATCAGCAACGCAACAAAGGGCCACTTGAAGGCCCGAGAATGGTGAATTTAAGCCCATTCAGTAGGGTCAAAACCGGAGCCGAATGACATTTTCTCATCAAATTCAATTTCGGCCGTTGGGCTGGGTTCTTCAGCCGCCGGCTGGCCGTCGTTCATCGGCTTGGATTTGGCCCAATCGTCCACTGGACCGGGTTTGCCAACGCCGGGGCCGTAGGAATACTTGATTTCATGAATCAGCGCGAGTTTGGCGAGCCACAATCGACGAAGACTGTTCATGAATTCGTGCTTTGTGAGACCGTCAAACCAAATGGGAAGGCTGACATTGAACGCTTGAAGAGGGCCGGGTTTCTTTTCACCCTCGTGCCCCATGTGAATCACCCAATCCACGCCGGTACGGATCAGATGGAGACGGCTTTCGTGTATCCACTCCGACCAGTCGCTGTCCTCGTCGGTCATGTGGTCCTTCATTTCCTTCTGCTGCCCTTCGTCGACCCGCGTCATGCTCGAGACAGCCACCAAATCTCGACCTTTGGGGACGACGATGGCGAACATGTGGCCCTGCTTCCCACTTGGATAGCGCACCAAGAAATGGGCATGTGCTCTTGGGTCTTTTTGCGCCTTGGCTTGAAGGCGCTCTTCCGTGAGCCATCGCTTGAGCAAGTCGACGGTCTCATCAGGCGTCATGTAGCCTTCCAGTTCCTCATCCCGTTTCAATGCACCCTTTACGGAGTGAGTTCGGAAATCAAAGTTTCAAGGCGTGATTTTTCTTGACGGGGGAATCTCCAACGCACCCATGCTCTTCTCGTGTCCGCCCAAACATCCCACGCAGCAGCGAAGGATTTTCCACTCGCCCAAAAGAGAGGGAAGCAGAACAGGTAGACGCCAAATAGACCGGCAAGAGAGGTGGTCGTACCGAGGGTCAGCCACCCGTCGGCCCATCCAAGAAGGTCGCCGACAACACCCTGATTGAACCAAACCACCAACGTCCAGCCCAAAGCGACCACCGGCCAGATGAGGAGGGAACCGAAAAAGGCCGCCAAAAATTGGTAGCTGGTCCTTGCATCCAATCCTTCGTCGGTTGAATCACCCAGCAAACGCCCCAAGGCGATTTGAAAACCAAGCGACGTGATGGAAAACGGCAAGAGGAGGAGGAAGAAAACGAGCGAAAGAACGGCTGACGGAAGGCGATTGGGCTTCGCCCGGCGGAACACCCGTCCTTTTGGACCGAGGTCACGGCCATCCAGCCCTCGGGCTTCGAGCAATTCTGCGGCCTCGGTAGCCTGTTCAAATCGTTCGCCTGTCAAGGGTTGTGGAGGGAAGATGGGGTCTCGGCCCGGCCACTCATCTCGAACCGAACGAGCGGCGTGAACTTCCGCTGGCCAATCGGGAAGGCGTTCACCCTCGGCTCGGGATTGAACGTGAGCCAGGAGGTGAAGGGCACGATGTTCTTCCCACGTCGATGTGTTTGGGGTCATGCTCGGAAGGCGTGCTTGAAGTTCGTCCCTGATTTGATGGACGGTCTCCACCGGAGGTTCCACCCAGCCACCGTCTCGAACGGCGTTGACCATTTCGTCAGGAATCGTTTCATCGTCCAAGGTGATGGGAGTGCCGAATTCGACGTACTTGTCAGTACGAAACAATTCTCGTTTTCGAAAATGAAGGCCAACGGGAACAAGATGGGGGAGCGGGAGGCCTTTGGCTTTGGCCAGGGCAGCAGCGGCCAGCACCGTTCGGATAGGGCCGGTTTTGAACCGGAGCATGGACGATTGACTGTGACTTGTTCCTTCTGGGAAAAGAACGCACCCGAACCCATGGGCAATGCCGCTTGACAACGCCAGGAGGGAACGGCCGTTCAAGTGCATTGCTTCCTCTTCGGTGCAACCGCCCCGGAGAAGTTCCGCTTTGCGCACCACGGGTTGGACGGCCAGACGGCGAGTCCACCAACCCAGAAGAGGACGCGTAACCAAATCATGGCGGGCCCCCACGACGAATTCCTTGGGGTGGTTGAGGAAAATACCGAGGGGGTCCATCAGGCCGTTCGTGTGCCAACCGCAACACATCGCGCCGGCACCGCCCACCTCAAGCGGAGCCAGGGTAGAGGTGATTGAGGTTCTAAACTGAACGCTGGAGACTCGACGGCACATCCAGAACGCAATTTTTGTCCAAAGAAACGAGCCGGGGACCGACGAATCATACGTTGGGAGTGGGGCGTTGAGGAGCTTGTCAATTTTCATCCTCTTGGCGGAGGCAGAGAGGATGGGCAGGGCTTCGCCATTGTGGTCCATTTCTTCCTGTTCCGTGATGATTTTCGCCATCACTTCACGTCCTGAAGGCTTGATGCAAGCGAGGCGAGAGCCGCATGATCGGGTTCGGCAACATTGGTTTTCGGCCACATCGCCATGAGGGTGGAACCGCCATCGTTCTCGGTTCGTGGAAGAACGTGAACATGAACGTGAGGGACCTCCTGGCCAGCAAGCGGCCCATCGTGGACGCAGACGGTGAAATCCGTGGTTTCAAACCGCTGGCCCAGTACGTGTTGAGTACGAGTGACCCCCTCCATGAGGTTGGCTTGTTCCTCTGGGGACAAGTCGGCCA
>Ga0066845_10000147_pt1 | contig 20463 bp, 14 predicted proteins | sample ETNtaG_31_FD_65488 | JGI IMG/M metagenome (GOLD analysis project Ga0066845, IMG submission 65488) | Marine microbial and viral communities from oxygen minimum zone, Eastern Pacific Ocean - ETNP201310SV78 | ecosystem: Environmental > Aquatic > Marine > Oceanic | place: Pacific Ocean: Eastern...
TTCCTTCACAACAACACCAAACAGGGCATCATCGTCGACCGTGCCACCGTTGCCATCGAAGGCATGCACCTTTCGGACAACGGCTATTCTGGCGCTCATGTGCTCGATGCTCGTCGCATTGATTTCTGGAATTTGACCGCCGAAAACAACGGAGCCTCCACCACAGCCAGCGCTGAGGAACAAGCCGGATTGTACTACGAAGAATCCAACGACGTTGAGTCTTCATCCGGTGATGTCCGATGTTGGTCGTGCACCGTTGCGGGTTCAACGGGGCACGGCATTCTCGCCGTCAATTCCGTGGACCTTTGGCTTGAGAACGTGCAACTTGAAGATAATGCGCTGAATCTACCAGCTCTGGAGATTGACAACGGCGACGCCATGCCTGCAGGAGCCAGTGGGCGTATTCACATCACGAACCTCCATGTTGAAGCCGAAAGCCCGAGTCAACCTGCCGTCAAACTTCACCGTGCGGCCGTGCATTTGGACGGCCTCACGATGGCGGGCAATCACACCGGCTTGGACTGGCGAGGCGACAACAACGGTCAGTTCGCTTCCTCTCTCAACAATTCTGTCTTTTCGGGAACCGACTGTGCGGTGTTCGACGGTCACGCTTCGCTCGGAGGCCACAGCAACCGTATCTCAACCGACTGCACGGGTGCGATCACCTTCACGAACAGCCAAGTGAACTGGTCGGTGTTAACCGATGACCGTGGAGCGTCAGGGAATCCGACCATGTTGGACCTCGACGCTTCCTCGACGCTGCACTTGCACCGACCTGTCGATGTTGCTTATGCATCGGCCGTGATCGCTTCCGGCGCCCAGATTGATGTTGCTTGGGACTTGACGGTCTGGGTTGTGAACAACTTCTCGAACGGTATTCCTGCTGCTTATGTGAACGTCACGTACGACGCTTTTGAACCGGCCCTTACCGATCCTGCAAGCATGATCGGGCAGTTGTTCCTTCCTGATTTCATCGGTCAACGATGGACGTCCACCGGCGGCAGTTCGTACAACGTCGCCAACATCGATTGTGGGTACTTTGGCGTCTCCAACTCAACCTCCACCACCCTTGACCAAGACCGCGTCGTCTATTGCCACCTACCTTTGGCGAACCAAGCGCCGTTCATTTTCTGGTCAACTCCTGAGGACGGGGCCGTCTTCCCGTCGGGGGCCGAGGTGTTCTTCAACGCCAGCGATACATGGGACCTCGACAACGACAGCATGGATTTCAAGTGGCGCAGTTCACTGGATGACGACATCGTTGCGAATTGTGCCGGTGTTTTCCACGGCAATGACCACCCCTCGAACGGGGCCCCGTTCCTCGCCAACGGCGAACCCTTTACACAGGTGCCGCCGTACTGCCAACTCTCAGACGGCATTCACGAAATCACCCTGCAGGTCTGCGACTTCGGCCATTGCGTTGCAGAAACTCGGACGATTGAACTGGTCAATTTCGCACCGGTGTTGGCGGTTGATTTCGAACCTTCTCTCAACCCATGGAGCGAACTTATCATGCCGCAAACGGGCACCCTCACCATCAACACCACCGGAACCTACGACCCCGAAGGTGACGATTTCGCATGCGTCATTGATTTCAACGGTGAGGGTGCGGGTTGGGATAACCAGTGGGTGTGTCCAAATGAACTCACGTACACCTTTGACTACACCACTGAAGAGCCTCCAACCTCCGCTACATTGACCGTGCTCGCTTTTGATGCCGTAGGCAACAACGCATCGTACACCGTCCCTGTGATGCTGTACAACGAAATTCCCGACCCCATCTTCACCGTTGACCGCTCCGACGACAGCAGTGCGGCCATGGTGACCCTTGACGGTTCGACCACGGTTGATCCCGAAGGTGACGCGCTCAGCGTGATGTTCACCTCCTCGCTCGACGGTGTGCTTTCCACCGACGGCTTGGTTTGGGAAGGTTACCTCTCTCGTGGCGTTCACACCATCACGATGGAGGTCACCGACGATCGTGCTGAACACGCCAACCAGAGCAAATCCACCTCTCTTCTGCTCACGGTTGACAACGCCGAGCCGGTGGCGATCATCGCTTCACCGCTGGCCCAAACGTTCGACAGTTCAGAATTGATTTCCTTCTCGGCCAACGGTTCGGGCGATTACGATGCATCCTGTTCCACGTTCCCCACCGACGGGACATGGATTTGTGCGCCGTTCGAGCCGGCCACCGGTTCGGAATTCCTCGTGGTCACTTGGACGAGCAATCTTGACGGCCGGTTGACGCCTGAAGGCGAGGATTGGCTCCTGTTCGAAGAACGCTTGACGGCCGGCAATCACCTCATCACGCTGAGTGTCGATGACGGTATTCACGACCCCGTAGAAGTCTCGATGACGGTCACCGTGACCGAGTCAGCACCCGTGCTCGGGTTGGTCAGTCCGCAGGCGGGTACGGTCCACCCTTCATCCACGACGTTCATGTTTGATGCCTCTGAAAGCGTGGATTACGACGGGGACAACTTCACCATCACACTGCGTTCATCCGAAGAAAGTGAACCGCTTCTGGTGGACGTTGACCCGGAGGGACAGCATGCCTTCTCCTTAGGCGCAGGTGAGCATATCATGACGGCCACGTTGACCGACACCACCGGGGCAACACGAGACGAGACCTTCTCGCTGACCGTCGTTGAATCCGGTCCCGTTCTCGTGATGATTTCGCCAGAAAACCGGCAATCCATCGAGCCCGGCGGTGCGGTGTTGCTCGAGGAAGCCTCCTACGACGCTGACAACGACCTCACGGTCAGGGAGTGGCGGCGCTGGAGCGACGAGTTGAGCGAACCCGAAGTCCTCTCTACACGGTCCATGGAGGAGTTGACGGGATTGTTGCCTGGTGAATACCACCTTTCACTCTACGTCGAAGATGCCCGAGGGAATTCGGTAGAACAGCACGTCAACATCACCATCCAGTCCAGTCTTCCCTCCCTTGACAGGAATTCCTTGGTGCTCAGCTCAGAGACCTTCACTCAAGATGAAGTCAACAGGCTGACGGTCCGGGTTGGGCTCAGCGACCCTGACGGTACGACGGACGATGTCCGAGTGAAAATCACCTTTGGTCTCCAAGAATGGGAAGCCAACCTGAGCGATGATGATGGCGATGGCGTCTGGGAAGGCCTCATTGAATGGCGACCCGAAACCACGGGCCGACCCCTGCTGAAAATCACTGCAAAGGACGGTGTCGGCGAGAGCGCCAACATTGACTTCATGTCGAGAAACCTCATTGTTGAAGCCCCGGAAAGCGATGCCCGTGGCCTCCTCCTGGCGACCTCCGCTTTGGGTTTCGTCAGTCTTGCTGGCTTTGTGGCCTACCTCGTTTCCCGACGTCGTCGAGCCAACGAGGAACTTGAATTGTTGACTTCATGGGACGCCTTCAGAGCCCCAAGTGCTGCTTCTGAAAACGGTCCCAAAGACGTGCCTTCTGTTGAAGGAAACGCCATGGATGGCACGCAAGAAGTTCAAGAAGAACTCGAGTTGGACCTTGACCTTGATTGACCAGCAAGCCAGTTTCTCAAAGAGCACTCAAGTTCGAGTGATTTTGAACACGCTCAACGTGATGCTTGAGAGGCCCCGTCCCCGTTCATCTTCAAGTTCGACCTGTTCAAGTTGTTCAAGGTCAAATCCTTCGGCGTAAAACCGTCGGACATCGTCGTCGTGAAGAGCGAACGGTGGCCCGTCCATTTCGTGTTGAGGGTAGGCATACGTGATGAGCAATCCAACCGCACCGGCTTTGGTTTGCTGACGAAGTTGGTCAACGTAGGCTGCTCGCGAAGCATCAGGGAGAGCGATCATCGCTGCCCTATCGTACCACGCATCGGCCCGGAACGTGTTCGTCTTGAGCGCAAATAAATCGCCTTGCATCACGGTAAACGGGGGGCTTTTGTACCGCACATGTTGGCCTTTAGTTACTTTTTCAGGTTGCATGTTGCGTTCAAGAAAGAACGACTCAACGGCCCGCTCAACCAACTCGAGACCAACCACCTTGTGGCCTTGTTCGGCGAGCCATACCATATCGAGAGACTTCCCACACAACGGTACGAGCACTTCTGCGTCTGGAGCAAGATTGAGGCATGACCAGTGCTTGACCAACATCTCGTTGACCTCTGAACGATGCCAACCGATTTGTTCGGTAACCCAACGGTTGTGCCAGAATTCCATGAGGGATTCCCTCACGCTTGTTCGGGCAGGTTGTTCTTGGTCGAATCAGGATTGGTTTCCAATCCACCCCACTCGGTTCGCGTTCGGTGGAGGCCAAATCGACGAAGGAAGAGGAATTTTAGGTTCTTCCACCCGTCGCCCCAAGTATGAATTTCTGCTTCACCGACACGAGGGCGGTAGGGGACGGAGATTTCAATGGCCTTCTTTTTGCCAAGGTGGCGGCGAGCGAGGATTTTGACCTCTTCACTCAACGGCATACCGTCGTTGGTGGGTCGCATTTTCTCGTTTTCAAAGATGGATTTTCTGAACACCCACATTCCGGTTTGGGAGTCTTTGATGCCGTACCAGAACAGCATGCGAGCCGTGAACGAAAGCACCCAGTTCCCAAAGCCGTGCAGGCCAGACATCGAACCGTCTTCTGCGAGAGAGAGTCGGTCGCAGGTGATGAAGTCCAAGTCGTCGTCAAGGAGGCGCTTGACCAATTCAGGAACCAGTTCAGCGGGGTAAGTGCAATCCGCATCCATCGTGACGATGATGTCGTTTTTGGCCACATCAAAGCCCGTTCGATAGGCTCGGCCGTAGCCCTTGCGGGGCTCCAAGTGAACACGAATGTCCTTTTCCAGAGCGATTTCTCGAGTCCGGTCGGAGGAGTTGCCGTCAACGATCATGATTTCGAGGTCCTCGCACCATCCACGGGGGATGGCGTCAATGGTTGGGCCTAAGGCTTCCTCTTCGTTTCGGGTTGGCAAAATCACGGTGACGGACACCGGAAGCACATCGCCCATGATGTCCCCACCCGAGGATTGACCTTCAAAGGTTTGGCTGGAAGCGTGCATATCGCCTCACCGGTTTCAATGACATTCAAATGCAGGTTCCGTGTGGTTGTTTGCATGCACATCGCCATGGTCTCGGGCGAGTATCCTCCTCGTTGGGGCGGTATTGGCTCGGTGGTCTACCATTTGGCAGGTCATCTCGCTCAGCGAGGGCATGACGTTACCGTCATCACGCGCACCCAGCAACAGCCCACGCCGCAACAACCCGGTGTCAGCGTGTTGCAGGTGCCTTGGCTCAAGGCGCCGATGGCCTTCACTCGCTCCTACGGGAAGCACGCCCTGACCGAACTCCGCCGTCTTCATCAGGTCAAACCGGTGGACGTGGTCCACACCCTTCTGCCCTTGGTCAGTTGGACGGCCAAAGAATACCTCTGGGTGGAAGAGCACATCGCCCCGGTGGTCTCAGCCCTCAACGGCAGTTGGATTGGAGAGCGTGAGGGAATGAAATTGGCCGCCCGTCATAACGAAGCAGCGACGTGGAAGAACCCGAACGACCTGGCCATTCTTCTGACCGGAGGCTATTATGCGAAATACGAGCAAGCAGGCGTGGAACATTCCAGTGTCTCCGTGGCCATTTCCGAGTCGACACGGAGAGAGTTTGAGCAATGGTATCAACCGCCAGAGGATTGGGTCTGTGAAACCGTGCTCTACGGTGTTGACCACAAGGTGTTCCGGCCCATGAACCACGACCACGAGGAGGAACAACTCGCCTACGAAGCGCTTCGCAAGTCCTACGATGCCGCAGATGAAGCCGCCTTGACGGGGCAGCCGGACACGAAAACCCCACTTCTCCTGGCCGTCGGGCGTCTCGTGGCTCGGAAAGGTCATCGAACCCTTTTGCGTTCCATGCCCTCCATTCTCAAGCAACACCCGGGTGCTCGATTGGTCATCATCGGTCGCGGGCACATGCGAAAGACGTTGATGAAACAGGCCAAGCGTCTGGGCATCGCCCACGCTGTTCACATTCAACCCGGAATGAGTTTCGAGCAACTCGCCCTCCATTTCCGGTCGGCTGACCTCGTGATTTACCCCTCCTATTACGAAGGACAAGGTTTGATCCCGCTTGAGGCTTTGGCGAGCGGGACGCCGGTGGTCACGGTCGACCAAGCTCCCTTGACGGAAATGATTGACGAGGAAGTGGGTGGATTGTTTGCCTGCGGCGACCACGAAGATTTGGCGCGGGCCGTCAACCACTGCCTTGACCACCCTCAAGAACGCACCTCACAGATGCAGAAAGGGCGACAGCGGGTGCTGGACCGGTTCACTTACGAGCACAATGCCGAAGCCTACGAAGCCATCTACAACTCGCTGTACGAAGCGTGAAGATGCGGTGAGCGTAAGGTCATTAGTGGGTGAAGGGTCGCCGCATCATGCAAGGGCGCGCACTCTTCCTCTCTTTGATGGTCATCACCCTCTCGCTCTCAGGATGTTTCGGTGAAGAAACCGTGACTCCTCCAACGGTCGAAGAAGAACAGGTCTCCCCCCGAATCTTTGTCACCGACCGCTATGGAGAACCGGTCGACATGCCCCCGGTGGAGATGACCTTCCAGTTCAGCGACGTTGGTGAAACGGGCAAAGAGCCCAGCATCGGCATCACCTCCAGCGGTTGCATTTTCTTCATCGCCATGGAGAAAGTGATGCGCTCGTGTGACGGCGGTGCCGCATGGGAGGAAACCCAAGACCCCGTCATGTGTTCCCCCACCACCAGCGACCCGTACGGTTGGGTTGACCCCATCACGGACCGTGTGTTCGGCGTCCAAATGATCGGCCTGGAAACCTCCTGGATTTGCTGGAGTGACGACGATGGCGAGACATGGTTGGGCAACCCCCACGATTCGGGTACAACCCCTCTCAACGACCACATCAAACTCGCCAGTGGCCCGTGGACCGACAGCGGCTACGGGGCGCTGGGCCAATTCACGGGTAGTTTCTACGAAACCGCCGTGTATTATTGCTACAACAAGTTGGCCGGTATCTTTTGCTTCACCAGTTTCGATGGCGGTGCTACCTTTGAGACCGGCGGCCAAATCATCGGTTTGGCGACCACCAACGGTGGTTTGCACGGTGCCATTTCGACGGCGCCGGACGGGACGGTTTACGTCACGCCTCGTGTTGCTACGCCAACCGTCATCGTCTCCAAAGACAACGGTTTCTCATGGTTTGAGCGCACCATGGGCGAGGACGTCAACACGCCAAATCCCCGAAAGAATTCGGAGGTATCCGCTGACACCGCCTCAAACGCCTACCACGTCTGGACGGGCGCTGATGAAGGCGTTTACATGTCTCGTTCAACCGACTCAGGTGAAACATGGGAGCAGGAGAGCATCCGCATTTCTCCGGCCGGCGTCATTTCATCGGTGTTTCCTCAAACCGATGCGGGGGACCCGGGACGAATCGCCATCACCTACCTCGGCAGCGAAAACGGTGAGATGCTCAATCAGTCCGACATTGACGGCAACCCGTGGGACGGGAACGCACACTACGCTCCCAACAACGCCAGCTACCATCTTTACATCACCTACAGCCTCAACGCTCTGGACCCTGAGCCCATCTTCCACACCTATCGAGTCACCGATGACCCGGTTCAACGGGGCTCGATTTGCTTGAACTCAGGGGACTGCCGTGATATCGGCGGCTCCAACCGAAACCTGCTTGACTTCAACGATTTGCACATTGACCGAGAAGGTCGTGTTTATGTCGCCTTTGCCGATGGCTGCACGGGAGAATGTGCAACCAACGAAAACGCCACGGCTGAAAATTCCAGAGACGGTCGCGGTGCGGTGTATTACTTGGCCGCGGGGCCAAGTCTCTACGAGGACTTCGGTTTGATGACGCCCATCATGGAATGATGTGGCTTCATGCGAAGATGCGGGCTCGGAGTTTACGCAAACTCAAGCGTACGCCCAACATGACTTTGCGCACCTTTGACAGGCGCACGGGGTGGGAAAACACATCGCCCGAACGGCGGACAATTTCGCTGAGAATGGAGGTGTACGCATCCGCCATGATCTCGGGTTGCACCCTGGCTCGGCCGTCGAGGTAGCCGAACAGCTGATTGGCTGAGGATTGATGACGCTTGATCACTTCGAGGTATTCCACCATGAAGCCTTTCCATGCCAGCGTGTTGGCCACGTTTCCTGAACGCAACATTTCGGTGGTGATGTTGTGAGAGTCAAGGATGTCCAGTGGAAGGTAGACTCGTCCGCGTTCCATGTCTTCGTTGATGTCTCGCAGGACGTTGATGAGTTGCATTTGGATGCCGAGGTCGATGGCGTGCAGGCGGGCAGCACGGTCTTCATAGCCATAGATTTCAATCAGAATGAGGCCAACAGCAGAGGCGACTTTGTAGCAATATGAGCGCAATTCATCCCACGTTTGATTGGCTACGGGGTACAAATCGTCCTCCATTCCTTCGATGACGGTTTCAAAGTCGTTGAGTTTGATGGGGTATCGCTGAAAAACATCCTGCAGGGCGATGAAAATGGGGTGGTCGCTCTGGGAGATGCTTTGTTCGCTTGCTTGATGCAGTTTGAGACGGATGTCAACAAGAGCCATCATGCGTCGTCGGTGCTCGTCGGGCGTGAGCGAAGGCGAGGTGCCTGCGTGGATGTCGTCCACGATGCGTTGACGCTCATCGGTGGCTTGACGCAACTCGAGGGTTTCGAGAATGGTGGGTTCTTCGTCGCCGTCAACGATGTCGTCCACCCAGCGGCACAGGGCATAGACGGCGTGCACCGCCCTGCGTTTGTCGGGTTGAAGGGCGCTGAAGGAGGAATAGAACGTGGTCGAGGCGTTTCGACACACCGTTTCGCAATACGCATACGCCTGCTCAAGAGTGTGCTGTCCCATCGTGAACCCTCATGCAGATGTGGGTGTTCCGCTGGACGGTTCTTTTGAGGTTTTGTTAAGAGCCGCTCGACCTTTCTTGGAACGCTTACGACTCTCAAACCAGGTGTCGACGCCGTTCCAATCGGGGATGATGCCGAGGCTGTCAAGGAGGAGTTTGCTGCTGATGCGAGCCGACTCGTAAATCACGGGCAATCCGCTGCCGGGGTGGGTGCCGCCGCCGACGAGGTAGAGGTTGTTGATCTCATCGAACTGGTTCTTCGGTCGGCGCCATAGCATTTGGTCAAGGCCGTGAGCGAGGTTGAACACGGCACCACGATAACAGTGGTCGCCCCAGTCATCGGGTGTGATGACCATCTCGGTCACGATGTGGTCGCGGAGGTTCTCGTAGCCAAGTTTGGTTTCAATTTGGTCAAGAATGCGGTCCCGGTAGGCGTCCTTTTCTTTGTCCCAGTCAATGTTTTCGTGAATATGGGACACGGGGACGAGTGCGTAAACGGTTGAGCAGCCTTCGGGAGCCAAGCTCGGGTCAACGACACAGGCGTTCTGAACATAGACCGACGGGTCGTCCCAAGTCAATTTGTGATTCTTCTCAATGTCCTCGAGGTTTTGTTCGTAGTTGGCAGAAGCGTAGATTTGGTGGTGGGGGAGGTCTTCGTAGACTTTGTCGATGCCCAAATACATCATGAACGTTGAACACGAGTACTTTTTCTTGTCAATTTTCTTGTTGCTCCACTTCTTGCGAACCTTGTCGGGGAACAATTGCGTCATGCCGTTGGCGAAATCAGCGTTCATGACCACCTTGTCGGCGTGGAATTCCCCTTGCGAGGTGCGCACGCCCTTGATGGTCTTGCCGTCCATGATCACGGACTCGACGGCTTCGTTCATGCGGAAGTTGACGCCCAAGTCCCTGGCAATGGAGGCCATGCGCTCACTGACGCTTCCCAATCCACCCATGGGGTGGAAGATACCGTATTCGTATTCGAGGAAAGCGAGCATGGTGAAAAGGCTGGGGCAGTTGAAGGGCGACATGCCGAGGTACTTCGTTTGGAAGGACATGGCGAGCATGAGTCGGTCATCGTCGAAGAGTTTCATCAGGTCGCCAGCAACCGAACGTTGGGGGCGAAGCACAGTGGCGACTCGCATGGCTCGCTTGGAGAGAAGGTCGGTTGCCCCGTACCATGGCTCCTGGAGGCAGGCCTTTGATTTCTCCAGTTTGAGTCGGTTGTCGACCACGTAGCGACGGAAGGCGTTGGCGTTGCTGTCGCCTGACAGGCCACGAATACGCTCGGTCATTTCGTCAAGGTCGCTGGTGCAATCCAGTTGGCCACCTTGGCCGAAAATAAGGCGATAGTTCATGTCGAGTCGGTGGAGATTCAACTCCTCGTGGGCGTCCATGCCAATGGCCTTGAAGATGTCTTCAATGACTTCCGGGTAGTGGAAAAAGGTGGGGCCAAGGTCAAATTTGAACCCGTCTCGGTCAAAGACCTTGTTTCGTCCTCCGACCGCCGATGAACGCTCGAACACCGTGACATCAACACCGGACTTGGCGAGCAAGAGAGCCGAGGCGAGACCGCCCGGGCCGGCACCGATGATTGCTACTGTTGGACGCGCGCTTCCTGCCATGAAACCTCGTCGTTCATTGAGCATATAAAGGGCGGTTTTTGTCCTAAAAAATTCCCAAAAAATAACATCTCATTTTTTGGATTTTATGATGCTGTGGGGGTCGATCAAAACCGAGAATTCATCGAGGTACGGACCCATTGAACTGATCAAATCGACTTCCGGGTGGCCCTTGAGCACCATCCCGTCCATGTACATGAGCGAGCGAATGATTGGAAAGGCCTCTTCACCGAAGGCGCACCCTGCGAGAACGGCCGCTTTGACGGTCTTCATCATCTGCTCCGTCAGGGAAACTTCGCTCACCGAGGTGCCGACAAAGCCTTCGTAGAGTTCGTTCATGGAGTCGTAATAGGTTTGGAGGGTTTTGCCTTCGGGTTGCACAGCCGCCATCGTGAGCATGGCATCAAAGGCGTTCTTCAGTTCACCCTTGGCGAGGAAATAGAAGAAACCAAACAAGGCGTTGCGAACGTGTTCGGGCGCATTGCAGATGGCTCCGGTGTCGATGAAGTGGAAGTTTCCGTCGGCGTCCATCATGGCGTTTCCAGGGTGGAGGTCCCCGTGGAAGGTTCCAAGGCCAAACATGAACGCTCCGTGAATTCGAAACAGTTCCAGCATATCGGGCCAGGTGAAGGTGCCGTTTTCGAGGTGCTCTTCTAAGGTGGGGTGCGTTATTTCTTCCATCACGAGAACATGTTGATTTGAAAGGTCCTCCCACATTTTAGGGAATTTGAGTTTGGGCATGGGGAAGTGCATTTCGATGGCTTCCGACTTTGCGATGAGTTGATTGCGTCCTTCAATTTCATTCAGCAAGTTAAGCTCTCGCAGCGTGTAGTCTTCAATGTGGGCCAAGAGTCCAATTGGATTGCCAACTTTGCGAAGTCTTGGATTGAAGAAAAGACCCATGCGAATCCAACGCTTCATCCGACGTACATCTCTTCGGAAGGAAGCTTCAAAGTCGGCTTTGATGATCTTCACCACGACCTTGGTGCCGTCCTTCAGGACGGCTCGATGGATTTGACCGATACTGGCTGCGGCGAAGGGTGTTGGCTCTATGCTCTGGAAGTGGTCTCGAAATCCGGATGGAGCAAAGCGGTTCAGGAGTTGCTCAGAATCTTCCTGGGGAATGGTGGCTGCTCGGCTGTAGAGGCGCTGCAACTCAATGCACCGTTGGGGCTCAATCAAATCCGGGCGCAAAGCAAAAATTTGACCCAGTTTAACCGCCAGGAGCCCCATCGATTGAATCGCGTCAATGTTCACGGGTTTCTTGCCCTTCAGTTGTCGGAAGAACCGAAGGAACGTCACGAGTTTCATGTCGTCACCCGCTCAGTCAACAAGTTCGATGGTGTTCAGTTCATGTCGGTGGATGAGGTATCTCCACAAGTCGTCTTTGTCACCGCTTCCTTCGACGCGTTGAATGACCACGTTGACTTCTTTGGCAAACCGTGTTGAGAGCGCCCCTTCGATGATACCGTCATCCATTTCCCACATGGGGAGGGCGTCAGGGTCATTCACTGGAGGATGGTTCAAGCCAACAACAACATGGAATTGCGGGTCAACATCGTACTGGAGCATGCCGAGGCCTGCATGTTCCCACCAGTCCATCATCTCGTCGAGGAACTCGATGTCATTTTCTATAGAACGAAGCGAGAAGGCGATTTCTTGGCCCACTCGGTTGCCGATTTGGCGCAGCATTCGACCGATATCAATTCCCAGAACTTTGAGGTTTGAGAGTTTCCCCTCGGTGAGACGCATCCGTGCTTCGTTGACTTCGTGCCCTGCGGCGAAGAACGCCTCCGGGTCAAACGGCGTGTCTTCTTCGGGGAGTTGTCCGTCAAATCCAAGCGCAACGGAGACGTTCTTGAGGAAGGAACCTTCGCCAATGGTCAATCGTAGCGGGTCGTTGATTTGGTTTTCAGTGAATCGAGCACGGGCGGTCGCCAGCGGAACGGCTCCTTCCCAGATGGCATCGATCAGGTGGAGGTGAGCTTGCGTAAACGGACCGGATTCGATGATGAGGGCAGCGTCTTCCTTTCCACGACCGACCGGGTTGTCTTCGATGTTGAGGTATTGAATGACTTCCGATTGGTCTTGAACGAAGCCCAACGAATCAAGTTCGTCCGAGTGTCGAACGTCGATGCTCTTGTCCAGTTGTTCAAAGAAGCGCAAGGTGCGTCCGTCCAAGTGCGTGATGATTTGGACCACCACGCCACGAACGGCGGCGGTGTTGACGGCTTCCAGGGCATCCGGGCTTCGGCAGAGGTGAAGGATGCCAAACTGACCGAGCAAGAGGATCAAGCGTTCTTCGGCTTCGTTGGCCATCTTCTGGAGCCGATTGTAAATGTGGGTGCGCTCTTTGAGGACGGCGAAACGAGGGTCGTCGATGTCCCTGCGCTGTTTCTCGTAGGAGGCGTCGGTTTCTGTGATGCCTTTGGAGAGTTCATCAAACCCATCCACAAGACGGTCAAGTTGTTGTTTTCGTGATTGAATGATGTGTTCCATTGCCTCGTTGATACGAAGGCTGGAAAAGAGCATCGGTCGGTCAGCTGTGGCCGTGACGATGCCCATCTCCTGAAGGCGAGACAGGCTGTTGTAGGCATCCAACCGGGTGGTGTTCAACTCCTTGGCGAGCTCAGAGGCTTTCATTTTGGGGCGGGAACCGAGGATCATGATGGAGCGAACTTCTCGCTCATTCAAACCGGCCTCAAGCAGCAACTCGTCCCACATTCAATCGTCCCCCCTGACGACCGAAATATCAGCCAGGATTCGGGCGACATGGCGCCGTGGACGGAACAACCAATCGTAGACGTAGCGAATCGTGTTGTCCGGGCCGATGAGGAAGGATGACTTTGCGGGGAATTGGCCCAGGTGGAGTGGGACGTTGAATTGTTTCCCCACGGTTCGCTCTGGGTCGGCCAAAAGTGGGAACGGTAAGTCTCCCAGTGAGGCTTTGAATCCAGCCAATTCCTCTCGAGTACCCGGGCCAATGCCGACGATGGAGCAACCTACGGATGAGAACAAGTCGTGTTGTTCTTTGAACGTTAGGCAGCCTCGTTTGCACGTGGGCGAGTTGTTGCGGGAGTAGAAGAAAACGATACGCCATGTCCCATCGAGGGAACTGCTCTGGAAGACCTCTCCATCTTCGTTTTCAAGGGCGAAACTTGGCGCTTGCTGGCCAACGATATTCACTTTCATGCTCAAGCCTCAGTTTGGGAGGATGTGCCCCATTCGAGCACCCTTGGTTTGCATGTAATGGCGGTTTTGAGCGCACTGGCCGACGATGATGGGAATTCGGTTGGTCACCTCAATGCCCTGGTCCATGAGTTGGTTTCGCTTGTCGGGGTTGTTGGTGGCAAGTTCAACCGACGACACACCCATTGAGTACAACATCTCAGCGGCGAAATCATACTTGCGAGCGTCTGCTGGTAGGCCAAGGGCGAGGTTAGCGTCCAACGTGTCCAGGCCGGTATCTTGCAGAGCATAAGCTTGCATTTTGGCATACAAACCGATGCCTCGTCCTTCCTGCCTCATGTAGGCAATGGCCCCCTTGCCTCGTTCCTGAATGGCCTTCATGGAGGCGTGGAGTTGCGGCCCGCAATCACAGCGGAGCGAGTGAAAGGCATCACCGGTGAGGCATTCTGAGTGAATTCGAACCAAGGGTGAACCTTCGCTAAGGTCGCCGAGATACAACACGGCGTGCTCTTCGCCCCCGACAGGATCTCGGAAGGCTCGAATTCGAAAATCCCCAAATTCTGTGGGCAAAATAGCATCGGCTTCAGGTGCGTGGTCTTGCGGAAAATGTTGAGGTGCTTCCATGTTACAAAATCAGCCGAGTTTGTATATAAACACTCGTCTTTTCCTTACTTGGGCTTAAACCGTTCTTGATATACTCGGTGTGCAGAAACACGGTCATGGCTTCGCTACTTTGTGACCTTGGGGTAGCAGCCAGAGTGGTAAAAAACGGCAAAATCTTGCTCGTTCAAGAAGCCACGGGAAGCCATCAGGGAAAATGGGGCCTGCCCAAAGGGCACGTCGACCCGGGCGAGAGTCCCGAGACAGCAGCTCTTCGTGAACTTCAGGAGGAAGCCGGGTATTCCGGCTCGGTCATGGGCCTCGTTGGGGTTCGGACCGCTCTAAGGAAAGACCATCCCGCCGTCTTCCTGTGTTATGATGTTCACATTGAGGGCGACCACCAACCGTCGGACACGGGCGAAATTTCCTCATCGCAGTGGTTTTCTCTGACCGAACTGGGCTCCGTCCAATGGGTCTCTGAAACCATGCAACAACTTGCCGTTGACGGTCTAACGCATCGTATGGTCATTCGAAACCATTCAGGGTTGACCCAACGGCAGACTCCCTACGCCGTCTACCGTTCAAGCATGGCCTCATCGCTTCAACCCAGAGGTGGCCACGAATGATTCCCAGCAGCCGTCTACAAATTCACGGCGTTCCCAACGAAAACGGTGATGTCGTCGTTTATTGGATGACGGCCGCCCGACGCGCACAGTGGAATCATGCGCTTGAACACGCCATTAACTTGGCCGACGAACACCATCTTCCGCTGGTGGTCATCGAATGCCTCGCTCTTCAACATCGATGGGCCAACGATCGAATCTCGACCTTTGTGTTGCAGGGCATGGTTGACAACCGAAGCGCCTTCTCGGGTACCAATGTAACCTACATTCCTTACGTCGAAACAAAGCGGAAAGAAGCGTCGGGCCTGTTGAAAGGTTGGCTCGAACACGCTCGCCTCTGCGTCATCGATGACTATCCTACCTACTATCCAAAACACGTCCTTGACACCGCCCTTTCGGTGATTCCCTGTGAAATTCACGTCGTGGATTCAAACGGTTTCATGGCCATGCGTGCCCAAGGAAGAGACTTCTCCACGGCGTATTCGTTGCGCAGGCACTTGCACAAAACCATACGCGAACACATGCACGAATTCCCCCATCGCCGGCCGCTGGAATTGGCGAAAAATCTACGCGACTTTGACATGGCGGTGGCCAAGGCGATTTTCGCTCAAACCAACACACCCATGACGCCTTACGAATTTCTCTGGCGTGTCTCCGAAGGCGGAGACGTCGGCAAACAAGCCCTCTCCACGCTTCGAATTGACCATGAAGTCCATCCGGTCATCGGCAAGCGGGGAGGCTATGTCGAAGGACGACGTCGATGGAAGGAATTCTTCGCTGACCGACTTCAGACCTATCACGAGAAGCGAAACGAGCCACAGGAACGTGGGGCGAGCGGTCTTTCGCCCTGGCTTCATTTTGGTCATATCAGCGTCCATGCCATCCTCAGCGACATCTTCACGCATCACGGCTGGGATGTGAGCATGGTCAACCCCCCCAACGATGGCCGTCGACAAGGATGGTGGGGGCTTTCCGAACCCGTGGAAGCTTTCCTGGACCAGATCATCACGTGGCGAGACATTGGATTCATTCACTGCGCCATGGTTGAAAATCACACCGAATACGCATCCCTCCCGGAGTGGGCCAAGACGACCCTCGCCGAACATGCCGAGGACGAGCGACCCTATCTCTACACGCTCGAAGAGCTGGAAACAGCATCCACCCACGACCCGCTTTGGAACGCTGCTCAAAACCAATTGCGCCATGAAGGCATCATCCACAACTACTTGCGCATGCTTTGGGGCAAGAAAATTCTCGAATGGTCTCCAAACCCAGAAACGGCCATGGAATGGATGATTGCGCTCAATGACAAATGGGCGCTTGACGGTCGAGACCCCAACTCTTACACCGGCATTGGTTGGGTGATGGGCAAGTTTGACCGAGGTTGGACCGAGCGTGCTGTTTACGGAAAGATTCGGTGCATGACCAGTGCTTCCACGGCCCGGAAATACAAGACAAAGGCGTATGTTGAGAAGTACAACACCCTCGGTGAAGCGCCCACCGTTCTTGGCTCTGGCCCATCATACTACTCTGCCCATCAATGAGGTGTGTCCATGCCCGTCTACAAGCACGTCGCCGCTTATGACGCCTCGGTCGATGACGTTTGGGCATGGTACGACAGCCCCGGTGCTTTCCGTCGCATCATGCCTGAATGGGAGGGGATTCGACCGGTCCAAGCGGGGGCTTTGGTGGACGGTGCGAAGACCAAGTTCCGCGTTCAACTCGGCCCATTGCGCCCCATGTGGGTCGCCCGACATTACGGCGTGGTATCTGGCGAGGTCTTCAACGACGTGATGGAAAAAGGCCCGTTCGGGAAGTGGGACCACGAACATCGTTTCGTCTCCACAGGGTCCAACACCAGCGAAATCCACGATACGATTGATTGGAAACTTCCTTTTCATCCGTTGACCTTTTGGACGGCCCCGTTCACGGTGAAAGGCCGAATGAACCAGATGTTTGCTTACCGAACGCTTCGAGTGCAGGAGGACTTGAAACGCATCGCTCTGTACGCAGACCGACCAAAACAAAGCGTCCTCATCAGCGGTTCAACTGGACTTATTGGGATGCAACTCACGGCTTTTCTCCAAGCTGCAGGCCATGAAGTTACACGCCTTGTCCGTCCTTCGACGAAGTTGCCTTCAGACGTTCAGCATGAACCCTGTGTCGTGTGGAACGACCAAACCGGCGAGGTGTTGGAAGGAAGCATGGAAGGATTTGACACCGTGATTCACCTTGCTGGCGCTGGCATCGGTGACAAGCGTTGGAACGCTCAACGTAAAGCCCTCATCGAATCGAGTCGAACGGTGCCGACTGAGAAGTTGGTTCACCTTTTTTCCCAACTTGAACAGCCGCCAAAGACCTTCCTTTGCGGTTCTGCCGTCGGTATTTACGGCAACAGAGGTGATGAGGAATTGACGGAAGATTCGGCTCCCGGCGACAACTTTCTGGCCACGACCTGCCTCAATTGGGAAGCGGCCGGCGCAGCGGCAAAGGACGCAGGAATTCGGACAGCCTGGATTCGAACTGGAATCGTAACCACTCCAATGGGCGGAGCGTTGCAGAAACTTTTGCTTCCAACCCAACTTGGTGCAGGCGGCCCTGCAGGAGGCGGTCGCCAATATTATTCGTGGATCTCGTTGGACGACCAAATCTACGCCACCTATCATCTCATGATGAACGAAGATTGCGAGGGCGTCTACAACTTCACGGCGCCTCAACCCGTCACTCAAAAGCAGTATGCCAAGGTCCTGGGGCGCGTCCTTCGTCGTCCAGCCTTCGCACCGGCTCCCGGATTCATGCTCAAAATCATGCTCGGCGAGATGGCTCAGGCCTTGGTGCTGGATGGTCAACGGGTCCTTCCGAACCGTTTGCTAGAAAGCGGCTATGTTTTCCAGCACAACGACCTCGAAAGTTGCCTCCGTCAATGCCTTGGGAAGCAACGATTGCCCTGATTGCGCACGACATACGCAGGCGTTCTCTTGATAATCCGTATGCCCATCAGCGGTCATGGCCGGTCGAGTCGCCATTGTGCTTTTCCTCGGCCTCGCGTTGCTTCATTTACCGATCGCAAGTGCTGACGACGCACCTGCAAGCGCCAATGGATTGACCGACGGCGTCTCCTCAAGCGGGTATGTTTGCGACCCTGATGGGTGTTCGCCAAACGACAAACGAGACTATTGGAAAATTCAAGGAAAAATGGGCGACATCGTCCAAGTCTCTTTTTCTGGCAGCATGAGTAATCCAGCATGGTGGTGCATCAATGACGGATGGGAAGGGACCTTCACGATGGGTTCCGTCTCGCAAAACGTCGATGACGGCTCTCCAACCGCCGCCCTCTCAACGACCCTCTCAACAGCGGGTGAGGTCCTCATCAAAGTGGAGGGCAAAGATTCCTGGTGCAACGACGGGTTCGATTATACACTCACGCCTTCCATTGACAAGACCAACCGAGACTCTGATGAGGACGGATTTGTTGACACAGAGGACGATTGCACGTACTTGGTAGGGACCTCCACCAATGACCGCAAGGGTTGCACCGATTCTGACGGTGATGGCTGGTCAGACCCCGACAGCGGATGGGGCGTTCAAAACGGAGCAGATGCCTTTGCAAGTGAATCCTCACAATGGCTTGACTCCGATAACGACGGCTACGGCGACAACCTCGAGGGCTACCAAGGCGACCACTGTCAGTTCAGCCGTGGCTACTCCACCTCGGACCGATTTGGGTGCGTGGATTCAGATGGAGATTCGTATTCTGACCCCGACCCCGGAGGTCTCAACGGCTACGAGGCGTGGTTTGCTCACCCCGATGGAAAGGCGGACGCCTTTGCCTACGATGCTTCCCAATGGAACGATACCGACGAGGACGGATTTGGAGACAACTGGGACGACCCTTCCCTCAACGTCACGCGAATGCTTTGGGACATTGGACAATTTGTGGACAATGCAACCCAACCTGATGCTTGCCCCTTCATTCGCGGTTCTTCCTCTGCTGACCGCTACGGGTGCGTTGATACGGACATGGACACCTTCTCCGACGGTGATGAAAATTGGACCATCGACAACGGCTCCGATGCTTTCCCACTCGAGCCCACACAGTGGCAGGACACCGATCGAGACGGTTGGGGAGACAACCAAACCCTCGGTGCTCAGCGAATCGATGATTTCCCGTTCAATCCAACGCAATGGCGGGATACCGATGAGGACGGATGGGGTGATAACCAAACCTACGGCGCCACCCAAATCGACGATTTCCCCTTCGTACCCTCCCAGTTCCGAGATTCTGACGGCGATGGTTATGGTGACAACTTAACCGGTTTCGAAGGAGATGTATGCATGGATTCGACCCCCGAAGAGGTTGACTCCGGATGGATCAGTCGCTTCGACCGGCTTGGTTGTCGCGACGTTGACAAGGACGGCTTTTCAGACCCGACTGAACTTTGGATCGCCCACCCATCGGGCTTTGCCGACGCCTTCCCCGATGATCCCTCACAATGGCACGACACCGATGATGATGGCTACGGCGATAACGAGGAATATTTCGACGGGCAGACATGGCGTACTTCCTATCGCCCTGATGGATGCCGCACCACGCAGGGCGAATCCACCTTCGACCGATGGGGCTGCCCTGATGCTGACGGCGACGGATGGTCCGACCCCACCTCTTACTGGCTGGCCAGTCCGGGCGGTTCAGGCGATGCCTGGCCCGATGACCCAACACAGTGGCACGATTCTGACGGCGATGGACGCGGAGACAACCCGCGTGGAACGACGGCCGATGTTTGTCCATCGGTGGCAGGCACCTCGGTTGGTCCTTCCTCCGGCGGTGACCGTTGGGGTTGCAAGGACACCGACGGTGATGGCTGGTCTGACCTCGGCGACGCTTTCATTCACGAACCAACGCAATGGCGAGATTCTGACGGCGACGGCTTTGGAGACCGATTGAACGGACATCAAGGGGATGCGTGTCCGGAGATGCGTGGTACCTCGCTTTTGGACCGATTGGGTTGCCGCGACACCGATGGCGACGGTTGGTCCGACCCTACGGATTCGTGGGCAGCTCATCCCTTTGGACTGGCCGATGCTTTCCCTACGGAGTCCCTTCAATGGATGGACACCGACCAAGACGGCTTTGGCGACCTTCCGCTCGGGGCCTTCCGAGACGATTGCCCGGAGACCTCAGGTTCCTCGAAGCGGGACGTCCAAGGGTGTCCTGATGAAAACGGGGACGGTTGGTCGGACGCTTACGGCAGCTTTGCGGCTGCAGTCGCCATCATGGGGGAAGACCCAGCCGCCTCGTGGTTGACGTACGCGGTCATGAGCGCTGGCTTCCTGCTGGGTGCGATGGGTGCGTTCTTCGTCCGAGGAACACGCCGTCGTAGCATGCTTCTTGAGCAGTTGATGCAAGAGAAGGAAACCGAACTCATGAACACGCCCGGCATCGGTGCACCCGTTCCCGAACTGATACCATTGGAACAATTGCCACCACTGCCATTGGCGACGGAGGGTGATGCCAATGCATGACGCCTCTAGCCGCCCTCGAGCCGTTCTCATCGGTCTTTTGCTGGTGTGCC
>Ga0066845_10000154_pt1 | contig 20030 bp, 16 predicted proteins | sample ETNtaG_31_FD_65488 | JGI IMG/M metagenome (GOLD analysis project Ga0066845, IMG submission 65488) | Marine microbial and viral communities from oxygen minimum zone, Eastern Pacific Ocean - ETNP201310SV78 | ecosystem: Environmental > Aquatic > Marine > Oceanic | place: Pacific Ocean: Eastern...
TCCCCGGCATCTGCGACAGCACTAGGTGACCCTGCTATCACTACCTGGCCTGGTGCGTTGTAGTTAGCTACCCACACGTCTCCATCAACTCTTGCGCACGCGGTTACAACCAGGTCATCGTCTAAGCCGAGTACAGCGGCCATGGTGCCATCCTGCTCGTCTGCTGCTACTTGCATTGCTTCGCCCCGTTCGGCGACTAGGCGGACGGCATCTTCAAAAGAGAGGGCACCACTGGCGCAAAGTGCGCTGTACTCACCTAAAGAGTGACCCGCTGTCAGGTTTGGGGCTACCCCGGTTCGTTCTACGGCATCGAGAACGACCATGCTTAGGACGAAGGTGGTTAATTGGCTATTTCGGGTCTGTTTGAGTTCCTCGGCATCTGCTTCAAGGAGTAGTTGGCTTACGTCTCGGCCACATGCCTCAGAGGCTTCATCTACGAGTTCCCAACTTTCGTGTTGAACCCACCCCGAGCCCATTGAGGGCTTTTGTGAGCCTTGTCCAGGAAATGTAAATGCAAGCACGCAGCCTCCCTAGGCGGTCACTTTCTTGACAGTTGGACCGCACTGTGGCCCGAAAGGTTTCACATGGCCATGCCAAACTTGTGAACCATGGCTGAAGGTAGAGAATACGGTAAACATCGATGCCTAGGTGGGAATGATGCCAATCTCATCAAAGAACCTTTAGGAATAGTCGTTTCTGCAGGTAGCCTCACCTCTTGTCGCCCGGGTGGTGGAATGGCAGACACGGAGGATTCAAAATCCTTTGCCCTCACGGGCGTGCGGGTTCAAATCCCGCTCCGGGCACTAAATCGCTTGAAGCCAGGTCTGCAAAGCTCCTGTTTTTCCATCTAGCGTGGCGATATGACCCTTGACCCTTATTCCGCTTGGACCGACGAAGAGTTGGTATCTCTGTCTCATGGGTTTCGAGATGACTTATATAAAGATCAGGTAGCGCTCGTAACTGGAGGAGCAGGAGGTATAGGTAGGGCAATATGTATGCTTCTTGGCCGCCTGGGTGCTCGGGTCGTAGCGTGTGGTAGAGATCAATCTAAATTGGACGAGCTGCGAAATTCCTTTGGTGAGCGGGGTATAGATGTTCTAACTACCCAGGCGAATGTGCGCGACCCTGAAGAGGTAGCTGCGATGGTCGAAGGGGTTTGGGCCCAGTGCGGTGCGCTGGACTTGGTGGTGAATAACGCAGGCGGCCAGTTCGCAGCACCGGCGATGGACATATCTCCGAAAGGTTGGGCTGCGGTAGTTGAAACCAACTTGTATGGCCCTTGGTATGTGATGCAGAAGGCTGCGGAGTGCTGGATTGAACGGGAACACCCAGGTTCGATCGTTAACATTGGGACCATCACCGGGCGAGCTTCGGTAGGGATACCGCACACTGCTGCGGCGCGTGCAGGAGCAGAGGGCCTATCAGCTTCGCTCAGTGTCGAATGGGCGCCTCATAAAATACGTATTAACACTGTCGCAGTCGGCGTGGTTCGCAGCCCAGGATTAGTTAATTATCCGATAGACGCGCGCGAGTCCTTCGACCACAATCCGCAGCGACGGCTAGGAGATGTTCAGGATGTCGCACAGGCAGTGGTGTTTCTTGGGTCTCCAGCTACGGCGTCTTTCGTGACCGGCGAAACATTTCATGTGGCTGGCGGCGAGCAAGTATGGGGCGAGTATTGGGCATTAGGTAAGCCGGATTATTTTCGTATCGAAGAAAGACGAGATTTGAGATAGGTGAGGAAGTTCAAACATGACGGATCGTGTAGATACCACGCGTTTGCAAGAGATGGCGCGGGCGTATACCGCCTCCGCAGTTCTCTACACTGCTTTAGACGTTGGGCTTTTCACCCACGTCAATGCGGGCTGTACGACTGAAGAAGCGTTAGCTGAAGCGACCGACTTGCGAGCAGTGGATGTAGACAGGCTTGTTTCTTGTGCTCTAAGCCTCAGTCTCTTGGAGTGGAAAGGCGACGAACTATGCAACGCGCCTGATGTGGACGCTTACTTGGTGCAAGGGAAGGAGCGGTATGCGGGTCCATGGATGATGTTTACGAGGCCCGATGTGTCTGGCTGGTTTCAAATGACAGAAAAAATGCGAGCCCCGAATTCAACAAAGCTCGGTATGTACGACGAGTTAACCGTTGACTCGGCGCGTAAATATCATCAAGCAACATCAAGTATCGGTTTTGGCGCGGCGCGAAGATTTGTGCGCTCAGTTGATTTGTCGAACCGCAAGCACTTACTTGACCTCGGGGGTGGCTCAGGTGCTTACAGCATTACCTGTGTTGAGCAATTCGAGGGGCTTCGAGCGACTGTTTTGGATCTACCGCCAGTCGTCATAGCAACCCAAGAATACATACACGATGCTGGCGTTGAGGATCGTGTCAAGACAGTCGGATCGGATTTCACTCAGGGTGAATTCCCCTCACCCGTGGACGTGGTGGTAATGGCTAGCAACTTGCCGATCTACAACGGCGAAGTCATAGGAGGTGTCGTCGCCCGTGCTTTCCGAGCGCTTGAGTCAGGTGGGGAGATGCACCTGATTGGTGAGATGTTGGATGATGACCGGAGGGGGCCGGTGGATGCCGCCATGTGGGGTATGAACGAGTTGGTTTGCGGTAGCGAAGGTCGCGCTCACACTCGTAGTGAATGTCAAGGCTATTTCCTCTCAGCGGGCTTTATCGACGTTGAGGTAACGGACTTTGTGGCGGGAACCCTTGTGCGCTGTGTAGGTAAGAAGCCTTAGGCCCTCTGTGTAGTAAACCTCTAATTTGGCCGCTAGATTTTCTGGCCCATGTTAATCAGCTCCGTAGAACGTCAACTTCGTCGCACAAGTCAGCAAATTAGCCGCTTGCGCGCTGAGCTGCTTCTGCTAGAAGAGCAATACGCTCACTTTTCGGATGAGGCAGAGACCGCAAGAATCCATGCTTTGGTATCCGAAACGCCGATCTCTGAACGGACTCACCAGCGAGCAGCGCGACATGCTGAAGTGGTTGGTCAAGAGCGGAATCAACTGATGATTCGTATTGGAGAGTTGGAAGGAACACAAGATTTGCTGTTGGACCAGATGAACAGCTGATCATGGTCTAGTAGGTGAAAGAATCGACTCTGATTCGCTAAGGTAATACACCGCACCTCTGAGGTGATTTGCCTCACGATCTCTAAGGAATCCTTTGTCTAAGCGCGTTGTGATAGCAGAAGACGAAGCCATTATCAGGCTCGACCTGCGCGAAATGCTGGAGGATGAGGGTTATGTGGTTGTTGCCGAAACGGGACGTGGCGACGAGGCGATCAAGTTAGTTGAAGAGCATTCGCCCGATTTGTGTATCTTCGATATCAAGATGCCGGGGATGGATGGTCTGGCAGCGGCCCGGGAAGTTTCTTCCGGCCGGAAAGCTGCTGTGGTGATTCTTACGGCTTTTAGTCAGCGGACACTTATAGAAGAGGCTCGTGACGCTGGCGTGTTGTCCTATCTAGTTAAACCCTTCCAGCGAGAAGAGCTTGTATCTGCAATTGAAGTTGCATTGGGTCGCTTTGAGGAAATCGTTCAGTTGGATGCCACTGTGCGCGAGTTAGAGGATCAGTTAGAAGCGCGTAAGGCGGTTGATAGGGCAAAGGGGTTGCTGATGGATGAGCATGGGCTATCAGAAGCTGATGCTTTTTCGTTTGTGCAAAAAACGGCTATGAGCGAGCGGTGTTCGATGCTAGATGTCGCTAGTCGAATTATCTCCGGAGACTTACTTCCGTAGGTCAGACTTTTGTTATCCAACTCAAAGGTCATCCGTTTCAACTCTCGGGCCCCCTAGGGTTGCCATCGTGGCCAAGGTTATTTTGCTTGATGGTAATTCTCTGACATACAGAGCCTTTTTTGCTTTACCGACCGATATGACGACGGCATCGGGGCAAGTGACAAATGCCGTTTTCGGATTTACATCGATGTTGCTTACTTTGATCAAAGACCAAGAGCCTGATGGCGTTGTTGTTGCTTTTGATCGACCCGAACCAACATTTCGTCATGAAATGTTGCCCGAATACAAGGCCCAACGCGACCCAACGCCGGATCTCCTCATAGAACAGTTTGGAGTGGTACGCCAAGTACTGCAGGTCCTGAATATTCCGGCTGTCGATTTGGTCGGTTTTGAGGCTGACGATGTGTTGGCCACGCTCGCAACAGAGCTAGCCGAAGAAGGTGATGAGGCAATTATCGTCACCGGAGATCGAGACATATATCAAATGGTTCGAGATCCACTCATCAAGGTTCTTTATAACCGAAGGGGAGTGAGTGACTATGCGCTCTATGACGAGGCCGGGATCTTTGACAGAACGGGCGTCACTCCTCAGATGTACCCACAGTACGCAGCTCTTCGCGGCGACCCTTCAGATAACTTGCCTGGCGTTCCAGGCGTCGGAGAGAAGACAGCGGCCAAGCTGATCAACGCTTACGGCGGCTTGGACGGAATCTTTGAGCACGCAGATGAGCAGACTCCTAAGTTGAGACAGAATCTGACAGAGTTCGAGGAAAGAGCCAGGCGGAATGTTGAAGCGATGGTTCTGCGAACAGATGCTCCGGTAGTGCTGGACAAAGAAGCTATCGCGTGGGGTTCTGTCGATGTAAAAGAAGCTCAGGTGCTGTTTGAAGCTTTGGAATTCAACTCACTATACGAGCGGCTTGGGGAGCTTTTAGAAGACACGCTTCCGACAATGAATTCTGACACCAACGTGTTAGAAGCTGAAGTGCTAACAGCTAGCTCATCGTCTGAATGTGTGGAAATTTTGTCGCCGTTGGCGACGCAGGGTAACCCGCTGTCGCTTGGTTGGATTGCAGATGAAGACGGGTCTTTGGTTGCTCTCGCGATTCTCCAAAATGTCGAAACCGCAGAGGTGTTGGTGGTTGAACGAGAGTTGTTAAAAGACCCAGCGCTCTTGGAGATTCTAAATACTTTCACCCGAAATGGAGGGACCGGGTTCGACACCCACAATGCCAAAGAGCTCAGTCGGGGTCTCCGTCAACTTGGCTTACTCGGGGATGGGTTGCGCGTTGATACAGCTATTGCAGGGTATTTACTCGACCCGACGCGCGGCAGAGTCGTTCTAGACGACTTGTTGATGCGTTATTGCCGAAGTGAAGTAGCACGCGATGAGAGCACCGCTGTTGGGCAGCTCGACTTGGGTGGCGACGAGCGAGATCCTTATCTTGATATTGCAAGAGATGCTTTAGTCGTAGGTCGCTTAGCCCCTGTCATGCTTGAGCTCATCGACGAGCGTTCAATGACATGGCTTTATGAAGAGCTTGAGCGGCCACTGATATCGGTCCTTTCTCGTATGGAAGATGTTGGAGTGGGAGTCGATGTCAAAGAGCTGACTCGGATGAGGGATCATTTGGTTAGCGAAGTTCGGCGATTAGAAACAGCGATCCATGACCTCGCAGGCCGCGAATTCAATGTCAATTCTACGAAACAGCTGCGGGAGGTGCTTTTCGACGAGTTGGGTTTGACGCCACAGAAGAAGACGAAAACCGGGTATTCCACTGATGCAGCTTCCTTAGAGAAAATCCGCGACCAACATGAAGTTGTAGCGTTGCTTTTGGAATATCGAGAAGTTGAGAAGCTGCGCTCGACCTACGGTCAAGGGCTCCTCGAGGTAACTGATAAAGATGAACGCATCAGAGCGACCTTCAACCAGACGGTTGCGCGCACAGGACGTTTAAGTTCGGAAGATCCGAATCTTCACAACATTCCGGTTCGAACTCCCTTAGGTCGAGAGTTTCGAAAGGCTTTCGTCCCTGCAAGTGGTTGTGAGTTCCTTGTTGCTGATTACAACCAGATAGAACTGCGCGTAATAGCCCACTTGGCCGAGGACCCAGGTTTAATTCGAGCGTTTGAGTCAGGCGAGGACATACACAACGCCACAGCCGCTTCTATCTTCAGCGTTGACCCCGGCGCTGTCACTGTCGAACAGCGCTCGCGCGCGAAAATGGTGAGCTATGGATTGGCCTATGGCATGGAGGCCTACGGCTTGGGGCAAAGGTTGGGGGTTGAGACGAGTGAGGCCTCGGAGATTCTCGAAGCGTATTTCGCCGCTTTCCCTGCGGTGAGATCCTTTATGGATGAAATTGTCAAACAGACTAAAGAAACTGGGTACACGGAAACTATCTTTGGTCGCCGTCGACCAATACCTGACCTTGTCGCCTCGAACTTTAGAGTTCGGCAGGCCGCTGAGCGGCAAGCTATGAACGCACCAATTCAGGGTTTGGCTGCAGATATTTTCAAAATTGCTTTGGTAGCGATTGACCGATCGTTAGCTGAGATGGAGGCGAAGAGCCGGTTGGTCCTCCAAGTGCACGATGAGGTGATCCTCGAAGTATTCCCCGAGGAATTCGAAGATGTTCGAGCGATGACGATTGAACAAATGAGCGGAGCCGCAGAGCTGCGTGTCCCGCTCGAGGTGAACTTAGCTAAGGGTCCCACTTGGGCGGAAGCGAAAGCCTGACCAATGGCGCCAGACAACGGTCGAGACCATTGGTTTGAGCCTATAGCTGAGCATTTGCAAGAGGCTTATCTGAGGTACACGTTTGCGCAAAATACAGATAACGAGGTTGAGCACATTATTTCGAGTCTGAATCTAAAGCCCGGCGACCGAGTCCTAGATGTTGGTTGTGGGCCCGGGCGGCATTCCCTCGAACTGGCTAGGAGAGGTATCAATTGTTTGGGAGTGGATATTTCCCAGCGTTTTGTTGATCTCGGTAATAAGGCAGCAAGTGAGGAAGGCTTAGGGGAGCTCGTTGTCTTTGAGCGCGGCGATGCAAGAGGCCTGAACTTTATTGATGAATTTGATGGGGTCATCTCACTTTGCGAGGGAGCCTTTGGGCTGCAAGGAGGGCCAGCTGCATCAGACATAGCGAACCTCATGGGGGACCAGTCGGTGATATCGGGCATGGCTCAAGCTTTAAAGAGCGGCGGGCGGCTTCTATTGGCAGCGTTTTCTGCTTATTTCCAAGTTGCCCACGGAGATGCTGATTCTAATGATTTTGATTTGATGACTGGGGTGCGACACGAAGTTACCGAGATTAAGGATCCGGATGGGCGTAAAGCCAGTGTGGATCTTTGGACTACGTGTTTCACACCGCGGGAGATGTGGCTCATGGCTCAGGGTGCCGGACTCGAACCCATGACCGTGAGAAGCGTTCACTCCGGCGAGGACTGGAGCACAGATACGCTGGATCTCGACCATGCGGAGTTCCTTTTGTTGGCCGAGCGTCGCTAATTGTTGCGTACGAACCATTTAGAAGTGGCTCTAAGGGATGGTTCTAGGCGCGAGGCGTGTAGTCTGGGAGGCCGTGTCGAGTGGGCGCTCTGCCACTCGCACCCCCTATTGCCTACCTAGAGCAAAAAAACTTGTGTCTGATACCACGGAATTCGGCAGCTTTACTGATGCCGGTGAATACATACCTCGCACCATCGTTGAAAATGACCTTGGTTCGATGTCCTTTGCTGATGCCATAGATGGAACGATCGTTGAGTTCGAGGACGGTGATCTTGTAACGGGCACTGTTGTTCGGATCGACCGTGATGAGGTTCTTCTTGACATTGGCTTCAAATCTGAAGGCGTCATACCTAGCCGGGAGCTTTCCATTCGTAATGCGGTTGACCCCTCCGAAGTGGTTGATTTAGGGGAAGAAATAGAAGCTCTTGTCTTGCAAAAAGAAGATCAAGATGGTCGTTTAGTTCTCTCAAAAAAGCGTGCGCAATATGAGCAAGCTTGGGGGCGAATCGAAGAGATTAAAGAATCAGATGGTGTCGTGTCAGGACCGGTTATTGAGGTCGTCAAAGGAGGACTCATCATCGATATCGGTTTACGCGGTTTCGTGCCAGCCTCATTGGTGGAACTTCGACGTGTGCGAGACCTTGATCCTTATATCGGGATGGACCTTGAAGCCAAGATCATCGAATTAGATAAGAATCGCAACAACGTTGTTCTATCTCGCCGAGCCTGGTTGGAAGAAACCCAGAAAGAACAGCGCGAGGAATTTCTCGACAACTTACAACCGGGAGAAAAGCGCAGCGGTGTGGTTTCCTCTGTTGTCAGTTTCGGAGCTTTCGTCGACTTGGGCGGCATGGACGGTCTGATCCATGTTTCAGAACTGTCTTGGAAACACGTTGATCATCCGAACTCTGTCGTGACGGTTGGGGATGAAGTCGATGTCGAAGTATTGGAAGTCGACCGTGAACGTGAGCGAATCTCGCTTTCGTTGAAGGCAACTCAACAAGACCCGTGGCAAGAGTTTGCCGATGGTCACAAAGTTGGCGAGCTGGTCTATGGTCGAGTTACCAAGCTTGTTCCGTTTGGTTCGTTTGTTCAAGTCGGAGACGGTATCGAAGGTTTGGTGCACATATCAGAAATGTCTGCGCATCACGTTGAATTACCGGAGCAGGTAGTGACACCTGGCGAGGAGCTATGGGTCAAAATTATCGATCTCGACCTACAAAGGCGCAGGATCAGCCTCTCAATCAAGCAGGCGGCTGAGGGCGGCGTAGTAGCAGCCGAATATCAAGAGGCATTTGGCGAACATGCTTATGACGAGGCAGGGAACTTTATCGGTGAGTTTGAATACGAAGCTCCTGCTGAAGGCGAAGAGTCCGAAGCTGAACGTGCCTGGCGCGAATATTATGAAGAGCATGGTGAAGAGGCGTATCGTCAGGCGGTTGCAGACTATGAAGAGTCTGAGCAGAGCGGCGACGATGCTGAGTCAGGCTCGATGGACGAGGCTGAGTCTGGTGCTGAGGAAGAGTAGGTCCTGAGGTGATAGTCATCGGTTTAACCGGTGGCATTGGGAGCGGTAAAAGTACTGTTTCCAACAGCTTGGTTGAACGAGGAGCGATCCTTATCGACGCGGATCAGATAGTAAAAGAGCTCCAACAACCCGGAGCTTTTGTTCACTCCGAGATGGTGAAGCATTTCGGAGACCGTATTTTGAACGACGACGAAACGCTGAATCGGCAAGCCGTGGCTGAGATTGTCTTTAGTGACAAGGATTCCTTAAGGCAGTTAAATGAGATTGTTCACCCACCTGTAAATCGGGAGATTCGACGACGAATTCGTCGACAAGCAGATACGGACAACTTGTTGGTTTTGGATATCCCACTGCTTGTGGAGGGGATACTCGCGGGTGGGCCTCCTAGGTACGTAGTTAGTGGCATCTTGGTTGTCGATACGCCTGCAGAGCTCGCGGTGCAGCGGCTCGTCGACTATCGCGGATTTGTGGAGGGGGACGCCCGCGCTCGAATCGAAGCTCAGGTGTCCAGAGAAAAGCGTTTAGAGCTAGCTGACTTTGTAATCGATAATTCTGTTGCGTTGAATGATCTTGAATCGCAGGTCGACTTAGCATTTGAGTGGGCCAAAGGTTTGCCTACTACGGAACCGACGCCTGAACCCTCTGATGCGGCGTAATTGGTGATTGAGCGGTAGAAGCGAACTGAGTTCTTACCCAAGTCCTACGACCAGCAATATGCCCGATACCACTAAAGCGCTACCTAGGTAATCTCGGAACTGATGGCGTTCCTTGAACACAGCGAGCGAAATAACGAAGGCAACCACAATCTCTAGCTGGCCTAAAGTCCGAACTTTTGCTGCTGTGGTTAGTGTCATCGCAGCAATCCATCCAGTTGTGCCACCGAAACTTAGTAGCCCTACTTGGTAACAGTTCTTTCGGTGCCGCCATATTTTGGTGAGTTGCGATCGACTTCTGCCTGCTAAGAGAGCCCCATGAATGAGAGTCTGTGCGCTTAAGAGTGCGAAGAGGGTAACGCACGTCCGGTGCCAAACGCTTCCTCCTAAAAGAGCATTGGAAGCGCCCCGAATACCGACGGCCGACAGGGCAAAGAAGAAACCTGCGCTGATGCCAAACCAAGCAGATGGGTCTCCCCACCTGCGTAGGGCGACACCCAGCCCAGAGGTTGCAGCGAGAAGCACTACGCCGAACAGAACGATAATGGCTCCGAGCCAACCCAAGGGTTTAAGTGGTTCACCTAAAAAGAGGGCTGATCCAGCTGCAACTAAAATTACCTCGGCTTTGGAGTAGACAGTACCTATTGCGAAGTCTCTGGCTCTGAATGCTTTGAGTAGCAAGACTGTTCCCGTTATTTGAACGAGCGCAGCGCCGATGACCCACAAAGTGAAAGCCGCAGGGATTCCCATTGCGTCTGGAGTGATAATCCAAGTCGTAGCGAGCAGAAGGAGCGAAAGAGGCCATGCGAACAAAAACCGGACGTACGCGGCAGCTAGAGGTTCTAGGTACACCCGTAGTTCGTGCTGTCGTGCGGTCCTAAGAACCTGCGCCGCGGTAGCGCCGAGGGTGACAGGAACCCAGAGCAGGCCATCTGGCGGCACGTTAGAGATCCTGAGGGGCGAAGGGGCGGACGCTGCTACTCGGAGGAGGCAGAGCGTTCGTCTGAGCCTTCTAGGCGCTGTTGGAGTCGATTCATACCATGTAGCCAGCGATCAGGGTCCTCTGTCTTGCGCTCCATCCAGGTTTGGGCAATCTGGTCTGTTAAAACCAGGAACTGGTTGTTCGCGATCGCGTCGAGTACTTGCTGGGCAACTTCACTTGGCTCCTTAATGGGCCCTCCAGCTTGTGAAGCCCATTCGCTGTCGGCTGCGTCTCCCAACATCGGGGTCCTTACAGCTAGAGGAGCGAGTAGGGAAACACCAATCCCGCGATGTGCGTAGGTGAAAGAAAGCCATTCCGCCAGGCCGACAACTGCGTGTTTGCTGACAGCGTAGGGAAGGTTGCCATGTGAGGAGAGAATCCCAGCCATCGAGGCGGTGTGAAGCAGGTAGCCCTCTCCTCGGTCAAGCATTCCAGGGAGCACGGCTCTTACGGCGTGGACGTGAGACATCAAGTTCACATCCCATTGCTTCTGCCATTCATCAATAGGGCTCGAAAAAATATCCGAACCTGATCCGATACCAGCGTTATTGAACAAGAGGTCTACGGGCCCAAGGCTGGTCTCGACCTGTTCGACCATGGCACTTATGGCTGAGGGGTCTCCAAGATCGCAGTGGATAGCGATACCTCCCACAGCGTCGGCCACCTTTGTGGCTCCCTCGTGGTTGACGTCAACTACGGCTATTTGACAACCTTCCCGAGCGAAGGCATAGGCACAGGCGGCTCCGATACCACTCGCGGCTCCAGTGATAATGGCAACTCGGCCTTCAAGTTCCATAGATCTGTCGATTCCTTAGACGTTGAGTTGAGTTCCACAGTGTGGGCAGCTAGCGACGTTGTCGCGCATGTCGTATTGCGACTCTTTGACTAGCAGGAAGCAACCCTCACAGAGAATCTCATCTTCTTGCTTTCCGGGGATACGGTCCCCTTCGGCGGTCGTAATAACGCCTTCGTCTTCTTCGTCCTCTTCGTCTTCGTCCTCTTCGTCGTCGGCCGAAGAAAGACGCTCTTTGAGGATGGTATCTAAGTCTGCTTCAACCTCGTCGTCGTCTTCGTCTTCGTCTTCGTCGTCGGCAGCAGGACGCGCTCCGACAGGGATCTCTTTATCGTCCTCGTCTTCGCCAGCGCCGTCCTCTTCGCCTTCACCCAAGAGGGCGTCAGCCTCCATATCAAGCTCAATTTCGCCATCCATGTCCTCGTCCATGAGGTCAGGATCGGGCTCCATCGCTTCGGTTTCTTCATCTGTAGGTTCGTCGCTCATATTTGCCTCGTGAGTGGGACCGGTAAATGTTCGTGTTTGCCACTCAGCGCGGAGGATACCCATAGTTCGCGCTCTGAGGGTGTATGAAACGAGAAATCCCTAAAGATCGGCAAAATTTTTTAAACCGCCGGGTAGGACCTTTTGTGCGGCGCTCCACTTTCTAAGCTGTCTATCATGACTTCTAAGGAGCGGCCCGCACCGACTGCTGCCCATCCTTTTCGTGTTGTTTCCGATTTCGCCCCGGCTGGTGATCAGCCACGGGCGGTGGAACTTCTTTCCCAAGGTGTAGAGGACGGAAAGAGATTCCAAACCCTCTTGGGTATCACCGGTTCAGGTAAAAGTGCGACTGTCGCATGGACCATAGAGAAGGTCCAAAGACCAACCTTGGTTCTTGCTCCAAACAAGTCCCTAGCTGCGCAGCTAGCAAATGAATTTCGTGAGTTTTTTCCGGACAATAGAGTTGAGTACTTTGTCTCGTACTACGACTACTACCAACCAGAAGCCTATATGCCGGCTTCAGATACGTACATCGAAAAAGACTCCTCGATCAATGATGAAATCGACAGGCTTCGTCATTCAGCTACGGCAGCTTTGCTAACCCGTCGTGACGTGATTGTCGTCGCATCGGTGTCAGCTATCTATGGTCTAGGACCCCCAGATGCGTATCTCGAACACATGCTCTATATGAGGGTTGGAGAAACACATAACCAAAGAAGTGTGCTTGGACGCCTTATAGACATGCAATATGAGCGAAATGATATGAATCTCGTTCGCGGCAAATTTCGAGTCCGAGGTGACACCCTTGAAATCCACCCGGCATATGAAGAATTTGTGATTCGAATTGAATTATTCGGAGATGACATTGAGCGGATCGCAAAGGTCGATCCCGTCACAGGAGAGCGTTTAGCAGAGCTAGAAGAGATCACTGTTTTTCCAGCGAGTCACTACGTGACTGACGGTGTCACCGTGAATCGAGCTATTGGCGATATACAGGCCGAACTGCAGCAAAGCTTGTCGATATTCGAATCGGACGGGAAATTGCTAGAAGCGCAACGATTGAGAATGCGCACGGAATATGACCTTGAGATGCTCCAAGAAGTTGGGTATTGCAACGGTATCGAGAACTATTCAATGCATCTAGACGGCCGTACTTTTGATGAGCCTCCCTACAGCCTCCTTGATTTTTTTCCCGAGGATTACCTTTTGGTTGTTGATGAAAGCCACGTAGCAGTGCCTCAGCTTCATGGGCAGTTTGCAGGTGACCGGTCGCGCAAGGACACCTTGGTTGAGCATGGTTTCCGGTTACCGTCTGCCCGCGATAACCGTCCGCTGAAGTTCGATGAGGTGATGGAACGCTTGAATCAAGTGGTGTTTTTGTCCGCTACTCCTGGGCAGTATGAACTGGATAGTAGTGAACAAGTGGTTGAACAAATCATTCGGCCGACTGGTCTGATAGACCCAGAAGTGGTGGTCAAGCCAACTCGTGGGCAGATCGACGATCTGATCGAACAGATAGAGAACACGGTGGGACGTGGAGACCGGGTGCTTGTTACCACGCTGACTAAAAAAATGTCGGAAGACCTTACTGATTATCTACTGGAGCTAGGAGTCAGAGTCAGGTATTTGCATAGTGAGATCGACACCATCGAAAGAATAGAGATCCTTAGAGACCTCCGATTGGGAGAGTTTGATGTCCTCGTTGGCATCAATCTCTTGCGAGAAGGATTGGACCTACCTGAGGTTTCGTTGGTGGCGATACTTGACGCAGACAAGGAGGGCTTTTTGAGAAGTCAGACTTCCTTGATTCAAACAATCGGGCGAGCGGCCCGAAACGTCGACGGACAGGTCATTATGTATGCAGACAACGTCACCGATTCGATGCAGTATGCAATCAGGGAAACGAATCGGAGACGCTCTCTCCAGCAGACTTACAACGAAGAGAATGGGATTGACCCGCAGACCATTCGGAAAGCTGTAACGGATATTTTGCTTGTTCTGAGAGGGCAAGAGGGGGCGCCTGTTCCGGAGAAGTTAGCTTCTGGACGCTCAAAGCAAGACGAGCAAGCTCGGAAAGACTTAGCGGAGTTACCTGAGGACGACCTGCACAGGCTCATTAGTTCGCTCGAGCTTGAGATGGAAGAGGCCGCAGAGGAGCTTCGCTTCGAATACGCGGCACGTCTGAGGGATGAAATTAAGGAACTGAGGCGAGACTTACGCGACGCGAGTAGCTGAGTGCGGTGAGGTAACGCAAGTGTGGCTGACTCGCAGGTCCGCGACTAGTTTGCCTACAAGCCGATCTACATCTGTGGTGGCGAACCGAGGGGGGCCGTGTCATGGGACATGAAGTGCGTGGGGTCGTAGCACGAGGCAAAGGGAATCCGGTATCGACGGAAACTATCTACGTTCCAGATCCCGGAGTTGGAGAGGTGGTGGTTGACGTTCAGGCGTGTGGGGTTTGTCACACTGACCTGCACTACCGAGAAGGGGCGATCAACGATGATTTTCCGTTCTTGTTAGGACATGAAGCTGCTGGGGTTGTGAGCCAAGTCGGATCAGGGGTTGCGAACGTCCAAGAAGGTGACTTCGTTATTCTCAACTGGCGCGCAGTCTGTGGTCAATGTCGCAGTTGTTTACGAGGTAGACCGCAATACTGTTTTTCCACGCACAACGCCCAACAGAAAATGACGCTAGAAGGGGTTGAGCTCTCACCAGCTTTAGGTATCGGAGCGTTTGCCGAAAAGACGTTAGTTGCAGCTGGGCAGGCCACCGTAGTAAATGATGCAGCGGAGCCTGAAGTTGCTGGTTTGATCGGTTGTGGGGTTATGGCAGGGCTTGGCGCTGTCTTGAACACGGCGGGTGTCACGCGGGGTGACTCCGTAGCGGTTTGGGGATGTGGCGGTGTCGGTGATGCAGCGATCGAAGGGGCTCGGTTGGCGGGCGCTCGGACAATCATTGCTATTGACGTGGATGACCGGAAACTTGAGTGGGCTAAAGATTTCGGTGCAACTCATTTGGTCAACTCTTTAGAGATGAGCAACGATGAAGTTGTGCAGGCCGTGCAAGCCTTAACCGAAGGCAACGGAGTTGACGTTGCCATTGAAGCTGTTGGGCTGCCTGCTACTTACGAACAGGCCTTCTACGCGCGGGACCTAGCGGGAACAGTTGTGTTGGTGGGAGTACCAAACCCTGAGATGCGAATAGATCTACCGCTTATCGAAGTCTTCGGTCGCGGTGGAGCGCTTAAAAGCTCCTGGTACGGAGACTGCTTGCCATCAAGAGATTTCCCAATGCTGATCGACCTCTACCTTCAAGGTCGACTTGACTTGGGTCGCTTTGTCTCTGAAAAGATTGATATCGATGGAGTCGAAGACGCCTTTCACAAAATGGAACGTGGAGAAGTCCTGCGATCGGTAGTGATGATCTGATTTTTTTGGAGCGTTGCGTCCCGTTTGATGAAGAGGTGCGAGATAGGATCCCACCACAATGGGAGACCAACTGATCGTCCGAGGTGCACGGGAGAACAACCTGCGCGACGTCAACGTTGATCTTCCACGTAACCAGCTGGTTGTATTGACTGGCCTGTCAGGAAGCGGCAAATCTTCTCTGGCTTTTGACACAATTTACGCTGAAGGGCAACGTCGATATGTTGAGTCGCTTTCAGCCTACGCGAGACAATTTCTCGGTCAGATGGATAAACCAGATGTCGACTTTTTAGAGGGTCTTTCTCCGGCGATTTCTATCGACCAAAAGAGCGCCAGTCGAAATCCGAGATCGACAGTTGGGACTATTACCGAGGTTTATGATTACCTCCGACTCTTGTACGCCCGAGTCGGCATACAACATGATCCAGCAACAGACGAAGTTGTGCAGCGTCAAACCCCGCAAGAGATTGTTGATCGGATTTTGGCTCTAGAAGCTGACTGTAGGTTTCAAGTCTTGGCCCCAGTTGTGCGTGGGCGAAAGGGTGAATACCACACCCTTCTATCGGATTTGGCCTCCCAAGGGTATGTCCGAGCTCGAGTCGATGGCGAAGTCGTTGATCTTACGGAGACTGATGTTCTTCCGGAGGACCGCCTTGACCGATATGTAAATCATGACATTGAAGTGATAGTGGACCGGCTCGTCTTAAGAGAGGGGATAGATCAAAGGCTTACTGAGTCGGTAGAAGCAGCGCTCTTGTTGGCGGACGGCCATGTGTGGGTTGAACTGATAGGCGACGATCAGGATTCGGAGGTGTTGACCTACAGCCAACACCTTTTTTCACCAACGACGGGAAGGTCGTTTGAGGAACTTGCTCCTAGAAACTTCTCTTTTAATTCCCCTTATGGGGCCTGTGGGACATGTGACGGCCTGGGTACAAGGTTCGAGGTGGATGCGGAGCTAATCGTTCCCAACCCCGATCTGAGCATAGAGGATGGAGCGATCGCTCCATTTGCTACTGGGGCTAGCCGATGGTACAGCAGACTTCTCAGGGCAACCGGCGAAGAGTTCGATATTCCGATTGATAGAGCTTGGTCAAAGCTGACAGCCAAGCAAAAAAAATTGCTCCTATATGGAAGCCCCAAAAATCGGACGTTTACAGTCCGGTATCGCAACAGGTATGGGCGGAGTCGAAGCTACACGACCCACTGGGAGGGTGTAATCCCGACGCTTCAACGCCGTCACGCCGACACTGATAGCGACCATTCACGTGACCGCATTGAGGGTTACATGCGCGAAGTGCCCTGCGGCACCTGCGATGGGGCTCGACTTAACGAGGTTTCTCTTGCCGTCCGAGTGGCTGGTCACAATATTGACGAGCTTTGTTCGGTGTCAATAGGTGAAGCGGCCAAGATTATCGATGGTCTTTCCCTTAACGAACGGGAAACAATTATTGCAGCGCCGATTGTTAAAGAAATTGATGCTCGTTTAAATTTCCTTTTGGATGTCGGTTTGGATTATCTGACCCTCAATCGGTCCGCCGCAACTCTCGCCGGGGGAGAAGCACAACGTATTCGGCTTGCAAGTCAGATTGGGAGTGGTCTTGAAGGTGTTCTGTATGTTTTGGATGAACCATCCATCGGACTCCACCAGAGAGATAATCGGCGTCTGATCGAAACCCTTCAGCACCTGAGGGATTTAGGTAACACGGTTTTGGTTGTCGAACATGACCAGGAAACGATTATGGAAGCTGACTGGGTCGTAGATATTGGACCCGGAGCTGGTGAACACGGTGGCGAAATTATCTACAGCGGACCTGTAAAGGGTTTGAAAGGTGCAAAAGGTTCTATAACCGGGGAGTATCTACAAGGCGTTCGTGAAATCGAAATCCCACCAGTTCGGAGGAAGCCGCTCAACGATTCTCTGATGGTTCGGGGGGCTCGCGAGAACAACTTGAGGTCGATCGATGTTGAAATTCCATTGGGTTGTTTCGTCGCAATCACTGGTGTCTCAGGTTCGGGCAAAAGTACGCTGATAAATGAGATTCTTCGCAAGTCATTGATGCAAAAGATATACAGATCAAAAGAGGTGCCTGGGCTACATACTTCTATCGATGGCTGGGAAGCTCTTGACAAGGTGATTGATATTGACCAATCGCCAATTGGTCGGACACCTCGTTCGAATCCAGCGACTTATACGGGTGCCTTCGACAACATTCGCAAACTCTTTGCTGCTACTAACGAAGCGAAAGTAAGGGGCTACCTGCCCGGGCGGTTCAGCTTCAACGTTAAGGGTGGGCGTTGTGAGGCTTGTTCTGGCGACGGGACCATAAAGATCGAGATGCACTTTCTTCCTGATGTGTATGTGCCGTGCGAGATTTGTAAAGGGGCTCGATACAACAGAGAGACCCTCGAAGTTCGGTTTAAGGGGATGACCATTACCGATGTCCTGAACATGCCCTGTGAAGAAGCGTTAGAATTTTTCTCAGCGCAGCCTCCCATAGCTCGTCATATGCAAACTCTGGTAGACGTTGGATTGGGCTATATTCGGTTAGGTCAACCAGCTACGACCCTCTCAGGCGGTGAGGCGCAGAGGGTTAAGCTGGCGAGTGAATTGGCTAAAAGACCAACCGGTCACACGATCTACATCTTGGACGAGCCTACGACTGGTCTGCACTTCGAAGATATCCGCCGCCTGCTGTTGGTCTTGAGCAGGCTGGTTGACCAAGGGAACAGCGTTCTGGTGATTGAGCACAATCTAGATGTCATTAAAACAGCTGATTGGCTAATTGATATGGGCCCAGAAGGCGGGGATGCCGGAGGGTTGGTTGTGGCTAGTGGAGCTCCAGAAGAGGTGGCTAAGGTCTCGGGAAGTCACACTGGCCGGTTCCTAACCCCGATCCTGGCGAACTGAGTACCTTTCTGGGGCATAGCCTTTAGGTATGTCGTTACGTCCCGACTCTGGCTCAGTTCCTGATGAACCGGGCAGCTATCAGTTCAAGGACCAAGCGGGGCGAATAATTTATGTTGGGAAAGCTAAAAGTCTGCGGAGTCGCTTAAACAGCTATTTCCAAGACCAACGAAACCTGCATCCTCGAACCGTTCAAATGTTGGAAACAGCCGAATCGGTCGAATGGATCGAGGTCGCTACTGAAGTAGATGCCCTGATGCTTGAGTACAACCTCATTCAGAGGCACCAACCTCGTTTCAACGTGCGTCTACGCGATGACAAGTCTTATCCATTTCTGTCGATCACCATGAGAGATGAATGGCCCCGAGCGATGGTTATGCGCGGTAAGCGGAAGCGAGGCAACCGCTACTTTGGCCCTTTTGGGCATGCATACGCAATTAGAGAGACGTTGGACCTGTTGTTGCGCACATTTCCTATAAGGACCTGTAGCGACAACAAGATGTCAGAACATAGACGACTCGGCAGACCGTGTCTGCTCTTTCATATCGAACAGTGTGCTGGCCCTTGTGTCGGAGAAATATCTGAAGGCGCCTACCGAGACTTAGTGCATGACCTAATCCGCTTCCTCGAAGGGGACACTGACGAGGTGCTGGCAGATTTGAATAAGCGCATGAGTGCAGCAAGCAGTTCCATGGAATTTGAGTTGGCTGCGAGGTATCGCGACCGTCTGGCCAGCGTTAAAAAAGCCATAGAAAAACGACAAATCGCTGGTACCAGAAACGAGGATTTCGATGTCATTGGTATTTACGATGATGAACTTGAAGCCTCGGTTCAAGTTTTTTTTGTGCGGAAGGGTCGGGTCATGGGACAGCGGGGCTCGATCGTAGACAAGGTTGAAGATGTCACTCAACCGGATTTGATGGCGCGCATCATCGAAGACGTCTACCACGACGAAAACCCGATTGGTATGCCCAAGAATGTCTTTGTGTCATCGTTACCAGAGAGAGTGGAGCTATATGAGGAATGGTTAACGAGGCATCGAGGCTCTCGTGTCGAGATTAGAGTGCCGCAAAGAGGTGACAAGCGGGCGCTTCACGAAACAGCGACGAAAAACGCGCGCGAAGCATTTAACCGCCATCGACTGAAGCGGAGCACTGATCACAACAGCAGAGCTCGAGCCCTGGAAGAGCTACAAAGGCATTTAGTCCTGCCGAGCGCGCCATTGCGCATCGAGTGTTATGACATGAGCCACCTTCAAGGAACTGACTATGTTGGTTCTATGGTGGTTCTAGAGGATGGGCTGCCCCGAAAAAGTGAGTATCGACGGTTCAAGATACGAGATGTCAGAGGTAACGATGATTTCGCAGCTATGGAGGAGGTCCTATCGCGACGTTTTCGTAATTACCTCCAAGAGAGAGACCTTCCTTCAGCTGGACCGGCGAAGTTTGCCTATCCTCCGCAGCTCTTAGTTGTGGATGGGGGTAAGGGGCAACTAGGTGTGGCGGTGCGAGTCTTGAAGTCACTCGGTCTAGAGTCAGAAATACCTGTGGTTGCTTTGGCGAAACAGTTTGAAGAAGTGTTCATTCCAGGTCAGGGCAAGCCGGTGGAGCTGCCACGAGGTTCTGAGGCCCTCTATCTTCTGCAACGCATACGAGATGAGAGTCACCGCTTTGCTGTCGCTTATCATCGACAGCTGCGGAATAAGAGAATGACTCGTAGCGTTTTAGATGACATATCGGGTTTAGGTGATGTACGAAGAAAGCGTCTGATCAAGGAATTTGGCGGGGTCCGGAAGGTTCAACAAGCAACGCTAGAAGAGTTACTTGCGTTGACGTGGCTGCCTAATAAGGTGGCAGAGGCCGTCCATGAACGTACCCAGGGTCAAGCATGAGTGGAGACCTGTGGGATTCTCATGCGGGTTGGTGGCAACGTCAGTTCACAGACGGTGTAGACCCTGAGTATGAGGAACAGATTCTTCCCCTAGTTGAGGAGC
>Ga0066845_10000164_pt1 | contig 19680 bp, 10 predicted proteins | sample ETNtaG_31_FD_65488 | JGI IMG/M metagenome (GOLD analysis project Ga0066845, IMG submission 65488) | Marine microbial and viral communities from oxygen minimum zone, Eastern Pacific Ocean - ETNP201310SV78 | ecosystem: Environmental > Aquatic > Marine > Oceanic | place: Pacific Ocean: Eastern...
GCGACCTTGCTGTTTCCTGACGACGAGGAGAAACACAAGATGGACGTGGACGCCTCAAACATGGACCACGAATGGGCCACAAGGCCCGACGAGGTCATGGCCTATTGTATACGAGACGCTGAACTTCCGCTTGACATTCTCCAAGCCATTCAGGCCGTTCGTCGAAAAGAAGCCGTGGCCGCTGTCGCTATGGTGCCGTTTGAAACAGCGGCCAACGGAAGCACCAGCCAACTGATCGACTCGCTTGTCATCCGCCTTGCGGACAAACAGAACGTTGCTGTTCCACTGACCGGTTCTGCGGAAGCCAAAGAAGGCCAAATCACCGGCGGCTACGTGCACGATGTCGAGGCCGGTTTGCACCCGTGGATTGCCGTCCTCGACTTCAAGAGCATGTACCCCTCCATCATGATCGGACACAACATCTGCTACACCACGCGCATTGACCCTGCTCAACCGAATCCGCCCGCTGAAGGTCAGTACCACACTTCTCCGATTGAAAGTAAATTCAGGCTGGCCGAAGACCGTAAAGGCATGGTACCGGCCTTGCTCGAGGACCTGATGGCGCAACGAGACGAACACAAGGCCGCCATCAAGGTCGCCAAAACGTCCGGTGATGGCGTGGCTGAAGACTTCCACGATGCCATGCAGTACGCTGTGAAGATCCTCATGAACTCGTTTTACGGCGTTTTTGCCAGTGGCTTCTATCGGTTTACTCACCGAGATTTGGGTTCTTCCATCACCGCTTGGGCCCGTCAAAACATCAAGACCATCATCGCTGCCGTGGAGAAAGAAGGGCACGGCGTCGTCTATTCTGACACCGATTCCATCTTTGTCCGAAGCCCTGTTTCACCGGATGCACCCCGCCAAATCGGTCAAGAGGTACGAGAAAGCGCTCAAACGGGGGATGAGGCGGCCAAAGCGTCCATTGCTGCGCATGAAGCAGCCGTCGCGAGCATGGTGGAATTTGGGCAAACGCTCGCCGCCACCTACAGCCGTGATTCAGCGGTGTTGGAATTCGAGAAAGGCCTCTCGGTGTTTTTCAGTCATGGCGCCAAAAAGCGTTACATCGGCCAGGTGGTTTGGCCTTCGCAGGAGATGTTGATTCGAGGCTACGAGACACAAAGGACGGACTCGTTCATCTACCTGACCTCCACGATGAAGGAGATTTTCCGATACGCTTTGGCCGACCAAGGCGACGAATTGGTCGCTTACGCAAAACAACGGGTGGAAGCCCTTCGAAACGGTGAGGTGGCTGCCAGTGAAGTGGTGTTGGCGAAATCATGCAAGGGTCGCGTGGTTCGAACACCGGTCAAAACACCCGAAGATGTTGACTTCACCAAAGACTACAGCAAACCCGACAGCATGGCCCAGGTTCGTGTGGCGAAACGACGCATCGAACTTGGTTTGGGTTTCACCACCGGCATGAAGGTGTCCTACGTGGTGACCGACGCCAGTAAACGCCCGATGTCCGTCGTACCCTGGCTGGAAAACGAGGAGGACCAAGCCAGCGTGGTTTACGACGGTCGGTTTTACGCCGAACGTCTTGCAGCGGCCGTGGGCCGAATCACGGAAGCCTTTGATTGGGATGCCAAGGACTTGATGGCGGGAAATAAACAAACCAGCCTGTTCTCCTTCTGAGTGCTTCAACCCAAGGAAGCCCTTTTGATGACCGAGCCACCACCCCACATCATGGGAAGGTACGCACGCACGCTGCTCATGGCGGGCATGATGCTTTGCGCATCGATGGCCGGCTGCCTCTTCGAAGACGAATCCGGGTCTGACCAAGAAGAGGTCCTCGCCGTGTTCAGTTTCAGTCCGAGCAAGAACGTCAAGGTGGGTACATCGGTCAGTTTTGATGCTTCGAGTTCCACGCCCAGCGACGGGTCGTTGACCTACCGTTGGAATTTTGATACCGAGGGCTCGATTGACATCGACGCCACCGGCCTTACCGCCACATGGACCTTTGACGAAGCCAAGACGTACAAGATCACCCTCGAAGTGTCCGACGGGAGTTCCACCTCCGAGCAGGTTCGAGACCTCACGGTAGCACCGGAAAGTGCTGAAGCGCCGACGGCTGAGATCACGCAGTACGCCGACGAGGAAGATTGCGATGACGATGAAATCAGCGAAACACGGCACATCCTCGTCTGGATTTGTGCACGGGACAAAAGCATCACCGACCGCACCGTCACCGAAACCACGACCGTTCAACTGGACGCTTCCTCCTCCGATTCAGGCGACTCCACCTCCCAATACATTCCTGAGGACGGATATGCATGGGACCTTGACTTGACCGAGGACAAGGATAACGACGGCGACCCAGAGAACGACGATGACTTGGTGGGCGCTACCATCGACTGGAACAACGTCGCTCCCGGTGAATACGAAATCGGACTGACGGTGACCAACAACGTGGACATGACCGACAGCGCTACCATTCGTGTTTACGTCAGTTATGCCGGCTATTGGTCCGATTTTGAAATCGGCGGCAACAGCAGCGGGAACCCGGCAGAGTTGGACTTTGACGCCATCATCCACTACGACAAAGACGAGGGCAACACCATCGTCAAAGCGCAGGTTGAGTTGGAATATCCCAAAGAGGACGGGGATTGCACCTCCCTTCCCGGTGCCAACAACTGCCGAGCTAAACTTGACATCTTCGCCTATAACGAGGAGGACGAAGAAGCGGCCAATACGACCTCAACCGACGTTGACTCTCGCGAGGACGGCGACTGTGATAGCGAACAGGACTGCATCCATCTCAAGCTTTCAGGCTACATGTTTGCAGACACCGAATCCACCTACGGCGACGGTGAATGGACCATGAAAATCCGCAACGAACGAGTCAACGATTTCAACATCGACCAGTTTGTCATCCGCCTCTACTACAAGTGAGGAGGGAAAAAGATGCGACGAACGAGTATCGTAGCGACCATTGGCCCTGCATGCGACGATCGCGAGACGCTGAAATCCCTGCTCGAGTCTGGTGTAGACGTTTGTCGCTTCAACTACTCTCACGGGGAGCCCGAGGAAAAAACCGACCTCTATCATCGGGTTCGTTCCATTGAAGACGAACTGGGCAGACCCACGTGCATTCTTGCAGACCTTCCGGGCCCAAAACTTCGCCTCGGAAATTTCCCTGAGGTTGAAATGTTGGAAGAGGGCACCGAGGTGATTCTCCACTGCGGCGTTCGCCACTTGGAAGCCACCCACGGCACCGACTTCCCCGTGGAATACGGTGGCCTCTCAGCGGAACTGAAGGTCGGTGACCCTATCTTGGTGGCCGACGGCCTCATTCGTCTCACCGTGTTGTCGACCACCGGTCAAGTCAACGGGACCGTCCGTTGTAAGGTGGAAGACGGCGGGCCCATCAGCAGTCGGAAAGGGGTGAACGTTCCCGGTACTTTGGTCGATTTGCCCGCCATTGGGCCCAAGGACCAAGCGGCTTTGCAACACGCCCTTGAGAACGGGGCCGATTACATCGCCGTCAGTTATGTCCGAACGGCCGAAGACCTCGCTCCGGCGAAAGAAGCGGTGAAGGCGGCCTCCATGCACGTTCCCGTGTTGGCAAAAATTGAGCACCCCGTTGCACTTGAGAACTTGGACAGTATCCTCAACACCGCCGACGCCGTCATGGTTGCTCGCGGTGATTTGGGTGTCGAAATCCCGTTGGAGAACGTGCCGGTCGTGCAACAGCAAATCATCGACAAAGCCCTGGAGCGGGGCATGCCGGTCATCGTGGCCACACAGATGCTCGACTCGATGACCTTCCAGCCTCGGCCGACAAGGGCAGAAGTGAGCGATGTCTCAACGGCGATTCGTCACGGGGCGACCGGCGTCATGCTCTCGGGTGAAACCGCTTCGGGCAAGTATCCCCTCGAAACCGTTGAAACGATGGCCCGCATCGTGAAGGCCACGGAAGACGGGTTGGGGGCATCCGATCTCCGTCCCACCGCGCTGGCCCGATTTCGGTCAACACGAGCGGTTGCTCACGCAGGGGTCGAGCTCGCTCGAGAGTCCGGGGCCAAACGCATCGTCGTTGCCACCCAACACGGGACTTCGCCTCGTCTCGTTTCGGGTTATCGTCCGGACATTCCCGTCACGGCGGTGAGCGACCGGTTGCGTGCGCTTCGCCGAACCTGCCTGCTTCCAGGGGTTGACGCCATTCTTTCCAAGGAACACGACCGCGGTTCCAAGACCATGAGGGAAGCGGTTGAACAACTCGTTGTGCAAGGCCGTATCAAGCCGGGCGAGCGGGTGGTGTCCATTTCGGGCAGTCCACTCGCCATGCGTGGCGCGACCAGCACACTTCGCCTCTACAAAATCGGCGACAACGGGGAAATATTGGACACAGAATGAGTGCGAAGGCCGGTATTTCCGGCCAAAACACCGCAGATAGCGCGTCGCGCTTTTGATATAGGGGATATTTGTCGCATGGCCTGCTAAGGAGCGATTACCATGCCATCACAATGGGAAGACAGAAGCAAGCCACACCGCAACATCGTGTTTATCGGTCACGTCGACCACGGAAAGTCCACCACCGTTGGACGTCTCCTTCTCGACTCCGGTCACATTGAAGAGCACGTTATTGAAAAGAACGAAAAACTCGCTGCTGAGTCCGGTAAGGCCGGATTCGGACTTGCGTACGTCATGGACGGACTCAAGGAAGAGCGCGAGCGTGGTATCACCATCGACGTCGCTCACAAGGAGTTCTTCACCCCTGACTACTACTGGACCATCATTGACGCACCAGGTCACCGAGACTTCGTGAAGAACATGATCACCGGTGCTTCCCAAGCTGACACCGCTGTGTTGCTCTGTGCAGCCAACGACGGTGTCAACGCTCAGACCAAGGAACACGCTTTCTTGGCTAAGGTGCTTGGTGTCAAGGGCCTCATCGTTCACGTCAACAAGATGGACATCTCTGGTGTCGACTGGACCGAAGAGAAGTACAACAACGCATGCAAGGAAGTTTCTCAACTTCTCCGCATGGCCGGATTCAAGCCAGACGACGTCCCAATGATTCCTGCTTCGTCCCTCAACGGCGACAACGTGTACAACAAGTCGGACAAGTGCCCATGGTACAAGGGTCCAACCCTCTTCGAGGCCATCAACGCCACCCCAATGCCCTCCAAGCCATCCGACAAGCCTCTCCGCTTGCCCATCCAGGATGTCTACAAGATCTCCGGTATCGGTACCGTGCCTGTTGGTAAGATCGAAACCGGTGTCTTGAACGTCGGTAAGAACGTCGTGTTCAACCCTTCCATGAAGGGCGGTGAAGTGAAGTCCATCGAGATGCACCACACCATGGTCGACAAGGCAGAACCTGGCGACAACGTCGGATTCAACGTTCGTGGACTTGCCGCTGACGACATCCGCCGTGGCGACGTCGCAGGCTACTCCGACAACGAACCAACCTTCGTTCGACACGACGAGCACTTCGTCGGACAAATCCAGCTCATGGACATTCCAAAGGCTGTTTCCGTTGGCTACACCCCTGTGTTCCACGCTCACACCGCTCAAGTCGCTGTGAAGTTCATGGAACTCTTGGAGAAGACCAACAAGTCCGGCAAGGAAGCCAACCCTTCCTTCCTGAAGACTGGCGACGCCTGTCTCATCCGCTTCCAGCCAACCAAGCCGTTGGCCATCGAGCAAATGGACACCTTCCCAGAGCTTTCCCGCTTCGCTATCCGCGACATGGGTAAGACCGTGGCTGCTGGTGTTTGCTTGAAGATCGAGAAGAAGTGAGTTCGCTCACTGGATGATTCGTGCGAGGAGTGAATTGAATGGTTGCTGTGACTGTCATCAAACTGACCGGTGAAAACCACAAGGACATCGATGACGTTGCCAACCAAATCAAAACCATCTGCGACAGCGGTGGAATCAACCTCCGAGGCCCCATTCCTCTCCCAACCCGTCGACTCGTCGTCCCCGTCCGGAAGGCACCTGACGGTGAAGGAAGCGAAACCTACGACCACTGGGAAATGCGCATTCACAAGCGTTTGCTTGAGATGGACATTTCCACGGCCAAGGACCAAGGCGCCCTCCGCTCCGTGACCAAGATCCCCATCCCTGACACCGTCAGCATTGAGATCTCGATGAGAAACATCAACTGAGCATCCGGTTCGGTTGAATTTGCAGTTTCAACCTACAGCGAAAGCAAGGGAACCTGCCGACCTCTCAGCCCGTCGGTTCACAATTCAGCACGTTCAGCGACACCAGCATCAACCAGCCAGGCAGCGGTTGCTTCGTCAAGGAAGTGAACATCACCCGCTTCGAGGGACAAAGGTTCACCGGACGAGTCCATGATCGGCTCCGGCATGGTTTCAAGAATCCTGACACGAATGTTTCCGTCGTTGTCTTCTTCCGCAGCAGGCGCTTCAACGGTCTTGTTTGATGTCGGGGCTACATCTTCGATGATATCGATTGGTTCTTTCGAAGGTGCCAGTTCCATGGCTGCGCCATGTTTGGCGCCCGCAGGTGCTTGGGTTTGAGGCGAAGTTTCCGGTTTACTGGGCTCTCGGTCAGCCATGTCGGCCAAGAGGTAGGCTTCTTCGTCAGCCCAAGGCGCATCGTCCATCCAACGCTCTTCGGCGTCATCTTCTGCAACGGGTATTGGTTCCAAGGTGTCCTCGAAGGCCAAGTCGGGTGGCGGCTGTGAGGTGAGCTGACCCTCTCCGAGAAAGGCATCGAGTTGCATCGTCCCTGGCGCGTGCGTTCTTGGAGGTGCTCGTAATTCGCCGAGCAGTCCTTGTTGCATCCCTTGCCAGTCAATCTCCTTCTTGAAGCGGTCAACGTTGAGTTGCAAGGCGTGATAGAAGGCTTTCTCTGCAGGGTCGTGCCGTTGCCAATCCAACGAAGGGAGTTCTTGCGCCATGCTGGGATTGACGCCACTCCGCAACGCTTGACTCGCCACGTGCTGCATCATTGCGACCATGCGTTTGCGAGCCAATTCAGAGGCGATACGGCGAATGTTGGTCTGCCTTTTCTGCAGGTTTTGAAGGCGCATATCGGTGGACCCTTTCCTGACCATTTCTTGAATATCAACGTCGAGGGAGGACAGGAGTGCTCTGACCATCTCCCAGAAATCTTGGCGAGGCAAAGGGATGGGCACATGGCGAGGTAACTGCTGCCGGTGTGTGGTGAACAACTGCTCCTCAATCTCTTGCGCTTGAGCGCTGTCGAGATCCCGGACAGAGGTCATGATGAGGACGTGAAGGTGACGGGATTTGAATCCTCTTCATCCAAATGCTCAGCGGTTCGTGAATGATGCATCCATAACACCCCTTCATATCACACAACCCCACCTCGCAGAGCGAGGTGTTTCACCAATGATGTCTGCTCATCGTCCCGCCATATCCCGGGAGAGGAGCGTGAGCGCCGTGGGCTTGTGCCTGTTGATGGTCTTGGTTTCGTTGTCAGCCATGGTCCCTCCGGCGGGGAATTTGCCATCAGAAACGCCAGCACGTTCGATTTACTACACGCCACAGCCCAATGAAGTGGGCCTCAACCTGACGAGCACCGGCGTCCTGAGCGTCCCCTACAACCACACGTTCTCTGGAGGTGCCTTGTCCGTCACTCCGATGTGGTCGGAAGCCGAAGACACCGCTGCTCGGTTCGGTATTGATGCCAACACCGGTTGGAACGGCACCCACCTTGACACGCAGGGCATTGGACACGGAGGTCAGTTGAGCCTGGCGACCGAGGCCACGCTGGCCACCTTGACGGACTTTGAAACCCTCATCGAGACGCTTCCGGGTTGGGAAGGCCAAGGTCCCAACCACAATGCATGGAACGTCATTCCGCTCAACGGCACGGCTGTTCAGTATCGCCCTTCAGCGGCCATCGATGGTCAACGCGTGTTGGCCACGCAGGCTCTGGGTGGTTTGGCCGCCAACATGAGCGGGTGTCTTGCCTCACCGGCGGAATCCATTCCAGCGTTCGTCAACCAGTACAACCTCACCGTGGACCATTGGCTCTCTTTCATGGATGACGATGCAGCTTGGGTGGAAGCGCGAACCACCGGAGGGTCATGGCAAGTTTTGACTCCCAGTGCCGCTTACACCAATACTTCCTCGCTCACCGGGGCCCCCGGTGACGTGTGGGCCGGTCGTTCATCCGCTTGGCAACAGGCCCATTTCAACCTCGATGCGCTCATCCCTTCCACTGCGACCACGCTCGAAATTCGATTCTGCTTCGAAACCTCTCCAACAGCCGGACAGCGTGCAGGCTGGTTCTTGGACAATTTCACCCTGTCAAACCTCGGCGACCTTCCCGGTGCGTGGTTCCACGGCAACATGAGCGGCGATTACGCCAACAACGCCGATGGGCGCCTCTACGTCCCTGCTGACCTCTCTTCGTTTACCGGCCCGATGAAGATTGAATTCTGGGCCAATTGGGACATTGAGGGTTCTTTTTCAGACAACCTCTTGGTTTACGTGAGCGTAAACAACGGAACAACATGGGCACCGGTTTCCGGTATCCCTGGGTTGCCGGGGAACGGTCTTAACATTCAAGGCACGTATTACATGGACGAATCCTTGGGATGGCGTCCCATTTCCTACAACATCCCCAGCGGGGTGTCCGGCCACGCCAATGCTTCAGATGTCATGTTCATGTTTCAGGTCACCACCAACTATCAAAACGGCTACGGCGGTTTCGCTTCCTCGGGTTGGGAAGGCGTGGCCGTTGACGACGTGTCCGTCGTGCATCGCCCAGGAACAGCGCAAGAAGAACGTCTTCAACTGTCAAATTTTTCGTCCCTGACCAGCGGTCAGGTCGGCGATCAGCGGGGTTGGAAGGATGCATCTTCAACGCTGGTCAACGAGTGGAATTGGACCACCTCATTTGGCATGAATCCCTCGGAAAGCCTCGTAGAATCCTTTGAATTCTCAATGACGACGCCTCCGGGCTGGGTCATTGAAGGCACTTGGCCCGATGGCTGGGAAATCGGGACAACGCAAAACTCGTCTGGCTACGGCCCAGGCATCTTCCATTCGGGACAGAACGGAGCCGCCGTGAACTTGACCACGAAGTACACCAACAACATCTACACCCATCTGACCACACAGGAATACAGCGTTCCCACCAACGCAACGGCGCGCCTCTCCTTCCGTTCCTGGATGTGTGCAGAAGCGAATTGGGACGGCGGTGGCGTTTCCATTTCCACCGATGGCGGTCAACATTGGTGGTGGCTTCCTCCTCAACTCAACGGATTCCACGACCAGATCTCTACGGTCAACACCAATTCGCCCCTTTTCGGTGAAGGCATCATTGACGGGTCAAGTGTTCCGGGAGGATGCAGCGCTTCCAATCAGCGAGATTTTGAGTTGAAGACCTACGATTTGTCGAATCTTTCGGGACAATCCCTCAAAGCCAGATTTTCGTTCTTTTCCGACACCTATGTTGAGGGCGATGGATGGTACATTGACGACGCAGGCATCGAAGTGGATATGTTTGAGCCGGTCGGTTCATGGACGTCCCGAGCAATCTCTCCGGACCCCATCTTTGGATACGGCTGGCTCGATGGTTGGTACGAACGTCCTGAAGGGACGACTTTGCTGTTCGACGTCTTGGATGCGCAATTGAACCCAATACCTGACCATCAAAACATGCACCTCCCTGCTCAATTGGGGCTTGACCCAAACGAACATCCCACGGTCCACATCCGCGTACGGATGAGCACCAACGATACCTACGTCACGCCTTTGGTGCACAGTCTGAGCGTTGGGCGCACCACCTACATCGGGCCACAACATCTCCTTGATTCGGCAGTCAGTTCAACCGTCTCCACCATGGACACCAACGGGACCCTCCACGTCGCTGCACCGTTTTCGATGCCCTTGCCTGGCTTTGTGGCGTGCCCTCACGACGGTTATCGGTTGACCACGGTTGGCGACAACCTGACCTGGGCGACCACCAACGGCCAACTGGTGGCGTCCGTTCACCAACCTGAACCCGTGAAGACCACGTACCTCAACCACTCTTTGGGCGGGGAAATCGGACTGGTGCCCGGATTTACCCTCACGGCCACAGGCGGCGAGGCCTTTGTTCGCGCCAAGGCCGAACTGGATTGTGTTGTACCGCCTCGCGCTCCGTCCCTCTCGCTCGGTTTGAACAACGTCTCGATCATGACGTGGCCACCAAACAACATGGACGACCATTTTGGATTGAACACCCGGTGGAGCTTCGCCGAACACAACGGCACCGATGTTCTCTGGGCACCGAACGAAACCGCTCCTTCGCTCTCCATGCACAATTCAAGTTTGGATTTGGCTTTCCGAACGCTCAGTCGATTTTCCCAAAGCGTACCCGGGAGCCAGGGCCCCGCCTTCACCCTCATGGTGAGCAATCGCAGTGCTGACACAGAAGTTCGCATCGATGGCGTTCTGCAGAACCTTGCAGGCCACGGGAGCGTTGTTCATCATCAGGCATCAAACCCATGCCCTTCCATCGCTTCCACCGAGGTGTATTCCAGCAATCGCTCCTTGGTGACGTGTGCGGTTCGTATCGACGTTCAGGGGACGGCCGATGTCAAGGTGTTGAACCTCATGCACCTGCTCCCCGACACAACCGTTGAGGTGGACATGAGCCCAGACTCGCTCAACACGGCCAAACAGGCCTCCCACGGTATCGACATGCGGGCTATTTTGGACATACCTCTCCACATCAACACCGAGCGAGGTGGACTTCGCGTGGCCATCGGGGCCACGGCGGTCCCCATCATGCTCGAACAGGTCGATGCACCGTCGTACACTCGATGGCTTCCAAAAGAAACCGTGTCCTTCACCACACATCACACCCGGTTGAATCCTCTCGATCCAAATGAAGATGCTCCAGACATCACCAAGGTCGCCTTCCACCTCTCGCCGTCGCCGAATCTTGACGACGGTGTTGTTCACATTGAAGTCGACCGCATCCCCGAAGCCCCCCGTTTCCGAACGTTGGGGGGAGCAGGTCTTGCTCAATTGGACGCTTCTGCCTCCAGCGTGTCGTGCACGCTGAACACCTGCACCGTCCAGTGGGTGTTGACCAGCACTTGGCTGTTGGATGACATGGATGATCTCCACGTCCTCACCATGGCGCAGGACGATGAAGGCCTTGAAATCGGGCCGGTCGTTTTTGTGCGAAAAACGGCCTTTAACGAAATTGAAAACGACCTCGAGGTGGTCGATTTCACCGTCACCGATGCCAATCAGCGCCGTATCGACGATTGGACCAATTCCTTCTGGCCCTTCCACTTGAACGAAAATCAGACGTTGGAAGCTGAAGGCCGTGTGCGAATGGAAGGAATTGCGAATCAATGGGTCGCTGCCGGCGAAGCCGAGGCCACCGTAACCCTCACTGCGGTCCCTCCGAAGAACCTCTCCGGTGGGCCCGATGAGTGGCTGTCTGAACCCGTGAACTGGTCGCGAGCATGGACAGGAGAAGTCACTGCCGGCGGCTGGTTTTCCGTGCCGCTTTCCACTCCGAAAACGGATGATGCATTGCCCAGTAACACGTTTTTCGAACTTCGCCCCAGTCTGTCTCGCCGCGGCCCTGTTGACGCCAGCGCCTCATCAAGTGAAGACCGAACGGTGGTGTTGACGCCAACCCGATTCTTGCATGATACGGTCTCGCCTCAGGTGAATTCACTCACCGTATTGGATGCGGGCAGCGAGGCGGTGGCCGATGGGCATGTCTCGATGTACGGCAAGGACGTGGCCCTTCGCCTTCAACTCAGTGACCCCGAAGGCCTCGCCAATCAATTGGAGGTTTGGACGTGGCTCGAACGTCTTCACGACACCAACGGCAACGGGCAGATGGAGCAAGAGGAATACAGCATGCAAACGGTGAGTTTGAATCGTGGGGTGCAACAACTCGAAGTTGACTTGCCCCTGCTCTCCTCCCAAAGTGTGGTGCCGGACAACAAAAACGCCGGACGCATCAGCGTGGTGTTGGTCGGTCAAGACCTGGCAGGGAACGCCCTTGAGGGTGGAGGCGACTTTGGTGAATCCAACGATTTAGCTACCATCAGTGTTCAACGGCGTTCGGACACCACGGTTGACATTGACAGCCTCCGGCTTGATCTCATCAACGGCCGATTGCTGGCGGGACACGAACACACGCTCCATTTCGCCTTGGGCGATGCAAACGGCCTTGATTCCCTGGACAGCCTTCGTTTGGCTCTCTTGGGTGAGTCCAACGAATCAAACTGCTTCATCCATTACGAACCTCGCTTTGGAGGGGTTGATGTTGACGAGGCCTGTTTCATAGAAACGCCCACCGTCCATGTGTCCAAACGACCGCTCGTGACGACTTACGACGTGAGCGTTTCATTCCGATTGGGCTGGAACGCCAGTGAGGGCCTGGCAGGCGGCACCCCCTCGCTCAAGGTATTCGATGAAGGGCAAGACCTCGGATTGGGATTGTACCAATTAAGCGGGTTGTCATGGCTACCCGCCACTGAGGTCGAGGTTCGATGGATGAACATTACAGACACCCAAGCACCGTTCGGTGAGAACAACGCCTCAACCTATTGGTTCCATCGAAACGATGTCGTGCATCACCGCTTTGGCGTGTTCCATACCAACACGGACGTTCTTGCCCGAGACCTTCCCGCCACGGGTTCGTTCCAGTGGACGTTGAGCGATGGTGAGCGGTCAGAAAACGGTAACCTCAACACAACCAGCACCGGCGTGATTGAGTTTAACGTGTCCATGAATGAGAACGTCATGTACGAGGACACAGGGACGTTTACGGTGGAACCCAGAGGCTTTGATGAGCGTGAATTCCAAACGTTGAGTTACGATTTGGTGGTCGACGATATGGCTCCAAAACTCGTCCTTGAACCGGGTATGTTGGAAAATCTAGCATCCAATAAATTGGAAGCCGTTGAAGTCTCATTGAGCATCAATGACGACACCGATATGCCCTCTGGGCCCTTGGAAATGCACGCCGTCTACTATCGACTCGGGCAACCCGTGGGAGGAACGGAAATGGTGTTCTTCCTGCCGCTCAGGGAAGTGGTCAACGGATTCACGGTTTACAACAGCACGGTCAACTTCCTTCCAGCCGATGTTGAATTAACGCGCAGTGATGTCCTCATCGTTTGGTTTGAGGCGGCCGACCGGTCAGGTCGGTCATTGACCGGATACGGTACACAAAATGCGCCGCTGAACGTGGGCTTGACATGGTATGCCTTTGAGCCGGTTCTCTCCGATATTTCTGCGACACCGTTCCGTCCCAAGGTGGGTGAGAACGTCTCAATTTACGCTCGTATTGCCAATGACGGGCTTCTCTCCGGAGAGATGAACGTGATCCTTCGAGACGATGAGGGGCGCATCATGGCCAACGAAACCACCTCGCTTTCAACCGGTGAATGGGTGAATTTCGTATGGAACGTTGAGGCTTGGAAAGAAGGTCGCTTGGGCCTCAATCTCGAAATCGTCAACCATACGCCACAAGTGCCCGTGCCGTTAGCCGACATCAAGGCTGGCGAGGCCGACGATGCCAACAGCAGCATGGCGACCCTCAGCCTTTCTGCGCTGTCCTTGCTCGTGGCTGCCATGGTGCTCTTTGTGGTTCGTCAGCAACGTGCTCAACGAGAAGAAGCCTACCATTTGGAACGTATTCGACGCCTTGTCTCTCATCGTCGTCCACCTCCCAAACCCTTTGATTTGGTGGACATTCCGCAAGAGGAATAGTCAAGAAGAACAGGCCTCACGAAAGGACAGAAGCCGGGGTACCCGAGTGGTCAAAGGGGGTGGATTCAAGCTCCTCTGCATATTGCTTCGCAGGTTCGAATCCTGCCCCCGGCATATCCGCAGTTGCTTGATTTCAAAAAGAACCGTTCGCGCTTTTCGATGTTGGGCATGGAATTAAGAGGGACCTTTTGCACGAACGTCCATGGAAAATACGGAATTACAGAGCATTGACCAAGGTGCATTTTCCATTCCTCGACCGAAACTAAAGCACACCATCGGGTACATCATTGCGGCCTCGTTCATTTTCAGCGCGGTCCAGGGGTACATGGTCAGTCTCACCATCCCTGATATCCCTCGCATTGACGAAGCCACCGCCTTACCTGCCTTGTACGAAGACATGGATGCATACGAGTTCAAGCCGGTTCAATCGGGTTACGATTCATCAGAATATGCATCCGAAGCCGCCTTCATAGTCGTGCCCTTGGAACTGGAGGAAGGGCGAATTGGTGAGCACAAATGCAGGGAAAATAGCGACGATTCTGAACAGCAGTTTGCCTACCATTGGTGGCTCACAGGACCCCAGCCGTTGACCATGGTCGATGCGAACGGGAAACGAATCAAAGCCGCCTTCTCCTTGGAACGCTCGCTTGAGCCGGAAGGAAATCTCGATCTTGCTCCTCCTTGCGAATCTGTGTGGTCTGAAGACATCGCCGGGCAAGGGGCAGGACATCCTGACAATCTCGTGCTCAACGTCTTTCTGCTCGTTGAAAAGAATCCACCTCGCTACCAAGTGCTTTCCGTGGTTAACATTGAGAGTTTCACCAACATCTCAGCCTCGCCAGGGGAGGTCACTCAGTATGAAGACGCAGGCCGTTTGACTCTCTTCTACAGCGGCTTAACCGGTTTTGCGGTCATGTGCAGTACGGCACCACCGCTTTTGGCTGAATTGAGAAAACGTCGCTACAAGAACCAAATCGCTGCTTTGGACACCCCGTCGGGTCCTGGCGTATTGGGGGAACACGGCCGCCTGTTCCCGCATTTCGCTGAGGATTTCAAACCCCTCCCTTACAGCCAGTTCCCTGCAAGGCTGGCGGAGTATGACTGGTTGTTTGGGTGCCCTGCCCCAACAAATTTTGATGAACCCTACACCGAAGACGAAGGCGGAAAACTCATCGCGGAACACCCCAAAGTCATCGGTACCCCAAAGCCTGCTACGCTCACGCCCTACAGCCTTGGTGCCCTCGTTTTTGCCACCTCGTTCATCTGGCTCTCTGCTGACCTGCGCGCACGCGATGGGAGCGGGCTTCACACGGCGATGGGATGGTTTTTGACCTTCTTTGTGACCTTTGTGAACCTCTTATGGTTCCGCTCGGCATGGAAGCAGTTCAAATTCACCCGATTGATGAACGACATTCCCTCATCTGCGGTGCGGGGTGTTGCCGTTGGCCAAGCTGAATTGGTTGGACAGGTCCGCCCCTCGGTTGCGGGAACGTCAGAATTCACCGTTGGCGGTCGTACCTACAACGGTCTCGTATCGTGGCACTGGAAAAAATACAAGTGGGAGTGTAACCAAGATTCTGAAGGCAATACCGAGTGTAATTGGCATCACCACTCCGGAGAAAAGGGCAGTGTTCCATTCATGCTTCACGACGGAACGGGCGGGATGCTCATCGACCCCGAACGGTGGGGTGGAATCTCTCATGAGCCTCAGAAAGATGAATGGGAAGAAGGGAAGAACCATCACAAATGGAAATACGTGGTTAGTGGCATAGGTGTCGGCGACCCGATTTATGTGATCGGTGATTGCGTGCCTCGTACAAAGGAGAATATTGAGCGTTGGGGGAGCCACGAGACGCTGTCCCACTCTCTTGTGACCATGGCGCCTAGCACACACACCGGAGATCTATCCAAACTTCGATACGGTACGGAGATTGATATCCTTTCTCACCATCGTTCCGTGTTTGAAATCTTCATTGTCCCACTGTTCATTTTCATGTTTGGAATCTTCATGTTCATCTCTTACACACCGTAGTCGAGATGCTGACTGGAGGACCTCCATTCCCCTCCACAGAAGAGCGAACCCTCCACCTTGATGGGGATTGCATTAAAGTTGAGCCACTGCTCCCAGCCTTATGGATAGGCTTGCCGTTCAGAGCCTCGACCAAGGCGCCTTTGCGTTTCCTCGTCCAACGACAGGACATCTCCTCGGGTATATTCTTGCCTTCGTTGCCATGTTGATCGCCTACATCATGTACAGTCAAAGCCTGTCCATCCCAGATGTGCCTCGAGTGGATGAGGCGACCGTTATTCCCTACATTTACGATGATGTGAGCGCATACGAATTTGAAGCGGTGCAAAAGGGATACGATGGAGATGAATACGCCCAACAGGCCGCTTTTGTGGTCGTCTCCCTTGAATTGGTTGAAGGTGTTCTGGCCTACGATGATTGCACCTACAGTGAAGACGAGGATGGGAATGGAGGCTACAGTTATGGTTTCTCAATGGCAGGCGCCCAACAATTGACGATGGTGGATTCGGAAGGCAGCGTCATCAATGCCGCTTTTTCGCTGCAGGGGTCACTCTCCCCGGAAGGCGAGGTCATCCAACCAAGTTGTAACAGCCAATGGAGTCGGACCATCAAAGGTTACGGGCAGGGCAGCGAGGAGAATTTCCTCTTCAACGCCTTCGTGATGGTTGAAGAAGACCCCGTTCGCTACCAGTTGCTCTCCGTGACCGAAATCAGGTCGTTGTACAATCCTGGCGACCAACCCCAAGAGGTCACTCAGCGAGAGGACAGGGGGCGTTGGTCCCTGCTTTCAGCGGGCATCGGAGGTCTGATTTTCATGTACAGCACATCACCGCCTTTGTTGCACGAACTTCGAAAGATTCGCAAGCAAAACCAAAGTGCGGTGAAAGACAGGTCTTCGGGACCAGGTGTGTTGGGCTTTAGCGGACGTTACTTCCCGCACTTCGGACCAAATTTTCAGGCGCTCGCCTATTCAAATCACCCTGCACGCTCGGTCAAAGACGACTGGCTGTTTGGGGCGCCAACTCCAACTTCCTTTTCCGAGCCATACGGTCCGGATGCGCACGGGAAACTCATCCGAGAACACCCCAATGTGGTCGGCACACCAAAGGCGGCTCTTATCACGCCCTACAGCATCGGTGCCGTGGTATTCGCCGGCTCTTTCATTTGGTTGTCAGCAGACCTCCGGGCGCGTGATGGCTCGGAGATGCACACCATCATCGGTTGGTCCATGACCGCCTTTGTCACCATCATGAATCTCCTTTGGTTTACGTCGGCATGGAAGCAGTTCAAGCTGACACGCCTCATCAAGGACCTGCCCACCTCGCCCATTCGCAGCGTAGCCGTTGGTCAAGCAGAATTGGTGGGCCAAGTCCGCCCATCCATCGCAGGAACGCCAGAAATGAGCGTTGGTGGCCGAACGCACAAAGGGATGGTCTGTTGGACGTGGAGTTCCTTCAAGTACGTCTGCAGAACCGATTCAGATGGCGATACACATTGTTCTTGGGAACATCAAGAGACCAAAGCAGGAGGTGTACCGTTCATGATTCACGATGGCACGGGTGGGATGATCATCGACCCTTCACTGTGGGTCAAAAAACCGGTTGACTACGGCCCACAACTTGACGAGTGGACCCGGGGAAGTTGGAAGTGGACCTTGGCCGGAATTGGCATTGGTGACCCCGTCTATGTTCTGGGAGATTGCGTTCCCCGTTCAAAGGAGCACATGGAAAAATGGGGGTCTCACGACACCTTGCCTCAGGCTTTGTTGACCATGGTGCCAACCACCGATACGGGCGATGCATCGATTGTTCATTACGGGACGGAGATGGACGTGCTGGGCAAGAACAGGTCGTTGTTTGAAATCTTCATCGTTCCATTGCTGATCTTCCTCTTCGGTATTTTCATGTTCATCAGTTACACCCCTTGAACCCCGTTTCTTGAAGCCGCCATTGACCAATGGGGTGGGTTGGTGATGTCAGTATGATATCATTCCAATATCTTTATTTCGTGCTCCTTCTGTCCTTGATTCATGCAAGCTGCTCAAACAGGTCAGCGATCAACCATTCCTCGACCCACGTTCAAGGATGCTCCTCTTTCGTCCATCAACGGCTTTGTGGGCCTCGGCGCCCATGCGCTCCTCAGTCTGGTTCTCCTCTTCGGCCAAGTTTTCTGGGCCTTTGCTTGGCCTGTGGCTCTTCTGCTGAACGTCGGCGGCGGTATTCTCTGGTTCTTGATGTGGAACAGTTATGTCATCGTCAATCCAAACGAGGCGGTTGTAACTCAGTTTTTCGGCAAGTACGTCGGCACCCTCAAGCAAGAGGGTTTTCGATTTTTCATCAATCCGTTGTATGGGAAATCACGCATTTCTCTGCGAATCAACAATTTTGAATCGAGCAAACTCAAGGTGAACGATGTCAACGCCAACCCCATCAACATCGCCGCTGTGGTCGTTTGGCGCGTGTACGACGCCGCCGAAGCCATGTTTGAAGTGGAAAAGTACCAGCATTACGTCCAGATTCAAAGCGAGGCAGCCCTTAGAGAAATGGCCACCAAGTACCCTTACGACGCCATCGAAGAGAAGGACATCGGCGGCATCACGCTTTCTGGCCACCAAGACATCATCGCAAAGGAACTGCAGGCCTCGGTTGAGGCCCGCCTTTCTCGTGCCGGAATCGCTGTGCTTGAGGCTCGCATCAGCTACCTTGCCTACTCCACAGAGATTGCGCAAGCCATGCTTCGCCGCCAACAAGCCAGTGCTGTTGTTGCAGCCCGGAGGGAAATCGTGGACGGCGCTGTGGGCATGGTTGAACTCGCCCTTGAGCAACTCAGCGCGAAACAGATCATCGACTTGGATGAAGAAAAGAAAGCGACGATGGTGAGCAACCTTCTGGTCGTTCTCTGTTCAGAAACGGACACCACGCCCGTGGTGAACACGGGCACCTTGTACCAGTGATGCATCGTTGGAGGAAAACACATGGGTGAAAGCACGGAACGGGCCCAAAGCAAAGACGGCATGCCAGGGGGGCGAAAGAAGATGGAAAAGAAACGTCTCTTGCTTCGCATTGACCCCGCATTGCACGACGACTTGCGTGTGTGGGCGGAAGACGATTTCCGTTCCATCAACGCTCAAATTGAATTTTTGCTCAAACAAGCCGTTGCCAAGCGCAAGCGGGACCGGGTTTAGAGGGCATTTTCTCAATAAGAGTTGGATGAGAGCGTGAAACGATGGGATTGATGGACAAAATATCTGCAGATTCGACGAGCACCACACCGGTGGCTCGACCAAGTAAAGAACGAAAGGTCGATGAGGGTCGAAGCCAGCAACTCATGGACACCATTGAGGAAAGCGGCGTGCCGAACAGTGTTTTCCTCCTTACCGAAGACAAAAGCAGCCGGGGAGGTAGGCAAATTGGCGCAATACTCGTTGGCGGAATCTTTGGTTCGATGTTCTGTTTGCTTCCGATTGGCATGATGATCGTATCGGTGATTGGAGGGGCGGTCGTTTTTGTACCCTGCCTGGGCATCATTGGTATTCCGTTCTTTTGGTTTGGTTCTCGACTGGCGGGGCCGGCGTACCAAAACCTAACCAATCCTGACCCGCTTGAGGACGTCCACACCATCCATTGGTTCGACGAGCGTCACCGTTTCATTGCGGTGGTTGAACATACATCCGACCCGGAAACGGGGCAGGAATTCTATCCTGAGTCGTTGGGGGGACTCTATCTCAAATCATCAGATGAGATTGCCATTCTCTACGACCCTCCCAGCGAGGGCGCAATGACGCCGGGTAACCGAAGGGTTTGCTTGTGGGACCCTCACAGTCAGGAAGAAACGTTCGTTTTGTTGAACCTCGAGTGGTTTTCCTACCATGATAAAGAAGAAGCAAGGGAGAGGGCTCGATATTTCAGTCGGAAACTTGGTCTCAAATTCAACCTTGAAGCGAACGATATGGCTGAAATGAACATG
>Ga0066845_10000169_pt1 | contig 19490 bp, 6 predicted proteins | sample ETNtaG_31_FD_65488 | JGI IMG/M metagenome (GOLD analysis project Ga0066845, IMG submission 65488) | Marine microbial and viral communities from oxygen minimum zone, Eastern Pacific Ocean - ETNP201310SV78 | ecosystem: Environmental > Aquatic > Marine > Oceanic | place: Pacific Ocean: Eastern...
ATGCAAAGTGAAGGGACTCCCAGCATGGAAGATGAAGAGGATTGGTTGGAGGATTGGGCACTGTACGCAGCCATCAAGGAAGACCATGACCACAAACCGTGGTTTACTTGGCCTTTACCTCTGAGAAATCGCGAACCGTCGGCACTGGAGGTCTACCGAGAGGCGGCTCAACACCATCGACGGCGCCAGCAGCGTTTCATGGCGGCCTGGAACCAACTCAGCACCAAAGCCAACGAAGCAGGCATCTCGATGATTGGAGACATCCCTATTTTCATTGCGCACGATTCGGCCGATGTGTGGGCGCATCGGGAACTCTTCCAGCTCAACGAAAACGGTTGGCCAGAGTACGTGGCTGGTGTTCCCCCGGATTATTTCAGCAAGGGAGGACAAAAGTGGGGAACGGTGCTCTACAACTGGGAAGCCCATCGAAAGGAGGGTTGGGCGTGGTGGACCCAACGAATGCAGCGTATGTTTCGTTTGTTCAATGTGGTTCGAATTGACCACTTCCGAGGCCTCCACTCCAACTGGGCCGTGCCGATTGATGACGAGGACGCTCGAGGGGGATTCTGGCAACATGGCCCTGGAGATGAACTGTTGAAGGTGCTCCTTCCTTTGGCCCAAGGGACTGACGAAATTCTTGCCGAAGACCTCGGCATCATTCCCGACGAGGTGATCCAACTTCGCCAGCGCCATCGGTTGTGCGGTATGGCCGTCCTGCATTTTGGGTTTCATGGAACCCCTCATCAGAACCCGCACCATCCCCATTTCATACAGAACGACCAGGTGGTTTACACGGGCACACACGACAACAACACCACCCTCGGTTGGTGGAATGAACTCGATGAAGAAGCGAAATCAAGCGTTCAATCTCTCCTCGAACCAGGCGAAGAACCGGTTGAGGGCATGATTCGTTTGGCGTGTGAAAGCAAAGCACGTCTTGCGATCTTTCCACTTCAAGACCTTCTGGCCTTGGACGCGTCAGCGAGGATGAATACCCCCGGAACATCCGATAACAATTGGCTTTGGCAGTGCACATGGACGGACCTCAAAGCGTACAAGAAAGCCTGACCGTGAACATCATAACCGATATTGTTGAGGGGCCCGTTAATGCCAACCATTGCCTATTTCACCGCCGAAATCGGTTTGTGGTCCGAACTTCATACCTATTCAGGTGGTCTGGGTGTTCTCGCAGGGGACCATGTCAAATCGGCCGCTGATGCGAACCTCCCGCTGGTGGCCATCAGCCTTCTTTACCGAGAAGGGTACGGCCGGCAGCATTTGGATGCCAAAGGCGACCAGTCAGAGACGTACGCGCCCATCGACCCTGCCGAGCACCTGGTCAACACCGGGCAAACCATCCAACTCCCACTTGACGGTTCAACGCTCTACGCTAGCGTGTGGAGAACAGATGTGGTCGGTGTATCGGGCCATGTCGTCCCTGTCTACTTCCTCGACACGTTCCACCCAAACAATTCTGCTGAATTCGTCGGCTTAGGTGCACGGCTCTACGGTGGAAATGATGACACCCGCGTCCGACAGGAATACCTCTTGGGCGTAGGCGGCGTACAGGCCCTCCAAACCCTCGGACACAACTTTGCCGGCATGCACCTCAACGAGGGTCATTGCACCTTCGCCATGCTGGAAATGCTTCGACAGGGATGGACCCGCGAGGAATTGGCGCAGCGAACATTGTTCACAACTCACACGCCGGTTCCGGCTGGCCATGACCGGTTTGAATGGAGCCTGGTTGAGGACGTCATTGGCGAATTGTTGCCCGATGATGCCCGAGCACTGGTCAAGAACGCCGGCGATGATGAGGAAGGGAGGCGCTGTTCAATGTCTCACCTCGCCGTTGCCCTTTCCACTGCGGTCAATGCGGTCTCAAATCTCAATGCTCAAGTCGCATCGGGAATGTTTGGCAGCACCCACATCGCCCCCATCACCAACGGCGTGCACCACATCACCTGGACCTCACCCCAGATGGGCGGGCTGTTCGATGTTCATCTTCCCGGCTGGAAGGAAGACCCAAGTCAATTGGGCTATGCAGGCAGTCTGCCAGACGAGGCCCTGCTTGAAGCACGCCAAGCAAACCGACGGATGCTGAGGGAGTTGGTTCGAGCGTCAACCGGTGTTGAATTGGAAGAACACCGGCTCACCATTGGCTTCGCACGTCGTTTCGCCACCTACAAGCGTGCCAATTTGGTGTTCAGCGACCTCGAGCGCCTGCGAGCCATCGGTGCGGACCGAATCCAATTCGTCTTCAGCGGCAAAGCACATCCTAAGGACGAGGGTGGAAAGCAGTTGATTCGAGACATCTTTGCATCGGCCGGTGAAGTTGCCAATGAAATCCCTGTGGCGTTCATTGAGAATTACGACATGGACACCGGTTTGGCAATGACCAGCGGTGTTGACATCTGGCTCAACAACCCCATTCGCCCCTTGGAAGCCTCTGGCACCTCGGGGATGAAAGCGGCCATGAACGGCGTCCCCAATTGCTCCATCCTCGATGGCTGGTGGCCTGAAGGTTGCGAACACGGCGTGAACGGTTGGGCCATCGGTGGAGCCGAAGACGAGCGAGATGATGCAAGGGATGCTGAAAACATCTACAACGTTCTCGAACACGAGGTGCTTCCACGCTGGGACGAGGGCCCAGAACGGTGGGCCAAATTGATGCGAGCAAGCATCGCCACTTCAGCCCGATTCACTGGCGCTCGAATGATCGCCGACTACCTGCACTTCTACGACAAGTTTGCCTGATCGGCTTCGGCCTCAACCGTCTCCTCGAACCCGTCCTTCGGTGGACGCCGTCCGGTAAAGGCGAGCACTAGGGCAAGCAGCAAAACCACCCCAATCAAACCGTTCCTGACCGTATTTTCCGACGAGGAGGTCGTGGCGGCATCCTCATCCCCACAGGGCAAGCACATCATCGATGGACATGGTTGGTCAGCCGGGTGTTGAGAGGTTTCCCCGCAGCAAAGGTCGCATGTTTGCATGTCGGTATCGTTGTTCCCGTCGTTGTCTTCGGAACCCACTCGAATCAGGGTCATGTTTTCGGCCAACACTTCGCCGTTGTCCGAGTCGTACAACGTGGCATCAAAACGGTACAACCCGTTGGCGAGATTGCTGATGGTGATGTCCTCCATTCGGGTGGAGTTGGTCGCCGTCCAGGAGGCATTGCCCTCGTGGATCACCGTGGATTCAATGCCCAGCGACCACGCCAGCGTGTAATTTCGGCCGAGTGTCAAGTTGGTGGCCTCTGGATAAGCGAAAACCCTCATGCCTGAAAGCCAGACAGGTTCTCCACGAACCATGACAAAACCGCCATAGTAATGGTCCAACTGCTCCCGACGCTCGGTGGTGTTGGTGGCGTTTACATCATCCGGTTCATCGAAAGTACACGTTCCGTCATCTTGGGTCGCCTGAGCGTTGTAATTGGTCGCTGTATCGTCGGTGCAACCCAAGACTGGGGCAGGAAGGTAGGTGCAACTGTTGTCATCTTGGGTTGCGGTAGGGTCGTAGTTCTCTGCGGTAGAATCCGTGCATCCCAAGACCGTGGTGTTCTGGCCCGTGTTGTTGGATGGAGGGTCGTTGCTTTGAACGTTCAGCTCGATCACGGAGACCGAATGGGCACCGATTGAGAGTTGCCCCGATGAGAGCACAGCCTCACCAAAACGCACCGTATCGTTGGCACCAAAGCCCGCAACCTGCGTGGGCCCGCCTCTGTTCAAGATGACCGACATGGTTTGGTCGTCGTGCGTCATGTTGTAGACAAGCAAGTTGGCCATGGCGAGCCGTGTCGAATAACTCCCTTGTCGGAGGGCGATGGATTCCAGGCGCAGTTGGCCAAGTTGTGAGATGTTTTCGAAAAGGGCCAGCTCATGTTCGCTCCACATGGACTCGCCACGGTACATGTGCCGATTGTCGGGGTCTGCACCCCCGTACTCCCCGTACTCATCCCCATAATACAGCAGAGGTGCACCCGGTGTGGTCAGAAGCCAACCGTAGGCTTGGAGCGCAGCATGATAGGCGGAAACATCGCCAGGCTGCCCGGGTAGTCCGTCCTCAGCCCACTGATTGTAGGCATCACCGGTTCCGGTATCCGCACGACTGGTCAGGCGTGAGACATCGTGGCTACCGACGTAGGGGACCATCAACGAACCCGCTGTGTACTGGTCTTGACTGCGGTTGGTCCAGTAATCCAAATGCTGATAATTCTCGTTGCCCGAAACAAAGACGTTGTCGACGACCGCATGATAGAGGACGAAATCCGCCTGACCGTCAAGTCCGTCAGGACCCATGTAGGCGTTGATGGCATCGTACTGTGCTTGGTTCGCCTCCAAGGAATGACCCGACCACCCCATGGCCGTTTCACCTTTGAGATACACATCGGTTCCCACCGTCTCGAACCGATGATTGATTTGAGCGACCAAATTCGAGACGGCGAGGTTTTCAACGTGCTTGACCGCATCAATTCGCGCCCCGTCCAGGTCAAAGGTTTCCATCCACCACAAAGCATCGGCGATGAATTGTTCCGAGGCGTTTCGGTTTTTCCAATTCACATCGGGCATGTAGGAGGTGAATTGGCAATCGAGACGGTGTTCGGTCCAATCGCAATCAGCCTGTCCGCAAATGCAACCGCTGTTGAACCACTCAGGGTGGGCATCGAAGTATTCGTGGTTCTCATGGACGTGATTCACCACGAAGTCCATCATGACCCGAATCCCGGCATCATGAGCAACGTCGACCATCTCTTGGAGTTCACCAGGCGTCCCCAAACGGGCGTCCACGCCTCGTGCTTCCACCGGCCAATAACCGTGGAAGGCGGCCACATCGTGTACGCCATCAGCGGCTTTTCCAGTACCGTTGGCCGCCGTGTTGAAGGGCGTGAGCCACAGGGCGTTGACACCAAGGTCAGCAAAATATCCGGCCTGAATCATGGAGGTGACACCGGCAAAATCCCCGCCCTGCCAGTCTGCACCTTGAGCAGCACCGGTTGGCGGGCCGTCGTTGCTTTGGTTACCGTTGACAAAACGGTCGGTCATGACCATGTAAATCAGGGCGTCCTCCCAAACAAAGGAGGCGTGGGGGCCTCGCCAAAAAGGAACGAGAAGATCGTAAGCGGCATGACCTTCAACATCGCTTCCCTCGATCAGGAGGCTGTGCTTGCCGTCATCCAACCCTGTCAAATCAAGGGTCCATGTGGAAGACGACGCATCCCAAAGTGCACCGGTCAAGGCCGAAGGCGTGTCATCTGGAGCCGCAAGGGACGAGCCGGGATGATAGACCACGTGCAAGACATCACCCTCGATGGTGGCCGAATAATGTGGTCGGGTGTGGTCGTCAACCCGCAAAAGAGAATTTTCAATATCATCGCAGTAAACCCGTTCAGGATTGCTCGGGTCGAAAAGATAGACACCATCAACGACGAACTTGTAGCAATACAGCCCTTCTTCCAATTCGACATCAACCGTCCATGTGCCACTGTTGTTGGTCATGTTGAGTGGTGTGTTCCAGTCCCACTCTCCGACCAGTTGAACGGCCTCTGCCGAACCATCATAGGTCAGCGTTGTGCCGGTTGAAGAACGCCCTTCTGCGGCCCTAACCTCATTGGACAACAACGGCGTACAGACAACGGCGACAAGAATGAACACGATGAAAAGAGCCGTCCGTCGCATGATTCAAACCTCCTTATTTGCTCCAAACCCTGGACGCAACAAGGTGTTCGCCGTTTCGACCAAGTCATCGAGGTGACGACAGAGGAAGGATTGGACGAACTCGTTTGCAGGTTGCTGGTAGGCCTCAAGCGGAGGAGCGTGCTGCTGAAGAACACCACGGTCAAGAATCGCCACACGGTCTGCCAGGGTCATGGCCTCGATTTGGTCGTGGGTGACGTAGATGGTCGTGGTTCCAAGCTCATCGTGAAGACGACGGATTTCGTGACGCATTTGGTGGCGCAGTTCTGCATCCAAGTTGGAAAGTGGTTCGTCCATCAGCAACACCTTTGGCCGACGAATAAGGGCCCGACCAAGCGCAACACGTTGCCGTTGGCCTCCACTGAGTTCCTTCGGTTTCTTGTAGAGATGGTCCTCGAGCTCGAGCATGGTGGCGGCCTCCTTGACTCGAGAGGCGATTTCAGCGTCAGAGAGGCGGTCTTTTCCTTTCACCATGCGAAGGCCGAAGGTCAAGTTTTCACGGACCGACATGTGGGGATAGAGGGCATAGGATTGGAAGACCATGCCCAAACCTCGAGCGCCGGCAGGGAGATGATTCACGGTAACATCGTCAATACTGATCTCGCCATCGGTGACCTCTTCTAATCCTGCAAGCATACGAAGCGTGGTTGATTTTCCACACCCAGAAGGCCCCAAAAGGACCAGGAACTCTCCGGTCTTTACCTCCAAATCCAAGCCTTTCACCGCTTCAAATCCATCTTCATAGCGTTTTGATACATTTGTAAATTTCACACTTACCATGGTCTCACCCCTTGACTCCTCCAGCGGAAAGTCCCTCAATGAGGAACTTCTGGAAAATCAAGAACAGCAAAGCAACCGGTAGACTCACCAAGAGGCTGGCCGCTGCAAAATCACCCCACGCCTGACCGGTGGACGAAATCATGGACGCTAGACCGACGGGGAGGGTGTACATGTCGTTGGAGGTGTTGAACGTCAATGCGAGAAGGAATTCGTTCCAAGCCGCCAAGAAACTGAACAACGCCGTAACGGCCACCGCAGGAAGCGAGAGCGGCAGAACGACTTTGGTAAAGACCTGAAATTGAGTGCATCCATCGAGCAAGGCGGCTTCTTCCAATTCTCTTGGAACGGTATCAAAGAAACCCTTGAGCATCCAAACGCACAACGGAAGCGCCGTCACACAATAGGCCAAGATGAGTCCGAGATGGGAATTCAACAAGCCGAGCGTTTTCATGACGAGGAAATATGGGACGAGGATAATGATACCTGGAAACATCTGGACCAGCAAGAAGGCGAACATGGAAACGTCTCGCCCCGTGAATTTGTACCGACTGAAGGCGTAACCGGCAGGAACGGCCACAATCAGTCCCATCAGGGTCGTACCGACGCTGACGATGAGCGAATTGCGCATCCAAGTCCAAAACGCTTCACTTTCCAGCATGTTGGAAAAATGTTCACCGGTGTAAGGGCCACCCAGAGAACCTCCCAAAGCATTCCCCGGTGAAAGTGCAATGTCAAGAATCCAAACGAGTGGCAACAAGGTCAAGGCCACGAAATGAAGGAGGACAAGATGGGCACCGATGGAACGCCAGCGTCCGTCATGTTGTTGATTTCGTGCAAGACCGTACTCAATGGCTTCGAGCGACATTCGTCGCGTGGACCACGCAGACACCGGCCGACTGGACACCCATATGAGGGTCAAAGCACCGGGCCCAACCAGCCATCCTTGCATCCAGATATCAAAGCCGGTTGCCGGTGATGACAATAAACGCACGAGGCCGATGAGAAGCAAGGCACCACCGAGAACCAAGGCGATGTTTCGCCGTGATGGGTTGGCTTCCTCCGGCAGGAAATTCAGCAAGAGGCCGAGGACGACCACGCCAAGCACACCCAACATTGCGTTTGATTGAGATCCTCGCAAGAGGTCCACCGCCAAGAGCACGATGTTCACCACGAAACTCACCAACAACCACCGCTGAAGAGTGCTCACCTCTACGGGTGTGTACCATTGACGGACGGTGGATTCAGTGATCATGCGGCCGCCTCCGTTGCTTGTGTGCGCTTCATGTAGGTCCATGAGAAAGCGACCAACATCATGAAAATCACCACAGACCATGCGGCAGCGACACCGTAGGCGCCGTCTCTGAAAGCCACATCGTAAACGTACGTGATGAGAATATCTGTTTGGCCAGGCTCACCGAAGTAAAGGTCGGGTCCACCATCGGTGAGCAAGTAAATGACGTTGAACATGTTGAACGTCCAGATGAATCCCAACAAGGAGAGGGGAACGAGGGCGCTCTTCAAATTGGGGAGCGTCAAGTGTCTGAAGGTGTCCCATGCCCCCACGCCATCAAGTTTAGCGGCCTCGTACATCTCACGAGGAAGCGCCTGAAGAGCACCGCTCAGTGACATCATCATGAACGGAACACCAAGCCAAATATTGACGAAAATCACCACGATTTGAGCACCGGTGGGTTCAGCGAGGAAATGAAGGTCAGTCCCTAAAACAGCGTTCACCAAACCCTCTGGCTGAAACATCCCCTTCCAAACGAGAACAGAGATGTAGGATGGAATCGCCCATGGAAGAAGGAGAACCGTTCGATAAGCTGTTTTTCCACGAATGTTGGCGTATTGAAGGACCATGGCCAAAAACAGACCAAGGCCAATATGGGCCGCGACGTTCACCACCGTCCAAATCAAGGTAAACAGGGTAACGCGCAGGAAGCCCGACGCCGTGAACACCTCGATGAAATTTGCAAGCCCGATGAAGGCCTGATCACCAAGTCGGGTGGCATCGGCGTCGGTAAAGGCAAGCCAAATGCCGTACAACACCGGATAAAAAGTGAGCATGGCGAGGGCAAACATCGCTGGAGCGATGTAGAAATGTGCAGATTTCCCGTGAAGCCGACCTGCCCGCACGTCCATCGCTCGACCATAACCAAGCAGCACCACGAGAGACAGGAAGATGGCCCCCAAAGCAAACAACACCGGCGAGGTGTCGCCTGCACGAGGAAGAACATCCCCCACGGTGGTGCTGAGACTGGCCTCAAAGACAACGCTTGATTCGCCGCGAATCACCACTTCATGAAGGACATTTGGCACCATACCCGTCAGGTCACATGCGACCAAGGTGGCTCCATCTGGAAGCAATCTTTCTCCATTGACTTCGACCATTTCTTGGCCGTCAGCCGTGCAAGAGGCGTAATGGGGGAGGAATGACTCCGGCGAAGAGGTTTGAACCAGTCGGCTGTGAAGTTCACCGTCAACCAATACCGTGTAGTCAGAAGAACCGTCGGTCGTGAAATTTACCGATACGGTCCGATACCCAAGATTCGCTGGTGGGGCCTCGGCTCGTTGAAGACCGTTCACGATGGAAATCAATTCATCGTTGGCGCCAACGAGGGCGTCTTCAGCGGTGGCCGTTTCGGTGTAGACCTGTTCAAAGGCGGTCACAAGGGGGCCGTAAACCATGGCCATGGCCCGAGTGGTGGGGGCAGGCGTGCCGACTTCGATTTGGTCCATGAAACCGGACAGGACCGGGTCGGCGTTGATTTCAGAGTCGTTGGAAAGGGAGACATGCGTAGGCAACGTGTAGGTTTCCAAAGCAAAGGATTTCTGGACATCGCTGCTAGAAAGGAAAAGAGCCAACTCCACGGCTGCCATTTTCTCCTGGCTTTGCTTGCTCACGGTCCAACCTTTGTAGGTAACCAGCGGCGCCACCCGTTCTCCGGTCTCTTCAATGGTCGGCAACATTGCCTGACCCACATCAAGGCGACTTGCTTCGTAGGTAGCCCAATTCCATGGTCCATCGACGATCATGGCGGCTTTGGAGCCGATAAACTGGTTTTTCATGCCCTCCGTTTGTGTACCGGTGGCCACCACACCGTGTTCAAGTTCCAAATCCAGTAACCAATCGAGGGCTTGAGCGGAACCGGTTGAGTTCAGTGAAGGATGGCCGGTCTCGTTGAACAGAGAACCGTTGTAGCCTGCTTGAAAACCAAACCACCAGTAAGCGGATTTGACAGGAAGCGCAAGCCCTTGAACGTCCTGATAGGTCAACGCCTCGGCAGCCTCGAGCAAATCATTCTGCGTCCACGATGCATCAGGATAATCCACGCCTCGTGTGTCAAAGAGGGCCTTGTTGTACACCAAGGAGAGGGCATCTTGACTGGCGGGGAGGCCGTACAATGCTTCCCCATAGCGCATGGCGTGCAACGCACGTGCGTCAAAATCAGCGCGCTGCACCGGTGTGAGGTGAGGTCGTAAATCCTCGAGAAGGGGGAACCCATCAACGCGAACCTCTCCAATTGCACCCAATTGATCGCTTGACAAACGCATGAGGTCAGGGGCTTCACCGCCTTGGGCAGCCGTCATGAACAGGTTGTCTGCATCGCCAAAGGGAACGAGGGCCACATCAACGGTGATGTTTGGATTCAATGCCTCAAAATCTTTGACGGATTGAAGAAAGACATTCTCTTCCTTACTCTCGGCAGCAAAGGTGTGCCAAACGGTCAACGTAATCTGTTCACCCTCAGCCTCCTCTCCTTGAACGGTGTTCTCGCCACCTCCCAAACAGCCAGAGAGAAGCAGTGCCCCCACCATGAAGAGGACCAGGCAAACCCGCCGGGCCTTCAACGGCTGAGGAACGGCCACGGTCATGATGCAACCAAAGGGATGGTTGCAATAAACCTCATGCGCAACAAGATTCCAAACTCATTCAAATCCCATGAGGGGGAGAATCTCCCGTAGGTCCTTGTTGCGAACAATCGGTACATCGGCTGAGACAAATGCCTCTTCCGAAGATGCACGACTGGGATTGAATCCAATGAACCGACTTCCGTCAACTTTCATCGAGAGGTCCATCTCTGAATCTCCGATGGAAACACAGGCTTCTGGTTTGTACCCGTTCATTTCCAGCAAACGCGTGATGATCTCACCCTTTCCGCTGGCGTGGAGTCGACAGACACCCTCATCCGTCAAGTACCCGTCATCGTCAAAGACAAAGCCGTTGGCAATCCAATCATCCACGTCAAGCATGCTGGCAATTGAACTGACAAAGAGGTCAACTCCTGCACTCACGATGGCCACGAAGACCCCTTCTTCCTTCAGGCGCTGGACCGTTTCCCGTGCACCTGGCATCAATTTGACGCCAGCGTAGGAACGAAACAGCTCGTCCTGATGGATCGGGTCCTGAACGGCTTTCCACATCTGGATGTCCGAGCGCATGAACTCAACGTCGCTGATCTCACCCCGGATAAACCGGTTCAGATTCAGCGCATTGTCCGTTCCAAAGGCATCGTGCAGCGTTCTCCATGAACTGACAGCATCCACGAGGACACCATCGCAATCGAACACAACGACATCGGGCCGTCCACGGTTGTCTTCCATGCCGTCACCTGCACTGCCTTCCTTGAAAGGCTTCGCACAACACAACAAGCGCACCAAGGAGAGGAGGTCCCGAGGGACCTCGCTCTCCGAGGCGTTCGTCCGAAGGACGAAATCGCTGTTCGACGTCAGTCAGCCTCAAGCCTTCTGGTCGTAGCTCAGGTCATCCCAAGTTCGGAGCAAAGCACCGTCTCCGTTGATAGGAGCGTAGCTCAGGGTGATCGTAGCGTCTTCAAGAGGCGTACCGTCTGGAGCGTGGGTTCGCACAAAGATCGTATCTCCGGAGTTGAAGGTCGAAACCGACCGAGTCTCCGATTCTGAGATTTGTTCCTTGGTCACCGAGTCCACGAAGGTCACGAAGGCGTCGCTGTTGGCAGGGTTGAACCCGTACACGCCGGCACTGTCAGCCAGGTTTACCGAGTACGTGTTGAGGGCACCCGTAGCGTTGGTGTAGAACACCTTCACTTCGACCGCTTGAGTAGCAAGCGGGGTTTGGGATTGCTCAACCGTGATGCGCCAGTGGCCTTCGTCAGCATCAAAGCCGTTGATGTCTTCGATGTCGAAGGTTACACGGGGCACACCCTTCACGTCGGTTTCAGCGAGGCTGGAAGCCCACACGTAGATGACACCGGACAGAACCACGGTGATAGCGACCATCAGGATGGTAGCGATCACAGGGCTGACGGCAGCGTCGTCCTCAGCCATCGACTCCACTTCTTCTTCGTCATCAGCACGGCGGCTGGCGAAGGAGAGCGCACTGACGAAGAGACCCGTGAGGGCCACAGCGACGATGCTTGGGGCGAACGATGGAACAGCGCTGGCACCGATGGTCTCCACAACATCTGGCAGGAACTGGTCCGTGGCCAGGAAGTTGCTGGCTGGTTGGTTGGCGTGATTACACACGTCAGCCGTAGCCAAGGAGGTCATGATGTTGTTACACCAGTTGCTGTCTTCGAGGAGCGGTCGGCGTTCCGACGTCTTCGTAGCGTTCTTACCGTACTGACCGGGCTTGGACCATGGGTCATCGCTCTGCACGTTGTTGATGATAGCGTAGTGCGATCCGGGCTCATCAGCCTGGAAGCGGTCTGCAGCGGTCACCGACATGTCGCAGGGGTTGGCCAAACAGGTCACAACGTCCATCTCGACCCACACATGGGTGGTGTCCTTGGTGATGTAAACATCCTCGGTGTACTTGACGCTGGCACCGTAGTCAGGCACAGCGTAGTAGCGAGTCAACTCAACATCATCATGTCCATCCGTGTGGTAGGTGATGGCCAGCATGTGGTCGTATCGGTAAGGTCCTTCGTCGCCACCGCCGTTGACAGCGATGGTGACCGGCACGTAGGTTCCGGTCATGACGTTGGTGACACCGTTGAAGCTGAAGCCAGCCTCGTCGTCGAAGAAGTAGTCTGGCACCTGCTCACGGACGTTCTCAACACGAACACCGATTTCCTTCGTAGCCACACCTTGCTGGTAGTCAGCAATGGCCATCACGCTTTGGTCGTAGTTTGGCACATACGTGTTGTACTCGCCTTGCGTGGTTGGAGCCGTTGGTGTGTCTCGGAGGACCAAGCGGATCTGACAGTACTCCGAACCGGACGGTCCAATCTGGTGGATACCGTTGTTGTTCAGGTAGTCAATCTCCCAGTCGTTGGCGTTGGTGGTTGCATCCTCAATGAGGTCGAACACGAGGTCATCACCGACGATGGTCGTGGTGAAGTAGTTCGTGTAGACACACTGGTCAGTGGATTCAACCGTCCAAGTCAAGTCGTCCAGGTCATGGTCGATGTCAGTCTTGATGGCCGACAGGTCGTAGGTCAAGTTCGCCACGTTCTCGTCATCTTCCATCAAGGAGATGGACCATGGGAGGGCGGGGATTGAACCGTTGTCAGCGACCATAACGGTGTCCGTCGAGCGGTTCCAATCCATGATGACTGGAGCGTCGTTGACTGGAGCAACCGAGAAGACCACATCAAAGGATGCAGCATCTTGGTTCTCTGCACCGTCGTCAGCGAGGCCGAGCGTGACCGTACACTTGCCACCCAACTCGTTGTTGGTGTTTTCAGTGATGGCCAGTTCGTTGTTCAGGATGTCGACGCTGAAGGCGGAACAGGCGTCCGATGTGCCCGTGTCAACAGCGCTGGCGGACCAGGTGTAGACTTGGCGGGCAGGGGACTGCTCGTTGGCCATGTCTCGGATGTACGATCGGGTAGCGTTCGACACATCGCCCAAGAACTTGGTGTGTGTACCAAATCCTTCTGGGAGGATGTTGTAGTTGCCGTCGTCTTCGGAGAAGATTGGCATACAGTCGCTGCGCTCGATGTTACAGATGACTGGAGCGTCGTTGATGTTGTTCACCGTGAAGGTGATGTTGTGGGAGTCGCTCAGACCGTTGCTGTCAGTGACCTCGAACGAGAACACCATGGTACCGAACTGGTCGGTCTCTGGCGTCAGCGTGACGTCTTGGCCGTTGAGGGCGCTGTGAAGGAGGTCGTTGTTGTTGAACGCAACCATCGTTCCTTCTGCCATGGTCCAAGTCAACGAGGACTCTTCGTCTTGCACATCGTCAGCCAAGTTGGTGAGGCTGAAGGTGAAGGCGCCTGAGTCTTCGTCTCGACTGAAGTCCACAAGACCGTCGGCCGTGTCCGTTCCATCGGTGTCGATAACTGGACATGCACGCTTGATGTCAATGGTGGCTTGGACGTTGGTCGTGTCGCCGGTTCCAGCCACGTAGTTGTCATCAAAGACGACGTTGGTGGCCATGGAGATGTCCTCAACAGTTGCCCAGTCGTAGGCACAGGCTGCTGGCGTCTTGATCATCAGGTCGTAGTTCTTCTGACCGGTGGCCGTGGTGCTGCCCTTGTAGGACTGGTAGACCAAGACCTCGGAGGTCAAGGTGCCGTCAGCGAGATCGCCGTGGGTCAACTCAACGGTCATGAACTTGGAAAGGTCCTGCAGCGTAGCAGAGCTGTCCAAGGTCTGAGTTGGGTGAACCACACTGATGTCAGCCGTGGTTTCGCCTTGCACGATGGCCACGATGTCAATCTCGTCTGGCATGCCGCCGATGCGACTCCATGGGACGCCGAACTCAGCAAGCGAGGTGGAGAAGTCCACATCGACGTTGGCCGTGCTCAGAGAGGATGGACTCCATCCGAGGAAACCGTAGCTGTAGAGGTCGTAGGAACCTTCGCTGTCAGCCCACAACACGTAGTTGGCGCTGAACGGTAGGTCGTGTGCACCACCGAGACCGTTGTAGCCGACATCGGAACCACCGCTACCGGTGTTGAGGTAAATCAACACGTCCGAGTTGGACAGGTCGGTGTTGGTCATTCCGAAGTAGATACCATCGCCTTCGATGTAAGTGGCGAGGAAGTCATCCGTACCGTCGCCGCTCATCACACCAGGCATAGCGTAGCCGGATGGGTTGAGGGCGTTGCCGCCGTTCCAGTCTTCATCCGAGCCGTCGACCGTCATGGCCTCGGGCTGGAAGGAGGTTGAAACATAGGAAGCACGCTCGTCATCAGTGGACATCAAGAGAAGAGCAACCTCGCTGGATGGAGCCGTACCCAAGTGGGTGGACTCAATGCTCATGAGGTTGGCTTCGTCGATGACAGCCGAGGTAGCAACGGCAATCTTGCTGGAGTCCAGCGTGTTGCCGATCGAGGTGATGTGGGCGTTGTTGCCAGCGTTCACTTGCGTGGTGGCGTCGGCCCAGGTCATGTTCTCAACGCTACCGGTAGCATCGACCACAGACAGAGCGGTGGTGGCGTCAACAACACCACCGTCCCAGCGGAACGGAGTGTCTTCGACGTACATACCGATGAGGCCTGAAGCGTCCATTGGGTAGACCCACACATCTGGGCTGCTGACCACATGGAGACCGGTACCGGTGGCACCGCCGTCAACATGAGCGTCAATGGCCACAACGTAGGTGTCTTCTGCGTAAACAGCGTAATCGCTGCCTGCGAGTGAAGCACCGCCAATCATGAACAGATCACCGTTTTCCTTGCTAACACCAGTGGCGAAGCCGCTGATGTCGGTGCCGTTGAGCGTCAACACCGTGTTGGTGTCGTCGCCGAGGATACCGACCGTGGACGAGAGGTCATCACCGGTAATGGTGGAACCAACGTCGCTGAAGTCGCAGTCTTCGATGATAATGGCGTTGTCGCCGAGGTTGATGGTGTTGGTGCCGGACTGGATGGTCACCGAGTCACACGAGGTGGCCGTGATACCAACAGCGTTCGGAGAGGTTCGACCAGAGGACAGGCCAATGGTGTTGCCACTGACATCGGGTCCGAGGTAAGAACCACTGCCGCCGGAGGATTCAACGACGCTGATCGTTGCACCACCGTCGCCCCACGAGTCAGAAACCACAAGGCTGTAGCTTCCAGCATCCGAATAGGTTCGGAGAGGGCTGTACTCTGCGTTGCTGTTGAACGAGTAGGTTGGCCAGGTGTCCTTGGTGCCGTCTGGCTTGGTGACTTCGATGCTGATTTCGTAGCCCCAACTGTCGGTACCGAGGTTCAAGGCGGCGCTCTTGCCGGCGGCAAGGGTCCACGTACAACTGGTGGTGCGGCGGTAATCGCTGCTGCCAATTGAACAGAGTGAATTGGTCGGTGATGGTGGAGCTTCCATGCTGTCGAGATACATACCACCGTCGGCGTCCGTGAGGACGTTGTTGGTGATGTTTCCACTGCCTCGGAAGACGTAGACACCCGTTGAGGTGTCATCACTGATACCGCCAATGTCGTTGCCGTCAATGGTGAAGTCAGCCACACGGTTGAGGTAGAAGGCGTCATCGCCGCCCACGACCGTGTTGTCCTGAATCAAAACATCCTGAGTCTTTCCGTTGTAGATGGCCACTGCGTGTCCATTGGATGGGTTGAACTCGTTGTCAGTGATGGTAGCACCCTGAACTTCGTTCGAGTTGTAGAACCAAACATCGGCGATTTCACCACCGTCTTCGAAGACGTTGTTGGTGATGGTCACGTTGTCTGCTCCGATCTCACTGGTGCTGTGGCTGTAGTAGTATGGAGAACGTTCGTTCATGATACCAACACCACAGTCAACGAAGGTGTTGCTGTCAACGAAGTTGCCGTCGCCACCGTTCATAATGACACAGATGTCGTTGTAGTTGATGGCGTTGTTGAGTTCGGTGTAGCCCTTGAAGTGGACGAACGTGTTGTTTGTCAACTTGAAGAAGTCCAACTCGTACTGGTTGTAGTAGCCGTAGCCCATAGCACCAATGACGTTCGAAACACCGGAGATGGTGGTGTTGTCCATGTCAAGGTTGAGCGAGTAGTAGCGGTAGCCAATGGTGAAACCTTGAGGCACGCCAGCACTCGAAACAGCAACGGCGGTGACACTTGCATCGTGCATGTAGAGTGAGGACTCACCCTGGTAGTATGGATACATACGGTTGTTGCCTTCGAAGTCGTAGGAAGCGGTGGAAATCCAGGTGCTTCCGTTCCAGTTGTGCTTGCCTTGTGAGAGGTACATGAATGGAGCGTCCATCATGACGGTTTCACCAGCAAGGTCGTTTCCACTGTGGCTTCGGAGGTATCCGTACTCAACCAAACCGTTGCTGAACGTACGGCTGCCCGAGGAGGACAGGCCGCTTGCACAGCGATCTTGCTTGATGTAAGCTGTTGAGGTGTAGCAGATACGGGCGGTAAACTCGTCTTCGAGGTACACGGTATCGCTGTTTCCAGCGGTGTCCGTGAGACTCATGGTATGGAAGACGTATCGGAAGTCCGCTGCGTTGTTACCACTGTTGGTCCACGAATATGCAATGGTTGCGGAGGCAACTGCTTCGTAGCCGTTCAAGTTCTTGGTACAGATGCTGGAACAAGAGCCACTGTCAACGGTCTGGGTGACGAAGGTGATGTCGTTGGCAACACCGTTGGTGTCGGTGTCGGCCATGCCGGTCACCGTACCATCGGCGTCCTTCAGAATCACCGTTGTTCCGTCCACATTCTCTGAAACACCAGAGACGTTAGCCTGCAAGGTGATGTCAACTTGACGTAGGCGAGAGAACAGACCTGTTCCTGTGACTTCCACCGTATTGGTGTCAATTGAACCTTCGATGAATTCCATCTCGGAGGAACCGCTGATCACCACATCCTTGGTGTTGGACATGACCACGTCGGTGAGGATGAAATCACCGCTACCGGCGCTTTCAATACCCACGGCGTTGTTTTCGATGTTCATGTTCGCCAACTCTACGGTTGCAGAGGTGCGTGAAGCATACTTGAACGCAGGTCCAGCGGAACCCGTGAAGGTTCCCGTTAGGTCGCCACCAAGGTCGGTCTGGTAGTAGATACCAGCAACGAGTTGGTTTTCCAAATCAATGTTCTCAAGGTCAACTTGACCCGATGCTGTGTTGGAAACAAGCACACCGTAGTTGCCGTCTGAAACGTTCAAACGGTTAGCGGAAGCAGAGGCTTGACCAATAACTTCCATACCCGCCTGAGAGGGTCCGACAACATCGATGTCTTCGAAGTGTCCAGCAGCGAAAGCGCCGCCGATCTCAATACCGGTGTCGGCTCCCGTGATGGTACCTTCCTTGAACAGAGGCGTACCTGATTCACGGACGTAGTCTCCAAGGTCGCTGGCATCGTTGCCGGAGCGAGCGACGAAGTCGTATCGGTCCTGGTAGTTGTCAGCACCACGGTGGAGGACGTCCATCCAAAGGTAGACCTTCGAGATGTTTCCGCCGTTAGCCGCAGCAGCAGAGATGTCAACAACCGGGAAGGTCATTCGAGCGCTGTCGCCGCTGTTCATGTAGTAGGTGTAGGCGTAGTCTTGACAGATACCGTAGTTGTTGGGGTATCCACCTGAAGCGTAGCTTGGTGGGTTTCCAACGTTTCCGGGCTGACCTGGTCCAGTTGAGGGCTGTCCGTTGTTTCCTTCAGGTGGTGTGTAAACACCGTTGAAGTAGAAGGACGGAGAGTAAGCGCCCCAGTACTTGTATGGGTAGCGGGACTGGAAATTGCCCGTTGGACTGTTTTCCGTAGCCTCCCAATCGAAACCGAACTCGTCCGGTGATTCGTAGTAGTCAGGGAAGCTGACTGCTTGGTTGAGCCAGTAGCGGTAGAAGTAGTAGAAGTAGCCGTCGTAGTTTGCGTAGTTAGGACCGTAATTGTAGCCGTAGTAGTTGCAATGCCAGGAGGGTGCACCACCGGTTCCACCGTTGTAGGTGTGCGTTCCTGCGGTGACCGCTGGGTCGTTGGAACCGTATGGATAGTATCCTTCTTGGCCGCTATCGGTGATGTTCCATTCATTGCCAGCATCGTCCTCGAACATGATGTTCATTCGGTCGGTGATGAAGTAGTACTTGCTCGTAGCATAGTTGTAGCTTGGGTGAGCGTTTCCACCGGCGTAGACTGAGTTCGCACCAACCTGTAGGTAGTTGCCCGTGCCCAAGTAGGTGGACAGGTCAATCTTGTAGGTGGTCCAACCAGCGGCTGCGCCAGAGAGGGACGTACTTCGGTAGATGGTCGGCAACGACATGCCACCGTAGGCGTTGATACCAACGGTGTTGCCGGTTGACGTGAAGCCATCAACTTGAGGAGCGCCGTTGTAGCTTTGGATACCAATTGCAGCGTTCTTGACAATGATGTCAGAGAGCGTAGCACCGGAGTTTTCGATCCAAATCGCCGTACCGGTTTGGCCGGTGTTGATGATGCTGGACGAATCAATGCTTGCAGAGCCGCCTTGGATCTTGACCGTCGACATTTCGTCAGCAGATGCAGACGAACCGAAGATGGTAGCTGCGTCCATCATGTTCAGCGTAGCACCGTTGCCGATGTAGAGCGCTGATTCAGTGGTCGTGTCCCAAGCGATGTCTCGCATGTTGGCGTTGTCAAGTGTCAGCGTACCGCCGTTCTGGATGTCCATGTGCAGTCCGTAAGTTGACGAAACAGCACGGATGGACGCAGGGCTTCCGGAGGTACCGTCGTTGTTAGCGGTGAGGAAACCGGTGTCCTTGATGGTGATGACCGGAGATGACGTAGCCGTGCTGAGCACACGGAGCGAACCACCTTGCAACTCAAATCCACAGGTGTCGAGCGTGATGTCTGCCGCGACCGTAATGGAGGTGTCGTCAAACGTAAAGGTGCTCGTAGCAGCGTTGTAGTTAGCGCTGAGGTTGCTGTACGCTGGGAGGTTGATCAACTTGTAACAATCCAAGGTAGGATCGTTGAACACGATTGGAGCGGGCTCCAAGAGCATGTCAAGGTGCGTCCCCCAGGTGTATCCGTTGGTTGGGTACCAGTCACTGGCCAAGGTCGCATCAGGGTAGTCATCGGGGTAGGTCTCGTTTTGACCGGCCGTACCGAAGGCACGGATAACGTGGTCTTCGTAGGTCGTACCGTCGCTGTCTCCCACAACAACCCAAACGCTGGTGTTTCCGTT
>Ga0066845_10000177_pt1 | contig 19114 bp, 15 predicted proteins | sample ETNtaG_31_FD_65488 | JGI IMG/M metagenome (GOLD analysis project Ga0066845, IMG submission 65488) | Marine microbial and viral communities from oxygen minimum zone, Eastern Pacific Ocean - ETNP201310SV78 | ecosystem: Environmental > Aquatic > Marine > Oceanic | place: Pacific Ocean: Eastern...
GTATCCGGATTGTGGCTTACCTGAAATTCGACTCATTCTTCTTCACCTCACTTCAATGCCACGTGCTTACTTGACCGAGTAGCACCTACACCAGGGCCGGTGTGCGTTACCGATCTACGAGTTGGAGCGAACTCGCCCAAGGCATGTCCAATCATTTCTGGAATAACTTCGACCTTGACGAAGTCGCGGCCGTTATGTACACCGATTGTAGTACCGACCATCTCTGGTAATACGTACATACTTCGGCAGTGTGTCTTGACCATCTTTGAGCCACCATTTGCACGAACCTTCTCTAGGAATTTTTCTGCTTCCTCTGAAAGACCTCGAGATAGTGATCTCTTGGCGCGAGAAGGCATTAGTGTAGCGATACATGGCGCTTCTGGGTTATCCTCTGGAGGATATAGTGGAAGTGCACTCAACTCCTCCATGTTTAATCCACGCCAAAGGAATTCCTTCTTGCGGCGCTCAGCTATTGTCGAGCGACGCTTTCGAGCCTGACGTCGAGCAGTTTTAGATGAGCGGAACATCTTCTTCTTACGTGCCATAATTTACACCTCACTGCTCCCTTGTCCTTCCACGTCCGGTTCGACGTGGAGCGATGTTTCCTACCTTCTGACCAGGTGGCGCATTGCGACTGACAGAGTTAGGTCCGTGAACCGCCTGATGGTTACCTCCACCATGTGGGTGATCAACTGGATTCATCGCCACACCACTGACCGTTGGGTAGAGCTTTCCACGTGCCTTTGCACGGTAGTGGGCAGCACCGGCCTTCATCAGTGGCTTATCGGTTCGACCGTGTCCACCGAGTACACCAATAGTGGCACGGCAAGATGCTGCAAGATCTTTCATCGCACCGCTTGGCAGCCGAATCCTGACCTTATCGCCCATACGAGTCTCGAGAACCGCTGAGTTTCCTCCAGAGCGAGCGAACTTTCCACCGTCTCCGGGCCTGGACTCAATATTACATATCGGAGTACCCTCAGGAATCTCAGAGAGTTTAGTCACATTACCTGGTCGCAAACTTACGTTATCTCCGAAAGCCAATTCTTGACCTACTGAAACACCTTCTGGTGCGGCAATATGAGCAGTGGTTCCATCATCGAACTTGACACGAGCAAGAGGGGCTGTGTGAGCCGCGCTGTGAACTAGGTCGGTTACCTCCCCCATTTTCTCGCTTACGCGTGGGATACGGTTAGCAGCAGGGAACTTGTGACTTGACACCCGATTCTTTGGACTTGAACCGCGGCGTTGTGAACGTGTGCGCTTACCCATAATATCACCTCATCAGAACGCTCCTAGCTTGAGCGCTGCATCCTCCGCATCGTAGCCATCAGCAAGACGCACAGATGCGTGCTTGCCTGTGATAGTGATCTTCGTGTTGACCTTCGCAACCTGAACATCTAGCAGTTCCTCAACTGCTGCTTTGATATCCGCTTTTGTCGCTTCACGCCTAACGATAAATTCGATTCTGTTGTTATTCTCTCTATAGTCGCCCTCTTGGTCTGCGACTCGGCGTGCCTCGAGAGTTTTCTCGGTAATCCAAGGCATTTCAATAATATCATACGGGTCTACCATGTCAATCACTCCAGCGCCCCTATTGCATCCTTGGTCCAAACTGTGAGACGACCTGCATCGCCCCCGGGAGCAAGATCCTCAACGCTCAGGTCCTTAGCAGCGACAACGTCGACACCTGGTACGTTTCGAGCGGCCTTTGCCAAGCCGTCAGATTGAGCGACAACCAATAGTACACTCTTCGGTGTCCTATACTTGCGGCCGCGCATTGTGCCCTTTCCTGCGCGTATATTACGACCAGTACGAGCTCGCTCTAGATCTTCACCTAGTCCAAGACCTTCCATCATAGCAACAAACTTTCGAGTTGAATACTGTAGTGGAATGGATTCTATAGAATACTTCTCGTCTCCTTCTTCGCGACTCTCTACATATCCGTCGATTACGATTGGGAACCTAACACCACTGTCAAATTGATGGCCACGAGCAGCGACAATTTCTGAATTGGCTGTTGCCGAAATTGCTGAATCGCGTGCTGATGCATTTTCCTTGCTATTGATTTTCTGTGTCCAATCTTTCGCAACCATAGGGCCGTGAGCTCTTCGGCCACCTCGTGTATGTGGGTTCTGAGCAGCAGTACGCTGTCCTGCTTTTCTCATAATTCTAGAGACACCTCGCCCCTTACCCCACCATTCTACTGAATGCTTCATTCCTGGCTGTGGTGCTCGCTTTCCGTCATGCTCGCGGTGACCGTAGGCCTGTCTGCGGTTTGCTCTGCTGGCCAGAACTGCTCGGCGGATTAAATCCTCACGAATCTCTGAACTGAATACAGAAGGTAGAGTAAGAGACTTACCGTCCTTTACCTCAACTTGATACATTTCCGCTAATAGACCTGCGTCCATTTCTTCTTGCTCGACATTGTTTACAAGATTGTATGACTTTGTCTTCACTTAATCACACCCCCTGCTTACTCGAAGTACTGACATAGGTCAGATCTACTTCATGCATTTTCGAATTTGGGCGGACGGCGTCACGGAAGCGCAGTAGGCGCTTTGCCGGACCTGGTAAACTACCCTGGATTATCATGTATGGATTGGTAACTTCTCCATAGTGAAGGAAGCCACCTGCCGGAGTCACATCGGACTCGTCTGGATTCGAAATTCGAAGTACGCGCTTGTTCAATTCTGTGCGCTGATGATACCCCATCTGACCTGCTTGACGGATTGTCTTTCGGACATAACCGGTACCGAAGTCACCCATATTCCCAATCTGACGACGCTTCTTTGAGTTCTTGTGGCTGAGTAGTTTAACTCCAAATCTCTTCACAACACCTTGGAATCCCTTACCCTTGGTGATTCCAACGACGTCGATTTCTTGACCTGAATCGTAGACATCTGCAATGGTAATTTCACCACCTAATCGCTCCTTAGCCCATTCGATCTTTTCGGAGTTATCCCCACCAACCAAACCAACTTCCATGATTTCAGGAGTCTTTGATGGTACGCTCTTGACTAAGGACGGTTGAGTTGAAACGATAAGTCGAATCTCGCAAAGAGATGCTCCGGACAGTGCTTCAAATGCCTCTTCATTGGACTCACCATCTCTGACAGGGATTCGGCCAGCACGCTTCGCTGGCTTACGACCCTCTTCCTGATCTCGCTCTCCGCGAGTCTGGTTAGCGAAGCGTGGGTGAAGGCCACTTGGTCCTTCTTCAGAATTAGCCCATACTTCTCCTGCGGTTTGCATACCGTATGGAGTCATGTGGTAGCCACGAATCGCTAGAACCTTCATCGGAGGTGCCTCAACAACGGTTACTGCCTTTCGAACCTCTTGACCTGCAGAGGTAGATTGAGGGTTTGTATCTCTCATCAAGACATGGGTCATTCCGGCTTTCCATCCCGCAAACCCCTGAACTCGAATTTCACTTGCATCGCTGTCAGGCCATGAAGTAATTCTTCCATAGGGTCGAACTGCCCTCTTTCGAGGGCTAAAGCCCATGCTACCTCGGCGGGGGTTGTGTCGGTCGGCCATTGTTTGTCCTCCAGTAATTACCGGTAAGTTTGCCGCCGTAGCGGATTCAGACCGGGCTACCACGTTAGGGAGGGACCGTGACACCGAAAGCCGATTTCCGATTGGAATTCGGATTTCTGGGATGATAATACAGAGCCCTGTGGTGTCTGGTGCCTCACGTAGTGAGCGGCCTTGCGACCTCCATACTCTATATGAACGAATCGGGCATCAAGAATTTCCACCCCTACGGGGTGTAAGTGAACGAAGGAGGGTAGTGGAAGTATTATTGAACCCTGACTTTGAATCACAAAGCCCATGAGGGCTAGTCTTCACCACGACGGACTCCAAGATGGGGTAGTCGAAGCTAGGGCCTACCAATTGGAAGCTGTAGATGTTGCATTGTCTAGTTCGACCTTACTAGTCCTACCTACAGCGGCTGGAAAAACCGCAGTAGCTTGGATGGTTATCGCGGAAATGCTAGAGAGAACAAATGGTTGGGCATTGATGATTGCTCCGACTGCAGCTCTAGTAAAACAACATCTGGATGATTTAGAATTGGTATTCGACAAGGATTCAACACAACCCATTTCGATGAGTGGAGCTATTCCGCCATCCAAAAGAGAAGGTATGTGGAATAAGGGCAGATTGGTTGTTTCCACACCGCAGGTTGTTCGTAACGATGTCAATCGGGATTTACTAGATCTCTCGGATTGTTGTTTGTTGATTATTGATGAGGCCCATCACTCGACGGGGGAACGCGCTGAGGCGCAGGTTGCTGACCTATACCTAGAGTTTGCAAATGAGCCACTGATTCTCGGAATGACTGCAAGTCCAGGTTCGAATATGCAGAAGGTGAAAGAAATTTGCGATAGACTCCAAGTAGGGCGAATCCACCTACGAACATCGGAAGATGATATGCTTTCACAACACCTAGCAAATCTCGAAATTGAAGAATTGAGAGTTAGGGTTCCAAATGAAATTCGTGAACTAGTAGAACCATTCATTCGATGGCAGGAAACCATTGTCGAAAGAGAAAGAAGATTGGGCAGATATGTGATGCCCGGTGCAGTAACACATAGAGGCCTTGCTAATGCTATGGAACGAGCCAATTTGGCAGTCCGTAGAGGCCAGGCAGATGCTTACGGTTCCATGAGTCGAATTGGTCTAGCCATGTCCCTTCACCACCTAATTAACCACCTTCTTTGCCAAGGTGTAGCAGCGGCTAAAGAATTCCTCGATAGGAAAGAAAACGGAGAAGATGCTGAAAAGAAAAATACTCGGAATTTGCTTAGAGATTCACGAGTTAGGGCACTTCGGGAAAATCTAGCAGAGATGTCAGAATCACATAGTAAAGTTGGTGCGGTTAGAAGGCTGATCAGAGAAAGACTTCGCCGAGATTCAGAATCAAGAATTATTGTCTTCGCGACCTTTAGAGATACAGTCACTGCATTGGAACAAGCTTTACTTGACCTAAAGGGCGCAAAACCGATACAATTCATTGGACAGAGTAAACGGGCTAGCGGAACAGGTTTGACTCCTAAACAACAAATTGAGCGAATCGAATCTTTTCGTTCAGGTGAAGGTAATGTGCTGATAGCTACTAGTGTTGGAGAGGAAGGATTGGACATACCAACCGCGGACTTAGTAATCTTCTATGAGCCAGTTCCAAGTGAAATTCGCACAATTCAGAGAAGAGGTAGAACGGGTAGACATCGCGATGGAGATGTTGTGGTATTAATCGCAGAAGATACCCGTGATGAAGGTGCTAGAGCGGCGGCCCTTAGGCGCGAAGAAAATATGCAAAGAGCAGTAGCCCGAGTTGGACGTAAACTAGCTCGAAGCACTCATGTTGACCTCTCTAATTTGAGTAACTTTTCGGTAGGTGAGAATGGGGAGGAAATTTCTGCAAGTGAGTTTGTAATTGCAGTTAGGAAAAAAAATCGACCCGTGCTAAAGGACGTTGAAGAAATAACCGAGCAAAACGCATCCGCTGACTCAGGCCAACTATCTCCCTCGACTTTCAGGCCAAGAGGTCAAACCGGTCTTGAACAATTCAACCCAGTAGAAGATTGAAATCAATCGCCAATTACTGCGATTCTAGTCCTCAGGAGTGCTAATCTCTTGTTATGGCATCCAAGTGCAAAGGAAAGCATCTCACACAGATGAATCACTGGAATATTAGTTGAAAGACCTGTATTTCGACCTGCTTTACCTTGGTAAATATCGAGTACCGCTTGGGAGAGGTTGCAAGCGCTAACAATCATGTCAGCACCCTCTGCTTTTGCTTCGGATAGTGCCTCTGCGGCTTGTTTCATCACTGTCGGCTCTTCTCCAAATAGACCCGGAACACCCACACTCTGAGTCCTTGCTTCCCAACTTACAGGAGTGCCGCCTATAGTAGAGATTACCTGCTCGAGGTAATTTGGATCGTAAACATCGTCACCGCCGCAAGCACCATCTTGCTGTATGTTTGGACCATAGTATCCAGCTACTGCAAAATCGATTGGATTCTTTACCTTCTCCTCTAGTTTATCGAGACCGATTTCATCTACTATTGCGTGCAATAAATGGTGAACCTCGACCTCGCCAGTCATAGTTAATCCACACGTGTTATCTAGAGTCTCATTGACTTCTTGCATGAGGATTTGGTCGGATTGTAATGCCATCAAGTCCTCTTGCAAATTACCAGCGGTTGCGGCACATGGAGTCAGGATGTTCAGCCCCTCTGCTTCGGCCATAGCAAATGTTCGAGCGTTGAGGGTCAATTGTAACCTGCGATTTGCTTGCCTAACAATTCCAGCTCCACAACTTGTTGCACCGGAAAGAGGAACTAGAGTGATACCCATTGCACGCGCGAAAGACTCCATTGTTACAGCGACCTCTGGGGAACTGCTATGAGATACGTTTCCGGGATGATAAGCATACTTCACTGCCACATTATCACCTCAGAACCTGCCGTCCAATTCGTTGAAAATCGCCACTACTTCGTGATGATTATTGACTGAAGAATTAAATTGACGCGGCATTTTTCCAATACCTGCAGGCGGGGCAATGAAAGCCAGCATATCAGTAATCATATCTCCACCGGTTCTCGTGAAGCCGCTCATCATTCGAGCGGTCACTCCAGAAGTTAAATTACCGATGAGACCAATTGGACCCAATACCTGACGATATAGTATGGTATCGTTGACCTTTCCACTTGACTTCAGTGTCCAAGTGTACCACCAAACGTGCTTACCATGACGACCGTTGTATGCTTCTCGCTCCAAGACATGTGTCTTCGCATCTAGCAAGGCTTCTGAGACAACTAATCCCGAGCCGTTCTGCCTTCGTATACTCGTAAGATCTGTTTCAGCCTTGATTCCATTAGAACTTCCCAATATATTGTCAAGCGCCCCTACAGAGGAGGCAGAGGACCTAGGGTCATTTCTCCTTGCCCAAACAGACGCCAAAACTGCAGGCCCTAGGTATCCATTTGCATGGGGTACTGCGTCCGAAGATGCCTGCAATAAGGCAGGACTTCCAAAGTCAGTAATTGAATGTAAAGCGGTTGCAACATTAGGCTCCATCAAACCAATGTTTCCTTGCATGGTAGCGGCTCCTTCTCGGGTTGCGGCGATCATCCAAGGTTGAGTTGATTCTCTTCGGCGCTCCATTGACCAGTGGTCGACTACCAAATCTCGGACTACTTCGAACCCAGGTAAAGGATCAATTCGTAGCCTAAGTATGCCGTCTCTAGTTGGCGCTACTGAGTCCAGACGAACTAATCCAGGTAGCACCAAACGACCATTTACACAAATCGCTGTGGTTGAGTCATCGGAAGTACCATCACGAAATGAAAGGCTACCGTCGTGAGTACTCTTGATGGTTCGAAGCACCTCTAGCAGACTCAAGTGACCAGGCATTGCACAAACCCAAGTGTCCAATCCGGTTGTTGTGGCCTCAGGATCGTATCGGAAGATGCTGATTTCTGCTTGAATTGACTCTGCGGTAATATCGGGCACGATAAATCCGTCTTCTCCGTCGGCACCCTCATCACCACCTGCGACGTATTCTTTGATTGCATCTACCATATCTTCGTGGAATACACCGGTGCCATCCACCGCGGCCATAGCTGCCATTGCATCAAGTGCCCAAGCGGCTGCCATAGATTCGTAATCAACATCACAATCAACTCGGTCAACTAATCTAGCGGCACCTAACTTCTCGAGTTGTTCATCCCAATCTTTTCCTGATTCGCAGAATAATTCGTAACTCGTGTCTCCAAGTGCTAGAACTGAGTAATGAACGCCATTGAGAGAGCCAGCGGATGCTTTCTTAGCAACCTGCCAAAGGTCTTCAGCATTGTCTGGCATCTCCCCCTCACCCCAAGTTGAACAAACAATTAGAACTCGCTTCATTGAAGAAGAAGAAGCAAAATCAAAGCCGTCCATATCGTAAACAGTACCTACTAGACCGTAATCAGAAGCCTGTTTGGAAAACTTAGCAGCTAAGGCTTCTGAATTTCCTGATTGTGAGCCATATAGAATTGCTAGGCTTCTATCACCAGCACTCAGAAGTTCTCCAAGATCGTCTCCGGTCACCTCAAGAGTCTCCTCGACTGCTGGCTCAGGTGGTAAATCCTCGTTAACTTGTGATTCGATAGGTGCGCCACCGGTCATAGACGAGAAAATAGATAGTGCCTTAGAAGTGAATTCTGCAGCAGGGTCTTCATATTCAACATCACAATCAACACGATCAAGGATTCTAGTTGCGCCTTGCTTCTCGAACCAATCATCCCAGTCCTTGCCGGATTGACAGAAGAATTCGTAACTGGTATCCCCTAGAGCACAGATAGCGAAGTTGCACCCTTCTAGTGAAGGAGGTGAGTCGCCATTTGCTGCGTCCCAAAGATCTACTGCGTTATCGGGCATATCTCCTTCGCCCCATGTGCTACAATAGATTAGGACATTCTTGACGTCAGTAAGATCTCCGATTATTATCTCACTCATGCCCTTAACGGAACACGACAACCCTAGGGACTTGGCCTGCTTTTCAGCTTCAACCGCTAGATACTCTGAGTTGCCTGACTCAGACCCAAAAAGTATGAGCAGAGAGGAATCTGTCAAGACATCACCGACTCAGCCTTGGGCTGACATCCAATTGGACTATAATGAGATTATTGAACTTGATGTAAACCCGAGCTACGACCTACGGTCGTATTGGACCCTACATATCGAAGCCATCAAAGTCAGCAGGATCGGGTCCACCCCCACCCTTGCTGGAAATTACATCATCGATCCTGAGAATCATTACAGCGGTCTCAGATGCGCTTTGAACTGCTTGCTCGACGACTCGGCTTGGTTCGAAGACCTTACTATCTACCATATCCACTACTCCGCCATCATAGACGTTTACGCCATGTGAGGAGAGGCCTTCTGAGTGCGCCTTTCGAAGATCAATGATTGTGTTGACAGGATCTAATCCTGCATTCTCGGCTAGAGTTCGTGGGATAACCTCTAGAGCGCCTGCAAAGGCCTCTATAGCCATCTGTTCTCGACCACCTATTCCTTCTGCATAGGAACGTAGTTCTCGGCTAATCGCAGCCAAAACCGAACCGCCGCCGGTCAAGACCGCTCCATCTTCGTGAGCCACTGCAACTACTCCTACCGCGTCGTCGAAGGCACGCCTGATTTCATCTACAACGTGCTCTGTACCACCTCGAAGTAGTACGCTAACACTCTTGGCTTGTGGGCAGCCGGTGATGAATACCATGTCCGCATCTCCGATTTTCCGCTCTTCGACCTTAGCAGCTCGACCAAGATCTCCATCACTAAGGTCGTCGATATTTGTAATGACATTTCCACCAGTTGCTTTCGATAGAGCTTCCATATCACTCTTCTTTGCTCGGCGGATAGCGAAAAGACCAGCTTTTGCCATGTAATGTTGAGCAAGATCGTCGATTCCTTTCTGACAAATCACAACATTAGCACCACTGGCGATGATTGTATCGACTAGACCCTTGAGGAAAGCTTCCTCTTCATCGAGGAATTGAGCAAGCATATTTGGATCTGTAATCTGAATCTTTGCATCTACCTCGGTCTTCTTCACCTCAATTGCAGAATTAATCAATGCAATCTTTGCATCTCCAAGCGAGCGAGGCATTCCTGAGTGTACCCTTTCCTTGTCTAGGATAATTCCATCCACAAGAGTACTATCCTTGATAGAACCACCTTGCTTTTTCTCAATCTTGATGTCATCTAAATCCACAACCACTCCATCATCATCATCTTGAGCCACTGCCAATACTGCCCTTACAGATATGTCAGCAAGAAATTCCTTGACTGCGCCCGCGCTCTTTCCTGTTAATGCGGTCTTTGCGACCTCGTGTAATTTCTCTTCATTGACCTCAATGGCGTGTGAGTCGATAAGATCGGCAGCCTTGTCTGAAGCAAGCCTGAATCCTTCACAAATGACAGTTGGATGAACATTTTGCTCAACCAAGTCTTCACTCCGCTTGAGCAATTCTCCAGCGATTACAACCGCACTTGTTGTTCCATCAAAGCAGTGTTGCTCCTGTGTCTTAGCGATTTCAATAATCATCTTAGCAGCAGGGTGTTCAATGTCCATCTCCTTGAGTATAGTTGCACCGTCGTTGGTGATTACCACATCACCCATTGCATCTACCAACATCTTATCCATACCCTTTGGTCCAAGGGTACTTCTAACCGCATCAGAAACTGCTTTTGCGGCAGCAATATTGTTGCTTTGAGCAGACTTACCACTCGTTCTAGTCGTACCTTCTTTGAGTATGAAAATTGGTTGTTGACCGTTGTACATCGGAAATCACGCTCCAGAATCCAGCAATCCGCCGAACCAAGTGGGGGTCATAAGGCCTCGCACACGTAGGCGCGAGCGGGCGCTTGGAGTCGTCGTCTATTTTTCGGAGATTACTCGTCCTTGTTTTGTTCTAACCACTTCTCACCATAATAGGCCCACTGCTCGATGGTCCACCCTTGTGGTAGGCCTTCCTCAGGGATTGGTGGTACACCAGGAGGTAATTCTGCTTCTTCAGTAGCCTCAACCTCAGGTTCTAGTTCATCTGGAGAAGCAAATTCAGGTGCAGGCGGTTCCTCGTCAGTTGGCAGTGATGGTGGTGGCATTTCTGCAGCTTTATTCTCAAATATATCAGCCGAACCGCCATACATGGAATTGGCAACCTCATCCGCGGCCGGTAGATCTGGGGCTGCAGGAACTGAAGTACCATCTCCAAGATTGACAAAACTCGGGGAATAATCCTCGATACTGGAATACTCCTCTAAGGGAGCCCTTGCCTCTTTTACGACCCTGAATGTAATTATCGACACAACAATCATCGCCACCAATCCTGCAATAACAAATACGATGTTAGCAGCAAGTTTTGCCATGAATCCTACATCTGGTCCATCTTCTACTTGAACTGTTTTGACAAGTTGTATTGTTGTTGACGCCGATACCTTGTCAATGTCAGAATCGACGGTCAAAATTACATTGAAGGTCATCGTATTTTCTGCCAAGTTGTCAAGGTTCTCTTGATTTATGTCGACTGTGACTGTGACAATCTTTGTTGCATCTGCTGGAAGAACAAAATCTCGATCTTCACTATCGACTCTAACATCTAAAACGTTGAAGAACAAATCAGGCTCAGTGATTCTATCGATATCTGCTCGCATTAGTTGTTCAGAAGAGGGGTTTAGGTTCTTCACTGAGAATTCTAAGGTGACTTCTCCCTTATCTTCAATCACCACACCTGCTGGTGGTGTGACCAGAAGCCAACCTACTTGCCCTACCTTGAAGTCCGCTTCTCCTTCTGCCGAAACCGTTTGTCCTACTGTTCCTGCTTGTTGACTTTCGGCAATCAAAGTGACTGTCCTATCGCCATCAGCGCCTTGATCAAAGGAGTAACTCACAGTCAAATTAACAGAGGAACCTGGTTCTATCCAATCCGTCTTTCCATTATTTAGACCAGTAGCAAAAACTGTGATATCCTCGTGACTCTTATCGAAAGAAACGGTGAATTTGTCAGGCATGTTGCCATTATTCCAAACCTCCCATCGCATTGTTCTAGCATCATCTCCTGCACGGTATACCTCATTTGTTAGGTCTAGGTCTGGAATTTCAATAAGATATGTTTCGGGAACTGTAAGCAATAATTGCACACTCCTCTGATATTCTGGATTAGTTGTACTTGTTGCGTGAACCCAAATTTGGTAGGTTTCGTTCTCTATTCCGTAAGGCATAGGGAACATCAACAGGACGCTGGTGTCGCCTCCGAATGGGTCGATTCCGAGAGTTTGTTCAGCATTCATCTCCAATCCTAAGCGCCAGTCCGCGGCGATTGATAAATCGAAGGCCTCTTCCGAATTACCATCATTTACCAGTTGAATTTCTATCCAACGCAAAGCTCCATCTGCAGGTGCCATCATTTCCCTGATTTGAGGCACTAGTTTCAGATCGTAATCTATTGGGACTTCTACATTAATTGTCCATTCCGTTTGGAAGTTCGCCGGAGCTCTACCACTAGCGATTAGGGTTATCGCATATTCCCCGGGAGTTATTTCCTCAGGTGTTGTGATCCGAGCATTAAGTTCCAATTTTTCGTTTAGGTCCATCTCAATGCTCGTAATCTCGACACCGGTCTCATTGGTCCAAACAAGATTGGATGCACTCCAACGATTGTCGGCAAATGTCCCTCCTAGGTTCCAAATTGCCCTCTGATTACCGGTGTTCTTCAGCGTCATAAGTACATCACCTGTCTCTCCGGGAAGCAAGGTAATAGCAGGATTTTCCAATGTCTTTTGAGTCAGATATGAGGAATAGGACGCAGTTACGTCCACTGGAAGATTAATCGTCCATTTAGAGAAATTAGTCAATCCATCTCCAATATGAATATACCAATCTACCTCTTGCACAGTTGCTCCATCTGGAATTGTTAGATTTACCCATAAATCCATAGTTTCGAGTGGTTTGATATTCTTTGTCACAACATTGTTATCGAAATCAGTTGGATGGTTAGACTCGATTCTGAGAGGAAAATCCCACATCCAAGATTGGTTGGAAACATCGGTATAAACTCGAAGTGTAATATCTACATATCCATTGTTCTTTACAGTACATCCTAGGGTAGGAGGTGTAGGATCTGCAGGAATCACGATGTATGCATTGGGAAGAGGATCGTTACACTCAACGTCGAGAGTATATTCAGGAACTCTTTCTATTCCAAAGAGGATGAAACCATCGAGATGGATTCCTTGTGTCGCAAATGATGAATCAGAGTCAAATCTGAAAGCCACAGTGTAATCACCAGTGGGGTGGACGTCTGTCATGTTCCAAACAAGTTGAGTCCAGTTTCCAAAGGTTGTTGACAATGGCATTGCGGTATAATTGTAAAATTCCTCATTACCAGCATCTGCCTCTAATCGAATTGTATCTCCTTGACCCATGCTACCCCATGCATGAGTAACTAACTGCAAGTTCAGGTAATCGAATCCACGGATACGTGCTCGGCAGAAATAGTTGGCATAAATTGTCGATACAGTCGGGTCATAAGTTCCAGTACCAAGCCCATGACCTGGGTCCTCGCAGGAGTCGAATGGAGTCAGCCATCCCCACCAAAGTCTGTCCATCCTGTTGCTGGCATAATCCGCGCCTTGTCGAGATACTCTCCAATGCCTTTCCCCTACGGCGCTTGAAGAATTATCCATTCTCCAATGACCGTAGTAATCGGGGTCGTCAGAAACAGAACCGTCTGTATCGTACCCAGCACCTACCCATGTAGGATTGTTGTAACTTAGCTGATTTGGACAATCGATTGTTCCATCTCCATCAACGTCACCACAAATTCCGTTTTCCATGGGGTCGTTCCAAATTGCAACGGGCATCAGGCGATCAAATTCGTTATTTTCGTAATTATCATCGGCAAGACCACCGTCGACAATTCCTCGGAGAATGATTCCTCCTAGCAGATATCCATCATCGTCTAGGTAACTCTGTGCAGCAGTTGGCGTCCAATAAAATTCGGCTCTAAAGGACTGGCCACCTGAGAGAGTCATATTGACTGACCATTCTGCGACCATAACTCCAACTGGATGCCAGATTTGCATTTTTCCAATAGCACTGGCCGGTTGGCCGGATGTTCCGACCTGAGTAAATGTGACATTAATCTGAATCAATTCATCTCTCATTACATACTGAACAATGCTGTCATCAGGATTGGTCCATTCACGAGCTTGCAATGAACTGTTACCCAATTCTATGTCGGAGACTCCGAAATCAATCAGTGCTCTTGGTGACACTTCACGGGTTGGATTATGTTCCAGTGCAGGGCCGAATGCCAATGGCGAAAGGGACGTCACCATCAGAATGGCAAAAATTGTGAGTGGTAGATTACGCATGGACAACAAACTTCTGCGATATCGATTCGGGTATGAAGGTTCGGTAAGTGCGTGCGCCGCCCTACGGGCGGCATCAGATTAGTTATTGGCTAATCATTGAGGTGTTTAGTAACAAGCATCCATTGTTGTTCAATCTATGAAGGCCTTATGTTGCCTAGTAGGTGCGATGGCTAGTATGGCTAGGAGTGCAAACCCATTATTTCCGCGCTTAGTTCTAGCCATCATAGTCCTTGGACAAGTTACAATAGCCCCGATTATAGGATTCTCGCTTACCTATTTATTGTCAATAAAAAACGAAGGAGATCAACTTTCATTCGACATCGACTTAGCGGCTCTAGATTGGATAATTATTGCAGGACTAATGTATGGTTCACTCTCTTTAATTCTGGCCCTGATTGCAGGTGCCTACTCACCTGCAAGCGTTGTAGACAGAGGTGGATGGTTGACAGTTCTAGGCCTAAGAAGAAACGTCAATACTCCGGAGTTAATCGATAGAGCGAGACTAAACTTGCAGAGAAGCCCCTATGGTAAAATGGCACGTTTGGTTAGTAGCAGGACCGATACATACGATTTATTCTCAATCCATGGTGGATTACAAATTTTAGCCATACCCATCCAGGTTGCATTAATCGCAATTCCACTGTTAATTATGGAAGGCATACCTGAAAGATTTGTTGAACCCGAACAGGCATTTGAATTAGGCATGGTTGGTTACTTCATCGCACTATGGTTTGGCCTTAGGATACAACCAGTGTACTCAAGACATCTTATTGGAATCGCCGCTTGGTTCAGGAAAATTCTCGCCAAAATCTCAAAATTTTCTTGGATACTTCCTATCATAATTTTCTGGATTATTGCAAGAGTGATGCTACAGTTATCCCTAGAACGATTAGATGTAGATTATCAAGCCTGGCATAATGTCCAACTTGAGGCTGTATTAATGAAATCGATAATGCCAGCTGACCAAATTCCTGATGCCGCAATAATTGACTTCCTAGTAGCTATTTCTGTACTTCCTGTTGCGGTTTTTACCACTATTTCAGTTCTTGCCGGCGCTCATGATATGCCCGATTGGATGCGTAATCCTGAAGAGAAACTTGAGAATCTGAATCAAAATTTGCTAGAAGAAGAGAGTTCGCCGAGTGGAGAGAAGGATGATTCAGATTTATCCTCGGAAAATTTACCAGCATGGAGCCGCACTACCAATACTGAAGAGAACGGAGGAATTAATGATGAATCTAAAGAAGATGAAAATAGAATGATTGATCTGCCATTCGGGTTATTTGATGACTAGTTTAAGGTTGGAAAAATCCGCTCTACACCCGTGTTCAACAGAGACCAACCAGTAGCCAATATCATTCCGAAAAGGAATGTATGCGGCCCCGCAACGTATAGTCCAATAATGGCTATAATTGCCAATACTATTACTATCTTAGAATCCAACTTTTCAGCACCATAGCTAAATATTGCAAACCCTATGACAAAGTAGAACAGGGTTTCGATTCCAGACAATGCGACACCTACTCAATTATCACGAAGTTCTACCAAGACCTTCTCAACTCGGTCCATGCCTCGTGAGATATCATCTCGACCGATGGTGTATGCGAATCGAAGATGCCCTTCACCTGCCTTTCCAAAAGCAGAACCGGGGCTACAAAGAACACCCCCTTCCAATAACGCCATTGCTACTTCTTCACTGTTCATTCCGGGCACATCGACCTTGGGGAACACATAGAACGCTCCAGTCGGAACATGACATGAAACTCCTTCCATTGCGTTTAGCCTATCACAAATCAAGTCTCTTCTAGCCTTGAATTCCTGACACATTTTGGCAGGGTAATCTGAAGCTTTTTCCATTGCTTCTAGCACTGCATATTGCATGGCATCATTACTACAAGCAGTGACGTAATACTGCATCTTTGTTATGTGTGTCATAGCCTCTAAATTCTCAGAGAGAATGTAACCGATTCGCCAACCTGTCATAGCGAAGGTTTTGGAGAAAGAATTGATCATTATGACCTTGTCATAACCGGCTCCTAGGAAGGATACATGTTCACAATCGTAGACGATTCTGTCATATACTTCATCGGTGATTACCCATAAATCATGGCGGTCTGCAAAAGCAAGTAATTCATCACGTTCCTCTGGGGTGACATTACCGCCGGTGGGATTACTTGGGAAATTATACAAAATGGCCACTGTATTCTCATTTACCCGGTCCTCTAAATCCTCAATTTTTGGCACGAAACCATTCTCAAATCTACAGGGATAAAGCGAGGGTTGGCCTCCACAAATAACCACATCAGGAGGATATAACGGAAAATATGGTTCTGGAATTAGGACCTCATCTCCAGGATCCACGAGGGCGAGGAAAATATCCAGTAAGGCGTTTGTTCCGCTCATTGTGATGCAGACATTAGATTCGTCGAGATTTGGAGAAAGATAATGCCAGGTCTCTGCTATCTTTTGCCTTAGTTCCGGTAGTCCTGCAGTAGTTGTGTATTTGTTTCGTCCATCTCGCATGGCCTTTTCGAAAGCGTCTATGGCCAAATCTGGCGGTTGGAAGTCTGGTTCACCTAAACCAAACTGGACTGCGTCATCGCCGGCCATGTCGAACATTCGGCGAACTCCTGTAGGACGAATGCTGTTCGCGCGTTCGGAAAACCGCACCATGGCCTACGGAGGATAGAATGAGCATTTGAACTAACACCCTCGAATCCTTCGGATTCATCATTTAATTTGAGAAATTGAATGAATTGTAATGAATACTAATTTTCAGAGTCAATTAACTCCGCTTCAACAACTTCTTCAATCTCATCTCGGTTTCTAACGCTGTTAATTATTGCCTCAATCTCGTCATCTGAACGAAATCGGATTAGCACTAATGATGCAACCCATGCCAATGCGACAACAATCACAATACCGATTGCAATTGGTGGAATCAACATCGATTCTGAAACCGGACCTGTTCCTTCGATTTCGAAGAATACAGGTAGTGAATGCATTGCACCTGTAACAGCATGTACCTCAACTGTCTGATTACCTGAGATCAGTTTTTTTGGATCTAATAGAATATGCCACTCAAAGGGTGTCAATGCGCCTATTTCGCTTGGTGTAGTGGAATAAGTCGTCTCCATCCACTCTCCGCCATCAATTCGATATTCCACTCTGTCAATACTTCCTGCCTGACCCCAAGCGTGACCTGTCATGTTGATTATTCCATCCGAAGATAGATTCAGTCTGTGGCTCTGTAATGTAGGATCGATTAATGGAGTCTGTCCGCTTTCTCTAAGGAATATTGCAAGTTCAACCGCAGCCAAAGCATCTACCATTCCATATCCAAATTCTCTATTCCAATACGGATCGACCTCTGGGGCGCTGGCTTCTCCTCGTAATTCAGACGTATGTTTGAGGATTTCTTTAATTTGTAATGGAGTCAGGTTTTCGTTCGCTTCCCAAATCAATGCTACGATTCCAGTTACTGCAGGGGCTGCGTAAGAGGTTCCACTACCCCTTCCAGTGTAGGTGTTCTGAGATGCATCTCCGCCTAGAAAATTATTGCAACCTCCACTTGATACACATCCTTCTGCTTGAATTATGTTAGTACCCGGTGCACTGATTTCGGGGATTAATTCGTTTACCGGATTTCCATCTCCATTGTCTTTGCGAGGCCCTCGGGAAGAATATCCAGCAATTGTATCATCGGACCTGTTAACAGTATTCTGATCATCGGTTGAAGCCACGGTGATTGAGAGAGAAGAGGCACTCATTCCAGACAGTCCATCATTGTCCTCTCCATCGTTACCGGCAGCGTTAGAAACAGCTACTCCTAATTCCATAGCCTCATCTAGAATTCTACTATGCATGTCAGTTCCATCTGAACCTCCATTCTCGTGGCTAGTTATTCCCCATGAGAGAGATATGATATCAATCCCATGACTTTCTTCTTCAACCCCAGGCCAAGCATCGTCTCGATGATCGATAATCCATTGTAGTCCGTTCATTGCCGATTCGTAAAACTCCTGTTCCAGAAGATAATTTTCAAATGGTCCTGCACCAACATCGGTCCCTATTCGTACGTCGACTAAACCAGCATCTGGTGCTGAACCGTAGAATTCAGATTGAGAGCCATCGGCTTCGATACCAGTTGCGCTAGCCATCCCCATACAAGCAGTGCCATGTTGGTTACCGTCATCAGGATCGAATGACCCATCATCCTCGCGGCCTCCTGCAAGTATACACTGTGGGTCTGAATGTACGAAACAAACAGCATCATATCCTGCTACAAATTTCGTACTAAGCCCAGGATGTTCATTGTCGACACCGGTATCTACCATTGCGATATTAATTCCTTTACCGGTTACTCCAAAGTCCCATGCTGCAACCGGATATTCTGAAGAATTCTTGGCTTTTACGGCCAGGGTTTGGATATCTCCGAAGAAGACCAACGAGCCGTATCGCTCTACCATAACCACACCATCTAATTCGGCTAATTCCCAAATCTTACTTGCGTCAACATCCCCAAGTAATAACGCGTCCACAATTGGTAACTCAATATGGATATCAAAACCTAAATCTTCCAATGATTTTTTGTCCAAATTTGTAACATCGCGCGAATAAGATACACCTACATTGACAAGGCCAATTTCCGTTTGTAATGAGTCATGTATTCCATTACGATCTGAATCCAATGAAGTGTGTTCCCACCAATTTAGGTTAGAATCCCACCAAATTGGCTCCTGAATAGGGATTTCAGTTGTCTGCCCGTCCTCAATTAACTGAAATCCTGTTGAGTCCAAGGGAGTATAATTAGAATTTGCACTAGGTACCGCAATACTTCCAGCAAGTGGTGACAGCAGAATAAGCACCAGTGCTACTGTAATCGACCTATTGTCCATTGAGCGAGGACGAACGGCCGTACTTCATCAATCCCACCACATAATGAATCTGAAGATATTGGGTATGACATCGATGAGTTTTATGGTGGGGGCAGAGGGATTTGAACCCCCCTCCACCGGTCTGGAGCCGGTAATAATACCGGGCTATACTATACCCCCAATCTGTGATTAGACGAGTGGCTACACTCTTATGATGCTCTCGGTTGGTTAGTTTAGAGAAGAGTTGATTATTCGAAATCAAAAATTACCAAATACCGGACCAACTAGTAGACTGATAAGTAACCA